>JAEEGH010000321.1_pt1 | contig 346677 bp, 288 predicted proteins | sample 9134181 | NCBI WGS metagenome assembly JAEEGH01 (sample SAMN16246544, study PRJNA631951) | gut metagenome | biome: gut microbiome; feature: rumen; material: DP-attached | host: Bos | place: Iran: Karaj | collected 2018-10 | reverse complement strand
TTATAACTGGATAGTATATAAGCGCAAAACATCTCCTAACACGTTGGATTGTTTTAACAGATGACCACGCACCGAGCCTCATAAGCTTTGTGTCGTGGTTGTTTGCTTTATGTCAGATCATAGCAAGATATATCTGTCTGTAGTGGCTTCATGTAGAAGAATAAAGCTGAAGATAAACAACGTATCACGGATATAGACAAAGTGGCTAGAAAAGCCAAATACAAAGCGACAGGGGCACCACAGGACACCCCCCCCTATTAAAATTCAAAATAGTACCCTTAAGAGACCGTCGGGGCATCTTAAAAAAAATATTTTCCGCACGCGATAGATTTTTTGGAAAGTTCACGGCTTCAGATCATAGCCGAAACACCGCAATATTTTAGAATATTTAAAAAGAAATAAAAGGAATTTTGAAGAATAAATCTTTTTATTTGATTTTTTTGAAGAATAAAAAATAATAAGCCATAATTAACAGCCGAGATTCTGAAAAGCGTTGTATGAGGCAAATACAAGGTTACAGAGGTATGTCGCTCTCGCAAAGCGGAAGACAGAGGATGCCCCGACGGTCTTTCAATAGTCCCATATTGTTTTTTAATAGGGGGGAGTGTATAAGATATGCGGATCATCACGGATGATAGTTATCTGTCACTGTATCAGGACACTTTATGATGTAGCAAAAGTTTGCGGAACTACTTCCAAAAACACGCGAACCTTTGTAGAGGAAGAACGAGCCCCGACATCGATACCCTGAGATGCTCTTTGCTTCAGCTACTAGGGGCATAACATGACATAGATAAGACGCTCGGGGAAACGATAAGAACAGAGATCAACACCGATTCAGAAAAGCGTTCTATCCATCTTGGCATATAGGGCAGTGGTGCAGCTCATAGACCAGTGATAGTAACATGCCCGAACTTGTCAACAGTGTATCGTTTGGGTGCTTTAGACTTCATGTGAATTTGATTGTGGTGTGGCTGACAGACTGCCTGAAGATTAGACCAGTTCAAAGTGATATCAGGGTTGTTAATGTTGGATTCATTTATATAGACTTTATGGTGCACGATATCTGCAGGAGTGATCCTTCCTTCTTTGAGACATATCTCACATAGACCGCCAACAGATGACAGATAAGCGTTCTTGCAATTTATCCATCTTGTAGACTTATAAAAAGGTTCAGCAAAAGGTTTACTCATGGTGTTTATATCCTTGTAAATGCATGTTATTGCTACATCATTATTATAACATAGTGAGTGATTCAAAAGGGTAATAAAACGGACATGTGTCTATTACCCATTTCGTGTGGAATTGTCTTGTATTGGAAATGGGTTGAAAATGGGTTTTAATATTCGTGTGGAAATGTGTGGAATTTGATTCTAAAATCATGTTTTTTTATCCAAAATGTTGGAGTGTTTGCAAAATACAAAAGCGCCTAAAAGCCTAGAAGTGTAGGCAATTAAGCGCTAATGCTTATAAATAAAGGGTTCTTTGAAATATACGTTTTTACGGGTTCGAGTCCCATTTTCAGCTTGAAATAGTCCCGATTTAAGGGACTATTTTTTTTACCTCATATATATAACACATAAATATCTAAATAACTTCAAAAACTAAATACACTTATTGAAAATTTAACGATAGGCAGTAGATTTATCCATGTTTTTTTGTGCGTCATTACCTTGAATTGAATGTGCCGTTATGATATCATCAAATCTAGACTTAATAATTTATTATAGGTTAATTGGAGGTTGACCATGGCACAGCTTTGGGGCGGAAGATTTACCAAAGAAACAGAAGACAGCGTATTTTCGTTCAATGAATCATTATCATTTGATAAACGACTCTTTTACAAAGATATTGAGGGTAGTATTGCTCATGTTGTCATGCTCGAAAAGCAGAAGATTATTACACTTGAAGAGAAGGATGCCATCGTAAAAGGACTGACTTCTATTCAGGAAGATGTAGATAAAGGCAATCTCGAATTCAGTTCCGAATACGAAGATGTGCACAGCTTTGTTGAAGCAAAACTTATCGAAAGAATCGGTGATGCCGGAAAAAAGATGCATACCGGAAGGAGCAGAAACGATCAGGTTGCTCTTGATATGAGACTTTATGTCAGAGAAGAAGTTGCAGCAACAGATGATCTTCTTTATGATCTGTTAAAAGTTATTTACCGGGTTATGTCTGAAAACATAGAAACATATATGCCGGGATTTACTCATCTTCAGAAAGCTCAACCTGTAACGATCGCACATCATTTTGGTGCCTATTTCGAAATGTTTAAAAGAGATCGAAGCAGACTGCAGGACATATATAAACGCATGAATTTCTGCCCGCTTGGTGCCGGAGCGCTTGCAGGCACTACGTACCCTCTCGACAGAGAATACGTATCAAGTATGCTCGGTTTTGAGGGGGCAACACTAAACAGCATGGATTCGGTTTCTGACAGAGATTACTGCATTGAATTCTTGTCAGCATTAAGTACTATAATGATGCATCTTTCAAGATTCAGTGAAGAGATAATCATATGGAACAGCAACGAATATAGATTCATTGAGATTGATGATGCATATTCTACAGGATCAAGCATCATGCCTCAAAAAAAGAACCCTGATATAGCGGAACTCGTACGAGGCAAAACCGGAAGAGTTTACGGCGCTTTGATGAGTCTTTTGACTACAATGAAGGGAATTCCTCTTGCATATAACAAGGATATGCAGGAAGACAAGGAAGTTACTTTCGATGCAATTGATACCGTAAAGGACTGCCTTTCATTATTTACTGGCATGATAGATACAATGAAGTTCAGGCCAGATGTAATGGCAAAATCTGCGATGATGGGCTTTACAAATGCAACTGATGCAGCTGATTATCTCGTTAAGAAAGGTGTTCCTTTTAGAGATGCTCACGGCATTATAGGTAGACTTGTTCTTTACTGCATTGACAAGAACTGTTCTATAGAAGATCTGAGCCTTGAGGAGTTAAAGAGTATTTCAGAAGTATTCGAAGCAGATCTTTATGATGCAATTACGCTTAAGACATGTGTTGAAAAGAGATTGACAAAAGGTGCTCCTGGTCCGAAGCAGATGGAAGAAGTATTGAAGATTCATGAGAAATATCTCAAAGACAGGAATGTGCTGTTTCAATCATATTTAAAAGAAGAATAATTATAATATAAAGAGGAGATTTTTATTATGAGCGAAAAGTTAAAAGTAGGTATTTTAGGCGGTACGGGTATGGTCGGTCAGAGATTCATATCCCTTCTCGAGAATCATCCATGGTTTGAAGTTACAACAATCGCTGCAAGCCCGAGAAGTGCCGGTAAAACATATGCTGAGGCTGTAGGCGACAGATGGAAAATGGATACGCCCATGCCTGAAGCTGTTAAGAATATTGTTGTTATGAATGTAAATGAAGTTGAAGCTGTTTCTTCACAGGTTGATTTTGTTTTTTCCGCAGTTGATATGACAAAGGATGAAATAAGAAAGATCGAAGAAGAATATGCTAAGACAGAAACGCCTGTTGTAAGCAATAACTCTGCTCACAGATGGACACCTGATGTTCCTATGGTAGTTCCGGAGATCAATCCTGAACACATGAAAGTTATAGATTTCCAGAGAAAGAGACTTGGTACGACGAGAGGATTTATAGCAGTTAAACCAAACTGCTCAATTCAGTCTTACGCACCAGTACTTACAGCCTGGAAAGAATTTGAGCCTTACGAAGTAGTTGCTACTACGTATCAGGCTATTTCAGGAGCTGGTAAAACATTTAAAGACTGGCCTGAGATGATCGAAAATGTAATTCCTTACATCGGAGGAGAAGAAGAAAAGAGTGAAATGGAACCTCTAAGACTATGGGGTGAAATAGTTGACGGCGAGATCAAACCTGCCCAGTCACCTGTTATTACCTGTCAGTGCGTAAGAGTTCCCGTTCTTAACGGACATACAGCAGCTGTATTTGTTAAATTCAAAAAGAAGCCCAGTAAGGAACAGCTTATACAGAAGCTCAAAGAGTTTTCCGGACTTCCACAGGAGTTAGAGCTTCCCAGCGCTCCAAAGCAGTTTATTCAATATCTTGAAGATGATAACAGACCTCAGGTTAAGCTCGATGTTGATTACGAACATGGTATGGGTGTATCTGTAGGCCGTCTTCGCGAGGATAAGGTTTATGACTGGAAATTTATCGGTCTTTCACATAATACTGTAAGAGGCGCTGCAGGTGGTGCAGTTCTATGCGCAGAGTTATTAAAGGCTCAAGGCTATATTACTAAAAAATAATTAAGAGCAAGCTGCAAAAAGTATTGGGGATTACTATTGATGAATGAAGATAACAGCTATCAGATAAGCCTTCTTTCGGCCATGAACACAAAACTGGCTAAGAGCGAGGGGATTCTTAAGAATATCTGTGATATATCCGAAAGCGCATTTATCTACTTCGACTACGAAGAGAAAAAGCCTTATGTTTTAGGAAACTGGTCACATTTCTTTGATTTTGAACCTGGCAAATTCTTAAGCGTCGGTCAGATCGTTGATCTGGCTGACGATGAATTTGTTGAAGGTATTTATCGTACTTTAAATCTTGAAAAGACCGGTGAAGAAAAATCATCCTTCGAATTCAAGATGAGGGATAAAAATCTATACGTTAATTCAAATGTAAATGTTCTGTATGATAATGCAGGCATACCGGTCTGGAAGATCATTGTTTTCACTGATGTAACTAAATACAAGAATCAGAATGATGAATTGACTTATATGGCTTACTACGATTCTCTTACAGGTTTGTATAACAGGAACTACTTCGTGTTATCGCTAGGAGAGATGGTTGCAAAAGCCGAGCAGAACAATGCTGTAGTCAGCATCCTTTTCATAGATGTTGACGATTTCAGAAAAGTCAACGACGGAATGGGAATACTTGAAGGAGATGAAGTTGTTCAGTCGATTGGATTATCCTTCAAGAAAATGATGGATGAAAACCTCATCATTTCTCATTTCAACAGTGACATCTTCTGCATGGCAATATACGATCCTGTCGGAAGAAGGAGCGTTGAGAGTATCGTCGACAGGATAAGAGAGATTATGCGCACTCCAATAAAGCTTGTGAGTGGGAAAGAAGTAACGCTAACAGTAAGCGTAGGTGTCGCAGAATATCCCGAAAGTACAAATAATTATCTCGAACTGATCAATTTAGCCGAGATCGTAATGCTTAAAGCAAAAAACAAAGGCAAGAATAATGTTCAGTATTACGACAAGCCTATAATAGATGAGTTCATCGGCAATATAGAAATTGAAAAAAAGATGAGCAAGGCTCTGAAGAATCAGAACTTTGTGATGTACTATCAGCCTCAGTATGACACCAATACGAAAGAGTTGAGAGGTGTTGAAGCATTAGTTAGATGGTGTGATGAAGACGGAAAGCTAGTAAGCCCCGAAACATTTATACCTATTGCCGAAAAAAACGGTTCCATTCTCTTGCTTGGTGACTGGATAATAGAGGAATGCTTATCTGATCTGTCAAGATGGAAAGAAAAGCATAACAACATGGAAGACTTTTTACTCTCCATAAATGTTTCATCTATCCAGTTTAAGAATAAGAACTTTGTTAAGTATCTTATCTCGATAATCAAGAAATACGGAATAAGTCCGACAAATGTCGAGCTAGAGATAACAGAAAGCGTATTCATCGATAACATGGAAGAGATTATCCACAAGATGAAATTGCTAAAGGACTTCGGCATAAGATTTTCCATGGATGATTTCGGTACAGGTTTTTCATCTCTTTCATATTTAAGGGAATTACCTATTGATACTTTAAAAATCGACAAATCATTCATTGACGATGTCGTTACCGATGGATCTACAAGAACGATAGCTGAATCTATCATTGATCTGAGCAAAAAACTTGGTTTCGACACGATTGCCGAAGGTGTAGAACAGGAAGTTCAGTATTCACTGTTAAAGAATATCGGATGTGAAAACATCCAGGGCTTCTATCTCGGTAAGCCGATGAAGTTTGAGGAGATAGATGCATTACTTGATAAGACAGATGTTAAGAATTCATAATTGACCGCATAAGGGTTGGGTGAAGATATGCTGATAGGAAGAGACGCAGAAATAAACTTACTTAATCAATATTATATGAGAGCCGACGATCAGGTAATGATAATGTACGGACTTGAGGGTGTCGGTAAATCAACGCTTGTAAGAGAATTTGCGAAAGATACGCCAGGTGCTCTTTATTTTGAATGCAAACCTCTTTTTGAAAGAGAGCAGTTATATCACTGGGCAAATTATTCACATAAGGAGCTTAACCTTACTGAATACCCCGATTTTGCATCTCTGTTCAGTTCAATAGACAATATTGAGGATGATGGTTCTAAGAGAGTTCTGGTATTTGATGAATTTCAGTACCTGATCAAATATTCGACAGAGTTCACCTCACAGCTTTTCAAGTTCCTTACTGAAAGTGAAAGAGCTTACTTTGTTATACTCATAAGCTCTTCAATTGAATGGGTAGAAAACAGCATGGTCAAGAAGATCGGCATGGACGCGAAGCATATAACCGGTTTCTTCAAGGTCAAGGAGCTTGGATTCAGTTCATTCAGAGAGTATTTCTCTAAGATGAAGTTTGATGAATGTGTATCAGGCTACGCTATTCTCGGAGGTATCCCAAAGCTTTGGACATATTTTGATAAGAACAAGGGATTAAGAGAGAATATCATAAATAATATTCTGGATACAAATTCAGTTCTTCTTACATATGGCGAAGAAGCGGTTAAAAAAGAGCTGCGTGAGACCGGTGTGTACAATACTATTCTATGTGCACTGGCTTCAGGTAAGAACAAATTAAACGATCTGTATAATCATACTCTTTTTTCACGTGCAAAGATAAGTGTATATATTAAGAATCTTATGGAGCTCGGATTTGTATCGAAGGAATTCTCTGTTGATACAGAAGGTCGAAGCAATACTCAAAAAGGCATATACGATATATGCATAAACTATGTTGATTTTACATACAAATATCTTTTCCCGTTTAAAGATGAACTTGAAACAGACAGCAGAGCAGCATTCTATGAAAAGCACATCAAGCCGAATCTAAAGAAGTATACTTCCAAGTTTTTCCCGCTTGTATGCAGAGAGTATCTTGATTCTCAGAATGCCTACGGCAATCTGCCTATAAGGTATAGCAAACTCGGAAGATGGATCGGCAAGCTTGGTACTATCGATTTCGTTGCTAGCGATGAAAACGGTAATACACTTTTGGTTTTATGCAACTGGGAGAAACCTATGATCAGATTTGATGACTATGAATGGCTTTTATTCTGTGCAAAACAGGCTCGTATAAGAGCTGATTACTGTATGCTCATCTCTGCTCAGGGATTCGATGAAAAGCTAAAATTCGCTTCAAGCAGTAAGAAAAATATAACTCTGGTTACATTGGATAATATGTGATATGGGAAAAAAACTTATTATAACAGAGAAGCCCTCAGTTGCCAGAGAATTTGCTTCTGCTCTTAAAGAGAATATGAAGAAGCATAATGGTTATATGGAATCCGAAAATTATGTGATCACATGGTGTGTGGGACATCTTGTGACCATGTGTTATCCAGATGCATATGATCCAGCCTTGAAACGATGGAATCTTGAAACTATTCCTTTTGTACCCGAGGTATACAAATATCAGATAATCGAGAATGTAAAATCTCAATTCGATATCATCAAGAGTCTTTTTAACAGGTCCGATATCGATGTAATATATAATGCAGGCGACTCAGGTAGAGAAGGTGAATATATCCAGCGTCTTGTAATGCAGGAAGCCGGATACAACCATAACGCATCTCTAAAGCGTGTATGGATTGATTCGCAGACAGAAGATGAGATCCTTAGAGGTATAAGAGAAGCGAAAGATATGAAGGAGTATGATAAGCTTTCCGATGCTGCTTATTTAAGAGCTAAGGAAGATTATCTCATGGGAATTAATTTCTCACGTGCGCTGACATTAAAATTCGGCAATTATATTACTGATTTCATGAAGAGTCAAAACACGGTTATTGCCGTAGGACGTGTCATGACCTGTGTACAGGGTATGGTAGTCAAAAGGGAACGAGAGATCAGAGATTTTGTAAAAACCCCGTTTTATAAGATCAATGCCGTCTTTAGTGATAAGGATATGAGCAGTGAACCTGTTTCTTATATCGGTGAATGGAAAGTAACTCCCGCAAGCAAGTATTTTGGTGCACCCAACCTCTACAAGGAAAACGGATTTACAAAAAAAGAAGATGCCGATTCTTTTATTGAATATATAAAAAGCTTTGATGATGCATGCATTGTCAATATAGATAAAAAAAAGCAAAACAAAAACGCTCCCCTTTTGTATAATCTTGCTGAGCTTCAGAATGACTGTTCAAAACTTTTCAAGATAAGCCCTGATCAGACACTGCAAATAGCTCAGGAATTATATGAAAAAAAGATGACTACTTATCCTCGTACAGATGCAAGAGTTTTATCCACTGCTGTAGCAAACGAGATAACAAAGAATCTTAACGGATTAAAGGGCATAAACATGGTTCGCCCTTTTGTAGATGAGATTTTGCAAACCAAATCACATCAGAAACTATCGAAATCCAGATATGTAAACGACAAACAGATAACTGATCACTATGCAATAATACCAACAGGTCAAGGGCTTTCAAATCTTCAGAATCTTTCTGATGTATCAAGAAAGGTTTATGAAATTATCGTCAGAAGATTTCTTGCCATATTCTATAAGCCTGCAACATATCAGAAGATCAGTCTTGAAACGCTCATCGGTACTGAAAGCTTCTTTTCAAATTATAAAGCTCTCTTAGATGAAGGGTATATGAAAGTGATGAAGTACTCTTTTTCAAAGAATACAGATGAATCACCTAAAACCAAAAAAGAAGCAAAAGCTGGTGAAGATGAACTTGAGCAGGATGCTGATGAAAAACTCGAAAAATTTCTTATCTCGGTAAAAAAGGGGGCTGCTGTTCTTATTTCCGATATCAGTATAAAAGAAGGTGAAACAAGTCCTCCTAAGAGATACAATTCGGGTTCAATCATTCTTGCTATGGAAAACGCAGGTCAACTGATAGAAGATGAAGAACTGCGTGCTCAGATAAAGGGAAGCGGAATAGGAACTAGTGCAACCCGTGCAGAAATCCTTAAAAAACTAGTAAACAATGGTTATCTTTCGATAAATAACAAAACACAGATAATCACACCGACTCTTTTAGGAGAATTGATCTTTGAAGTAGTTAATGCTTCCATCAAGCCTTTGTTAAATCCAGAACTTACGGCAAGCTGGGAGAAGGGTCTTACAGGCGTTGCAAACGGAACCATCACATCTGATGAGTATCTTATAAAACTGAATGATTTTGTGATCAGAAGGACAGATACCGTAAAACAGTCAAAAGTCACAAGAGCTCAACTGAACAACAATTTTAGTGTTGTTAAGAAGTATTACTGATCATATGTTATAATTCAAAAAATCATGGAAGGAATGATAATACATAAATGGAAAACATCAAGATTAAGGATATGTATTCTCTCGATGAGACTATAGCAAAGGATTTTCTTGAGAAGTTCGATTATCCCTGGGAGGTTTTGCCTCATATCAAAGAATATATAGTAGAACTGGGAAACAGCCTTCCCTCGGATATATATGAAAAAAGAGGTGATGACATATGGATAGCCAAAAGCGCCAAAGTGTTTGATTCGGCATATATAGGCGGTCCATGCATCATTGACGAAGAAGCCGAAATCAGGCACTGCGCATTTATCAGAGGTAGTGCTATAGTAGGCAAAAGAGCGGTTGTCGGTAATTCCACTGAACTTAAGAATGTGATATTATTTAATAAGGTTCAAGTACCTCATTACAACTATGTCGGTGACTCGATACTTGGTTTCGCCTCCCATATGGGTGCCGGTTCGATTACATCAAACGTAAAATCAGATAAAACATTAGTCGTTATCAAAAATGGTGAAGAGTTGATAGAGACCGGGATAAAAAAGGTCGGTGCAATGTTAGCCGATGGTGTTGAAGTCGGTTGTAACAGTGTTTTGAATCCCGGAACGGTTATTTGCAAGGATACAAATATTTATCCTACCAGCTGCGTAAGAGGTGTCATTCCTCCCCGCAGCATCTACAAGGAAAAAGGTGTTATTGCTTCTAAAAGAGGGTAGTCTATGGATCATGGATTATTATTCTACAACGAACTTGAAGAACTGATAAATACAGTCATTAAAGCGGAAAAAGACCGTATCATTCATGCATTACTAATATTTAACCTCGATAATTTCGCTGATATAAATACCACTATCGGTATAGAAGGTGGCAATGAGATACTTGATCTGATAAGCAGCAAACTCAGTGAATTCTTTAAGGGAACTGATATCGTAGCCAAACTGAGAGGGGACGAATATGCCGTTCTTATAAGGAATATCAGAGCTATCACTGATGTTGAAAAACTATGCGAAAATATCTTAAGATCCGTATCCGAAATCAAAGTGAACGATATCACGATCACTTCATCTATCGGTGTTTCTGTTTATCCATTTCACGGAAATACATACGATGAATTGAAGGATAAGGCTTATCAGGCTCTTATGAGAGCAAAAGCCAACGGCAAAAACGGATACAGGATCTATGAATCTGCTCTGACAAAAGCAAAATTTTCAGAGTTTGTATTAAACGGTTTTTACGGTGAGATAGATTATCGTGTAATGAAGGACAATGACTGGGACAAATATATCATGGATGTCTCAAGACAGCTGTTCAGATATGATTCAAATATATACTCATCTATAAACTCAATACTTGAGATATTCTGCTTATATTATGGTTTTTCAAGGGCATTTATCATAACCTCAAGAGAACATTCCTTCTATGATGCAAAAAAGATGGAATTTACTATCCCCGGTTATGAATACCCCAATCTGGATCTTGTACATGCCTTAAAACAGGATCTCGTTTCACGCTTACATGATGATTACGACGAATGTGTTCTTGTAAGGCTTGATGATCCATATACTGATCCCGAGATCATACAGTACATGCGTGACATGGGAGATTGTGAGCTTTTGTACTTTGCAGTTAAGGATGAAGGAAAGTTTATCGGCGGAGTGGTTTTTGAGAATTCCGAAGATGACGGCTCACGTATAAACCTAAATGAACTTGCAAAGATATCCAATCAGATTGGAGCGATAATTTCTTATGCACTGATCGCCAGCAGATTCATGGCCTCAAAAGATCTCATGTCCAAGATCGAGATGTTTGAAGGCATTCCGGCTGATATCTATATCATTGATTCTAAGAATCATTGCATAGAATATATGAATTCTTCAGCAATTGAACAGGCGGGAGTATCTGCTATAGGAGAGAAATGCTACAAGGTACTTCACAACAACAAAGTAGAATGTGCTGACTGTCCTCTCAGGAAAATGGATATAAATGATCCCAAAGCGAACGAGAGAGTTTCTACGTTCAACTTTTCAACATGCAAACTCGTGCTGAACCTTTATTCTTGGATTTCCGGCAGAGATAATAAGGGTGAAGCTTTGCTGATAAGTGTTGATGTTGAAAATCTTTTCACTGATATTTAATAATTGAAAGGTCTGTCCAAATATGTTTCTTGGATTTTATGATTACACTGTTATACTGACATATTTATCTCTATTATCTGCTGGACTTGGTATATTCGTTTCCCTTCACGGTGAAGGGCATCCGTATCTTGGTATATTCTTTTTAATGTTTTGCGGTCTATGTGATGCATTCGATGGAAAAGTTGCCAGAACAAAAAAAGACAGAAAGGATGCCGAGATCAAATTCGGTATTCAGATAGATTCCCTCACGGATCTGGTTGCTTTTGGTGTATTGCCTGCATGTATAGGTGACGCTCTCATCAGAAGGAGTGAGTTTATACCTGATTTGCCTAAAACGCCTAATGCCAGCAAATTTGAGAATTCACTTTGTGTCCTTTTATTTACCCTCATGCTCTTATATATGCTCGCAGCCATGATCAGACTGGCATATTTTAATGTAGAAGAAGAGGAGCGTCAAAAGTGTGAGGACGGTGTAAGGAAATTCTATTGCGGTGTACCTGTTACCAGTGCATCTCTTGTATTTCCGACAGTCATGCTTTTCCAGTATATTCTACCTGTTGATATAACGATGGTTTATTTTGCATTCATGATCGTACTTGGATTTGCATTCCTATCAAAAATTCAGATTAAAAAACCCGGATTCAAAGGAATTATGGTCATGGTCGGTATAGGCATTGTTGAATTTATCATTCTATTCATTGCATGGCAGTTTTTCCAGAGGTAGTTAAATGGAAGCACCTATTAAAATCCCCAAAGACACTAAGAGTCTTTTTTTCCTCTACAAGACCGTTCCCGGAAGAATAATACTAAAGTTTCTGACTATGAGATCGGTTTCTAAAATTGCCGGTATTTATATGGAATCCGCTGCTTCCACAGGTCTGATTGATAGTTTTATTGAGAAGAACAATATTGATATGTCTGAATATATCGGTGAAGACTACAGATGCTTCAACGATTTTTTTACGCGAAGAATAAAAAAGTGCAACCGTCCGATAGACAAGAATCCATCGCATCTGATAGCTCCATGTGATGGTCTGTTAAGTGCATATCATATTCATGACGGTCTAATTATTCCCATCAAACAGAGTGAATACAGTATAGAAGATTTAGTTCAGGATAAGAGAGTATCAGATATGTATCAGAACGGAACTTGTCTTGTATTCAGACTCTGTGTCAACCACTATCACAGATACTGTTATCCTGATAATGGCAAGAAAGGCATTAATATCCATATCAACGGCATATTGCATACAGTCAGACCTATAGCCTTAAGAAACATACCGGTATTCACTGAAAACAGCAGAGAATATACTCTGATCAAAACCGAAAATTTCGGTACTATGCTGATGATGGAAGTAGGCGCCATGTTGGTCGGAAAGATCCATAATCACCACGGCAGAGCCGGTGTTGAACGCGGAGAAGAAAAGGGTTATTTCAAGTACGGTGGCTCTACGATTGTTCTTCTAGTTAAAAACAGCAAAGCCTCATTTGATGAAAAACTCTTCGAGGCTACTGATAACAATATGGAAACACCTGTAAGAATGGGTGAAGTAATAGGCTTTGCAAAATAACACAATTTCGTTGATTTTTAAGTATTTATGTGGCAAAATATTTGTTGCGGATAAAACTTTGCGCCATCACTCAAATGTGGTGCCAAAGGATATATAAAATCGAAAGGAGTTTCACACATGATTTATTCAAAAGAAGTTGAAGAGATGTGCCCCGTTAAGCAGGGTGTTAATCACGGATGTGCACCAATACCCGAAGAAGCAAAATGGGTAAAGGCAAAAGAGGTTAAGGATATCAGCGGATATACACACGGCATCGGCTGGTGCGCACCTCAGCAGGGAGCATGTAAGCTTTCTCTTAACGTTAAGGACGGCATCATCCAGGAGGCTCTTGTTGAGACTATCGGATGTTCTGGTATGACACATTCTGCAGCTATGGCTGCTGAAATTCTTCCTGGAAGAACTGTTATGGAAGCACTCAACACTGACCTTGTATGTGACGCTATAAACACAGCTATGAGAGAACTCTTCCTCCAGATAGTATACGGACGTTCACAGTCTGCATTCTCTGAGGACGGTCTTGCAATAGGTGCTGGTCTTGAAGATCTTGGTAAAGGTACTCGTTCTATGGTTGGTACAACTTACGGTACTCTTGCAAAAGGTCCTAGATATCTTGAACTCACAGATGGTTATATTACAGGTATTGCACTTGATGAAGATAATGAGATCATCGGATACAAATACGTTAACTTTGGAAAGATGATGGATTTCATCAAGAAGGGTGACGATGCTCAGACAGCTCTTGATAAGGCTTCAGGTCAGTATGGTCGCGTGCAGGATGCTGCAAAGATCATTGATCCTAGAACAGACAAAGAAGTTTAAGAGCAAGAGTTTAGGACTAAGGAGGATTTTAAGATGGCTTTATTTGAATCATATGAAAGAAGAGAAGCTCAGATCCTTGCCAAGCTCAAAGAGTATGGCATCGGATCAATAGAAGAATGTAAAGAAATTTGTGATGCTGCAGGTATCGATGTTTATCATCTGATCGAAGGTATCCAGCCTATCTGTTTTGAAAACGCTAAATGGGCTTATACTGTAGGTGCAGCTATCGCTATCAAGAAAAACTGCAGAAGAGCTGCTGATGCAGCTGCTGCAATTGGTGAAGGCCTCCAGGCTTTCTGCATCCCCGGTTCTGTTGCTGACACACGTAAGGTTGGTCTTGGACACGGAAACTTAGGCAAGATGCTCCTCGAAGAAGAGACAGAATGCTTCGCATTCCTTGCAGGTCACGAGTCATTCGCTGCAGCTGAAGGTGCTATTGGTATTGCAGAAAAGGCAAACAAAGTTCGTACAAAGCCCTTAAGAGTTATTCTTAACGGTCTTGGTAAGGATGCTGCTCAGATCATCTCACGTATTAATGGTTTCACATTTGTTGAGACTGAATATGATCCTTACACTAATACAGTTAAGGAAGTATCTCGCAAGTGCTATTCAAAGGATGCAAATTCACCTCGTGCAAAGGTTAACTGCTATGGCGCTAACGATGTTTGCGAAGGCGTTGCTATCATGTGGAAAGAAAATGTTGATGTTTCTATCACAGGTAACTCAACTAATCCTACAAGATTCCAGCATCCCGTTGCAGGTACATACAAGAAGGAAAGAGTTGAAGCTGGCAAGAAGTATTTCTCAGTTGCTTCAGGCGGCGGTACAGGACGTACACTTCATCCCGATAACATGGCTGCTGGTCCCGCTTCATACGGCATGACAGATACAATGGGACGTATGCATTCAGATGCACAGTTCGCTGGTTCTTCATCAGTTCCTGCACACGTAGAGATGATGGGTCTTATCGGTGCTGGTAATAACCCTATGGTTGGTATGACAGTTTCAACTGCTGTTTCAATTGAAGAAGCAGCAAAGGCTGGAAAATTCTAATTAAAATCAAAATATCATTGATTTACAGGGATGCTTAGGCATCCCTGTTTTTGTTTGAAATTATTGTATAACTCATTCTTTTTTGTTAACATCATAATCAGGAAATGTTCATTTTTCAGAGGATAGGATAAGGCAAAACCTCTATGGTTTTGCCTTATATTTTTTGTGTGATTTAACAAAATACTACCCACTTTACTGATAATGTGTTATTATATGTTGTGGTATACTTTATAAATATACACATTATATAGATATGGGAGAGATATGAAAAAGTTTTGTATAATATTAGCTGTAATTAGCATCTCCTGTTTATGTGGATGCGGAAATACTGAAAAACTTGAAGCATATTATGATGGCATGATGGCTTTTCAAGGTAATATTTCCATTATCACAGAAACAATAGATCTTATTGATGAATCAAAAACTCAGGCTCCAGCGCTTGTTTGTGATCAGCTGGATAAGCTTACTGAACAGTTCAGACTTATGTCAGAACTTGAGGTACCCAAAAACTTTAGTGGCTGCGAAGAACTCGCAGATGATGCATATACATATATGCAGGAAGCTGACAGGCTTTATAAAGAATGGGCTGCCGATCCCGATAACGCTGATGAACAGCTTGTCGATATGGCCAAACAGAATTATGATAGAGCATTAACTCGAGTCAGTTATATATCCGTAATCTTGCAGGGTGGTGTACCTGAAGGTGAGGGTGTATCAATAACTGAAGAAGAAGCTACCGATTTTAATCCTGTAAATGAGGATACAGTTGCTCCGGAGGTTGAAAGCATTGAAAACAGCGATACAGAAAGTGACGATGATGCAGATCTCTATGATGAGTACGAACCACAAAGCGATGAGAACGAGTTTTCAGAAACAGAAAATGCTCAGAACGGTGAAAATACAAAGTAAGTAATCAGACACCAAAGGTTCATGTATTTGCAAGGATCTTTGGTGTTTTTGAATTATTTGGAATTAATATGACTAAACAGGAATTTAAAGAATTAACTCAAAAAAGAATAGTACTTCTTGATGGCGGTATGGGTTCATGTCTCATTAAAGAAGGCATGCCACAGGGAGTATGTCCTGAAGCGTGGATGATAGATAATCCTCATGTTCAGATGTCTATTCAGTCAGCATATGCCAATGCAGGTGCTGATATTGTCTATGCACCGACATTTACAGCAAACAGACCCAAGTTAGCTGAACACGGACTTGAAGACAGGCTTGAAGAGATTAATATTGGTCTAGTTGAAAATGCCAGAAAAGCAGTTGAAAATGCCGATCATAAGGTTTATATCGCAGGAGATATGACAATGACCGGTATTATGCTTAAGCCCATGGGGCCTATGGATTTTGAAGAGCTCATAGATATATATAAAGAACAGGCAAATGCGCTTATAAAAGGTGGTGTCGACCTTTTTATTGTTGAAACAATGATGAGTGTTCAGGAAACACGTGCCTGTGTTATCGCAATCAAGGAATCCTGTGACCTTCCGATAATGGCTACCCTGACATTTGAATCTGACGGTAGAACGCTTCTAGGAACGGATGCAAAAACAGCGGCAATCACCCTCGCAAGTCTTGGTGTTGATGCTATAGGAACAAACTGTTCTACAGGCCCCAAGGATATGAGCGCAAATGTTAGAGCAATGCGAGAGGTTGTTGATATTCCTGTAATAGCCAAACCCAATGCAGGTATACCCAGACTTGATGATAACGGTGACACCGTTTATGACAATACTCCCGAAAACTTTGCAAATGAAATGCAGGATATTATCGATGCTGGGGCCACAATCATCGGTGGATGCTGCGGGACCAATCCTGACTATATAAAAGCGGTATCTGACAAGAGATTTGTAAAATCGCAGATCAATATAGAAAGAAAACCGAATACTCATTATCTGACGAGCGAAAGAAAAACTGTTTCTTTTACTCTTGATGATAGTTTCATGATCGTAGGTGAAAGGATTAATCCTACCGGAAAGAAGGCTTTTCAAGCCCAGCTATTGGAAGGCAATATCGAAAAGGCACTTGAATTTGCTACAGAGCAGGAGGCCAACGGAGCATCATTGCTTGACGTAAATCTTGGAATGAGCGGAGTTGATGAAAAAGAACTCATGTTAAGAACCATCGATGAACTCTCAACAGTCACGCAGTTGCCGTTATGTATTGATTCATCACATGTAGATATCATTGAAGCTGCACTAAGAAAATATCCCGGAAGAGCACTGATCAACTCAATATCTAACGAAAGTCATAAAAGAGATGCTCTTTTGAAGATTGCTCAGAAATACGGTGCAATGTTCATCTTGTTGCCTCTTTCAGATAAGGGTCTGCCTGAAAGCCTTGATGAAAAAATAGACATTATTAACACTGTTAGCCACGAGGCTCTAAAGCTTGGATTCAAAAAAGAGGATATTGTTGTTGACGGACTTGTAGCAACTGTCGGTGCCAATAAAAATGCCGGTATCGAAACTCTCGAAACCATAAAATACTGTTATGAGAATGGCTTTGCAACAACATGCGGACTATCCAACATTTCCTTCGGCCTTCCTCAAAGAGGATATATTAATGCTACATTTTTAAGCATGGCAATAGCCAACGGTCTTACAATGGCCATATCAAATCCGAACCAGAATCTGTTGATGAGCACAGCACTGGCAGCAAATCTTCTGCGTAATAAGCAGGATTCAGATACAATCTATATAGAAAAGATGAACGCTTTGGCTGAAGCAGGTATAGATTCGTCCGGAGGCAATGTATCACTTGCTGCTTCATATTCCAAACAGGCTTCTCAAACAAGCGAAGTAAAGCCGGAAGACGAATTAAGGTCAGCAGTATTAAAAGGGAAAAAGAATACAGTAGAAAAGATAACCAATGATTGTATAGATGCAGGATGTGAACCTCAGTTTCTTTTAAATGATGTACTGATACCTGCAATAAATGAAGTCGGCGATCTGTTTGAAAAAGGGAAGTATTTCCTGCCTCAGCTCATTTCGAGCGCAGAGACTATGAAGATGTCGATTGAGATTCTCGAGCCACTGTTATCAAGCGGTTCAAACAAGGATGAGATGCCTGTCATAGTTATCGCCACAGTTGAAGGAGATATCCATGATATAGGCAAGAATCTTGTGGCACTAATGCTCAAGAACTATGGTTTCAATGTTATAGATCTTGGTAAGGATGTTTCTAAAGAGCGAATAATCGAAGCTGCAAAACAGTATGATGCCGATATAATCGCATTATCAGCTCTTATGACTACTACTATGAAACAGATGGAAATAGTCAATAATCTTGTGAAAGAGAATGGTCTTAAAGCCAAGGTCGTAATTGGTGGTGCAGTAACCAGCGAACACTACGCTGATGAAATAAAAGCCGATGGTTACAGTAAGGATGCTGCAGCTGCAGTAAAACTATGTCAGAGACTTCTTAATATGGTCTCTTGAGTTGAATATCAGAAAGGAACAGATATCATGGAAAACAACAACGAAACTCTTGATTATTTAAAGCAGATAAGAGATCTTAACAAAAAACGACTCATGTGGTCACGAGTGACAGCGCTTTTGATGGCCTTGTTCGTTGTTCTTTTTGCATGCGTTATTCCTTCGGTTTTAAACGCATTAAAAGTTGCAGAAGATACAATGCTGACTGCGAATGATACATTAGAACAGGCGCAATCGATAATGAATGACATGACATCTACTATTGATACAATGGAAACAACTCTTGAATCCGTCACGAAGCTTGTCAATGATAGTTCGGAAAGTCTGGTTACAGCCTTTGACAACATAAATTCTATTGATTTTGAAGGTCTTAATCAAGCTATTGAAGACCTTGGAAATGTAGTACAACCTCTCAGTAATTTCTTTAAGAAATTCTGATGATGTTTTACATGATAAATATTTAAGTGTATACTTTTTAATACATGATTAATTAGGATTAGGGAGAAAAGATATGACCGGTGCAGATATAATGGTAAAATGCCTTATTGAAGAAGGCGTTACTGAAATATACGGCTATCCGGGTGTTGCTATAGCTCCGTTTTACGAAGCTGTAAGAGCCTCCGGGAAAATACATTCCACTCTTGTTAGAACGGAGCAGTCAGCTGCTCATGCCGCCAGCGGATATACCAGAGTAAAGAAAGGCATACCCGGAGTGTGTGCTGTAACCAGCGGTCCTGGTGCAACCAACTTGATCACGGGTATCGCAACGGCGTTTGCTGACAGCATTCCTCTTGTTTGTATTACCGGTCAGGTCAAGAGTGAGCTTATGGGCGGGGATGTATTTCAGGAAGCAGATATCACCGGAGCATGTGAATCATTTGTTAAGTATTCATATCTTGTTCGTGATGTCGACGATATCCCTCGTATTATGAAGGAAGCTTTTCATGTAGCCAATACAGGACGAAAAGGGCCTGTGCTCATTGATGTTCCCATTGATATGCAGCAAGCAGAAGTGAAAAGATTCACATACCCAAGTGAAGTCAATATGAGAACATACAAGCCTACCGTAAAAGGCAATATGGTCCAGATCAACAAGGTGATAAAAGAACTTGAAAAAGCTAAAAGACCTCTGATTTATGCAGGTGGTGGAGTTCTTTTATCAGATGCCGGAGACAAGCTTGAAGAGTTTGCCACCAAACATAACATTCCCGTTGTTTCAACGATGATGGGAATAGGAGTTTTACCTACCGATCATCCTTTATACTTTGGAATGGTCGGCAATAATGGCAAGGCGTACGCAAACAGGGCAGTAGCCGAATGCGATGTCATAATGGTAGTTGGTGCAAGAGTTGCTGACAGAGCAGTAAACCAGCCTGATCTTATCACCAAGGACAAGATAATGATTCATATAGATGTAGATCCGGCTGAGATAGGTAAAAATGCTGGTCCATCAATACCTCTTGTCGGTGATGCATATTATATTTTTGATGATCTTTTGGTTAAGGAATATGACGCTGATTACACAGAATGGCTTGAAAAACTCGCAGAATACAAATCAAGACTTGGTGACAAACCGGCTCAAAACTCAAAATACGTTGACGCTCCCGCTTTCATAAGAAAGCTCACCGAGGCCATGGATGATGATGCAATCTATGTTGCTGATGTAGGCCAGAATCAGATGTGGTCATGCGGATATGCAAGAGTTGTTAATGGCCAGTTTTTGACAACCGGTGGCATGGGAACAATGGGATATTCAATTCCCGCTGCTATGGGAGCAAAAATGGCAGCAAAGGATAAGCAGGTAGTTGCAGTATGCGGTGACGGATCATTCCAGATGAGTATGTGCGAACTCGCAACTATACGACAGAATGACGTGCCTGTTAAAATAATCGTATTCAATAATGGTTATCTCGGATTGGTAAGACAGTTTCAGCATTATAATTATGCAGATAATTATTCGGTTGTAGATCTTAGCGGTAATCCTGATCTTGAAAAACTCGCTGCCGCTTATGATATGCCATTCATCAGAGTTAATAATATGGATGAAGTTGACGGAGCTATCAAGAAATTCCTAAAGGATGACACAAGATATCTTATGGAATGCATGATAAATCCTTTGGCAAACTGCTAGGGAGATAAGGTATGAAAAGAATATATTCCGTTCTGGTCGAAAACAGATCCGGTGTTTTATGCAAAGTAGCAGGATTGTTCAGTCGTAGATGTTTCAATATTGACAGCCTTGCTGTTGGAGAGACTGACAATCCCGATGTATCCTGTATGACAATAGTCAGCAGCGGAGATGAGCGCACAATTGAACAGATTGAAAAACAACTGAATAAAAAGCTTGATGTAATCAAGGTTAAGACTTTTGATGAACCAAGTGCCATAAGCAGAGAACTTATGCTCATCAAGTTAAAATACAATAAAAATACCAGAAGAGATATCATGGAAAACTGTGATATCATGGGTGCTTCTATTGTCGATATGAGCAAGACACATATGATTATCCAGATGTGTGATACACCTGAAAGAACGGCTCTGTTTATAAAGATGCTCACAGGTGTTAGTATTATTGAAGTTGCCAGAACCGGTTGTCTTGCTCTTCAGAAATGCTCTGAAGAATAACTACAGCCAGAAGGGGATTCATGAGTATATTTCGAGTTGATCTAAAAAAGATCATAGATGACAGCTACGACATAGTCGTTGATTTTAATTTGCAGGATAGGCTTGTTGAAGATATAAAGAACGGACTTCTTGGAAAAACAAAGAGATTTGCAATAATAACAGACGATGTCGTTAATGAGCTTTATGCAAAACCAATTTCGGCCAAATTGATAAATGCCGGTTTCAATACTGATATTTTCGTTTTTCCCGAAGGTGAAAAAAGCAAAACACGCGAAACCAAAGCTCTGATTGAGGATCAGATGCTTGAAAAAGGCTACAGACGTGACTGCGCTATCATAGCAGTCGGTGGAGGAGTAGTAACTGATCTTGCCGGTTTTTTAGCCGGTACTTACGGTCGTGGTGTTCCCTTTATTAATTATGCAACGACTCTGCTTGCTGCAGCTGATGCCTCGGTTGGTGGCAAGACCGCCGTGGACACACCACTTGCTACAAATCTTATTGGCTTATTCAATCAACCTAAAAAAGTATACCTTGATATAATGACATGGAAAACTCTGTCAAACAGACAGATAATCGATGGTCTAGCTGAAACAATAAAGCACGCATGTATAGCTGATGCTTCATTTTTTGAATATCTCGAGCAGAATATTGGCAGGATCCTTTCTCTTGATAAGGAAGCCTGCATGCATATAGCTCGTGAGAATGTTAGGATAAAGTATGAAGTTGTCATGAAAGATGAGCTTGAATCAGGATTAAGAGAAATACTTAACCTGGGACATACAGTAGGTCGCGCAATCGAAACGGTAAGTGATTACAAACTTATGCACGGAGAAGCCGTTTCTATTGGACTTGTTGCCGAAGTTAATCTTGCTTACGATCTTGATCTAATAAATGCAAACGAAAAAGACAGAGTAATAGCCCTTCTTAAAAAAACAGGTTTGCCTGTTGCCATACCCGATTATATTGACAGAGAAGACCTTGTTAAAAAGCTTTATACTGATAAGAAAGTTAAAAACGGCAAGCTGAGATTTGTTTTACAAAACGGTATAGGATCGATAAAAGAATTCTCAGAAAATGTATATGCCATTGAAGTAGAAGAGGATCGTGCCAGAAAGATAATAATGGCAATGTAAATTTATGAAATATGTATCTTTGATTTCCCCAAATACAAATGCAAATAATTCGACTGATCTGATATCTATATGCAAAAGCGGTCATAGTATCGGTCCTGTTATCGTTTCCGATGGATACCTATTTGTAAAAAAGGGATTCAGATACTATTTTATTTCTTATAATGATGCAGATAAGATATTCAGAAGAGTAAGAAGGCTTCATGCGAATATCTGCTGTGGAGACGGGGATATAGAATTAGAGTACCTTGTCATATCTGCACAGGGTCGTGAACTAATGGAAGTTGCCCTCCCCGGCAAAAAAGCTGCAAGAGCGCTTATAGATGAACTTAACAAAAAGGCAGTGAATCTTGATACATCGGCTCCTGTGAAGAGTAATGATTCTGATAGCGAGGCTTTACAATGACCGGCAACAGGAATCGTATCGATATAAAAAAAGATCTTGATAAAAAAAATGTATTTGAACAATTCATAAAATCATATTCTGTTTATTATGATGTAAGCATAAAAGATACTTCTGACAACAGATTTGAAGTAGCAGAAGAGTTTGATGCGGAAGCAAGATTCGATTCAAAGAGCGAGCAGTATGTTTTGATTAAGAAAGCCAAAGTTGGTGATATACATAGTTCTGAATATGTATATTTTTCACTTAAGGACAATCTTACTTATGATATCATAAAAGATCTGGATCTTAAGGCATGGGAATATGGAATAAGTCACGCCACACCTGGTCCAGACCATAAAAATACAGATTCTGTCCTAATAGTGATTTGTGATAATATCGAAGAAGAAGCTAAAGAGTTTATAATAAAGAGCAAACACAGCAAGAATTACAACTTCGCCCTTTATGGGTTTTCCAACTACAGATTGGTTGCAATCGGGCTTAATGAAGGTTCCGTTTATTTCAATAAGCAGGCACGGATACTTAAAGAGCTCGTTAGTAATATTCTTAAAGAGGAAAAGGAGATAAAAAGATGACAGCACTGTTAATCATTCTTGCAGCTATAGCATTGCTGATCATAGGCTACATCACCTACGGATCATGGCTTGCTAAGCAATGGGGTATTGACCCCTCAAGAAAAACTCCTGCTATCGAGAAAGAGGATGGCGTTGACTATGTAGCGGCTCCTCCGGCTGTCCTAATGGGACACCATTTTTCTTCAATTGCAGGTGCAGGTCCTATCAACGGACCTATCCAGGCATCCATTTTCGGATGGGTTCCCGTATTTCTTTGGTGTATAGTCGGAGGTATTTTCTTCGGCGGTTTACAGGATTTCGGTTCACTTTTCGCTTCGATTAGACATGACGGAAAGTCTCTCGGAGAGATTATTAACGACACAATGGGCCAGAAAGCTAAAAAGCTTTTCCTGATTTTCGGACTTCTCGTTCTAATACTTGTAATAGCTTCATTTGTAAACGTAGTTGCAGGTACATTCTTTACAGAAGAAGGCGGGTTCGGATTCACAGGTAATCCCACAAACAATCAGACGACGGCTATGATTTCTTTGCTGTTCATACTGATCGCAATTGTTTACGGCTATGTAACTAACAAGATGAATATCAAGACTGTTCCTGCTTCAATCTGTGGTGTCATCGGAATCATAGTTATAACTGTTATCGGACTAAATTGCGGTTTTGTTATGAGCCGTACAGCATGGATAGTATTCATTGGCGTATACATTGCCGTTGCTTCACTGGTTCCTGTATGGATACTTCTCCAGCCTAGAGATTATCTTTCTAGTTTCCTTCTCTACGCTATGATAGGTATCGCTGTTATCGGTATAATTGTTTCAGCATTTTCTGGAAGTGCAAGCTTCTCAATACCGGCATTTAACGGATTTAAACTTGAGAATGGATCTTTCCTATTTCCTACACTGTTCATCACAGTTGCATGCGGTGCTTGTTCTGGATTCCATTCACTTATCTCAACAGGTACAACATCAAAGCAGCTTAAGAGTGAGAAAGATGCAAAGCCTATAGGTTATGGTTCAATGCTTATAGAGTCTGCTCTCGGCATTATATCTCTTATAGCAGTTGGTATGGTTTATGCTAAATATACAGAAGGTGGATTCGGTTCTCCTTCGGCAGCATTTGGCGCAGGTATCGCAACAATGTTCGGACCTGAGGGAAGTGGTATTTACAACACTATAGCAGCGCTTCTTACTCTTGCTGTTTCAGTATTTGCCCTTACATCCCTTGATACAGGTACAAGACTTTCAAGATTCATGTTCAGTGAGCTTTTCCTCAAAGAAGATGAAGCTACATGGCAGGATGCAAGCGGAATCAGGAAGCTTCTTGCGCATCCCATGTTTGGTACAACACTCATGGTAGTAATAGGCTGTATCTTAGGCGGACTTAAGCTTTCAGCAATCTGGGCTCTGTTCGGTGCTGCTAACCAGCTTCTTGCAGGAATCGCACTCCTTGCAGTTTGTGCATGGCTCGGTGAAGTTGGAAAGAACAATAAGATGTTCTTTATACCTATGATATTCATGCTCTGTGCAACTCTTACATCTCTTGTACAGACAATAATCAAAAAATTCGGTGTAATTACAACACCAGATGCTGTATGGGGAGATTGGTTCCAGCTCATCTTTGCTCTTGCTATGACAATACTTGCTGTTATCCTTGTTATTGAGGGTATCCAGACATTCAGTAAACAGAAGAAAGCAAAAGCATAATATAGTTCTTAAAAGCCCGTCGGATCATCAAGATCTGGCGGGTTTTTTTATTTGTTTCCGCAAATTGTTTCAAAAATCTAATCTTTAAGATGAATATTATTCATCACCTTCCAATAACCGTTGACAATAAAATATCAGATTAATATAATAGAAAAGAACGTTTTCAGACTATTACAGAGGTTATGATCATATGAAAAGAAGAGTTTTTCAGCTCCTTGTTGAAAATACATCCGGTGTACTGAGCAGAATTTCCGGGCTGTTTTCAAGACGAGGATATAACATAGAATCAATAACGGCAGGTGTTACTGCAGACCCCAAGGTTTCCCGTATTACTATCGTAGCAAACGGTGATGATGAAATCTTAAACCAGATTGAAAAGCAGGTTGCAAAACTGGTAGATGTCTGCGATGTAAAGGAGCTAAAGCCTGATCAGAGCGTATATCGTGAGCTTGCTCTTATAAAAGTAAAAGCTGATGCAAAATCAAGAGAAGGTGTCATCTCTCTTGCAAACGTATTCAGAGCAAATATCATTGATGTATCAGAACAGGGTCTTATCATTGAGATAACCGGTGGTCAGGATAAGATAGAAGCATTTATTAATCTTTTGAGCGGTTATGAGATTCTTGAACTTGCAAGAACAGGTATAGCAGGACTCAGAAGAGGAACGGACGATATAGTATATCCGAAGGTTGATTGAGTAAACTAACTTGGTTAGGCCAAGGAAAAATTATAAACACAGGCACATCACGCCAGGAAAGGAGTCATGAAAATGGCACAGAGAATTTTTTATCAGCAGGATTGTAATCTTGCAGAACTGGAAGGCAAGACAATCGCTGTTATAGGTTACGGAAGTCAGGGACATGCACATGCCCTTAACGCCAAGGAGTCTGGATGCAATGTTATTATAGGTCTTTACGAAGGTTCTAAGAGCTGGGCTAAAGCTGAGAAGCAGGGCTTCGAGGTATATACAGCAGCAGAGGCTGCAAAAAAAGCTGATATCATAATGATCCTCATCAATGATGAGCTTCAGGCTGATATGTACAAGAAAGATATCGAGCCCAACCTTGAGGCAGGCAATATGCTTATGTTTGCACATGGTTTTAACATCCATTTCGGATGCATCAATCCTCCCAAGGATGTCGATGTTACAATGATCGCTCCCAAGGGACCTGGTCACACCGTAAGAAGTGAGTATCAGGCAGGTAAGGGTGTACCTTGTCTTGTTGCTGTTCATCAGGATGCAACAGGTAAGGCTCTTGATAAAGCACTTGCATACGCCCTCGCCATCGGCGGTGCAAGAGCAGGCGTTCTTGAGACAACATTCAGAACAGAGACAGAGACAGACCTCTTTGGTGAGCAGGCTGTGCTTTGCGGTGGTGTTTGCGCGCTTATGCAGGCAGGTTTTGAAACTCTTGTTGAAGCAGGTTACGATCCCAGAAATGCATACTTTGAATGTATTCATGAGATGAAGCTCATAGTAGACCTCATTTATCAGTCAGGTTTCGCAGGAATGCGTTACTCTATTTCAAACACAGCAGAGTATGGTGACTATATAACAGGTCCTAAGATCATTACCGAAGAGACCAAGAAGACAATGAAGAAGATCCTTGCAGATATCCAGGATGGATCATTTGCTAAACAGTTCCTTCTCGATATGTCACCTGCAGGACGTCAGGTACACTTTAAGGCTATGAGAAAACTTGCTGCTGAGCATCCTTCAGAGAAGATCGGTGAGGAAGTTAGAAGCCTTTACAGTTGGAACAACGAAGAAGATAAGTTCATTAATAACTAATCATTTACATCAATCAGGAGGGCTCTTTAAAGCCCTCCTTTTAACTTGCAATTAACTGTATAAAGATGATATAATTTTCAATTGAACAATTAGTAATTTGGGCTATTAGCTCAGCTGGGAGAGCGCCAGGTTCGCAATCTGGAGGTCAGGGGTTCGATCCCCCTATGGTCCACGATGGCGTATACGGCCTAAATACATGGTTAAAGCAAAAGATCTCTACAAATCATATGGTAAGAATGAAGTTCTCAAAGGTGCGTCAATAGAGGCATCGCCTGGAAGTATCACAGCTTTAGTCGGCAGAAACGGATGCGGTAAATCCACAATGCTTCAGATACTCGCAGGCACATTGAAAGCAGACAAAAGTGATATTAGCTATTTCGGAAACGATGTAATCAAGGATAAATCTTATTTTGCCAAATATGTTGGTTATGTTCCTCAGGATGATCCGCTTTTTGAAGAACTAAGTGTATCAGACAACCTGAAATTCTGGGCGGCCGGCTCAAAGAACATCGATAAAAGCATAATTGATAGATTTGAACTGACAGATCTTCTAAAAACCAAGGTAAGCAATCTTTCCGGCGGTATGAAACGAAGACTCACTATAGCCTGCACTTTGCAGAGAACCCCACCAGTACTGTTGCTTGATGAACCTACTTCATCGCTTGATCTCTATTATCAGGAAAGCATAAGCAAAATAATGAAAGAATTTGTTTCACATGGCGGAACAATTATAATGTCAACACACAATGAACGCGAGATATTGTTATCAGACGTAATTTATCTTTTTGAAGACGGAACTACCAGACGTATTTCAAAAGATGATATTAATATGAATGATATAAGAAAATCATTTCTTATTCAGAATAAATAATCAATACAAACCTTTAGTTTAAAGGAACGAATGAAGAGGAGAGCATTATGAGTATTAGCTACGACCCTATGACAGGTGAACCAATTGAGACTAATGACGAGGTAAAGGATGCCAAGGATGAAGCAATTGAAACAGCAAAAGAAGCTGGAGAAGCAGGTGAAGAAGCTGCAAAAGCAGCTGAAGAAACAGTTGAAAACGCTGCTGAAGTAAGCAAAGATGCTTCAGAAGAAGTAACCGAAGTTGTTAAAGAATCAACTGAAAGCGAGCCACCCACAACTTCTCCCGAACCCGTAAAGGAAACATATTCACCGATTCCCGATGAACCCGATAAATCATCAAACAAGAAAAACACTATCATCGGAATAGTTGCAGTAGCCCTTGTTGCTATCATTGTAATATGTATCTTATTCTTTACCGGTGCTTTCATGTCTAAGAGAGACAAAGTTGCGAAAGCAACAGCCGCAACTTTCAAATATGATACAGAACTTGGTAAGGTTGTTAAAAACCTAAGCTCAATAGTTAAATCTGGAAGCTATACAACCGATTTCAGTGCTGATTTAGACGATTATGGTGAGTTTAGTGGTTCTATCATCATAGATGGCAAGGATAAGCAGATTGTAGGTAACATTGATTCTGATATGGTACCCGAAATGTCAATAAAAGCAGGTATCGATTCTAAGAAAGTCAAAGCTGAAGTTCCTGAACTTTGCGATTACCTGTTTGTTTACGATTATACATCTGACTGCGATGGATATATAACAGACATGTTAAGTGATGATGATATCGCATCACTCAACTCTTCATTAAAAATGATATATGACGGTTCTTCAAGTAACGCTGACCTTGAAGCAAAACTTGAGAAATGCATGAACAAGCATTTTAAAGAGCTCAAATTTGAAAATGCCGATAAGGAATCTTATAAGATCGATGGCAAGAAGGTTGATTGTAAAGGATATAGCGTTGAAGTAGACAGTGATTTCTATCTTGACCTTTATGATGATATCACTGAGATTTACAAGGATGAGTTTGAAGATACTCTTAAAGATATGGAAGACATTTCAGGCGAATCTTTAGATGATTCATTCAAAGAAGCTAGAAACGAGATCAAGCAGATACCTGACATGACAATATACTTCTATATCTATAAAGGTAAGCTTGCTGCTATCAAGGGCGAAGGCGACAAGAAAAGTGGAGAAGTTGAGATTCAGTTCAAGGGCGGAGACTTCAGAGCTCAGAACATCTCTATACTTGCTGACGGCGACGAAGTAATGGCTTTATCCGGCTCTAACAAAAAAGATAAGGAGACTTATACTCTTGAAGTTGACGGTGATGAAGTTTGCACGATCGAGTATAACTACAAAAAAGGCAAGCTCACTTTTGAATATGATTACTACTATGATTCATTTGAGCTTGAGATGGATGTTAAATCTTCATCAAATGAAGTTTCATTCGTAGTTGACGATTTCGATTATGATAATGAAGTTGAAGGATCTGTAAACTTAACCTTCAAAAAAGGCGCTAAGATTCAGAAATACACAAATACTGATGAATTTGATCTCGGCAATGCTGACGAGAGCGATTTTGAAGATCTGATGGAAAGCTTTGATGAAGATCTTCTTATGGAATTCGGAGGACTTCTTTACTAGGATTTATGTTTAGAGCTTATTTCAAAACTGAGTTCAAAAACAGTATATTGATGATTAAAAAGACTGCTATAGCATATGTTTTAGTCATATTTGCACTGACTGCCGTTTTCGCGGCAGTCAGCTTTTTGATTGAACAGAATACCATGGTCAAAAAGATTACAACAGCAGTAGTAATTCAGCCTAACGATAAACTCACGTCAATGCTGATTCAATATGTATCTCAGACTAACAGTATCAGGGAAGTATCACAGATAGAGAAGGTCAGCAGAGATGAAGCTTTTGAAATGCTTAATGATCATAAGGTAAATATAGTTATTGATCTGCCCGAAGACTTCTACGATGATGTCAATAATGGAAAAAACACTCCACTTGATATTTATATCAGGCCGGATGCAGACAGAGTCACCAAAGCATTTGTATATATATTAAAGAGCGGTGTTGGATATGTTCAGACAGCAGAAGCCACGGTCTATTCTTTTCTTGATACATATCGTGACGGTACGTATGAGATAAAAGATGAGTATATGCCAATAGGTGATCATATAGCTATGGTTTATGCAAATCTAATCATGCATCGAGGCCGCCTTTTTAATACTACGGTCTTGTCTGAGTACGGACATATAAAAGCTTCAGGTTTTTATATATGTGCCCTAATTTCAATAATAATGCTTTATTGCGGGCTTTCTTTCGGTTTTCTTTATAAGAGTGAACACATTTCAATTGAACAAAAGATGCGCGTTTACGGGATGAATCCCGTTAAGACTGCACTTATAAGAGAGTTTGTCATGTCCGTTCACATTTCCTTTACGGGAATCATAACGTATCTTGCAGTTTGTTTTATTAGTGAACACTTTAGATATGAGTTCTTTGCTTTTAATATGATCACCTTATTTGTGATCATTGTTTCTTCTTTTGCGATCGCTTCATTTTATGAAATGTTTTACAGTATTGCCGGTGCCGATTACAGAGTTTTTGGCGGATTATTCAGTGCTATGGTATTACTTATCTTGTGTTCAGGTATGATAATTCCATTAAACAGACTTCCTGAATGTATTCGAATGATCAGCTTTGTCAATCCTGTCAGATATATATTCTCATCGATCCTAGAAAGTATAAGCGGAAACAGTGTCTTTTGGGCTTTAATATCATTGATTGTTATTTCAGTAATTCAAAACACATTAGGTGTGCTATGCAGAAAGTATTGATATGGTTATTAACAAATATAAAGTCGATGTTAAGAAACAGACTTTTTTATATCGTGAGCATTTTGATGATCGTTCTTTGCGCAGTTTTTTGCAGTATCGCAACAAACAAACCGGTTGATGATAAAGTCGGTTTATACTTTGATGTCGATAATTCAAAAATGAGCCCTCTTGTTTCTTCATTGGGTGCTGACAGAGAAGTTGTTATATTTGATGATATAGAAAGTATGAAACAGTCTGTTAAGGAAGCAAATATAGTACTGGGATACGCTATACTGGCTGATGCAGACGACTATATTGATTCCGGAAAGGATAAAGATATAATCGAAGTTTATGTATCACCGGGTTATCTATACTCAGAAGTTGACAAGGAACGATTTTATAATGCGTGGCTTTATTACTGCAGCAACAATCTGATCGAAAATGAAGCGGATAAGGTGTTTGTAAATAGCGATGAAACCCTTCGTACAGAACTTATCCGCAAAAAAGAGTCTTATCTGTCATCGGATGAATTATTTGATATAAACATAATTGAAGAGTCTGCAGAAGATTCAATTAAATCAGAAAAAGATCCGGTTAGATCAATAGTAGCCCTGTCGGTATTTATGACTATTTTTATTATGTACGGTTATAACTATTCTGGAAATGGCCAGAGCATTGTCAAAAGCTTTACTTTAAAATCTCGAGCAGCATACAGATTTGTGTCTTCTTTTGCCAATGGCCTGATAATCGGAGTAGTCGGACTTATATGTACATTTGCTTTTTCGGGTAAAGCATCCCTTTACGATATCCCGAGATTACTAATATTCATAATGATTTGCGTAATCTTTACATGTATTGTAGGCGAAATTGTAAAAAAAGAAGATACATATACAGCTTTATGTCCTGTACTGTTGACACTTCAGTTGATAATATGTCCGATAATCATCGATCTTGATATGTATCTGCCTATAATACCACTCTTAAGATATCTGTTTCCGGTCACCTACTATCTGTAGCTTATTATTGCAGATACAGCATGAGTTTTGATATAATGAAGATTGGTTTAAGCATAATAGTTTGGAGGAAATAATAATGGGAATGACTATGACACAAAAGATCTTGGCTGCGCATGCCGGTCTGAAGGAGGTAGTGGCTGGACAGCTTATAGAAGCAGATCTCGATCTGGTGTTGGGTAATGATATAACAAGTCCCGTAGCCATACACGAAATAGAAAAAATGAATATTGACGGAGTATTCGATAAGAACAAGATTGCTCTTGTTCCTGATCACTTTGTCCCTAATAAAGATATTAAAAGCGCTGAGCACTGCAAGTGCGTAAGAGAGTTTGCTAAAAAGAATGAGATAACCAATTACTTTGAAGTAGGTCAGATGGGCATAGAACATGCTTTATTGCCCGAAAAAGGCCTTACAGTTGCCGGTGATGTTATTATAGGTGCCGATTCACATACTTGTACTTATGGAGCCGTCGGTGCATTCTCAACAGGAGTTGGAAGCACAGATATGGCCGCAGGCATGGCAACTGGCAAAGCTTGGTTCAAGGTTCCTGGAGCAATCAATTTCGTATTAAAGAATAAGCCCGCAAAATGGGTCAGCGGAAAAGATATTATACTTCACATAATCGGCATGATCGGTGTTGACGGAGCCTTATATAAATCTATGGAGTTTACAGGTGACGGGATTTCATATCTTTCCATGGATGACAGATTCACGATTGCAAATATGGCAATCGAAGCAGGTGGAAAAAACGGAATTTTCCCTGTAGATCAGTTGTGCCTCGATTATATTAAAGAACACTCTGACAGACAGCCTGTAGTTTATGAAGCTGATCCTGATGCTGTATATGATGAAACGTTCGAGATAGATCTTAGCGCTCTTAAACCGACAGTTTCTTATCCTCATCTGCCAGAGAATACTAAGACTATAGATGAAGCGATAAAGGATGACATAGTTATCGATCAGGTTGTTATCGGTTCATGTACAAACGGAAGAATGGATGACCTCAGAGTAGCTGCATCTATACTCAAAGGTAAAAAAGTTGCAAACGGTATACGACTTATCGTTATTCCCGGCACTCAGAAAATCTATCTTGATGCTATAAAAGAAGGCCTTGTTCAGACTTTTATTGAGTGCGGAGGTGTTGTCAGCACTCCGACCTGCGGTCCGTGCCTTGGTGGATATATGGGTATTCTTGCTGAGAACGAAAGATGTGTTTCAACAACAAACCGTAATTTCGTAGGACGTATGGGACATATTTCAAGTGAAATATATTTGGCAAGCCCTGCTGTTGCAGCTGCCAGCGCCATAGCAGGAAAACTCACAGGACCTGACAACATTTAGGAGGAACATCATGAAAAACGCAAAAGGTACAGTTATAAAATATGGTGACAATGTAGATACAGACGTAATAATCCCCGCAAGATATCTTAACAGTTCTGATCCAAAGGAACTGGCTATGCACTGTATGGAAGATATAGATAAGGATTTTGTGAACAGAGTTAAGCCCGGCGATATAATTGTTGCTAACAAGAATTTCGGTTGCGGTTCTTCTAGAGAACATGCGCCTATAGCTATCAAAGCATGCGGTGTGAGCTGTGTCATTGCTGAAACATTTGCAAGAATCTTTTACAGAAATGCCATAAATATCGGCCTTCCTATCATTGAATGCCCTGAAGCAGCAAAAGCTATAGAGGAAAATGATGAAGTTGAGGTTGATTTTGACAGCGGAATAATAACCGACATAACCAAGAATAAACAGTTTAAGGGACAGCCTTTCCCTGAATTCATGCAAAAGATCATCGACTGCGAAGGATTAGTCAATTACATTAATTCAGGAAAGAATTAAACTTTGAAAAGGGGAAGCTTATGAGTTACAGGATTCTTATAGCTGAAGATGATAATGATATAGTCGAGATACTGAGACTCTATCTCGAAAATGAGGGATTTGAACTCGTTATAAGTCGTGACGGTGAGGAAGCTCTTAACAACTTTGAATCTACAAGCGTTGATATGGCACTCATCGATATAATGATGCCCAAACTCAACGGTTATGAACTCATAAAAAAGATGAGAGATGTTTCCAATATACCTATCATTGTTATGTCTGCAAAAAACATGGACAGCGATAAGATACTCGGACTCACACTGGGAGCAGACGATTATCTCACCAAACCGTTCAATCCTTTGGAAGTCGTAGCCCGTATCAAATCTCAGTTAAGAAGGTTTTATGATCTTAACACAAACGTGCAGGAAGAATCCAACAACGTTATCACTGTAGGTGAACTTGTTATGGATCCTTCAAATCTTTCTGTGAATAAAAACGGACAGGAGATCAATCTTACTCCAACAGAGTTTAAGATTCTGGCTCTAATGATGAAAACCCCCGGCAAGATATATACAAAGATGCAGATCTTTGAAAACATAAACGGTGATTATTATGAATCTGATGATAACACTCTTATGGTTCATATTTCTAAGATCAGAGACAAGATAGAAGATGATCCCAAATCCCCCAAGTATCTCAAGACTGTAAGAGGCCTCGGATATAAGATTGAAAAACACTGATAATTATGCCTAGTACCGAAAAAAAGCAGAGTTCCAAGAAGGAACAGGGAAAACTAAAACTATACAGCACCATTTCCTCAAACCTCATAACCTATATCATTGTTATGACGGTTTTGGCTATGGTGTTTGCTTTTGTAACATATGGATTCACGATGTATCAGATCACGGAAAGCAAATTTACATCAGATGAGGCCATATTTGTTTTCCTGTGCTTTTTCCTCGGATTATATCTTTTACTGATGGTTCTGTTCTGTTTGATAATCGGTAATCAGTTATCCAAACCCCTGAAGCTTCTTAGAAACGCCATTGATAATTTCGATATTAACAACATGAAACATATCGAGTATCAGGGGCCTAAGGAATTTATGGATATGGTAGACAGTTTTAATGATCTGTCTACTAAGCTTAAAGATATTGAACAGGAAAACAAGCGTCTTGCTGATGAAAAGAACAAGATGCTCGCAGATATCAGTCACGACTTAAAGACCCCCATAACTGTCATATCCGGATATGCCAGAGCACTACACGACGGCCTTATCAAGGAAGATGAGGTAAACGATTATTTGAATATCATTGACCAGAAGAGTACAATGGTCGCCGGTCTTATCAATCAGTTCTATGAATACAGCAAGCTTGAACATCCCGAGTATAACTTTGAACTCACCAAACTTAATATCGCCGAATTCTTACGTGAATTCCTGGTAGATAAGATCGATGAACTCACAGTTAATGGGTACGAGCTTGAAGTAAACTTTCCTGACAATGAGGTCGGATATATAATGGGCAATGAGATGCAACTAAGGCGAGTATTTGAAAACCTTATAGCAAATACAGTGGCTCATACTCCCAAAGGAACCCTTCTTTCATTTGATATGGGATGTACAAGCGAGAAGGTTCTTATCCGTTATGAAGATAACGGTGGCGGCATATCTGATGAAGTAGCTGACAGAATATTTGATCCTTTCGTTGTTAGTGATCCTTCCAGAAACAAATCAGGTTCCGGACTGGGCCTTTCAATCGCCCGTAAGATAGTTGAATATCATGGCGGTACGATAGTTTTGGAAAGATATGCTGGAAAAACTCAGACCAGTTATCTGATAACTCTTCCTTTGTATGAAGAAGAGGAATCAAAAGAGGAAGATTAATCATGTATGCATTCTTTAAAGGAACTATTGCAGATACAGAAGAAGACGCTCTTATCGTTGAAGTAAACTCCATAGGTTATCGTATCTATGTACCCAAGGACATGATCTTATCGGGAAGAGTAGGTTCAAACATAACAGTATATACATATACATGTGTACGTGAAGATGCATTTATCCTATACGGATTCAGTTCAAAGGAAGACCTTTCTCTTTTCAAGCTGTTGATAACCGTAAGCGGTGTCGGCCCTAAAATGGGACTTGCCATACTCAGTTCGATGGATTCCAACAGTATAAGAACCGCTATCATAATGCAGGATTCAAAGCTTTTAAGTTCAGCACCCGGAGTTGGAGCCAAAACCGCCGGCAGAATAATCCTTGAATTAAAAGACAAAGTAAGTCCACTAGATATAATATCTGCCACTAATGAAGATGTTACAAATGAAGCAGTCTTAAATCTCAGACAGGAAGCATATGAGGCACTTATAAGCCTCGGTGTAAGCAATCTGAAAGCTACACAGGCTTTAAATGAGATAGAAATAACAGAAGATTCAAGAATAGAAGATATTATAAAACTATTACTAACAAAGATATAAGAACAGATTATGAATCAACGTATAATACAGACCTCAGTTATAGAAGAAGATATTAAAAGTGATAATATACTAAGACCGCAACTGCTAAGAGATTACGTTGGACAAAAGGATATAAAATCCAACATAGAAATATGCATCAAAGCAGCCAAGGACAGAAACGAAGCATTGGATCATGTGCTTTTCTACGGTCCTCCCGGACTCGGCAAGACTACACTCGCATGTATAATCGCTAATGAGCTGGGTACCGATATTAAAGTCACTAGCGGTCCCGCAATAGAAAAGCCTGGAGACATGGCAGCAATACTTAGTGGACTCAAAAAAGGTGATGTACTTTTTATTGACGAGATTCACAGGCTGGCCAGACAGGTAGAAGAGGTTCTTTATACCGCAATGGAAGATTTCGCGATAGACATTATGATTGGCAAGGGGCAGACTGCAAAATCTGTACGTATCGATCTTGAGCCTTTTACTTTGGTAGGAGCAACAACAAAAGCCGGCAGTCTTTCTGCTCCGTTGAGAGACAGATTCGGTCTAGTTCACAGACTAGAGTTTTACACCGACAGCGAGCTCTCTGAAATAATCAATAACTCAGCTAAAAAACTCGGAGTTACGATTGAACAGTCCGGCGCTGAAGAAATGGCAAAGCGAAGTCGCGGAACCCCAAGAATCGCAAACAGATTCTTAAAGCGAGTACGAGACTACGCTCAGGTTAAGTATGATAATGTAATAACCGGGGATATCGCCAAGGAAGTTTTAGATCTTATGGATGTGGATGAAAAAGGTCTTGATAAAACTGACAGGCTGATCTTAAAGACCATGATAGAAAACTATGGTGGGAAACCTGTAGGAATATCTGCCATAGCCGCATCTATTGGCGAAGATGCTGATACTATTGAAGACGTTTATGAACCGTTTTTAGTGCTCAAAGGTTTCATTAACAGGACACCTCGCGGAAGAGTTGTATCCGAAAGTGCTTATGAGCATCTCGGGCTTACTCCTTAAACGTTTCTTACTATTGCATTTCCTTGCTTATTTTTTTATAATAAATCTAAATTTGGGTATTAACAGGGGTATATATTATGGCTATAAAAACAGATGCAGAAGTAATTATTGGCGGAAAGGTTTATACGCTTTGCGGTTATGAAAGCGAAGAGTATCTTCAGAAGGTTGCATCATATATCAATAATAAGCTTAATGAATACAATGCAATGGAAGGCTTCAGACGGGCTCCAATGGACATGCAGAACGTATTGATGCAGATTAATCTTGCTGATGACTATTTTAAGGCAAAGAATCAGATAGCCACAATGCAAGAGGAACTTGAAGCAAAAGACAAGGAAGTATATGACTTAAAGCATGAGTTGGTAACAACTCAGATGAAGATGGAAAACCTGGACAAATCTCTTAAGAGTGCTAAAGAAGATATCTCATTAAAAGACAAGAAGATTGTTCAACTTGAAACTCAGTTAAAGCATAGATGATCCTGAACGGAATCTCATAGGGATTCCGTTTTTTATTAAACGGTAATTTTATGAAAAGACCTGAACTTTTGGCTCCTGCTGGCAGATTTGAATGTTTCACAGCTGCTATCAATGCTGGAGCAGATGCGATTTATCTGGCAGGTAAGGAATTCGGTGCCAGAGCATCTGCCACAAATTTTACAACTGAAGAACTTATAAAAGCTCTTGATATAGCACATCTTCACTCTAAAAAGATTTATCTGACTCTCAATACGCTTATTAAGCAGCGCGAATGGGACAGACTGGAGTCTTTTCTTAGACCGCTTTATGATAGCGGTCTTGACGGTGTCATCATTCAGGATGTCGGATTGATTGAATTTCTAAAGACAAATTTTAAAGGTCTAAGCATCCATGCCAGCACCCAAATGACTGTAACAGGCAGTTTCGGAGCTTCTCTATTAAAAGAAAGAGGAATCGAAAGGATAGTTCCTGCACGTGAAATATCACTTGAAGAAATTAAGCAGATAAAGAATGACGTTGATATTGAAATAGAAGCATTTATTCACGGTGCTATGTGCTATTGCTATTCAGGACAATGTCTTTTCAGTTCCTTTTTAGGCGGAAGAAGCGGAAACAGAGGAAGATGCGCTCAGCCGTGCCGTCTTAACTATACTGTTTCCTGCAATGGAAAATATATAAAAAAGGATGATGTACGGTATCCGTTAAGTCTCAAGGACATGTGTACTCTTACATGTATTGATAAACTTATCGACGCCGGTATAGATTCATTCAAGATAGAAGGCAGATTAAAAAGCCCTCAGTACGTTGCCGGTGTGACAAGTATATATCGCAAATATATAGATATGTATCTTGAAAATGAGATTTTGGATATTGATAAAAAGGATCTGGAAACTCTGACTGGCCTATATATAAGATCTGAACTCAGCGAAGGATATTACTTCAGACATAACAGTCAGGATATGATAACAAAGTTAAATCCTTCCTATAATGAAACTGACGAGAATATCACTCAGAAAATAAACGATCGTTTTGTTAAACCTGTTGAAAAGATACGAATCATGGGTGTCGTTACACTTGTTCCGGGTGAGAATGCATCCATTATCTTAAAATGTGGTCAAACTGTCATTACGGTCGAAGGTGATATGGTTCAGGCAGCACAAAACAGACCTCTTGACGAAGAAGAAGTATTACATCAGCTAAATAAGACAGGCGAGAGTTATTTCGAGTTCGACAGACTTGAAGCTCAAATGGACAACAACTGCTTTATGCCAATCAAGGCATTAAATGAGCTCAGAAGGAAAGCTTTTGACAAATTAAAGGAGGCATTGATATATGGAAGTTGAATACAGTGCATCCATTATAAAATCAGATCAATTGCAGGCGTTAAAGAGTTTTCGACTTAAAAGAGTTTTCATTCCATATGATCTGTTCTTTTCTGGCCAGCTTGGTATAACGGACATAGACTCGCTACATAATGATTGTAAGAGCGAAGTATATATATCCATGCCACGTATTATCAGAAAGCGCGATGCTGATTATCTAAACAGTCTTAAAGACTTTTTAAAACTCGGCAAATCTGATGGAGTTCTGATCAAAAACATCGATAGTCTTGGATATATTTGCTCAATAAAGAATGACCTCGAAAGTCAATATATAAGTATAAATGCATCGATAGACGGCTTTACGCCTCTATATGTTATAAGTGATCACAGTCTGTACAACTGGAATATTTCATCTCTCGATTTTTACAAAGAATATACATTCACACAGACTGCACCTTATGAGCTCAGTATCCATGAGATAAAAGAACTTGTTGACAGAAATCTTATATGTATCATTTACGGAAGAGCGCCACTTATGGTCAGCGCTAATTGTGTAAAAAGGACTACTGGCACCTGCGACCAAAGCAATAACGGTTGCAACTTTGACCATAAACTGATTGACAGAAAAAACAAAGACTCATTAGTGTATAATAACTGTATACACTGTTACAATGAGATATATAACAGTGTACCCACATCATTGCATAAGTATATGTGGGATCTTATAAAAGCTGGTTTTCATGATTTCAGACTGGATTTTACTGATGAAAACTGCGAGATAATTTCTAAGATTTTGTCTTATTATGTAACGGAACAGAGAAGCGGCACATTTCCACTTAATGAATATACTGCCGCTCATATTTCCAAGGGAGCTGTATAGGGGATGCTTTTTTATATTGCTGAATTATCCAAATACATAATGGCTTTGCTGATACTAATCTATGCCGTTGAATGCATTGCATACATATTCAGGATGAAGAATCCATACGATTGTGGCGGCATATATATCAGACAGAGGATCAACATATTCTTCATAAATGCCCTGGCATTTACAACAATGTGCCTTAGAAGTGGCAAATATCAGTTTCTATTGTATGGAGCAATAGTGATACTTGTTCTGTTCTTCTTTATGGCCATGATCATACTGCTTTATTCAAGAACGGATCAGGTATTAGTCAATAATATGATCCTGCTTCTCGATATAGGATTTATCATACTCGCAAGACTTAATACCAACAGAGCGATAAAGCAGTTCTTCATTGTAGTCGTATCACTTGCGATTGCAATGGCAGTTCCATATATCATAAACAGATTCAGAAAACTCAACAGTCTTACTGCAATATATGCTACTCTGGGTATCACAGCCCTGGGTGTAGTTTTGTTGCTCGGAAAGATTATAAACGGTTCAAAACTATCATACACGGTTGGTGGAGTTACTATACAGCCTTCGGAATTTGTTAAGATAGTTTTCGTTTTTTTCGTGGCAGCATCACTTTCAAAGGCAAAAAACCTTATCGATTATGCCCTTGGAGCATGCCTTGCTGCGTTGCATGTTATCATCCTTGTATTATCTAAAGACTTGGGAAGTGCACTCATATTCTTTCTTGCATATCTAATAATGCTGTTTATTTCTTCAAAGAACTATCTGTATCTTGTACTAGGCTTACTCTCAGCATGTCTGGCTTCTGTAGTAGCATACAGATTCTTCCCTCATGTACAGGTAAGAGTTCAGGCATACCTTGATCCTTTCAGCAAGATTGATAATCAGGGATATCAGATATCTCAATCGCTATTTGCTATCAGCTGCGGAAATTTCTTCGGTACCGGACTTTTTAAAGGAGCACCCGGTGATATACCTACAGTTGAATCGGATTTTATCTTCTCCGCAATCAGCGAGGAGATGGGTATCATATTTTCGATTGGAATGCTTCTTGTTTGTCTGATTTCATTCGGGATCATTCTCAGAAACTCCCTAAAAGAAAGCGACAGATTCTACCGTATGGTCTGCATTGGTCTCGGAACCATTATGATCGTACAGTGCTTTTTGACGGTTGGCGGAGGTATAAAATTCATACCTCTTACCGGCGTTACGCTTCCCTTGGTCAGCTATGGAGGCAGCTCGGTACTTACCAGTATTTTGATGTATTTCATTCTGTTCGGTGCCATAAACAAAAAACGCAGTGATGACTACGATGAATGGTTCGATAACCTGGGTGATGAAGACGATGACGATATATATGCTTATATGGAGTATATAGATCAGCAAAACGAGCTTGAAAAGGAAGCACTTGAAAAGAAAAAAGGCACAAAAAACAGGAGACGCAAAAGCGGCGTTCGTCCTTTGGAAACAAGGATAGTATTCTCTACATTTTCAGTTATTTTTTTAATGATGAGCGTATATCTGTGCCATTATGTAGCTACTAACGAACAGGTTCTTATAAACAACAGTTACAATTCCCGTCAGGTTCTACTTCAAAAGGAAAACACAAGAGGAACAATATTTGACAGAAATGGTGATATACTGGCCCAGACTTTAAAAAACGATGCTGGCAGAGAATACAGATTCTATCCTTATGAGAATCTGTTTGCTCATGCTATCGGTTTTTCAACCAAGGGACGTACCGGCGTTGAAAACATGACAAACTACTACCTGATCAATACAGATGCAACAATCGCTCAGAGAGTTGAGAACGACATTTCAGGCGATAAGAACAAAGGTAATGATGTATATACAACATTTGATCATGACCTTCAGGAAGTTGCATATCGATCAATGGGCATATACAAGGGAGCCATAATCGTTTCCAATGCTAAAACAGGCGAAATACTCGCTATGGTGAGCAAACCTGATTTTAACCCCAACACAATCGCTTCAGACTGGGATAAATTCATGGACGACAAGGAATCCGGTACTCTTATAAACAGAGTTACTCAGGGAATATATCCTCCCGGATCCACATTCAAAATAATAACCGCTCTGGAGTATATCAAGGAAAATCCTGATACATACATGAACTACAGATATAACTGTAGCGGCTCTTATAAAGGAGACGGCATTAAGATCAACTGTTTCCACGGTGCTGTACACGGGAGCCAGAATTTCCTTACAAGCTTTGCACATTCATGCAACTCGTCCTTTGCAAATATAGGTATGAGCCTTGATCGTGACAGATTTGGCCAGACACTCGATGATCTGATGTTTAATTCAAACCTGCCTACAGGTTATAACTATACTGTCAGCAACATGACTGTTAACAGTTCAACTCCTGATTATGATATGGCACAGATATCAATAGGTCAGGGTAAAGCTCAGATTACACCGCTATTACTAAACATGATCACTAACGGAATAGCTAATGACGGTGTTGTAATGGAACCCAGAGTTCTTGACAAGGTCATTTCATGCAACGGCAATGAACTAAAGAACTGGGAATCCAAGGAATACAAACAGATCATGACTCAGGCTGAAGCTGCATCTATGAAGAATCTGATGGAATCGGTTGTAAGAGAGGGTACCGCGAAAGCCGGTATGGCTGGAGCTTCATATACAGTTGCCGGTAAAACCGGTTCTGCTGAATTTGACAGTCTGAAGCTTGATTCACACGCCTGGTTTACGGGATTTGCGCCCGTTGATGATCCTCAGATAAGTGTAACGATAATCATAGAATCCATCGGTACCGGCGGCGATTATGCAGTGCCTATTGCAAAGCGTATCTTCGACTGTTATTTTGACGAATACTAACATTTGCTTTATAATGTATTTTGTCATATTGTTAGTTTAGGAATGAAGGAAGAGGTATGGTTGAAGCAACCAGTTGCGGAGGAGTAGTTATCTTTAGAGGAAAGATTCTGCTTCTCTATAAGAATATAAATAATAAGTATGAAGGTTGGGTATTACCCAAGGGAACTGTAGAAGAAGGCGAAGAATTTGAAGACACTGCCCTTCGTGAAGTTCTAGAAGAGAGCGGTGCAAAAGCAAATATCATTAAATACATCGGAAAAAGCAATTATGATTTCAATATTCCCGGTGACGAGGTTCATAAGACCGTTCACTGGTATCTGATGATGGGTGAAAGTTATTACAGCAAGCCACAGAAAGAAGAATTCTTCTGCGACAGCGGATATTACAAATATCACGAGGCATATCATCTGCTCAAGTTTTCCAATGAAAAAGAAATACTTGATAAAGCGTACTGCGAATATCAGGATCTGAAAAAAAGCGGACTTTGGGGAAGTAAAAAGTATTATTAGAGAATAAGTGTATGGTTACATATTCCGAAAAGCTTTATACCGGAGAAAAAATTGATGAGAAAAAGATAAACAAGATCAAGAGAAACATACGTCAGGGGCGAGGACGTTTTGATCTTTATCTTATCTCTCTTTCCAATAATGCGAATGACCAGCTTGATATTATACATAATTCAATGTTCAAGCAGAAACTGTACCGCAAGTTCGATTTAAGGATAGTAGGTCTTGCTTCTTCGTATGATGAAGCAACACAGATGATCCTTAACATACTCGACGAAACGATAAAAGAAACGGGCACTGCCGATATGAAGAGCTTTCTCGAAAAAGATTTTGTTTAAGGAAGTAATATGCTCGCAATTTTTTTGACTGTACTAAAGATAATCGGAATAATGCTTCTTTGCGTAATCGGCTTTATCCTTTTGTTACTTCTTATCATCTTATTCGTTCCTGTAAGATACAGTGCCAAAGGTTCATATAAAGAAAAAAAGCCCCAGATACGTTTGCGTGTAAGTTATCTTTTATATCTTTTTTGTCTGATCGTCTCATATAATGAAAAGCTTGATTATTATATACGTCTTTTCGGCATTAAGATAGATTTAAAAAAACTAAAGAACAAAAAGAAGAGGCCTCAAGTTACATCATGTGAAGCTTCAGCAGATACAGATGCTAACGACTCATCAGATAAAAAGGATACGACCTCAGATGATAAAGAGCAAACATCCGCAGATGAAGAACTAGGTTTTTTCGAAAAGATATCATCAAAAAAAGATAAGATCGAATACTATATAGATATTCTTACCAGGGATACAACCAAGGAAGCATTACTTGTCTGCAAAGACAGGATTGGAAAAGCATTAAAGGCGCTCCTTCCTTATAAAGGCAAGATATATGCTCGCATAGGTCTTGAAAACGCAGGTACCACCGGAAAGATACTGGGCATATACAAAGCATTATACGATTACATAGGAGATGTCGTTGTATTCTATCCTGTATTTGACAGTGAAGTTATAGATATAGAATTCAATCTGAAGGGACGCATCAGATTCGTCACGGTTCTTTACCACTTTATAAGAATCTATTTTGACAAGAACTGTCACAGACTGATCAAACTTTTCATAAAGAATAATAAGAAGGCCAAAAAGACTAAAGAGAGCAGAAAGGAAAAAGCATGAACAACGGATTTAGTTCAGTAATGGAATCATTATTAAAAGGAGTGGACTCTATTCTTTCCACCAAAACAGTGGTAGGTGAGCCAAAACAGTTTGGAGATACCATCATCCTTCCTCTTGTTGATGTTACTTTCGGAGTAGGTGCAGGCGGTTCGGCTGCAGAGAAAAAAGATGGTGCAGGCGGAGGTCTTACAGGTAAGATGACCCCGAGCGCAGTAATCGTAATCAAAGACGGACACACAAAACTTGTTAATGTAAAGAATCAGGATACAATAACCAAGATTCTTGATATGGTTCCTGATCTGGTAGATAAATTCAGCAGTAAGAAAGCTGAAAAGGAAATGCTTGATGATGATCAGGCGAAAGAGATCGCTTTTGGAGAAGAAAAGGAAGACTAAGGTGTCTTAATGGATGCTTCACCCGAATCATTATATGACAAAAATCTGAATACCATGGATGAGGAAGAATTAAAGGCTTTACGCCATTTCTTGTTTGAAGAGCGTATAGCCCTTATAAATGAGCGCCGTGCTCAAGAAGAATTCTACGAAAAATTCATGGAAGAAAGACTATCTTTTCGTGAGGAGATGAAGCAGTTAAATTCAAAGGTTCTCAGTGAAAGAAAGCGTCTCAAGGATGAACAGGCTTTCTTTGACAAAAAACTTGCTATACTGCAAAACGGTTTTGCTTCACTAGAGATGGATAGAAAGGCTTTTCAGAGAGAAAAAGATACTTACGAAAAGAAGTATCAAAGCCTGAAGAATGAAATAAGCGGTGATACGATTGTGTCATCGGGACTGTTTTCTGGTGTAAGTTCGTATTTAGCTCTAAGGAAAAGATATAAGGAGCTGATAAGAATATTCCATCCGGATAATCTGGATGGTGATAACAACATGGCTCTGCTTATAAAAGAAGAGTATGAAAAACTAAGAGAGAAATTTTAACAAAAAAGAACCTCGTTTCCGAGGTTCTTTTTTAATGAATCATTAAGCCTTCTCAACAGCACCTGATCTCAAGCATCTTGTGCACACATGCATTCTTTTTGCTGCACCGTTTACCTTGCACATAACGCTTCTTACATTAGAATTCCAGATTCTGTTGGATCTTCTATGAGAATGGCTTACAGCGTTTCCAAAATGAACGCCTTTGCCGCAGATATCACATTTTGCCATGGTTTTCACCTCCAAGCTTTAATTCTCTTAAATACAACATTAGTATATTATCAGAGGAGAAGACTAAAATCAAGAGATTTTTTGATTTTTTGTCACAAATTGTTAAAAATATTAATAGTTTTCTTTTTAATACAAATAAAGTATAATGTTATACGGTATAAATCGGATCGATTAAGGAGGTATTGCATGAAGAATTCTTCAATGAATACACATATGGGTAATATTTCCATAGATAAAGATGTGATCGCTCAATATGCAGGAACCGTTGCCATGGAATGCTTCGGTATCGTTGGTATGGCCGGTTTTAATGTTAAAGACGGCATAGTAAAACTTCTTAAAAAAGAGAATTTTACAAGAGGAATATCTGTAGGACTGAAAAAAGATAAGCTCACACTTGAATTCCATGTTATCATAGCATACGGAGTGAACATCAGAGCACTTTCAAACAATCTGATAGATAGTGTTAAATATAAGGTAGAAGAGTTTACAGGCATTGAAGTCGAAAAGATCAATATCTTTGTCGAAGGTGTACGTGTAATTGACTAAGGAGGAGACAAAAGTGTCCAATGCAAGTATAGATTCCATTATGCTGTCCAAGATGTTTCTGGCCGGCGCGAAGAATCTTGATTCTAAAAAAGAATGGATAAATGAATTAAATGTTTTCCCGGTACCGGACGGTGATACCGGAACTAACATGACAATGACTATCATGTCAGCCGCAAAAGAGGTTGCTAAACTTACAAGCGATGACATGACATCTTTATGTAAGAGCATCTCAGGCGGATCTTTAAGAGGAGCACGAGGCAATTCTGGTGTTATACTTTCTCAGCTTCTTAGAGGCTTTACAAAGGTAGTAAGCGATGTTGAAGTACTTGATATACCTGTAATGGCTATAGCCTGCGAAAAAGCAGTTGAAACAGCTTACAAAGCTGTCATGAAACCCAAGGAAGGAACGATCCTTACAGTTGCCAAGGGTATCAGCACAAAGGCACGTGAACTAGCAGATGCAGGCGAGACGGATGTAGAGAAGTTTATTGGCGAGATAATCGCTTACGGAAACGAAGTTCTTGAAAAGACTCCTGATATGCTTCCCGTATTAAAGCAGGCCGGTGTTGTAGACTCCGGCGGTCAGGGACTCATGGTTGTTCTTCAGGGAGCTTTTGATCTCTACTGCGGTAAAGAAGTTGATATCACTGTAATGGAAAGCACCGTAACTCCCGGTGTCAGCAAGGTTGATTCATATAAGGAGAGTATCGATTCCGAAGATATAAAATTTGGTTATTGTACTGAATTCATAATAATGCTCGAGAAATCATTCAATATCAAGCAGGAGATGGATTTCAAGGCATATCTTGAATCTATAGGTGATTCTATTGTATGCGTTGCTGATGACGAGATAGTTAAAGTTCATGTACATACAAATGATCCCGGTATGGCTATACAGAAAGCATTGATGTACGGATCATTATCAAACATGAAGATCGATAACATGAGACTCGAACATAGAGAGAATCTCGTTAAACACAATGAAAAAGGCGAGCTCGAAGTTAGAGAGGATGTTGAGATAAGCGCAGTTTATAAGCCTGCTGAAGGCAAGAGCGAAGAACCTGTCATGGAGCACAAGGATGATGCATTTATCGCCATCTCTGTAGGCGACGGAATGGACGAGATCTTTAAGAGCCTGGGTGTTGACCTTGTTATTTCTGGCGGTCAGACCATGAATCCTTCAACAGAAGATATACTAAATGCGATTGAAAAAATCGATGCCGATAATGTATTTGTTCTTCCTAACAACAAGAATATTATCCTAGCAGCAAACCAGGCTAAGGATCTTACAACCGACAAGAATGTTGTTGTTATCCCGACAAAGACAATTCCTCAAGGTATCGCTGCTCTCATCGGTTACGTTCCGGGCAATTCAGCTGATGACAATAACAGATTTATGAGTGAAGCGATTGAATCAATAAAGTCAGGCGAAGTAACATATGCAGTAAGAGATACTAAGATCGATGATAAAGAAATTAAATCCGGCGATTACATGGGTATCGGTGACGGAAGCATCTTAGCTGTAGGTTCAAAACTTGATAATGTAGTACTTGATATGATCGACGGAATGGTTGATGCTTCAACAGAGCTCATAAGTATTTACTATGGTGAAGATATTGAAGAATCCAAAGCTAATTCACTTTTAAAGAAGATTCAGAAAAAGCATAAGGATCTCGAGATAGAATTACAATATGGCGGACAGCCTATCTACTATTACATAGTATCTGCAGAGTAAAGGATATAGAAGGATTCGGAGAGGATGCGCTGCATTCTCTCCGTTTTTATAAAGGCAGAATATGAATCTTACCAGCAGCATCACTCAGATAAAAGGTGTCGGCGATAAAAGTGCCGCTCTTTTCAAAAAACTCAATATTGAAACTGTCAAGGATCTTATATTCAACATCCCCAGAGATTTTACGCTTTACGACAACCCAGTTGAGTTATCTGCCGATATGGACTCAAGAGTTGTCTCCTTACAGGGTTTTTTTAAGGCAGGATCGTATTCATCAGTAAAAAAAGGTCATCTCACTTTTAGTCATGTTGCTTTCATTTCTGATAGCAAGACGATAAGACTGACTATATTTAATATGCCCTATCTTAAAAAACAGATAGATCCTGATAAAGAATATGTGATACGTGGCATGATAGAAATCTCAAAGCAGGGTTCTTTCAGCATGTCACAGCCAAAAATCTTCACAAAAGAGCAGTATGAAAAACTTATAGGTACTCTGCAGCCACTTTATCCGCTAACCAAAGGCCTTTCAAATAACACGATAAGTAAAGCAGTTCGTCAGGCTCTTGATAATGTAGAGGTTCCAAACGACGGTCTTGATGAAATAGATGATTTAAACATTCCGTTTGAAGAAGCTGTCAGAAGTATGCATTTTCCTCTTAATATGGATATATTCATAAAAGCAAGACAGCGCATCGTATTCCACGAATTCTTCAGCTTTATCCTTCAGATGAAGACTGACGTCAATCTGACAAAAAACATTCCTTTTAAAGAGGGCATGATCGAAACTGCAGATACGTCAAGACTGATCGAACAGCTTCCGTACAGGCTTACAAATGCTCAGCTCAAAACTTGGAACGATATAATTCGTGATATGACAAGCGGTATATGCATGAACAGGCTCGTTCAGGGCGACGTCGGAAGCGGTAAGACAATAATCGCTTTTCTTGCACTGATAATGAATGCAGCAAATTCACACCAGGGTGTTCTTATGGCCCCTACAGAAGTACTTGCGACCCAGCATTTCGATAAACTCAACGCTCTTATAAAAAAATATAATCTTTCCATTCATCCGGTATTGCTCATGGGTAGTATGAGTGCCAAAGACAAGAAAGCAATATATGAAGGAATCGAATCCAGTCAGGCAAATATCATAATCGGTACTCATGCTGTATTTCAGCAGAAAGTTATCTATAAAGACCTTACCCTTGTAGTAACGGATGAACAGCATAGATTCGGCGTAAATCAGCGTGAATCGCTGGTTAACAAAGGCGACGCTGTACATCTTTTGGTAATGAGTGCCACTCCGATACCAAGGACTCTGGCAATGATTCTTTACGGAGATATATCGATCTCTGTAATTGATGAGCTTCCTGGTAATCGAATACCAATAAAAAATGCGCTTGTAGGAAAACGTTTTCGCAAAAAATCCTACGAATTCATTGAGAAAGAAGTAAGAGCTGGGCATCAGGCATACGTTATATGTCCGCAAATAGAAGAAGGCGCAGATGAATCGCTTGAAAATGTTGTCGATTACAGTGCATTGCTTGCTTCCGAGCTGTCTAATGATATCAATATCGCTTATCTTCACGGGAAGATGCCACAGTCTCAAAAAGACGATATCATGACACGATTCAAGGATAAGCAGATAGACGTTTTAGTATCCACGACAGTAATTGAGGTCGGTATAGATGTTCCAAATGCTACAGTAATGCTTATCGAAAACAGCGAAAGATTTGGTCTTGCCCAGCTCCATCAGCTGCGTGGTCGAGTCGGAAGAGGAAAGGACCAGAGCTACTGCATATTTATATCTTCAAAAGACGATGAAAAAACAATGAAACGTTTGGAGATACTTAATAAGACCAATGACGGTTTTGTTATAGCCGATGAGGATCTGAAGATGAGAGGACCGGGTGACCTGTTTGGAATACGACAAAGCGGTGATTTCGGCTTCATAATCGGTGATATATACAATGACAGTGAAATATTGAAAAAGGCCTCAGCGTGTGCTGATAAGCTGTTAAGAGAAAATGACCCTCAACATCTTAATATGGTTATGAACGGGCTTAACGATACCATTATTAATTCAGTTGACTTTAGAACTATATAAAAGTAAAATATTATTTGATATTTTTCATAATACTAGTATATGGATCGGAACAGACAATGAAAACAATAGCAGTAATGACAGACAGCAATTCAGGTATATCGCAAGAAGAAGCTGCTCAATTAGGAGTAGTTGTCATCCCTATGCCATTTACAATAGACAATGTAGATTATTATGAGGGTATTAATCTGTCTCAGGAAGAGTTCTATGAACTCTTAAAAAAAGGCGGTGAGGTTACAACATCTCAGCCAAGTCCCGACAGTATTATGGATGCATGGGACAAAGCCTTAAAAACTTACGATGAAGTAGTTTATATTCCGATGAGTTCCGGACTGTCAGGATCATGCCAGACCGCATATATGCTTTCACAGGAATATGATAACAGAGTTTTTGTTGTAGACAATCAAAGGATAAGTGTAACATTACGTCAGTCCGTTTATGATGCACTAAATCTTGCAGCAAAAGGCAAGGACGGAGCGCAGATAAGAGATATCCTTATAGAAGACAAATTCAATTCCTCAATATATATAATGCTCGATACCTTAAAATATCTGAAAAAAGGCGGACGTATCACACCGGCAGCCGCTGCATTCGGTGAACTCCTAAAGATAAAACCCGTGCTTCAGATACAGGGTGACAAGCTCGATGCATTCGCAAAAGCAAGAACCATATCTTCCGGCAAAGCCATTATGTTCAATGCAATAAGAGAAGACGCAGAAAAGCGTTTCGGTGGTCTTGATCCGGATAATGTAGATATATTTGTCGCATACACAGACGGTTGTGATGTAGAAGAATATCTCAAGGAGATAGAAGCAGAGTTCCCTGGCTTCAAAGTTGAATATCATGATCCGCTCTCACTTAGTATTTCCTGTCATATAGGTCCCGGAGCAATAGCTATCGCATGTAACAAAAAACTTAAAATATGATAATTTTGAATTCAGCCATCCTTCGAACGAAGGATGGCTTTTTTATTGCGATTATTGCATATATAGTGCTTTTTCAATAGCATTATTCAACATTTTGTGGTATTATAGATAAGGTTAAATTTAAAGTGAGGTACTATGATGGCAAAGGCTGATGATTATAATGCTTCCAGTATTACCGTCCTTGAAGGACTAGAAGCGGTCAGAAAAAGACCTGGTATGTATATCGGAAGCGTATCAACCAAGGGATTAAATCACCTTATCTATGAAATTGTTGACAATTCAGTTGATGAACACCTTGCAGGATTCTGTTCAGAGATCAAAGTAACGCTCGAAGAAGACGGTTCGGCTACTGTTGAAGATAACGGAAGAGGTATACCTATCGAGATGCACGAAAAAGGAATGAGTGCAGAAAGGCTGGTATTTACAACTTTGCATGCCGGTGGAAAATTTGACGATTCGGCATACAAGACAAGTGGCGGTCTTCATGGTGTTGGTTCATCTGTAGTTAATGCGCTTTCCAAAAGATTGACTGTTAGGGTCAAGAAGGGTGGAGGCATTTACGAAGACTCATATGCATACGGATTACCGACACTCGAACTGCAAAACGGTCTGCTTCCTCAGGTCGGAAAGACGCGTGAGACCGGCACATGTATAAACTTTCTTCCTGATGAAACGATCTTTGATAAGACGTGGTTTAAAGAAGAGGATGTTAAGAGCCGTTTGCATGAAACTGCATATTTGAATCCTGAACTGACCATCATTTTTGAAGATAAAAGGAAAGCTCTTAAGGAATATGTTGAATTTCATGAGCCCGATGGATTGACCGGATTCATAACAGACATGAACCGCAGCAAGGAAACAGTTCACGAACCTATATATTTTAAAGGCGAATCTGAAGGTATAACAGTAGAATGCGCCTTTCAGTATGTAAATGAATTCCACGAAAACGTACTCGGTTTCTGTAACAATATCTATAATGCAGAAGGCGGTACGCATCTTACAGGCTTTAAAACCCAATTTACGACCGTTATGAATACATATGCAAGGGGATTGGGCATACTTAAGGAAAAGGATGCTAATTTCACCGGGGCTGATGTTAGAAACGGCATGACAGCTATCATATCAATAAAGCATCCCGATCCAAGATTTGAAGGACAGACAAAAACAAAGCTCGATAATCAGGATGCTGCCAAGGTAGTCGCCAAGATAACAGGTGAAGAGATTGTTCACTACTTTGACAGAAATGTCGAAACACTCAAAAGTGTCCTCAGCTGCGCCGAAAAAGCAGCCAAGATACGTAAGACGGAAGAAAAAGCCAAAACTAATATGCTGTCAAAACCAAAATATAGCTTTGACAGCAACGGAAAGCTTGCAAACTGCGAATCAAAGGATCCAAAGAAATGCGAGATTTTCATAGTCGAAGGTGATTCCGCAGGAGGAAGTGCCAAAACTGCACGTGACAGAAATTTCCAGGCAATACTTCCAATAAGAGGAAAGATTCTAAACGTTGAAAAGGCATCGATAGACAAGATTCTTGCAAACGCTGAGATAAAAACTATGATCAACTCATTCGGATGTGGTTTTTCTGAAGGCTATGGCAATGATTTTGATATCACCAAGTTAAAATACGACAAGATCATAATAATGGCCGATGCCGATGTCGACGGTGCCCATATATCTACACTGTTGCTAACACTGTTTTACAGATTCATGCCTGAACTCATTTATGAGGGGCATGTATATATAGCTATGCCTCCTCTTTATAAGGCAATGCCTTCAAAAGGCGAAGAAGAGTATCTATACGATGACAAGGCTCTAGAAAAATACAGAAAGACACATAAGAGCGCCTTTACCCTTCAGAGATACAAAGGTCTTGGCGAGATGGATGCCGAACAGTTATGGGAAACAACACTCGATCCTGCCAGGAGGAAACTAAAGCTGGTTGAGATAGAAGATGCTAGAATGGCCAGCGACATAACGGAATTGCTAATGGGAAATGATGTTCCTCCCAGAAAGGCTTTCATATATGAGCATGCAAATGATGCTCAGCTTGATATTTAATCACAGATAAAGGTGACTTATGAACACTAATGAAGATATTATAAAAACCGAATATTCCGAGGTTATGCAGAAGTCATATATCGATTATGCGATGTCGGTAATCATAGCACGTGCTTTGCCCGACGTAAGGGATGGTTTAAAACCAGTACAGCGAAGAACACTTTATGACATGCATGAGCTAGGTATCAAATTCGATAAGCCATACAGGAAATCTGCACGTATTGTAGGTGATACGATGGGTAAATATCACCCTCACGGTGATTCCTCGATATATGATGCCCTGGTAAACATGAGTCAGGACTTTAAAAAAGGTATGCCACTTGTTGATGGCCATGGTAACTTCGGCAATATCGAAGGTGACGGCGCAGCTGCAATGCGTTATACAGAGGCAAGACTTCAAAAGATAACACAGAACTGTTTGCTTGATGACCTTGATAAGGATGTCGTTGATTTCATACCGAATTTTGATGAGACAGAAAAGGAGCCTTCAGTATTACCTTCAAAGTTTCCAAATCTTCTCGTAAATGGCACCGAAGGTATCGCTGTAGGTATGGCTACTAGCATTCCGCCTCACAATCTTTCAGAGGTTATCGGGGCAATGAAGGCGTATATGAAAGATGAGACTATATCTACTTCTCATCTTATGAGATATGTTCAGGGGCCTGATTTCCCGACTGGCGGCATAGTCACCAATAAGGATGAACTGCTCGAGATCTATCGTACCGGGCAGGGCAAAATAAAGGTAAGAGGAAAAGTTGAGGTTGAAAAAGGAAAAAACGGCAAAACCAATGTCGTGATAACTGAAATTCCTTTTACAATGATCGGTGCAAACATTACTAAGTTTTTGCAGGACATTGCTGCTCTTGCAGAAACAAAGAAAGCCCCGGATATAATTGACATCTCGAATCAGTCGTCCAAAGAAGGCATACGTATTGTAATTGAGCTGAGAAAAGATGCAAATGTCGATAATTTCATTAATCTGCTATATAAAAAGACAAAGCTCGAAGACACATTTGGCGTAAACATGCTAGCCATTGCTGACGGCAAGCCCGAGACTATGGGACTTAAACGTATACTGAAAGAATGTGTTGAATTCAGATATGAAGTTACCACCAGAAAGTATACAAATCTGCTTGCTAAAGAACAAAGCCGAAAAGAGATACAGGAAGGCCTTATAAAAGCCTGCAATGTCATCGATCTTATAATCGAGATCCTTCGTGGCTCAAAGGATAGAGCAATGGCCAAAGCCTGTCTTATAGAAGGTAAGACAACAGGAATCAAGTTCAAGAGCAAAGAAAGCGAAGTAATGGCAAAACAGCTGATGTTTACTGAACCTCAGGCCAATGCGATTCTTGAGATGCGTCTGTATAAACTCATAGGTTTGGAGTTAGATGCACTGATTGCTGAACACAATGAGACTGTAGCAAATATCTTTAAGTACGAGGATATCCTCGAACGGAAGGATTCAATGGCTCAGGTTATCATCAACGAACTTGACGAAATAAAAAAAGAATACGGGCGTCCGAGAAGAACAGTTATAGACAACTGCGAAGAGGCAGTAGTCGAAGAAATCCAAATCCCCGAGATGGAAGTAATGTTCATCATGGACAGATTTGGATACGCCAAGATCATAGATATCCCTACGTTCGAAAGAAATGAGGATGCTGTCAGAGCTGAATTCAAATATATTTGCCGATGCAAAAATACTGGCAAGATATGTCTGTTTACAAACAATGGTCAGCTCCATACCATCAAGGTTCTTGATCTTCCTATGGGAAAATTCAGAGACAAAGGAAAGCCGATAGATAATGTCAGCAATTATTCTTCAGCAACAGAGAATATCGTAGCTGTTGCAAGTCAGAGCGAGCTTAATCTTTACAGGCTTATATTCGTTACAAAGCTCAGTATGATGAAGGTTGTTGATGGCGGTGAATTCGATGTTGCCAAAAGAACGGTTGCAGCTACAAAGCTTTTAGATGATGATGAAGTTATAAGTGTTGTTGCTATAAAAGAGCAAAGAAATATCGTTCTTAAGACAAATGATGGTTATTTTCTGCGTTTTCCGATCGAGGAAATACCAGAGAAGAAAAAAGCTGCCGTCGGCGTTCGTGGCATGAAACTTTCACCTAAGGATTTTGTAGAAGAAGTATTCTATACGCAGAATGCTGTCGAGCAGAATTATGATTACAACGGACGCATTATCGCGCTTAACTCCATAAAGCTCGGCAAACGTGACAGCAAAGGGACAAAACTGAGAGGAAACTAACATGAGAGTAATAGCCGGAATTGCACGTTCTGTGCCATTGATCGCGCCTCAAGGGCTTGATACCAGACCCACAACAGACAAGATAAAAGAAACTCTGTTCAACATGATAAATTTCGATCTTCCCGATTGCGTATTTGTCGATCTGTACAGCGGAAGCGGGGCTATAGGAATCGAAGCCATAAGCAGAGGGGCCAGGCACGCATATTTTGTTGAAAAAAACAAAAAGGCTCTAGAATGCATAAAATTCAATGTCGTCAAATGCAAATTCCAAGATGAAGCAACAATAATCGCAAGAGATGTTTCCGATGCATTGTATGAGATCCATGACAAGGCAGACATCATATTTATGGATCCGCCTTATGACTCGATGAACGAAGTCAATATAATGAAGCAGCTTCTTACCTCCAAGATCATTCATGAGGATACCATTTTTATCATAGAGGCTGCCATAGAAAGAGACTTTTCGGATATAGTTTCTCTGGGCTATGAGATATACAAGGAAAAGTTCTACAAAACCAACAAGCACGTATTTTTCAGATTAGCTACAAATTCAGAAGAATCGGTTTAAAAAACTCTTCGTTTTTAGTATAATATCTAAGGATACAAAGAGTGAGGTATTGATATGCATGCAGCAATATATCCCGGAAGTTTTGATCCGGTCACTTTCGGTCATCTCGACATCATAAACCGTGCTGCCGAAATGTTCGACGAAGTCATTGTAAGCGTTCTTGACAATTGCAATAAGACACCATTGTTTTCAGTTGAGGAACGTGTTAATATACTTAAGAAGGCTACGGAGGATATACCAAATATCAGGGTTGAATCCTTCAGCGGACTCCTTATAGATTATGCAAAAAGCATCGATGTTAATATCGCTATAAGAGGTTTGAGAGCCATCACCGATTTTGAATATGAACTTCAGATTGCCCAAACAAATAAGCTTCTCAGTGGCGGTGCGCTGGATACCATATTTCTGACCACAAGTCTAGAATATGCTTATCTGAGTTCATCTGGGGTTAAGGAAATAGCATATTTTAATGGTGATATAAGTAAATGTGTTCCTGATTTCGTTGCCGATATGGTATACGAAAAATACAGACATAAAAATGATAAGAGAGGTTGAAGGGGTTTATGGAGACTAAGCAGAGCAAGATTGAATTATTGATCGATGAGATTCAGGATTACATCGACAGCTGCAAATATAAGGCATTTTCAAACAATATAATCATGGTCAATAAGGATGAGATGGACTCTTACCTTATGGAACTTAAGAAGAACACTCCTGAAGAGATCAAGCATTATCAGAAAATAATCGCTAACAGAAATGCTATCATGGCAGAAGCTGACAAGGCTAGAAATGATGCAAAGCTTGAAGCTCAGGAGATTGTTAACAAAGCGATTACCCAAACAAACGAACTTATCAGCGAACATGAAATTATGCAGAGAGCATATGATCAGGCAAATGAGGTAATAAATCTTGCCGCTTCGCAGGCTCAGGAAATTGTAGATGCAGCCGTCATCGAAGCAAACGAGCTCAAGGAATCAGCTACTCAGTATACCGACAGCCTTCTTGCTCATGTTGAAGAGGTTACTTCTCATTATATCAATCAGTCAGACAATGAGTATAACCGCCTGATAAGCAGCCTCAACGAATGTGTAGAAACAGTAAGAGCTAACAGAAGCGAGCTTTATCCTCAAACTGTTAATGAAGTTGGAGCCACAACAGACTATATTCCTCTTCAGAACACCGCACCTGTTAAATCCGACTCGATCGTTGATCTGGATCTTATTTAAGAAATATTTAGAGCTGCGAAAATCGCAGCTCTTTTTTAAGTATGGGGGAGATACTTTGAAATTCATCTGCAGAATTATTCTAATATTTACAGGTCTTATACTATTTCATATATCTTATTTTCCGTCTTATTGTAAAAATGTTGTTGTTGTCATCGATCCCGGTCATGGCGGTGAATCAATGGGTGGTAATATCGATGACAGGATTGAAAGAGATATAGACCTGATAACTTCTTTTGCAATGAAAGACAGGCTTGAACAGTATGAAGGTGTTGATGTTTACATTACACGCGAAAACAATACCGACAAAGAGCTTACAAGAAAAGAACGTTTCGACTTTGCCAAAGAAGTTGATGCCGATTTCTTATTCTCTATACATTACAACATGTCAGAATATCACACTCTGTTCGGAAGCGAGGTATGGGTGGCCTCAAAAGGCACTAACTATGTAAAGGGTTATCAGTTTGCAACAATAGAAATGCAGGCGCTTACCGAACTTGGACTATTTGACCGAGGAATAAAGAACAAACTCAACAAGGACAGAGACGGAGAATACTACGGGATTCTTAAATATGCTGAAGAGTATGATATCCCTGCTGTTATTATAGAACACTGTCACCTGGATGAAGAAAGGGATAGTGCATTTTGGAACGAAGAATCCTATAAGCAATTTGGTGTGATCGATGCAGACTGCGCTGCGAAGTTTTTCGGTCTTAGTTCTTCATCACTTGGTATTGATAATTCATCATTTCAGAATATTTCTGTAGAAGCACCTTCTAAAAGACTCGACAGGGATTACACTGAACCTGAATACTGTACTCTTCAGATAAATGATAATGGTGATTATGTAACTGCTCATATAGAATCATACGATCCTGATAATTATATACAGTATTACCAAGTAAGCCTTGACGGAGGAAACCACTTTGGCCGTCTAGAGGAATGGACCGACAGAAACTCTACATCTATTGAATTTGATATTCCAAAAGAGATTGATAAGGATTATTCGGTCGTTGTCAGAGCCATGAATAAATATGATCTTTACCTTGAATCGGATCCTGTTTATGTAGAAGGTCTTCCCAAGCCTGTAGAAGTGGAAGAGATAGAAACAGCAGCGACTGATACGGATTATCAGACTGTTGAGATAAAAAGCACTGATGAAGAAGAAACAAACACGCTATCTCCGATATTTATTTTTGTAGTCACACTCGTAGTATTGTTTGTAACGTTTAACATTTTCTTTGCAATATACATTACAAACAGCCGCAAAAGAAAACGTCGTCGAAAGAAGAATCATGAGACTCGATAAGTATATATGCAAATGTACTTCATACTCAAGAAAAGAATCCTGCTCTCTGATAAAGGAAAAACGTGTGTCGGTTGACGGTATAGTTGTTTCCGATGCAGGATTTCATGTTAATGATGGCCAAGAAGTAAAAATTGATGATACAGTTCTTCATTATGAAGAATATATCTATATAATGCTTAATAAACCTGCTGGTTATATAACCGCTACTCATGACAGCAATAGCAAGACCGTTATGGATCTTATTGATGAAAAAAGAGCAGATCTGTCTATAGTAGGAAGACTTGACAAGGATACAGAAGGCCTTCTGCTAATTACAAATAACGGCAAACTTAATCATAATATGCTCTCGCCTACAAAACACGTTGATAAGACCTATTATGTCATTTGTGATAATGATCTTAGCGATGATGATATTAACAGATTATGTCATGGTATAGATATAGGAGATGATACACCTACGCTAGAAGCAAAATGCAGACGTTATGACCAGGGGATACTTTTAACAATTCATGAAGGCCGTTATCATCAGATCAAACGAATGATGGAAGCCGTAAACAATCATGTTACATATCTTAAGCGGCTTACATTCGGCCCTTTATGTCTTGATGAAGATCTTGCGAGCGGTTCAAGCAGAAGACTTACCGATGAGGAGATTGAACTCATAAAAAAATACATGTGATTTAGGAATTACTTATGATTAAAGATATACTTAAAGATATAGACGCAGTAATATTTGACATGGATGGATCATTGGTCGATTCCATGTGGATTTGGAAGCAGGTGGACATAGATTATTTTGCCAGTCACGGCAAGACTTTGCCTGATGATCTTCAATCCAAGATTGAAGGAATGAGTTTTTATCAGACAGCTCAGTATTTCAAAAACAATTTCGGATTTGCAGATTCCGTAGAGAAGATGATGGACATCTGGAATGAAATGGCTCATGAAAAATATGCCAAGGAGGTTCCGTTTAAAAAAGGTGTCGAACACTTTCTGGATATATGTGTAGATAGAGGTATCAAACTCGGTATCGCAACAAGCAATTCCAGATATTTATATGATGCAGTAGCCGACCACCTCGGGCTCTACCGATACTTTAAAACAGTTCTGACAGGCAGCGAAATAATAAACGGCAAGCCTGCTCCAGATGTATATTTAACTTGTGCTCAGAGGCTTAATGTTGATCCTGCAAAATGTCTGGTGTTTGAAGATATAACTAAGGGCATAGAAGCGGGTCATAATGCCGGGATGAAGGTTTGTGCGGTCGATGATGAATATAGCCTGCATCAGCGTGAAGACAAAAGAACTATGGCTGATTACTTTATACACGATTTTACTGAACTGGAGTTATAAATGTCATTACTTAAAAAATACGAAAAAGGTGAATACAAGTACGCATCATACAACAAACTTAGAAGCTGGATCATTACTCTGATAATGTATGCTCTTTCAGCAGCTATATATACGATCGGTTATACAACAACAGGAAGTAACAAAAACCTTCTTACGATTGTTGCAATCCTAGGTGTATTACCGGCAAGCAAATCTCTGATCGGTGCTATAATGAGTTCTCGTGTCAGAATACTGGATGAAACTATCCATTCAAGAATAGAAGACAGTATCGCATCTTTAAGCGGTCTGTATAATCTATATCTTACAAGCTATGATATAAATTTCTACATTGCTCATTGTGTTATAACCAAGGATTCGCTTTTAGCTTATACGACCGACAAGGACTTCGATAACAAACGCTTTGATGAACACATAAAAAAGCATATGAAGATAGAGGGCATCCAGGATATCCTTATTAAAGTATTTGATAATGAAGATGCTTACATAAACAGACTGACTCAGCTTGCAAAATCTGATCAGTCAGTACAGACAAACGAGAAACTGATCAATTTATTAAAGAACATATCTGTATGAAAGAATTTGTCATAAAGAAAAAAGACAGCGGTCAGCGTATAGATAAATATCTTGCAAGAATACTTCCCAGCGCTACCAAAAGCTTTATCTATAAAATGATAAGAAAAAAGAATATCGTACTCAATGATAAACGTTTCAACGGAAATGAGCTTCTAAATGAGGGCGACAATATCAAACTTTGGTTTTCCGATGAAACATATGAGCGCTTCGCTAGCTCTTCGACACCATCATCTGTTAAGGAAGAATTCCTTAACGCATATGAAAGATACAAGGCATCGATCGAGATCATTTATGAAGATGATGACTTTCTAATTATAAACAAACCCAGTGGTATTCTCAGCCAGAAATCAGATCAGTCTGATCTTTCAGTAAACGAATGGATTGTCGGCTATCTGCTTTCAAAGAAGGAGTTAACTTTTGAAAGCCTTTCCGCTTGCAGACCTTCGATCGTAAACAGGCTCGACAGAAATACTTCAGGAATCATTCTTGCAGGCAAGACGGTATACGGTCTGAATATACTTTCAGAAATGGTTAGAAACAGGCTGATCAAGAAATTTTATCTCACCTACGTTATCGGATATCTTGATGGTGAATACACGCTGAATGGTTATCACATAAAAGATGAAAAGAAAAACACCTCTGTAATCATTGACTGTGATGCTTATGAACATCTGAATGATTCACAAAAAAGTGAGTACAGTCTGGTCAAAACAGCCTATAAAGTCATTGACCACTATAAGCTTTCAGATACCGATATCACGTCTGTTGAACTCGATCTGATAACAGGTAAGTCACATCAAATAAGAGTTCATATGTCATCCATAGGTCATCCGTTATTGGGTGATAATAAATATGGAGATAGTGCACTTAACAAGGAGCTCGGACTGAAGCACCAACTTCTTCATGCATACAAAATAGTATTTCCTGATGATGAACGACTCAATTCACTCTCAAAAAGGACGATTACATGCCAACATGGAAATCAAGAGGTCTTCGAGGCTCTTTTCTCGAAGAACTAGTAAACAGAACAAATGAAAGATATTCATCTAATCACCTGGCACTGGTGCAGAAGATCCCTACGCCAATAACTCCAATAAACATGGATCCCAAAACGCATCAGATCACTCTTGCTTACTTCGAAAAGAAGAGTACTGTCGATTATATCGGCGCGGTACAGGGTATTCCTCTTTGCTTCGATGCTAAAGAATGTGCCTATGATACTTTTTCGCTCCAAAACATTCATGAACATCAGGTTGAATTCATGAAGGAATTCGAGCGTCAGGGTGGTATAGCATTCTTTCTTCTTTATTTTTCAAAGAAAGAAGAGTACTACTATCTGCGGCTGAGTGAATTACTTGTCTTCTGGGAAAGAGCATCAAGCGGAGGAAGAAAGAGTTTCAGGCATGACGAGTTAGATAAGGAATTCTTTTTTGAGCACGTAGAACCGATATTTATTCCTTATCTTGACTATGTGAATAAAGACTTAAGATTAAGAGATAATGAGGGTTGACAGAATATATCACTTCATATATACTACATTAAAGTAACACGCTAATATGGTAGCACGTTACCAAGATAAAGTGAATTGGAGATAATATTAAGACAAATGAAACAATTATTACATACTCCTGACGGCGTCAGAGATATATACGGAGATGAATATCAGAAAAAGCTTAAAGTTGAAAATACCATCCATGATATGTTCATTTCATATGGATATCAGGATATACAGACTCCCAGTTTCGAATACTTTGATCTGTTCAGCGGAGATATAGGGACGACAGACACTAATGGTCTGTATAAGTTTACTGACAACAACGGTCAGACTATGGTTCTGCGCAGTGACTTTACACCAAGCATAGCTCGATGCGCTTCAAAGTATTTCCTTGAGGATAATAATGTACTTCGTCTGACTTATAAAGGGAATGCTTACGTCAACACAGCAGAACTTCAGGGAAAGCTTAAAGAGACCACGCAGATGGGCGTTGAGCTCATAGGTGAGAGCAGTGTTGAATCAGATGTTGAAGTTATACGTTTGGCTGCTCAGTCACTTAAAGCTGCCGGCCTTAAGAAATTCAGAATATGTATAGGAAATGTTGAATTCTTCAGGGGCTTATGCGAAGAACTTGGATTTGATGAAGATACCGAGCTTACACTTCGTGATTATGTTTCCAACAAAAATTTCTTCGGCGTTAAGGAATATATGTCAAGTATCAATCTGTCAGATGACAAACAGGATAAGATACTTGCTATAAACGATCTTGTAGGCGGGATCAACTGCCTTGAAAATGCTCTTTCACTGGCAGAAAACGAAAGATCAAAGTCAGCTATCAACAGACTTATTGAAGTATATAACAGCGCAGTAAACTGCGGAATAGATGAATATATCTTCTTTGATCTCGGAATGCTGAGCAAGTACAGATATTATACTGGGATGATATTCAAAGGTTATGCGGTCGGTAACGGTGATGCCATTGTAAAGGGTGGTCGCTATGACAATCTCCTCAGTCAGTTCGGAAAAGCTGCACCTGCTGTAGGTTTTGTCGTAGTTATCGATGACCTTATGAATGCTCTTTGTAAGCAGGAGAGAAATGAGAGTAAAGACGACGAATATCTTACATTTGCTCTCACAAAAGGAAGACTTGCAGATAAGACTTTAGCTTTGCTCGAAAGCATAGGCATAACCTGCGAGGAAATGAAGGACAAGGATACAAGAAAGCTTATCTTTGTAAATGAAGAACTTAAACTTAAATTCTTTCTTTCAAAGGGTCCAGATGTTCCTACATATGTTGAATATGGTGCTGCCGATATCGGAGTAGTGGGCAAGGATACCATAATGGAAGAGAATCGCAGAGTCTATGAAGTACTCGATCTCGGATTTGGTAAATGCCGTATGTGTGTATGCGGACCTCATGAGGCGGGGGAACTTCTTAAACATCATGAGATGATAAGAGTATGTTCTAAATACCCGGTAATAGCCAAGGATTATTTCTACAATAAGAAACATCAGACTGTCGATATCATCAAGCTTAACGGATCGGTTGAACTTGGCCCTATAGTCGGGCTTGGCGATGTTATAGTAGATATAGTGGAGACCGGATCAACACTCAGAGAAAACGGTCTTGAAGTTCTTGAGACAATATGCGATCTTTCGGCTCGTATGATTGTCAACCAGGTAAGTATGCAGATGCACTCAGAACGTATACGCAAGATAATAAACAAATTAAAAGAGGTTTGATATATATGAGAATTGTTAATCTAACTAATGAGACCAAACAGGATATACTGAAAAATCTTCTTAAGAGAAGCCCGAGTCAGTATACCGAATATGAAAAGACTGTTGCTGACATTCTTTCAGATGTAAGAGAACGTGGCGACGATGCCGTATTTGAACTCACAAACAGATTTGATAAATGGGATATAAACAGTTCAAATGTAAAAGTTACAAGATCTGAGATTGAAGAAGCGTATAAACAGGTAGATCCTCACTTTATAGAAATACTAAAAGAAGCTGCTGAAAACATAAGAGTATTTCACCAGAAACAGCTTAGGGATAGTTGGTTCTACAGCAAAAAAGACGGTTCAATACTCGGACAAAAAATAGTTGCGATAGATTCAGTTGGCTGTTATGCTCCAGGCGGAAAGGCATATTATCCTAGCAGTGTGCTTATGAATATCATTCCAGCTAAAGTGGCGGGAGTTGAAAGGATAGCACTCGCAACACCTGCAGTAGGCGGTCAGGTACAGCCCGTAACATTAGTTGCTGCAGATATTGCAGGAGTAGATGAGATATACAAGATAGGCGGAGCCCAGGCCGTAGCTGCATTTGCATACGGTACTGAGTCAATTAAAAAAGTTGACAAGATTACAGGCCCCGGTAATATCTTTGTTGCACTAGCCAAAAAAGCTGTATTCGGTCAAGTAGGTATAGATTCAATTGCAGGACCCAGTGAAATACTTGTATTAGCTGATGAAACTGCTAATCCAAGATATGTTGCTGCGGATCTGCTTTCACAGGCCGAACATGACGAGCTGGCAAGTGCCATTCTTATCACAACAAGTATGGACTTGGCTAAGAAGGTTAATGAAGAGGTTGATGCTTTCACTGCAGTTTATGAAAGAAAAGAGATAATACAAAAATCCCTTGATAACTATGGATATATACTAGTAGCCGACAATATTGATGATGTTATTGAAGCCGCAAACGAAATAGCAAGTGAACATGTTGAGATAATGATGACTGACTCAGCAAGGGTAATGACAAAAATAAGAAATGCAGGTGCTATCTTTATCGGTCCCTACTCATCAGAGCCTCTTGGTGATTACTTCGCTGGTCCTAATCACATATTGCCTACTAACGGAACAGCAAAGTTCTTCTCACCTCTGAATGTTGATGACTTTACTAAAAAAACAAGCATAATCAGTTATTCTGAAGAAGGATTAAAATCCGTACATGAAAAGATAGAGTATTTCGCTAAAAAAGAATGTCTTACGGCACATGCAAATTCCATAGCTGTAAGATTCGAAAACAAATAAACCTAAAGGAAGGTGACCCACATGAGAAAAGCTTCAATTGAAAGAAACACAAATGAAACAAAGATAAAGCTCGATCTAGATATCGATGGAAACGGAAAAGCCGATATCAATACCGGTATAGGCTTCTTCGATCACATGCTTGAGGGCTTTACAAAACATGGCCTTTTTGACATGAGTGTAAAGATTGACGGTGATCTGAATGTGGATTGCCACCACAGTATAGAAGACTGCGGTATCGTACTTGGACAGGCTATAAAGGAAGCGATAGGAGATAAAAAAGGAATAAAGAGATTCGGCTATTTTATCCTTCCCATGGATGATGCACTCGCTCTTGTTTCAATAGATCTTGGCGGAAGACCATATCTTGATTTCCAATGTGATTTCACTGTAGAAAACTGTGGTGAAATGGAAACAGCAATGGTACGTGAATTCTTCTATGCTTTAAGCTATAGCGCTATGATGAATATTCATGTTAGAATGTTAAGCGGTGTTAATGCTCACCACATGATAGAAGCAATATTCAAGGCATTCGCAAAGGCCCTCGATCAGGCGACACAGATTGATGAGAGGATTGAGGGTGTTGCCAGCACTAAAGGAGTAATATAACAGATGATAGTCAAGAAGATGATACCATGCATATATCTACGCGATCTCAAGGCAGTAAAGGGTTTTGAAGATGATACAGTGATAGATGAGGATCCTGTAAAACTTGCGAGATACTATGCTGCAAATGATTCGGATGCGATCATAGTATTCGATCTTTCACCTGATGATGACAAACTTCATGAACAGGCTCTTGATTGCATTAAAGAGATATGTGAAGGGATCAACATCCCTGTATACGGCGCGGGAAATGTCAAGCGCATGGAGGATATAAAGAAACTCCTGTATGCCGGTTGTGATAAAGCGGCTCTTAACTTCTCCAAAGAGGGAAATGTTGAGATCATAGAAGAAGTCTCAAATAAATTCGGCAAGGAAAAGATTATTGTAGCCGTTAAAGATTCTACTGAGCTTGCTGACCATCTTGAACTAATAGATAAATATGCGCATTCTATTCTTTTCCTTTATCACAAAGAGATCATAGATGCTGCAGAGCTTACCATGTTGCCTTATATAGCAATGCTTCCGGAAACCAGTCTTGATAAGCTTTTGGAAATGTTCTCTCATGAGAATATCGTAGGCATAAGCGGTGATGTTATTAGTGATAACGTCGAAAACATTAAGAGCCTGAAAGACATACTTGAAGAGAACGGGATAAAGACCACGCGAAAGGTGATCAGTGTTCCGTGGAGTGATCTCAAAAAGAACAGTGACGGGCATGTTCCAGTTGTAGTTCAGGACGTAAAGACCGACGAAGTATTAATGGTCGCATATATGAATGAAGAAGCGTATATTAAAACGCTTGAGACCGGCACCATGACATATTTCTCCCGTTCGAGAAATGAACTTTGGATCAAAGGAGCAACATCAGGCCATTATCAGTATCTGCAGTCTATGTATCTTGATTGTGACAGCGATACTTTGCTTTGCAAGGTCATTCAGGTAGGTGCAGCATGCCATACCGGCAACAAATCATGTTTCTTTAATGAACTGTATTCAAAAGATGTAAGAAACGAGCATAATCCTATAAAGGTATTTGAAGAAGTCTTTGATGTTATCAAAGACAGAAAGATAAATCCCAAAGAGGGAAGTTATACCAATTATCTGTTTGATAAAGGAATCGATAAGATCTTAAAGAAACTTGGTGAGGAAGCTACCGAAATAGTTATAGCAGCCAAGAATCCCAATCCAAATGAGATAAAGTATGAGATAAGCGATTTTCTATATCATTGCATGGTTCTCATGGCTGAAAAAAATGTCACATGGGAAGAGATATGCGAGGAACTCGCAAAAAGATAAAAACAAAGGAAAAGATTCTGTTAGCAGTTTCTTTTCCTTTTTTAATTCGTCATTCAGTTTCAAACTGATCGATTATACTGTTTATTGCTTTGTAAAGATATGGTTTTAATTCATCAATCTTCACCGGCTGATCATAAAGAATGGAAGAGTATATGCTAGAACCTGTCAGTTCTATTATCATATACATCATAAGACGCGGATTCTTTATCTCATCGCCTATATCCTTCAAAAGACTTTCTGATGCTTCCTTTATCGAACTCTCTTCATTAACAACAGTGCTTTCCATAGCATATCTTGAAAATCCAAGGCCCAGATTCTTTGATATGAACATCAAAAGTACCTTATCTTCGGTTAGAGAATCTATTATATCATTGATAACAAATAATATTCTGTCTCTGTATCCTTCTACAACATTTTCACGCATATGCTCGAGAGCATCATCAAAAAGCTTGCTTGCTCTGTGAACCACGAGCTTGTTGTTGATATCATACTTATCCTTAAAATATAGATAAAATGTTCCCTTTGCCACACCGGCCTGCTCAACAATATCCGAAATGGATGTATTGTGTATGCCTTTTTCAGTGAACAATTTAAACGCTGTATCCAATAAGGATTCTCTTTTTTTCAGCTTGTTTTCTTCAGCTTTTCCCATGTTTTTCAACCTTTCTTTAGACTATTAAAACACCAAATTTATAAAAAATCAATAAACTTGTAGAAATTTATTGACTAATGGTCATTTCTTTGATATAACATGGTTGAAGATAAATATGAACGTTGGTCAGTTTTATGGACATAAGAAAAGACAGGTGATTATTATGATCAGATTTGGTGAAAAGATAGTTAAATCAAGGATAGCGATCATACTGTTATCAGTGATCCTTCTGATACCTTCAGTGATCGGATATTTCAAAACAAGAGTAAATTACGATATTCTTTACTATCTGCCTAAGGACATAGAGACAATGGTCGGACAGGATATCCTGGTTGATCAGTTCGGTACCGGAGCTTTCTCGTTTCTTATAATAGATGGAATGAGTGAAAAGGATGCCGCAAAGATCAAAGAAAAGGTAGAAGGTGTTGATCATGTGGCAGATGTTATCTGGTATGACTCTATAGCAGATCTTTCAATACCGATGAACATGCTGCCGGATGAACTCTATGATACATTCAATAACGGTAACGCTACCATGATGGCAGTCATATTTGATGAGACCACTTCGGCAGACGGTACCATGGATGCCATAGAAGAGATAAGAACTATAACAGGAGAGCAGTGCTTTTTAAGCGGAATGAGCGCTGTTGTCACCGATACAAAGAATCTTTCTGAAAAGGAAACTCCCATATATGTCCTTATAGCAGTCGTACTTGCGATCCTGGTACTGGGACTTACGATGGATTCATTTTTAGCTCCAGTATTCTTCCTTATAGGTATAGGAATGGCCATCATATATAACCTGGGTAGTAATATAGTCCTTGGAGAGATAAGTTATATCACGCAGGCTCTCACAGCAGTTTTACAACTCGGTGTCACAATGGATTACTCAATATTCCTTTGGCACAGCTATGAAGAGAATCTTGAAAACATGAACGGTGATAAAGATGCAGCAATGGCAAATGCCATAAGTAATACTATCAGTTCCGTTGTAGGAAGTTCGATAACTACCATCGCTGGTTTCGTAGCTCTCTGCTTTATGAGTTTTACACTCGGTCTTGACCTCGGAATAGTAATGGCAAAGGGCGTGTTCATCGGAGTACTGTCATGTATCACGATACTTCCGTCAATGCTTCTTACATTTGATAAAGCGATCCAAAAGACAAAACACAGGCCTCTGCTCCCGGATATGCCTCGTGTTTCGGAATTCATAGTAAAGCACACATGGCTGTTTGCGATACTGTTTGTCATCCTTTTGATTCCTTCTGTTTATGGTTATAGGAATACAAGCGTTTATTACAACCTGGATTCTACACTCCCCAAGGATCTTCCCAGTATCATGGCAAATGCAAAGCAGAATGAACTGTTTAACATGAACTGCACACATATGGTACTTTATGATGCTGACATGCCTGTAAATGAAGCTCAGAAGATGATATCGGACATAAAGGCAGTTGACGGTGTAAAGAAAGTATTAGGCATAGATTCGATTGTAGGTCCAAATATACCACAGGAAATGATCCCTGAAGAGATAAGGGAAAAACTTGAGAGTAATGAATACAAACTTATGCTTGTCATGAGCGAATACAAAGTCGCAAGTGATGAAGTCAACAGACAGTGTGATGAACTCAGTTCGATCATAAAATCATACGATAAAAGAGCAATGCTCGTTGGTGAGGCTCCTTGTACAAAAGATCTGATAGAGATCACAGACAAGGATTTCGCAAGAGTAAGTGAAGTTTCAATAGGAGCGATCTTTTTGATAATCCTATTTGTTTTCAAATCAATATCACTTCCTTTGATACTGGTAGGTGTCATAGAGCTGGCGATATTCATAAACATGGGAATTCCTTTCTATACATCAACAACACTTCCTTTTGTAGCTTCAATAGTCATAGGAACCATACAGCTTGGATCTACTGTTGATTATGCGATACTGATGACGACAAGATACAGAAAAGAAAGAGAAAGCGGACTTGATAAGAAAGAAGCCGTACTTACAGCGCATAAAGCAAGCATGAAATCTATAATGGTCAGTGCCTTAAGCTTCTTTGCTGCAACATTCGGCGTCGGACTGGTCAGCAACATAGATATGATAGGATCACTCTGTTCACTGATGGCAAGAGGTGCTTTAATCAGCATGTTCATAGTTCTAACAATGCTTCCTACAATGCTGATCATATTCGATAAGGTTATCTGCCTTACTACCGTTAGTAAAAACAAAAAAGAGAAACATATAAAGTTCCATAGATTAAGGACTGTTTGATAAAAAGGAGATGGATATCATGAAATTAAAAAAAGCATTGGCAGTTATCATGTGTGCATCAATGGTGTGCGCTTCATTAACAGGATGTGACGTCAAGGAATCGAAAACTTCAGCTAACATAGAAGTTGATGAGACTAATGATAAAGTATATGAGGATGTAGAGGATCAGGAACTCGAAACCGTAGTAAAACATATCGCAAATGCAGGCTCTTCAAGTGCGAGCAAACAGGAGACCGTATATGTAAAGACAAATCCAAACGGTGTTGTCGATTCGGTCGTTGTCAGTAACTGGCTTAAGAATGTGAACAATACAGAAGAACTGGTTGATTCTTCTAATCTTAATGATATAACAAACGTAAAAGGTGATGAATCATATCAGGTAGACAAAGACGGCAATTACATCTGGAACACCAACGGTGACGATATATATTATCAGGGAACAACCGATAAAGAACTTCCTGTAGATGTATATATCTCATATAAATTAAACGGTAATTCTATAGCAGCCGATGATCTTGCAGGGAAAAGCGGTCATGTTGAGATCGATCTGACATACAAGAACAACTGTGAGAACACTGTTGAGATAAATGATAAAGAAGAGACCATATACACACCGTTTGCTGTAGTCAGCGGTATGATGTTAGACGAAGATAAATTCAGCAATATAAAAGTCTCAAACGGAACAGTTATATCAGACGGTAAGAGAAATATAGTAGTCGGAATGGCTTTCCCTGGACTTGTTGACAGTCTTAACGGTGCAAAGATAGAAGATGAAGATCTTATGCAGAAGATCGAAGACAATATCAACATTCCGAGTGAAGTAACTATTGAAGCAGATGTTGATGACTTTGAATCAGGTATGATACTGACTATGATCAGCTCAGATGTAGTTGATTCACTTGGTCTTGACGGAATAGACTCAATAGATACAACAGATATCCAGAACTCTATCAATGAGTTCTCCAATGCAGGTCAGCAGCTTCAAAACGGAACAGGCAAACTTAAGGATGGAGCACAGGCTCTCTCTGATGGTTCAAAAGATCTAGTTACAGGAACCTCAAGACTTCATGACGGTGTTGTTGCATACACTGACGGTGTTGGAAAGGTAGCTGACGGAGCAATTGCTCTTGATGATGGAGTAGCCAAGCTTGATAACGGTGCAAATGATCTTAAAGACGGTATTTCACAGTTAGATAGCGGTATGGATACTTTAAATAGTGGTATCAATAAGACAACTGAAGGTGCAGGAAGTCTTAAAAATGGTGCTGAGGCCGTCGATAATGGCGCAAAACAGCTTAAAACAGGTGCTGAATCAGTTAGTGCAGGAGTAGATGCCTTAACAGGTCAGATGGGCAATATAGCAAGCGGAGTAGGTCAGGCAGCTTCTGCAGCCGGCTCGGTAAGCGGAGGTATTGATGCAATTGTAGCTGCAACAAGCAGCGAAACATCGCCTGATGATATAGATACTTCATCAATATCAGTAACAGGATTAGTTGATGGAGATACTGCTTCATATCTTATGCTCTCAAATCTTCCTACTGATCAGCTTGAAGCTATGGGACTGACCCCTGAGCAGGTAGAAGGTGTCAAAGCAATAGTCTCTGCAGTATCATCTGGAGTCATTCCTTCAGTAGTTGATAACGCCGCTACTGGAGCAGCACAGGCCGCAGCAAAACAGGCAGGTGCAAACGGAGCAAATGCCGTTAAACAGCAGATTAATTCAGCTATAACAACACCTGGTGAGAGTGGATTGAGTCTTCAGCAGGGTGCAGCAATGCTTTCATCAAGTTTGAATGATTCATACTCAGCACTTACATCTGAGACAACAACATCTCAGCTAACAGCTCTTAAAAATGGTGCGGCAAGCCTTGCTTCAGGAGCAGGAGATCTTGCACAGGGAACAACTGCATTAAAGGATGGGGCATCAGCTTTATATGACGGCACACAGCAGCTTGGAGTAGGTTCGCAAAAGATAAAAGACGGTACAAGCGCTCTCAACAGCGGTATAAGCACGTTGAAAGACGGTACTGCAACTCTTAAGAGTGGTACGGGAGAACTCGTAAACGGTACTAAAGAATTAAACGCAAACTCCGCTCAGCTTGTTGATGGTTCAAAAGCTCTTGCAGACGGTTCAGTAACACTTACAGACGGTATCGATCAACTTCTTAATGGTGCTACAGCTCTTAACGATGGAATGGTCAAATTCAACAGTGACGGTATCCAGAAATTAACATCAGTATTCGATACCGATATGGACAGTATCAACAGCCGTATCAAAGCGATATCTGATGCAGGAAAAGCATATAAGTCATTCGGTGGAACATCACAGGATGAAGATTGTTCAGTAAAATTCATAATCGAATCTGAAGAGATAAAGAAATAGGGATCTTAAACAATATCTCATATAAACTTTCCCATAGGGTCGGAACAATAAAAGTTTCGGCCCTTATTTTTTCTAATTATTCAAAGCGATAATGAAAAACTGGGGATGACATGGCCAATCCCAAAGATGATGAACACAAATTATAAAAACATAGCCATTTGTGATAAACTGATATATCATTAATATATTATGAGAAAGGAATGGTAGCTATGAAGGCATTGATCATTAACTGCAGTCCTGTAAGAGAAGGCGCCACAGCTGAGATAGTAAGAATACTCGATCAGGAACTCTTATCTAGATATGAAACAAAATGCATTTGCATAGATGATTATGATTTTGAGTTTTGTAAAGGCTGCCGCAGTTGTCACAAAACCGCAAAATGCATTATCGATGATGATATCATAAAGATCATCAATGAAATAGATACGGCAGACATAATCATTTCCGTATCACCTTCATATTGGGCCGACATTCCCGGCCAGTTTAAAGCTTTTATAGACAGATGTACTCCCTGGTGTGATACTCACGAACCGCACGCCTTCATTAGCGATGGTAAAAAAGGATATTCTGTTGCATTAAGGACCGGTCCCGGTATGCATGAATGTGAAAGAATAATAGAAACTATAGAACACTTTTATGGCCATCTTCATATCGAATCATCTGGGCATCTTGGCCTGACCTCAATCGAATTCAAGGAAGACTTAAAGCCAAAGAAAAAGGAAATAATCAATTTTTGTAAGGATATATAGTTATGCAACATATTGGTACTGTTAAACTGGAAACCGAAAGACTGATTCTAAGAAGACATGTACTAGACGATGCGTCTGCAATGTATAAGAATTGGGCAAGCGAAAAAGAAGTAACAAAATTCTTAAGCTGGGATCCTTATAATAATATCGATGAAGTAAAGAAGATTATATCAGAATGGATATCATCCTATGATAATAAAGATTTCTATTTCTGGACTATAGAGTTAAAAGATGACAAAGACCTAGTTGGTGATATATCGGTTATAACTATCGACAATGACACAGCGAGTGTTGAAATAGGATATGGTATAGGCACAAAATGGTGGGGTAAAGGTATTGTAACGGAAGCTGGTAAAGCATTAATTAAATTTTTCTTTGAAGAAGTAGGAGTAAATCGTGTATATGCCAAACATGCTACAGGGAATCCAAATTCCGGCAAGGCAATGATAAAAATGGGTATGAAATACGAAGGAATAATAAGACAGTCTGGCAAATGTAATCAGGGCATTGTTGACGAAGTATATTATTCAATTCTTAAGGACGAATACTTTGAATCAAAAGGTATAAACAATGATAAATGAAAATGTAAAAGAATGGCTTGATAACAGAGGTTTTGGCGACAGACTAACAGTGCATAGCGAAACCATTGACACCGTTGAACATGCCGCCGCTCAGCTTGGATGCTCTGAAGCAGAAATAGCAAAGACATTATCTTTTATTGTCGATGATAAACCAGTGATAGTAGTTATGGCAGGTGACGGACGTGTAAACAGCTCAAAGTTTAAATCACAGTTTCATACTAAACCCAGTATGATACCTAGGGATAAAGTTAAGGAATTAACCGGGTTTGAACCTGGAGGAGTCTGTCCTTTTGGTGTCAAATCAAATATCCCGATATGGCTTGATGTTTCTATGAAACGCTTTGACTATGTTCACCCCGCCGGAGGAAATGAGTTTGTATCAGTTAGACTTACACCTGCAGAACTTGAAAAAGCAACAGATTCAGTTGGATGGTGTGATGTGTGCAAAGGCTGGGAAGAGGAGACCTAATCCTCTCTGAGACGCACAGCTTTAGCCGCTTTACGCTTATGCTCATCTTTCATTGCCGCATAATGTTTTCTGGTCGTATTAACATCCTTATGACCAAGAACATCTGCAACAAGATAGATGTCTCCAGTCTCCTGATAGAGATTAGTACCAAAAGTACTCCTCAATTTATGAGGAGTTATTTTTTTTACGTTTGTTACAAGAGATGAGTATTTTTTTACTAGTTTCTCAACAGCTCTGACACTGATGCGCTTATTCTGCAATGATAAGAAAAATGCATCTTCACTACCACTGAATGCAATTATATGCTTACGTTCTTCGAAGTACTCTGTCAGTGCTTTCAAAACCTCGTCGCCGAAATATACAACATCCTCATAACCGCCTTTTCTGCGAACTTTTACACGAGTATTATCAAAATCAACATCATTTATATCAATACCAACGCATTCACTTACACGAATACCTGTACCGAGCAGGAGAGTAAGGATTGCCATGTCACGTACTACTGTCTTACTATGATAACTCAACTGCTTTTTAGTAAGATTCGTACCTGCTTCAACCTGATCAAGCAAGGTCGCTACTTCGTCGGGCTCAAGTCTGATGATCTCTTTTTCATGAAGTTTGGGCATCGGAACAAGAGCAGGTGCATTGGTCTCTATAAGTTCATTTTTAAAATAATAATTATAGAATGATCTGAGTGATGCGAGCTTTCGGCTCTTGCCTCTTTCATCATTTAGTACATCATCTTCATTATCATTTTTATAAAACGAAAGATACTCCATATATTCCTCAACATCTTCTCGACTGACTCGGTCAAGAATGGTTATCGGGATATCTTTCATTTCATATTTACTCACTTCAGGATTGTTTTTATGCAGAAACTCAAAGAAAACCCTTAGATCATAAGCGTATGCGATCTTGGTCCTGGAACTGATCGTGTCATTCATTCCTCTGAAATACATCTTGCAGAAAGCCGGAAGAGTATCAAGAAGTTCTCTTAGCTTAGTAATGTTTTTCTTATTCAGCTCATCATGATAATTTGTCTTATTCTTATCCATCAGTATCTTGCGTCCTTTTTACTCGACCAGCCAGGCAGATCCGAATCTGTAATTGCTGTAAACATTCGGTTTCTGACACTAGGAATATCCTTATTAAGTTCCTTTACCATCTGATGTACATACTCTCGTTTAGTCTTCTTATCAACTGGACATGGGCTCTTAACAACTGGAACACTATATCTTCTGACAAAGCCAACAACATCCGCCTCATTCATATATATGAGAGGCCTGATTACTATAACATCGGATCTGTCTAAATATGTTACCGGGCTGAAGCAATGAAAACGTCCTTCATAGAAGAGGGAGAGCAACATAGTTTCAACAACATCATCCTTGTGATGTGCATAAGCCACCTTATTGCACCCCATTGCTTTTATTGCTTCATTTAAGGCGCCTTTACGCATCTTAGCGCATAGAGAACACGGGCTTGATTCTTTTCTTTCATCAAATACTATCTGAGCAATATCTGTTTTCTCTATATGATATTCGACATCAAGTTCCTTGCACATGGCCGTAATATCTTCCAATTTCATATTGTCAAATCCAAGGTCTACGGTTATAGCCTTTAGTGTGAATTTCTTGGGATAAAACCGTCTGAGAGCAGCGAGAGCGTGCAGGAGAGTAAGGCTGTCTTTTCCACCCGAAATACCTACAGCTATGCAATCGCCTTCCTCTATCATATTATAATCATCAACCGCTTTTCTTACCCGGCTTAAAACCTGTTGTAATTTCATTTTTGTATATGCTTTCTAATATATTTAACGAATAGTTGATCCGCTATAGAAATTATGACATAAACAGCACAATTGTCAATATTATGATATAATCGTTATAGATTGAATTAGGATGGTAATCTTATGGGCAAGAACGAAAAGCAGGAAAAACATCCTGTAATGAAATCAAAATACTTCAAATGGGGTCTTACGGCATTTCTTGTCATTATGGCATCTGTTTTGTCGATATATCTGATCCTTAACATGTCTGCAATGTCAAAATCAATAGGCGATCTGCTTCATATGATCATGCCTATCGTTGATGGCTTAATTGTAGCATATCTGCTAAGTCCGCTTATAGATATAATAGAAGACAAAGTCCTTAAACCCATAGCAAAAAAGTATAATATTGAAATAGACGAGAAAAAAGAACGATTAATGAGAACCATTTCTATCTTTTTTTCATTATTGTTCGTATTCGTTCTTATATATCTGTTCATAAAGACCGTCGTCCCTCAGTTGATCGAAAGTATTCAGAATATCATAAACCAGATGCCTGTATACCTTGATTCATTGATAAGGATTGCGAATGCGATAATTGAAAAGCTTGGACTGTTCCCCGACCAGGATATCGTTGCTGTTATAGAGAATTATTATGAAGATATCATGAATTTTCTATATGAAAACATCGTCCCGAGTATCAACGGATGGGTGAAGAGCCTTTCAAGCAGCCTTTTTGGTTTTCTTGGTGCATTATGGGATCTGATAATCGGATTTTTCATTGCAGTGTATCTTTTATCAGGAAAAGAACGCTTCAGAGCTCAGATAAAGAAGGTTATCTATGTAATATTCAAACGTGACAAAGCAAATCGAGTTATAGAAGATATTAGATACGTAGATAAGACATTCCTTTCATTTTTTGTCGGTAAGATAATAGATTCAATCATTATCGGAATGATATGTTTCATAATACTTACACTTTTCAACATGCCTTATACACTGTTGATCTCTGTAATTATCGGTGTAACGAACATAATTCCGTTTTTCGGCCCATTTATCGGAGCTATACCGAGTGCATTCCTTATTTTATTGATCGATCCTATTAAAGCTTTGTATTTTGTCGTAATTATCGTAATTTTGCAACAATTTGATGGAAATGTACTTGGACCTATAATTTTGGGCAATTCAACCGGTTTATCAGGATTCTGGGTAATTTTTTCAATCATGTTTTTTGGCGGCATTTGGGGCATTCCCGGAGTGTTTCTTGGCGTTCCTACATTTGCATGCATATACGCAGGGTTCAGACGCTTTATGCGTGGTTCATTAACAGACAAGCAATTATCGATTGATACAGATGATTATATAAATCTTGATTATATCGACAGTAATAATGTTATACACACAAAAACTGTTAAAGATAAGATTTCATTGAACAATGAAAAGAGATACACACAGATAGCTCTGAATGATAATGATAAAGAGCAAACCGCAGAAAACAATTCATCAGTTAAAGATGTAATAAGCGGATTATTTAACAGAGTAAAATCATCATACAATGAAAAAGTATTATCAAAAGATAGATCAGAAGATAAGGAAGATGAAATTGTAATTCCTCTTGATAATACAAACATAGATGAAACTGATATAATTGATGAAAATAGCGATATTTAGGCATTTTCCACGTATAACTGTTCGTTAAACTATTCTTTTGCGAATAGTTTCATCACTATAATGCCATGTACAAATAACCATTAATAAAAGGATTGACCATTATGAAAACACAGCCTACTACTGCTGACAAGAATAAAAAAGATGACAAATATATTGAAGCAGGCAAGCATAAATTTGCAAAACAAAGAAAGTCACTTATCATACCTTATACAGTATGCTTTTTAGTTGAAATGATTATGTTCATAGTATTGGTGGTCATGGACACTCCACAAGTAGTATTTGATGATAGTTCCAGATTATTTGCAATATTGCTTCTCATAAACACTTTAATACCTTTAATATCACTTCTAGTAGTTTTATTGGCAAAGACAACACTTCATCTTCTAGTTACTATATCACTGCATCAGGCATGTATAATAACACTAATCATCGGATGGCTAATAAAATATGAGGAAATGAAAAACTGCAGTTCATATCACATGCTAATTTTTTACTTTTTCTTTGTTATATCATGGCTGGCAATGACAACGGTGCTTTTCAACGTGAAAACCAAGATAAATTCAATGGAGCAGGCTTAAACCTGCTCCATCTACTTTGAAAAGGATAAGTATATAAATACCATATTATTTCACTTCCTGTGAATAGTATGGAATTATCACATACATTCCAGCTTTAATACTTTCAATATCTATATCATTTATCATGCTTACTTCTTCATAAAATCTGGCGCTGTTCTCATAATGCTCACCATATATTCTATAATACTCTGATAATGTATCTCCCGGTTTTACTTCTACACTTGTATAGTACTTATTATACGTATCTGCCGCTTTGGAATTCAAAGCTGTCTCCTTTACTGTCAGCATTATTATCATTACTAATGCTACTGAACCGAGAAGCATTGATATCTTTCTCATGATCTTCTGTTTCTGTCTTGGTGTTAATCTGTTTTTATCATTATGATTATATCTGTTATATCCCTTTTTCATAATATCAATCCTCATATTCGTCTTTTTCGAACAAGTGTTGCGAACAGCTGTTCTATATATAATATATCGAACATATTTTTGTTTGTCAATACTTTTTCGAACATTTTTTCGGAACAAATTTTCGATTTTCTATTTTCAAGAGATTTTTTTTCTGATATAATACGAATAGAAGTTCGGTAAAACTATGAAACTTTTACAATGAAAGGGATAAAGGAATATGGCACGTGGAAAACTAAGCGCAAAGCAACAACAGATTCTTGAATACATTAAGGAAGAAATACTCAAGAGAGGCTATCCACCAGCAGTTAGAGAAATATGTACTGCTGTAGATCTCAGTTCTACCTCTTCTGTTCACGCGCATCTTGCTACACTTGAGAAAAACGGATATATTAGACGAGATCCAACAAAACCGCGTGCAATTGAAATATGTGATGACAGTTTTCAAATGGTCAGGACAGAAATGGTATCTCTGCCAGTCATCGGTCAAGTAGCCGCTGGCTCTCCTATCCTAGCTGAAGAAAACATTGAAAGTTATTTTCCTGTTCCAGCTGAGATGATTCCTTCCGGAGAACCTTGTTTTTGTTTAAAAGTTAAGGGTGATTCAATGATCAATGTTGGCATTTACTCAAATGACCAAATCTTTGTACAAAGCTGTAACAGCGCTAAAAACGGAGATACTGTTGTTGCACTCATAGACGATTCCGCAACAGTTAAGACTTTCTACAAGGAAAAAGATCATATCAGGCTTCAGCCCGAGAATGATACCATGGATCCGATAATCGTTGATGATTGTAAGATTCTAGGTAAGGTTTTCGGTGTATTTAGATTATATAAATAAATATAAAAGCAAAAAACCAAGAGCATCGAAACTCTTGGTTTTTTATTTGCTTTTTCTTTTCAAATTAGCCAGCCGGAATCTTTTACATAGCAAGAATTATCTCTTACTGAGTTACATCGATCAACCATCCTGGCAGCCAATGCTTGAGCATGTTTTCAAGTTCAAGAGGTACAATAGGCTTTGAAATATAATCATCAAATCCAAGTCTCACATACTCTTCTTTTGCTCCGGATAATGCGTTTGCTGTAAGAGCGATTACCGGAGTCTTGTTAATAAGTTTCTGATCTTTAAGGATTCTCAGACACTCTGTACCGTCCATTTCAGGCATCATATGATCAAGCAGGATAACATCATAAAACTCGTTTCTGACCTTATCAAGACACTCCTGACCACTGTGTGCAAAATCGATCCTTATATCTGTTGCTTTAAGAAGATTCTTTACAACAATAAGGTTCATATTATTATCATCAACTGCAAGTATCTTTGCTCTGGGAGCTTTGAATGTCGGCTTATAGCTGTTAGTCTTCGCAGAAGGCTTATTGAACTTAAAGTCAAACTCACCTATCTCATCATGCTTAACAACCTTCTGTGGAATGGTAACAATAAATTCACTGCCTTTACCATAGTCACTTATGACATCGATCTTACCATGCATCAGTTTTACATATCCGCCAACGATAGCAAGACCCAGTCCTGTTCCTTCGATATTCTTATTATGAGCTTCTTCTAGTCTCTGGAATGAAGTAAACAGCTTATTGATATCTGTCTTCTTAATACCTCTTCCGGTATCCTTTACGCTTATCTTTAAATCAATCTGTGATTTGCTTCTGTTTACAAAATCTACATTTACCGTTATCGTACCAGTCTCAGTGTATTTGACTGCGTTGGTCAAAAGGTTTAGTACTATCTGTCTGATCCTAACCTCATCACCATATAGATAATTAGGAATCTGCGGATTTATTTTAAGTTTTAATCCAAGATTCTTCTTTCCAGCTCTGTCCTTGATCATATTCATTAGATCATTGCAAACTGTACTGAGCTGATATTCTACTCTGATAATCGCAACTTTACCAGATTCAATCTTAGAAAGATCCAGGATATCATTAATCAGAGCAAGAAGCATACTTCCTGAGCTTGCGATATTACGCGAGTACTCGGAAATCTGTTCATTGTCACTCTCACGCTGTATCATCTCATTCATTCCCAGTACGGCATTGATCGGGGTACGGATTTCATGAGACATATTAGACAAGAATTCAGATTTAGCTTTTACGGCATTTCTTGCTTCATCAACCTTTGTCTCAACGACGCGGAGCATGTCATCCAAGCTTCGTTCCTGCTCCATACTCTTGAATCGTTCATGAAGGACAAGTTTTACAACCTGCCTTCCTATATAGTTCGCTCCAAGGAACATGAAAAAGATGATGAGAAACTGCACTTCATCAAGTGTCACTTTATCATTTATGCGTTCATAGAAAAACAGGAATGTCAGCAGAATAATACATACAAAATTCTGGAACAGCAAAAACTCCGGATCCAAATATACAAGACAGAGCATTGATTCCAAAAACAACATGCCTATTAAAAGGGTTATCGAATTCCATGTAAAATACATGCATAAACTTGCAAGACAGTAAGTAACCAGATAGAATCTCTTGTATTTATGCATATCAAGGATATTGGCATCAAGCAAGAATCCAGGCATGATACCAAGCAGTATGAAGAAAACGAACAATATCGTCTTCGTTGGTTTTCTCATATCAGGGTCGCCGTAAATTCCTATAAGACACACGATGACACTGAGATAATAGAATATTACATTACAAAAGCGTGCATAACTATTGTTCATCCAAAGTTACCCCCTTCGGTACAACAAAATGCAATCCTTTTTTTACCATCTCAAGCTTGACTGTTCCGCCAAATGTCAGCAGTTCTCCGTCAACATTATACTTAATGGGACCGTCATTGATCCTTCTGATATAAATGCATTGTGCATCGCCATATTCTGCGATATATTTCAGCTTGTAATATTTCTTCTTTATCAAATTAAAAGCAATCGGTATACTCCAGAATCTTCTTGCGTCAGCACGTAACAGCAGATATTTACCGACTCCGTCATTCACAACTGCTTCGTCATATACACATACGCTGCCACCCAAAACATTGCCATTTCCAAAGAATATCTCTGTAAAATCATCAACATAGTGCTTATCTCCAATAGTGACTTCACACTTTGTAGTTCTCGATTTAAGCAAAGCGACAGGCAATGCCCACAAATAAGGCGAAATATTACCGATAGTGTTAAGGAATCGGTATTTTTCCATACATTCAATAAGCGAGGAATCTATGCCCATTGAGAAAGTATTAAGCGCAATCCCCTTATTATTGTATCTGATGTAATCCACATCTATGACATCACCGTAAATGAGTTCCTCAAGTACGCTGAAACGTTTTTGTTCATTCTTTGGAAAAACTTTAAGAAAGTCGTTTGAAAGTCCACATGGAAAGAAGGCAACCTCAACATTGTCAAGATTGTCTATATCGTTAAGAATATTCCTGATGGTCCCAGATCCACCGCAGCAATAAATTCTCAGTTTCTCATCTTCGAATATATGCTGGATCCTGTTTATGAGTTCGCCCTCATATCCCGCATTTCTGGTATCAAAGATATAATACTCGATATCCTTAAATTCCGAGATCTTTTTACGCAGTTTTTCAGCGAAATCTCCTCTTCCGGCCATCGGATTGACTATAAATACATGAATCATGATATTAACCCCTCAATACCAAGATTAAGGCAGATATATTGTCTTTCCGCCCTTCCATATATGATCTAGATCATAGAAGTTTCTGCTCTCTTTATCAAATATATGTATAATAATATCACTATAATCCAATAATATCCAGTTTGCCGTACTGTATCCTTCTATATGATTAGGCTTAATACCTTTCTTAGCAAGCTCCTCTTCAAGAAAATCAGCCATGGCATGTATCTGATTTGCATTGCTTCCGCTTGCTATAACAAAGTAATCAGCCATTATTGAAAGCTCGGATATATCTATAACAGAAATATCCTCAGCCTTTTTTTCTTCTAGCTTATCCTGTATCAGTCCAAGTAATTCTTCCATTTTGTTTCCTGTCTAATTTTGTAATCTGTCCTTATAGAATTCGTAAGATTCTTTAGTCATCGGATCCTGTTTCTTTCCTGTATCATTCAGATACCATATAGTATGTTCATATATTCTCAAAAGACATCCGTCAATATCCGTAAATGCCATCTGCCTGATACTTGGTAAATCGGGATCATGATCTCTGTTAGGCTCGATATAATCTGAAATAAAAACGATCTTTTCAAGAAGGCTCATTCCAGGTCTTCCAGTAGTATGCCAACGTATAGCAGAAAGAATATCTTCATCGTTTTCGTCATACTCTTGTTTTGCTAGAAACTCGCCCATTTTAGCATGAATCAGGCCCGGAGTCTCTTTCTCTATATCACTGAGTTCTATCTTATTCTTCTCGCAGAATGTGATGTTTTCCTTATCACTGAGATATTTGCCGCAGTCATGCAAAAGTCCCGCTCTGAAAGCCTTATCCATGATCAGAGGATCATAACACATAGCTAAGGAAGCCGCCGTGTACGCTACTCCCAGAGTATGCACAAACCTTCTGGGTTTAAGAGTACTGTTTAGTTTTTGCGTTATCTCATCATTATCCATATAAAGATCAGTCTCTGTATAAATTGAATTTATTAATATAATTCAGAGTATCATCAGTAACCATATAACGAATTGTTTTACCCTCTTTGATCCTAGCTCTGATTTCAGTTGATGATATGTCAATATAAGGGCATGTCAGGACATTAATCGTAGCCTTATACTTCTTTGTAAGTTCTTCAGCTTTAGCTTTGAGTTCCTCAAGACTCTGTCCTTTTCTTACAGCAACAAGGATAGAAGCATTACTCATGATAGACTCAGTGTTCTTCCACTCTTCTATCTGAAACAGAGAGTCAGCTCCGATTATAAGATAGTATTCTGTATCAGGATTCATCCTCTTCAACTCTTCCAGAGTCTCATAGGTGTATGAATTTCCTGGGCGATCTGTCTCTATGGTTGAAAGCGCAAAATGAGGATTATCATCTATTGCTCCACCGGTCATTGTTATACGCTTTTTCTTATCTAAAACAATGCTTGGATCCTTAAAATGACTTATGCCTGTTGGTATAAAGAGTATCTCATCAAGTTTATACTCATCATAAGCATGCTCTGCCAAAATAAGATGTCCAATATGGATTGGATTAAATGTTCCGCCAATAATACCGACTTTTTTGTTTGTTTTCATGTTTTTACCTCATTCTCATAATGGTAATACTATCTTCGGATCCTTTTTGTCGGGCTTATATAGTACTATCTTCTTACCTATGACCTGAACAACCTGCGAACCTGTTCTGTCAGCTAAAACTTCTGCTATTGAACGAGGATCGTCCATACAGTTTTTAAGAACAGATATCTTGATCAGTTCTTTTTTATTGAAAGCTTCCGTTATAGCTTGTGTATATTCCGGTGTTATTGATGATTTTCCAACCTGAAATATAGGTTCGATATTCATCGCCAAGCCTTTAAGATATGAGCGCTGTTTGCTGGTCATTACATAAACTCCTTAATAATGATATTTTATCACTTATTTGTAATAATCAAAAGAAAAACCATACATTCTTACAGTATCTCCCTCGTTTATCCCAAGTTCTTCTAGCTGTTTTAGTATGCCGTTCTCCTTTAAGAAATTCTGGAAGAAAACAAATCCTTTTTCACTTTCAAGATTTGTATATCCGAGCATTTTTTCTATACGTGGTCCTTCAACAACATATTCGTTCTCTTCTTCATCATATTCAACAGTAAACGGCTCGTCATAGATGACATTTTCACTGAAATCATATTCCGCGTCAAATACCACAGGATCATCACCTATCTCATCAAGCATCTCTCTTACTCGATACAAGACCTTTGATATACCCTCACCACTAATAGCGCTTATAGGATATACCTCATATCCTTTAGGCTCAAATTCTGCTTTGATTCGATCTATAACCTCATCCTTACCTTCAAATATAAGATCGGTCTTATTGGCAGCTATTACCTGCGGACGCTTTGCAAGATCCTCGCTATAATTAGCAAGTTCCCTGTTTATTGCATAAATATCTTCTATCGGATCTCTTCCTTCACATCCCGATGCATCTACAACATGTATTATTACTTTGGTCCTTTCGACATGTCTTAAGAACTGATGTCCAAGACCGACACCCTCGCTGGCACCATCTATAAGTCCGGGAATATCAGCGATAACAAAACCTTTGGCATCATCAAGATCAACAACACCCAGATGCGGGTTCAATGTCGTAAAGTGATAATTTGCAATCTTTGGACGAGCATTGCTTACTTTTGTAAGGAATGTACTCTTTCCAACATTGGGATATCCTACAAGGCCTACATCCGCCAGTACCTTAAGCTCTAAAATAAGGTTGAGTTCCTTGGCCGGCTGTCCGGGCTGAGCATATTTAGGAGCCTGCATCTTGCTGGTTGCATAATGCTGATTCCCATTTCCGCCTTTTCCGCCTGTTAGCAGAACAAATCTTCTGTTATCCCTGCTCATATCCGTTATTATCTTGCCGGTTTCAGCTTCCTTGATAACAGTCCCTTCAGGCACTTTAAGTATGATGTCTTCACCATTTTTTCCGTGGCAGTTTCTCTTCTTTCCGTCTTCACCATGTCCGGCCAGATACTTCCTAACATTTCTGAAGTCAACAAGAGTATTAAGACCGTCATCAATCTCAATAATAACGCTTCCGCCGTCGCCGCCGTCGCCACCGTCAGGACCTCCGTTCGGCACATATTTTTCACGTCTGAAGGACACATGTCCGTCTCCGCCTTTACCGCTTCTTACATAGATGGTCGCTCTGTCTGCAAACATATCTATCAACCTTTCTACTGATAAAAAAGCTCCAAACCTAAGTCTGGAGCTTTTGATCATAAACTATTATTCTTCAACCGGATAAACACTTGCCTGCTTCTTGTCTCTTCCGAGTCTCTCGAATCTAAGAATACCGTCTGTAAGTGCGAATAATGTATCATCACCGCCGCGACCTACATTGGTTCCGGGATGTATCTTAGTTCCGCGCTGTCTGTAAAGTATGTTACCGGCCTTAACGAACTGTCCGTCAGCTCTCTTAGCGCCAAGTCTTTTTGCTTCTGAATCTCTACCGTTCTTAGTAGAACCTACACCCTTTTTATGAGCGAAGAATTGAAGGTTTAACTTAAGCATAACTACACCTCCTCAAATCTAATATCAATATACTTATTTCCGTATTCGTCTTGTATCTGTTTTAAACCAAGAAGCATAGAATCAACTATGAGTTGGGATTTCTCGGATGGAGTGTTCTTAAACACACATCTTATGAGACCGATCTTTTCATCTATGGTCACATCTGTTTTCTCATTGCACAATACTTCAAGCGTATTTATGGTATTGCTAACAAGTATTGATATGGCCGAACAAACTATATCTATGCCGGATCTTGCATATCCCGCATGACCGCTTGCTTCAAATGCTTTGGTTTTGTTTTCACTCTGCCAGATACGTACAGTGGTCATCTATTAACTCCAAACAACAATTAAGCGTTGATCTTGTCAATCTTTACCTGTGTGTAAAGCTGTCTGTGACCATTCTTTTTGTGGTAACCAGATTTTCTCTTGTACTTGTAAACGATTACCTTCTTAGCCTTAGCCTGATCCATAACAGTAGCAGTTACTGTAGCCTTTGCTACATCGTCTCCGCACTTAAGCTCTGAATCTTTTACAGCAAGAACAGTATCAAATGTTACAGTAGAGCCAACTTCAGCATCGAGCTTTTCAACTTTGATGCAATCGCCCTCTTCAACTTTGTACTGCTTTCCGCCTGTTGCAATGATTGCGTACATAGGTTTTCCCTCCTATCTAAGTGTAAAACACTTTTCTCGCTAACTATGGCGGCGCATATGCGCACTTATAGCCTCGTTACGCGGCATACTCATATATATTATCATCGCTCTTTACATAAGTCAAGCCATTTTCTTTGCGATTTTGCGAAAAATCCCGCCGAAAATGGCCCGAATTAATGTATAGAAATATTGGAATAGGCTTAATTAGAACTGTGAATTGTCCTCACCTTTGTCTTCAATCACTTCTACAGGAGCATCTACAACATCATCATCTTTGTCATACATGAATACTGCCAATGCAATGAATACTACCTGAAGAACCAAGTTTGCCCAGAAGCCAATAAGCGAAGGCTTGATAAGTCCGATTATGAATACAATAACATGGATCGGGAACTTCGCAAGTACTGTCATCCTGTAACGCTGAACTCCGTCAAATTCCTTTCCGAATATGCTTGCAAACATCATAGTAAACAGCTGCATTATAAGAGCTACGAAATAGAATAAACCGATTGAAACAAACGCCCAAAGGATAACAACTAAAACAACGATTGACTTTATCGTAGGCAGGAATTCATCACACAGTTTGTCTTTAGATACTGTAAAATTTTCAAAATCGGTATACTTGAACGACTGTATCTGACCGTTGTTGTACATACCAAATGAGTATTTACCGATTATGATAACAGACTGGTAATTTCCGTTAAGTACAATTTCCTTTACGTCATCTTCTGTTACATTTTCGATGCTGTCATCAATGTTTACATATACGTCATCTTCATCAAAAGCAAAAGGCTTCTCGATCTCAAATTCACCACCCATGAGTTCAAATTCAGGACAGTTATTTCTGATCTCGTCAGTTACTTCATTCATTGCTACATTTACTTTAACAGCATTGATACATGCCATTATAAGGAAACATATGAGCAATGCTCCAAAGATCTTTCCAGCGGATTCCTTAATGATATCCTTGTACTTAGGCGGCACAAAAGTAAACGCCGGTATTGCAAAAAAATTCATTTTCTTCTCTTCCATTCTCTTACTCCCTCTCTTCTAAGGTTGATTTGTTATGATACCATGATAACACGATAAAGCAAGTTATAAAATATACAAAGCAAACAAAAAGCACTCATTATTTGCTCAATATTTCGTAAATAGGAGGTTTTATTTTTCTTCTGACTATCTCTACCAGTCCAAGAGATGTCATGTCTATATAGTCGCATCTTACGGGGTCGGTGATAAGCTGAGCTTTTAAATAATCAATAAGTTCCTGTTTTGATGCTTCTTTTTGCATATTTATGAAGTCAACTATTATGATCCCTGAGATATTTCTCAGCCTGAGCTGTCTGGCTATCTGATAAGCGGCTTCCTTGTTTATCTGAAGTATATTGACTTCCCTTTCTTTGCCAGAGATGTTCTTGGCAGAATTAACGTCTATAACCGTCAAGGCTTCAGTATGCTCAATAAGGATATTTCCCCCGGATTTCAACCATACGTTTCTGTTAAGTATTTCCTGCAACTTGGTTTCAAGACTGTACAGCTTGCTCAAAGAATAATCATCATTGTAAAACTCGCATAAATAATTATCCTTCAGTTCTTCATATATGCCTTCGTTGTCGGTAAGAACCCTTTCAAAGCTGTTCTTTGGAAGGCTTTGCAGAAACTTTACATATCCTTTATCTGATGCAAAACACAGTGCAGGAGCTATCCTCATGCTGCAGTTTCTTATTATCTCATGCAGTTTTTCATTGAGTATATAAGCTTCATCTGTGATCAGTGATGTATCATCAACATTTGCCGCATTGGTCCTTACAGTAAAGCAAAGATCTGTATCATCAGGAATCGCTTTTCTTAATTCGTTTCTTTTGTCACCACTAATCTTTCGACTGATATTAACAGCCTTATCATCATAGATTGCCACACAATACTGTCCAGGAACAGATAGCCTGCAAGTCAATACAGCCTCTTTATTCTTAGATGCCTCTTTAATGACCTGAACTGCAATCTGCATCCCTTCAGTGACTTTCATTTGTGGGTAAACATCGTTAAAACTTAAGAATCCGAGTGTATCCTTCTTAAACTCAACAAAACATGCATCGAGATTTTTTACCACATGTTTTACGATCCCGACATAGATGTTTCCGGTTATGTCCTCATTCGGTTTATCAACGGAAAGCCTTTCCATCTTTGAGTCAACATCCAGCCAAGATATGATATTGCCCTGATATTCAGTTATACAAACCGTGGATCTGATCAAAATTCTTCACCAACACTTTCCAAGGAAACATACTTTCCGTTTTCATCAACTGTATATATCTCATCACGAATTATCTGATACTTAGAGGCGGTTATCTCTTCATTGCAGAATCTAGCATATTCCTCCATAACTGCCATGGGTTTGATATTTCCGGCACTCGACGCATCTATAAGCATCCTGAATGTACCGTCATATGAAAACTCAAAGATATGCGGTTTTAGATCAAATTCTATCTCATTTTTCTTTGTTTGCTTTATTATTGTTATCTTGTCCTGAGCAAGGAACTCATCAATCCTGTCCGTTTGATTAATCTCATTTATAAAGCCTTCCTTCATCGTAACACGATAAGATGCAGCAGCAATGCTTGCCATTGCATTCTTAACTCCCTGAGGGAGGCCTACAACAGATATAATCTCCATACCCGGGACCATAACTCTATTTAGAGCATCCTTTACTTCACGCGCAGTTCCGCTGTTTAACTCAATGTCAAAGTATTCTCCCCAGCTTTCAACTCCCACCCCGAGAGGGGACGCAAAGCTCATGATCTGATGAGGAGAAAATCCGCTTGTGTATGCTATATCAACACCGGCTCTTCGCATGCTCTTTTGAAAATATCTCATTATATCCAGGTGCCCAATATATTTCATGACACCATATTTTGCAAACTTGATCCTAACTTTCAACGTCCCTCACCCACACATATGCCAACACCGTATTTTGAGGCTCCGCAGCCACTGCACTGCTTTTTGCAGTTCAATGTCACAGTTTCTTCCTTTGATTTCAGCCACTCGTTTTTAAGCCACTGCTTACTTACTCCGCAGTCAATAAAATCCCACGGGAATATTTCATCAAGACTGCGTTGTCTTGTCGTATAAAAGCCAATATCTATACCAAGATCTTCAAATATTTTAAGCCATACATCGTTATTATAGAATTCGCCCCATGCATCATAAATGCAACCGCGTCTATATGCTTCAAGAATGACCGCACCTATCTTTCTGTCACCGCGAGCAAATACACCTTCCATTACACTTACATCAGCTTCATGCCAATTGTATTTTATCCTTTTCTGGTTTAGCTGAGCTAGTATTGAAGTCCTGGTGATATACGCCTTATTTAAGAAATCCTGTTTAGTATTCATGCTCGCCCACTGGAAAGCAGTAAACGGCTTGGGAATAAAGAATGATGTAGAGGCTGTTATCTGAACAGGTCCGCCCACCCTCTTTTCCTTTGGAACTGTATCAAAGTAAACTCTAGCAATCTTATCGCACAGTACTCCTATCTCTTCGATATCATCCGTGGTTTCTCCCGGAAGTCCGAGCATGAAATACAGTTTAACCTTGTTCCAGCCTCTTTCAAAAGCCATCTTTGACCCGTTAAGTATATCATCCTCCGTCAGTCCCTTGTTGATCACGTTTCTCATTCTCTGAGATCCGGCTTCTGGAGCAAACGTTAATGAACTCTTTTTGACATCCTGAACCTTGCCGAAAGCATCCAGTGCATAATTATCAATTCTCAAACTCGGCAGTGAAATATTGATATACCGTTTAGAACACTCATCGATTAGATAATCCGTCAGTTCTTCAAGCTTTGAATAATCACTTGAACTCAGCGAGCTCAAGGATACTTCCTCATGCCCGGTGCTTTCGAGTATCTTCATAGCTTTTTCCTTGAGAAAATCTACATCTCGTTCTCTTACCGGTTTATACAGCTGTCCCGCCTGACAGAATCTGCATCCCCTTATGCAGCCTCTCTGAATCTCAACAACTGCTCTGTCCTGAGTGCATTTGATGAACGGCACAACAGGTGCAGTCGGATAATCAGCCGCCTTAATATCAGTTACGATTTCTTTTTCGATTTTTGTAGGTATATCATCCCTTAATGGATAGAAAGCCTTTATGGTTCCGTCTTCGTTATATTCTGTTTCATAGAGTGAAGGAACATACAATCCACCGAGTTTTGCAGCTTCAACCAGAAACTCATATCTGGAAGTATGATTCTTCTTATGTTCCTTATATATATCTAAAAGTAAACGGTATTTTGTCTCTCCCTCGCCTATATAGAAAATATCAAAGAAATCAGCAACTGGTTCAGGGTTATATGCGCAAGGGCCTCCTCCGATAACTATTGGATCAGCCTCTCCTCTGTCCTTCGCAAGCAATGGTATTCCCGAAAGATCTAACACCTGCAGAATGTTCGTATAGCACATCTCATATTGAAGTGTCATGCCAAGAAAATCAAATTCCTTAATTGGATCCTGACTTTCAAGAGCAAATAGCTTGATGTCTTTTTCACGCATGATCTTATCAAGATCGACCCACGGGCTGTATACTCTCTCGCACCACACATCATCATATTTATTGAGCATATCATACAGGATCTGAATGCCGATATGACTCATGCCGATCTCATATACGTCAGGAAAACACATAGCAAAACGAATATCGATTTCATCCCTGTTTTTCACAACACAGTTTATCTCGTTGCCGATATATCTTGCCGGCTTCTCAATATTCATCAATATATCATCACTTAGCGCAAGTTTTACACTCACTTTTTTGATCCTCTTTTCTTTTTGAGCAGTTTCAGTTGCCTCATGCAATAATCAAATTCTTCTGTCGATATTTCTTTATCGGAAAAACCGGCTTTTTCTAATAAGGCTATTAACCTTGTCATATCCTGTTCAGTTTCTACCGCACATATCTGGTCCTTGTAATTATATGCTTTCGCAAGATCATGTCTGCCCGAAACCGATTTAACAAACCTATGATATCTCATAATAAGCTTGGTGTTGATATCTGCTTTACGATATGTAACGATCGCAGATATCAAACGATAGATATAATAAATCAAGATCAAAGATACAGTAACTATAACAAATATGATTAGGTTTCGTCTGATCTTTTCAGTATCAACCTTTTTAGCTGCAGTATCATCAGCTGAATCAGTCGTTTCATTGTTTGAATTAAACAGATTCAGCAATCTATCCCAGAGCGTACTTGTACCTGATTCAATATCTGAAGATGGCGGTGTCAGTTCTACACGAACCCATCCATATTCATCAGTATACATCTCTATCCAGGCATGCGCGCTTGCATCACTTACTTCAACACTTATTACAGGTGCTTCACCTAATGAGTTATATCCCTTATAGTAATCATCACTGTCAAGATCATCCTGCTTTGTAGCACTCTGTATATCCATGTAATCGAAAGCATAGCCTTCGACATATCTTGCAGGAATTCCCATGTATCTGAGTAGCAAAACTCCGGCGCTTGCAAAGTGAACACAGTACCCCTTTTTGTTCGAATCAAGGAAATAATTTACAAAATCTCTTCGTATGGGTGTTGAACCCGGACGTAAAGTATAAGGAATGTTATCAAAATAATACTTCCTGATACACTCAGCGATCTCAAACTCATCCATATCTGATGTAACACTCAACTTGTCTATTGTCTTCATCAGAGTCGGAACATTATCATTAGGTACTGAAAGCCAGTAATCCTTTTCCTCCTGTGTCAGGGATTCATTCTTTGCGTATTCACCTATCTCATCAAAACGGGGATAATACTCCCTTGTCGTCTTTTTACCTCTGTTGAGCAGTTCTCCTTTTTCGCTGTAATAAAGCGCATATTCTCCGCTCTCGCCATCTATGTTTTCAATCTCCATTAGAGCTTTTGCACTATATGGATTAGAATCTTCAAATTCTTTTTTCAAAAGATTTGCTTCATTTCTGTTAATCATTGTCGGATTGGCAATAGACCACATATTCTGATACGGATGATAATCGCCTCCGACAAATGTCCTGAGATATACCGGATTCATATCTCCCGGTACATATGTGACTATAAGATCAGTCTCATAATCAAGTCTTACTGAATTGACGCCGCCAAGACGACCGCTGTTCATACCACCTATGTTGTCATATCTGTTAAAGAAACCTGCAAAACCGGATGTGATAAATGTTTCGACGATATCATCAGTAAGTTCCTTTTTATCGCTTTTACCTCTTAGAAGAGTATAGGTATCCTTAGGCAGTATAATATAAATAATGAGCAATATGACAAGTATCGCCGAACCGATCTGCGCAAAAGCAAATACATGCCCTTTGAAGCAGTATGTATATGTAATCTCTTTCTTGTTTCTTATATATACCGAGTTTGTGTCTATCTTTTCATATCTGCCGCTTATCTTCCATACTACCGACATTGCGATACCAAGTATCAGCATTACACAATATACATAATTGGGTTCAAGTTCTAGATAAACCGGAAGAAATAATACGATGATCGAATTCAGAATGAGATCCCCGTACATCATTCTCTTTACTATGGACATATTGACAAGTATTACGCACACTGCCCCAAGATAACATGATGCAAAGGTAACAGCCAGCCTGGTATTTCTGACCATCTGAACATAACCACCGATATCGGGAAGTTGAAAATATGAACCGGCAGCACCTATGATATCATTCATCCAGGTATAGAATCCGCTGTTAATATATGTCCCATAAAAAACGCCGAAGAATATGATCATGAAAAGGTACGCAATATCACCGATATTCTCAGAACGCTTGTTATAGTATATTAACGAGATGATCATCGACAGCACAAAAACAACCAGATTGAAAACAACCTGATTAAAATCTGTTCCTGTAGCCGTTATTGCACCTCCCAGCATACCGGCAGTAACCAGATATACGACTATTCCCTTTAGAAGGAGGGTGAGGATTCTATTTTCATTCTTTTCATAGAAATTACCGGATATTTCCAGTCCTTCTATCAAAGAATTGCCCTCAAGCTCCATTGTCTTCTTCTTTTTAGATCTCATAAGGAGTCAATTCCACTTCCGAACCGTTATATCCGACTCTTAATACTGTTTTCATATTATAATTATTCATTAATAAAAGAGCTCTCAGATCACTCACCGGAGCTGCTTTTTTGCTTCTGTACATGCTTTCATAAGCTTTTATAAGATCACTCTGACTGTTTATCGTAACATCATAAAGATTTGATGACTGATCACACCACATCAGTCTTACGAGTGCATTTTCCTTGAGGCAGTAACTTACAACACTGAAAGAAAGTGCAAGTATCTGTTCGCAGAACTTTTTCCTCGGAGAGGGATCGATCCATAATACCAGTTTGTTCTCACAGCTCTTTATATGCTCTCTCACAAGAAGTTCATCTCTCTTAGCGGATAACTTCCAATGTATGTCCTTTATCCTGTCTCCGGGTATATATTCTCGAATATTTGATGTATCAGAATACTCGTTTCCCTTTTGTGTCTCATCTTCATTATCCGTGAAACCCGAAAGTATACCAAGTTTTTGAATATCCTCTAGAGTCTGAGGCATAGGAAGAACTGTCGTTGATACAGTCTGTCCTGTAAGTATCTGTGCCCTCACGAATCCAAGGACATCATATATCTCGCATTTTTCAAAGACTGTTTCTATTATCCCGCATGTAGTCACCTTGCAGTACAGCGGATTCTTGTTATCGGATTTTGCTATTAAGGGTATAGTAAAAATCTGCGAAGTTTCATCTCCGTAATACAGGTTCTTAATGCTAAGATGACATTTACAGCACAGAGATGTAAAAAAACTCGAATTCTTTACGATAATGCCTATGCCAAGATCTGAACCTACACTTGTTTCAGCTTCAGAGGCAAAAAGTCGTATCGAAATATGCTTAAGCATGATCTTTAGAGTATAAACAGAAACGAACGGGATAAGAATGAACACGGTTAAAAACAGAAAGCATACATAGCTTCTGAAAAACATAAAAACGGCCACACCAAATATACCGTATGCTATGATAAAACCTATCAAACGGGGTATATTCAATCTGACCTTTATATTTGATATATCTGAGAAATTTTGATCTACACTACTCATTATTGTCTTGGTGGTGTTACAACACCCAGCAGTTCATCTATTACTGCTTTGGTATCCAGGCCTTCAGTTCTCGCCTTACCGCTTATCTTGATTCTGTGACAGAATACATCTTTTATAACCTGCTGTACATCTTCAGCTCGTACAAAATCAACGCCGTTAATATATGCATAAGACTTAGCCATCTTGAGCAACGCGATCGCTCCTCTTGGACTTACGCCTCTGTTAAAGAGAGGATGCTGTCTGGTTGTTTCACTAAGTTGAGTAATATACTCATATATCGAATCATGAACAAAAAGACTTGAAGCTTCCTTTTTCATGTTCATAAGCTCATCCAGCGAGATCACGGGATTGACATCCGCACGAGTAAATCCGCCATTATTCTTAAGAATACTGATGGAATCGTCATGCGACGGATACCCCATTGTCAGGCATACGAGGAATCTGTCCAGCTGAGATTCGGGAAGCATATTTGTTCCTGCACTTCCAGACGGATTCTGGGTAGCGATAACTACGAAATTGTCATCAACCTTTCTGGTGACACCATCTATCGTTACGCTTCCTTCCTCCATTACTTCCAATAGAGCAGACTGTGTTTTTGGTGAAGTTCTGTTTATCTCATCAGCAAGGAAGAAATTACAGAAGATCGGGCCTTCCTTAAACTCAAACTCTCTTGTATTACTGTTATACATTGAGAATCCCAGGATATCACTCGGAAGTACATCGGGTGTAAACTGAACTCTTTTGTAATCCATAGAAAGAGTCTTTGCAAATGTTGTGCTAAGTGTTGTCTTTCCTACTCCCGGTATATCCTCCATGAGGACATGACCGCCTGCAAGTATTGCAGACATGACTTTTATTACAACATCATCCTTGCCTTTGATAATTTTATTTACTTCACTTATTGCTTCGTATATCTTATTCATGAAACTTTCCTGTTTGCAAAAGATTGGCCCGATCAATGACCGGGCCCGAATCGTCATTATCTTTTCATTTATTATAATTTTTCAAATTCTTCAACTGCCTGAACTATAAGGTTTACAGTCCTGTCTACTCCAAGCAGTGAACTGTTGATACACAGATCATATGATTCCGCATGCCCCCATTTTTTTGAAGAATAGTAATTATAATAGCTTGCACGCTTTTTATCTGTCTTGTTCATCAGATCAGTTGCTTCCTTCTCATCAATACTGAACCTGTTCATCAGTCTTTTGCAACGATCCTCATCATTACCATAGATAAAAAGTTTTAACACATTATCATAATCACTTAAAGCATAGTCAGCACATCTTCCAACTATTACACACGGTCCTTCATCTGCTATCTTCTTAACAGTATCAAACTGAGCCAGAAAAACCTTGTGGCTTATAGGCATGTCAACAAAAGTTGATGTATTATAGCCGAATGAATATGTATCCATAACGAGATTGTACAGGAAGGAATTTGTAGGCTTCTCGTCATGCATCTGTATCATCTCTTCGCAGAAGCCACTCTCTTTCGCAGCTCTGCTTAACAGTTCCCTGTCAAAAAAAGGAATATCGAAATGCTTTGCTAACTTTTCGCCAATCTCTCGACCGCCTGAACCGGCCTGGCGTCCTATGGTTATTATAGTATTCATAAGCATGCCCTCCCTTTCTTATAATTATATTTTACTAATATCAGCCAAGTTTCTCAAGAAGATATTTAAAGTAATCAGGAAGCGGAGCGCACGTTTCTATATACTCTCCGGTCGTAGGCTGGTCAAATCCCAGTATATAGGCATGCAGACACTGTGTATCAATCCCAAAGGGATTCTTTCTATTTCCGTATATCATATCACCGACAAGCGGATGGCCTATGTAAGCCATATGAACTCTTATCTGATGAGTCCTCCCGGTTTCGAGTCTGCACTCAACATATGTATAATCCCCAAATCTCTCGATGACTCTGTAATGAGTTACAGCCGTTTTGCCTTCGCTTACACGAGCAGACATCTTTTTTCTGTCCTTTGGATCTCTTCCTATCAGAGTACTTACAGTACCTTCATCATCCTTTAAATTCCCATGAACGATCGCTCTATATTTTCTGTTAATGGTATGTTCCTTTAACTGCATCGCAATGCTGTTGTGAGCTGCATCATTCTTACATGCAATGACTGATCCAGTTGTATCCTTGTCAATCCTATGAACTATCCCCGGTCTTAAAACCCCATTTATACCTGAAAGAGAACCGGCACAATGATACATCAGCGCATTTACCAGTGTGTCTTTCATATGTCCTGGTGCAGGATGCACCACCATATTTTTAGGTTTGTTGACGACTATTACGTCTCTATCCTCATACAGTATGTCCAGTTCTATATCCTGTGGCAGAATCTGGGCGATTTCGCATTCAGGAGCCTCAAAATATACTTCATCATCTTCCTTCAGTATATAACTGGCTTTCTGAGTTACATCATTGACTAGGACTTTCCCATCTTTTATGAGTTTTTGCAGAAATGATCGTGAAAACGAATCATCAGTCAACAATGACAGTCCTTTATCTAGGCGTTCACCTTCGAATTGTTCATCTATCAGAAATCTGTAATCGCTCATCTTACCCTTTATCCGATTTTTTTATTTTCATGAACTCAAGGTCTTCTTCCTTACACCCAAACATAATAAAGAAGAACAGTGCCACAGCACTTACAGTCACATAAATATCTGCGACATTGAACACAGGAAAATCTATAAGAACAAAATAAAAGAAATCGACAACATAATTCTGCGCAGTTCTGTCTATCATATTTCCTACAGCACCTGCAACCAAAAATACAAGTATCGCTTCAGCAATATAAAACTTTTTGGTAAGAGGCAGTTTATAAAGGATTATTACTATGCCGACAATAAAAATGCTGCTTACGATCAAAAAGAACCACTGCTTGTTCTGCATTATTCCAAAAGCAGCACCTCTGTTCTCCAGATATGATAGAACAAAGACTTTGTCTATAAGAACATATGCCGCTTTATCCTTTAGTTTTTCTACCGCAAGATTCTTTGTATACTGATCAAACAGTATCAGTAAAGCCGCGCATATCAGATCGAGTGTGAGATGTTTGAATTTAGTGCTTCTATTCATACTATTCCTTCATATCCTCTTCACTAAATCTGAGTTCTTCCAAAGCGGCCTTGAATTCATCATCCGTTACATTGGTATCCACCACTGCTTTTCCTATCTTTTTTAACAGTACAAAACAGGGGCCTTTATCTCCCGAAGTCATATCAAGGCGGATATCCTTAACAATTGTATCCACGTCAATGTCTTCTATGGTAATAGGAAGATTGAAAGGAACAAACATATCCCTTATTTCCAAATACTCTTCGAGTGAGAGCATTTCTCTCTTAAGTGAAATATGAGCTGCCGCAATAATACCCAGTGCTATGCATTCCCCCTGTGTCATGGTATAGTTTTTTGCTTTTTCAAGAGCATGTCCTATGGTATGACCGAGATTGAGCACAAGCCTCTCTGACGTGTTGAAAGGATCTTTTTCTATATATATTTTCTCCAGAGAAATTGTCTGCTCGATCATATCCGCAACAATACCTCTGTCCTTGTCTGTTATCTCATAAAGATTCTCTATCAGCCACTCATATACACTTGCACTCTTTACGATAGCAACCTTCATTACCTCAGCAAAACCGCTGTAGTACTGGATATCCTCAAGAGTATTAAGGCATGCAGTGTTGATAAAAACAAGTGAAGGATTATAGTATGCCCCTATCATGTTCTTGTATTCATCAAAATCAACTCCGACCTTGCCTCCGACGCTACTGCTGACCATCGCCATAAGAGAAGTAGGGATATGAATAAGCTTTGTTCCGCACTTAAACGTAGCTGCAACAAATCCGGCATAATCGGTTACAACTCCTCCTCCGAGCGAAACTATATAGTCGCCTCTGGAATATGCCTTCATAAGTAGTTCTTTATAGCACGGCAAAAGATCCTCTGTTGCCTTGCTGACCTCACCCGGCTCTAGTATTATCGAATCAACCTGACAGTCATTCTTACTGAATATAGAAGAAACCTCGTCTCCGTATATCTGCCAAACGTTTAAATCAGATATTATGCATACTTTTTTGTTAAAACAGCCTATCTTTGTTATCTCTTCAGAAAGAGTTTCAAAGCTCTGCTCAATTACTACTTCATAATCCCTTTTCGCGGGAGTCTTGATGATTATTCTGGACATATAAACCCCTTTCAGATTCTTCATAAAAAGAAATAAAAGCTTGTCCTAAGACAAGCTTTTTGATTCTTATATTGACGGAACATCAAATGATCCGCTTAATATCTCTTGGAAATCACCGGATACATCTACACTTGCCGGAGTAATGATGAAAATATAATGTGATATCTTCTGTAGATTACCGTGAATAGCGTAGCAAGAACCCGAAGCAAAATCTATTATACGCTGTGCAAGATCAACTTCGAGGCCTTCCATGTTAAGAACTACGGTTCTGTTTGCAAGAAGTGTGTCTGTTATCTCTCTTGATTCTTCCACGCTGGTAGGCTTGATAACGCAAACCTCCATGCCGTTTCCTGTCTTTCTGACACGTGAGCTGCTCTTAGATAAAACAGGCTTTCTAGGGCCTTCATCAAGTGCAACATCTTTGTCCTGTGAAAGTTTGCTAACCTTAGGCTGTTCTATATCTGAATCGGGATCATCAAGATACTCATCCTCATCATATCCGTCTTCATTGTCACCCAGCTTCATGGCTGAAATAAAGTTATCCATAAGTCCCATAATACTGTTTCTCCTCACATTCCGATATTGTAATCACGTTCACCGAATATCCCGGTTCCCACTCTTACATATGAAGAGCCCTCCATTGCGGCTACTTCATAGTCTCCCGACATACCCATTGACAATACGCTCATATCAATATTATCAATGTTTTTCCTCATTATGTCAACAGATAATTGCCTCATGAGCTTAAAATATCCGCGATTGTTTTCTGCATCATCGGTATAGGGAGCGACACACATGAGCCCCGATATCTTTATGCCTTCAAGCATGTTGATCTTTTTTACAAAATCCTCAAGTTCCTCAGGTTTTATACCAAACTTGCTCTCCTCATCTCCAATGTTAAGCTCGATCAGAACAGGTATGACTCTTCCTGCCGCTATCGCTCTTTTGCTTATTTCCAAAGCAAGCTTTTCGGATTCAACGCTGTGGATCATATATATCTTGTCCGCGATATATTTGACCTTGTTCGTCTGGAGATGACCTATCATATGCCATCTTATATCCGGGGGAAGCTTATCGTATTTCTCGATTATCTCCTGTACCTTGTTTTCTCCAAAATCCCTTATGCCAGCATCATATGCTTCCTTTAACATCTCTACAGGTTTTGTCTTGCTGACAGCGATAAGTCTTGTATCATCCATTTCAGCAGGATGTGACGCGTTGATCTTTGCCAATGAATCCTGGATGCTCTTTATATTTTCAGCTATACTACTCATAAATAAATTCGTCCGTTTCTACAGAATCCGCATCAAGTACTATATAGTCGTATGCAACAAGTCCATAAGTTGTATTGGACCTGATGATGCTGTATTCCTCATTTGAGTTTAATATTTCTATCTCTTTAAAATCCGCATATCCCTTGTTGATATTATAAACACCGGTAAGAGTTCCAGACTTGCTTATGACAAATGTCTGTGTGGAATCCGGCATATCGATTCTGTCTCCGAGGCGCAATATCGAATCATCAAGATATGCATTGTTCTCTTCATCTATATTGTATATGGTAACCGGAATGAATTCAGGTATCATCTGCCCTTCTTCATTGTAGGTTTCTCTTAAGATACCGTCAGCTCCATCACCGCCCTTTGTCAGATAATCCATAGGAACAATGAAAAATGCCTTGTCACATATTGCGCTGTTAGGCACCTTTAATCCGGTCTCTGTATCAAGAAGAAGCTCGATATTTATGAATCTGTCCATGACAAATGTGATCATGGAATTCGTAAATGACAAAAGGATGTAATGACCGTCATCGTTTCCTTCTATCTCGGTTACCTTTGCCCAGGATTCGTACTGATTCTTAAGGAACTTCACCTTAACATACTTTTCCTCGACAAGTTCTGCAGCTCTGTTTTCATCCACCTCTATAAGGATCGACCAGTTCTCGCTGTCTGAAAGCTTAAACAATGGGTCGCCTATAGACACGATATTGTTATTAATCAGCTGTTTCTTGTTTTCTTCATAGATTTCTTTATCAAACCAGCTTTTATCGGCATTGACAGGCTGCTTGCTCTCAAATCCGTCAACCGAGTAAACAACAACGCCGGATGCCGGAGAATTACAAAGTTTGATAAGTGCACTCTGAGAGCGCAGATCATCGATAGAGCTTAAAAGATTTCTGTTTGAAAACTTGAGCACATCGCCTTGAATGGCATATTTAAATTCGTATACAGAAGAAAAATCCTTCTCATTGAATGAAGATGAAAAATTGATCATCTCATTCTTTAATGAAGACAGGTCTCTGTCACTTAAAACATCTGAGCCTGCATCCATGTTCTGATTGATATAATCCTGAAGAGCTCCGGTCTCATCTATACCGCAGACAAGGTTTCCGGTACCGACTTTTTCACCTTCTGTAGCAAAATAATTTACATATCCTGCACATCCGGCCGTTACAACAGTCTCATCTCTTAAAGCTATACCCTCATATATATTGGAAACTGATAAAGATCCCGTCTTTACCTGATAACCGATGATGTGCTTTGATGTGAAGTACATCACGACACTGATAATCAGATAAACCAGAATAACAAAGAAAAAGATCAGTCCAATGTTCAGATTGATCGGTTTGCCGATTCGCGATATCTTGTTGTCATCAGAACTCATATCTTCTCCTTTCTTACGTTTTATCAATTAAAGCCCCGGACACCCCGAGGCTTTTTTTCTTTTTTATAATGCCACAATAACTTTTTCCTGAATAGCAGGACTTAATTCACTCTTATCTATTGATGCACTGACAATGATACGAAGATCAAACTTGTCAGATATTTTCTCAAATCTTTCTACAATCTCTTCGAATGCCTCTGGTGTAAGTCTGGCAATCTTCATAAGACCGTCGATATACATCTGTTCAATATCATGATCCTGGGAAATAATACCGTAGATAAATCCTATAAATTCTGAACTGTTTTCGAAATCATACTCTGATACGTTGATAAGTCTGACTCTATTGTTGAGTTCAAACATATGCTTTGAACTCCTGTCTAAGAATACTATGTTACCTGATGCTTCTTTAATCTCTTCATTGACCTTATCAAGAAGGTGTTTGGTCTTACCCTTTCCTTCTTTGCCTACAATTAACTGAACCATTGGTAGCCCTCCTGTTATGTTAAATTTTGAGCAATAACCCCATACGAATATTATAGAGTATCGCACCTTAAAAGACAACTGTTTTTACCTTGAATTTATCTCTTCAAGCAGCTTGATCATCTCCTCATACAAAACGCTTCTTTCGCTTGCATGAAGTATAACAGCTATGTACGGATTTCCTTTTGAATCTCTGGTAACGAGCGACAGACATGAGCCTGCAGCAGTGGTCGTTCCGGTCTTTCCGCCTATTACCGTTATAGACTCCGGAGCATCGAATGTACCGTCATGAAACTTGTTTGAAGTCTTGACGCTTATCTCTTTTTCAGCACCGTTCTTGTCGGTTATAGTCGCAGAGAACTCTTTAAGCTGAATTATGTCTAAGAATGATGAATAATGAATCGCCTCATTGGTGATCAGATACATATCATATACTGTTGTATAATGATCTTCAGCTGTAAGTCCATGCGGATTGACAAAATTCGAATTGGTCGCCCCTATCCTTTTGGCCTCATTATTCATGAGTGTCGAAAACTCTTCGACAGAACCCGAAATATGCTCCGCGATAGCAATACTAGCATCATTGGCTGACGGAAGCAGCATAAAATGCAATGCCTGATCAAGAGTAAGCTTGTCACCCGGTTTTAATCCGCAGGTAGAAGCTCCGCTCTCAAGATTTGTAATGTTTTCAGAGCATATTATAGTATCTTCAAGATTTCCATATTTTAGAGCACAAATTGCAGTCATAATCTTAGTAAGACTTGCAGGATTCATCCTCTCATGTACGGATCTGGCATATAAAACCTCTTTATTGTTTACATCAAAGAGGCCTCCAGCAGCATTCTCCTCAAGCACAAAACCGCCGTTGGCACTTACATCCTTATCTGTTACAGCAATACTGGTTGAAAATCCTTCAGCCCTGCTCTCAAGTCCCGTTGCGGATATATCATTTGTAACCTTGTAATCGAGCGGTATCTTACTACTGCCGCATCCGCAGAGGTTCACACAGATAAGCATGCACAAAACACAGTATGATATTATGCTTTTACGTTTATTTGTACATCTCACGCCACTCAAGATCCCCTCTGTCAAGAGATTTAATAAGCAATTCAGCCGTAGCAAGATTAGTTGCCAGCGGTATATTATGAATATCACAAAGCTTTACTACATTGTTAACATCAGGCTCATGGCTTTTAGGATTAAGCGGATCTCTAAGGAATATAACAAGATCCATCTGGTTATGCTCAATCTGAGCTCCTATCTGCTGTTCACCACCAAGATGTCCCGCCAAAAACTTGTGTACACTTAAATTGGTAACCTCCTCGACAAGTCTGCCGGTAGTTCCCGTCGCATACAGATTGTTTTTGCTCAGGATGCCTCTATAGGCAATGCAGAAATTCTGCATCAGCTTCTTTTTTGCATCGTGTGCAATTAGTGCAATGTTCATGTTGTTTACCCTTCTCTCTTTTACCCCGATTTAATGTGTTTTTGTTGTTTGAAGCCCCACATTAAGGACTACGCCTATCCCCATATACAAGCTGACCAGGCTAGTCAAGCCGTAACTTACAAACGGAAGTGGAATACCTGTGTTAGGCATAGAACCTGTTGCAACCGCAATGTTCATAAATGCCTGTATCGATATAAGTCCCGCCATGCCGCTGCAGATCAGCGCACCCATATCGTCCTTTGCATACCTTGCTATCTTGAAACACTCTATAGCTATGAGCAGGATCAGGACGATCACCGCCGCAGCGCCAATAAAACCAAGTTCCTCACCCACTATCGCATAAATAAAGTCTGTCTGAGGTTCCGAAATAAAGTTACCGTTCTTAACAGATGATATAACATTATTGTTGAGTCCTTTTCCGAACAGCTGTCCCGAGCTTATGGCTATCGTAGAATTGATCTGCTGGTACGCTGTCGTATCAGCATATTTTTCGGGGTTTAACCACGCAAGAATACGTCCAGTCTGGTATCCTTTAAGGAAATTGTCATCCTCACGTAAAAGCAATGAGAAAAAGACCACACTGGCCGGTATGGCCAAACCAAGAAATGTAAAGACTACTTTATAGCTCAGACCGCCAACAAAGAGCATGACACAGAACAAAAGAATGATCATGATAGATGTGGACAGATCAGGCTCGAGATATATAAGCAGAATAGGTCCCGCCAGTAACATTATCGCTGCGATCACAGTCGGCAGAGTGTTCATGGTTTTCTTATTTCTCATAATAAACTGAGCAAAGAATAAAATCAATAATATCTTTGCCAGCTCTGAAGGCTGAAACTGAAATCCGATATTGACCCATCTTTTAGCACCGTTTATCTCTTTTCCGAGCACTAATACCATGAGCAAAAGCACAATATTCAGCCCGTAGATCACCCATCCGACATAGTAGTAATACGAGTAATTGACAAGTGATACAATGATCATAAGAATGATACCGATTATGATACCGTACATCTGTCTGTCCTGGTAGGATACTCTTGCACTTCCTATGGCAAAATACCCGAGTACTGATAAGGCAACTACGAACAGTACGAGTTTGAAATTAAAATTTTTAATCTTATATTGTCGTAACATCTTTTATCATCAACAGCTGTTCAAGCGTACTCTCATCAAGATTTTCACAAATCACCTTTTCACCGGCCTTTCTAAACATTACAGGTGAAAACTTTATCTTTTTTCCGAAACCGAGTTTGATCTTATCATTAAACTTGGTCTTAGCTATACTTATTGTCTTTGGATTGGGACCCATGCAGATTATGATCGCTTTCTCATCTCCGTTCATACCAGCATATACCTGTCCGGTCACGCTTCCAAATATGATCACATCACCCTTTGCGGCAGCGGCTCCACCCAATTCTACATTTCCGTAAATAACGAGATTCTTTTCGCTTTCAACGATATCTCCCTCACAGACATTGCCTACATATAGTCTTGTATTATTCTCGTTCTGTTCGCTTTCAACCCTCTTAAGCGCTTTAACATACTTTCTGTTAGTCTCTTCATTCTTGCCGACAATGCATAGCAGATTGATATCACTATGCTCATTTATAGCTGTGACGATCTTTTTTTCCTCATCTTCCGAAACGATACGATCCTCGATGGAAAGAGCTACTTTTGCATTTTTGAAGAACTTTCTGGATTCCTCAAACTTTGTTCCTATATCAGCTAACACGTCTTCAAAATCCGCGTTAGGATCAAGATGCAATGCTATACCGTTTTGAAAACTCTTAATAGTTGAAAGGCTCATATCATTCTCCTTTTATTCTAGTCGGCATTTGTTATCGCAGCTTCAGGAACTGCAGCCGTACCCGTAAGGATCTCATCCTCATCCTCTAACTTATAGTAATACTTGTATATTTCTCTTGTCACATTTGCCGCATATTCCGAAGTATAGCCAAAGGCTATTCTGGTGCATATTGTTATCTCCGGACTCTCGTATGGAGCATAGCTTACAAACAGCGCATGGTTGGTCCTGCTCTTACTTTCCTGAGCGGTACCGGTTTTTCCTGCAACGTTAACACCTAGGTTGTTATAGTATGCCTTCTTTAAAACGACGTTTCTCATACCCCTGTGAATGGCATTCCAGTATGCTGTCGGCATATCTATTGTATTATGAACGGACGGCGAATACTCTACGATGATATTTCCGTTAGAATCAGTAACCTTATCTAAAAGCGACAGATTATAAACAGTTCCGCTGTTTGCGACCGCAGTAACATATCTTGCCAATCCCACAGTTGTAAAGTTGTTGGTACCCTGACCGATTGCTGACGGTACAGGCAGCTCATCCGAGCATTCAGGTTCGGATTCTTCTATCTCAATGCCGCTTTTTTCATTAAGTCCGTACAGATAGGCATATTTATTCAGTCTGTTTAGACCTGTAGTCTCACTGTACTTATCATCGATGATACTTAACTGATATCCGACTTCATAAAAGAAGCTATTGCATGAATTTTCTATACCGCCCGTCACATTCAGGCTTCCGTGCGATCCTGGATATATCCAGCAGTGATACGGGTTTTCAGTATTGAATCTGTCAAAATAACCTTTGCAGGTGATAGTACTCGTAGTAGATACGATTCCTTCTTCAAGTGCCGCGGTAGCAGAAACCATCTTGAAAGTAGATCCCGGAGCGGTCTTTTGCTGTGTAGCATAGTTCCATAACGGCTTTGAAAGATCGTTCTGAAGTCTTGCATAGTATTCCGAATCTATGGAATTTGCAAGCCTGTTATTGTCATATGACGGATAGCTGACCAATGCCAGCACTTCACCGTCAGTACTTGTTATAACACAGCTGGCAGAATAAGGATCAAGCGCAAGCTGCCCCGGAGTAATATACAGGTTTTCGATCAGATAGATCATAAAATCATAAGGAGAGGTCCTGCCGTCTAAAAACTTGTTCTTCTCCTCTTCAACGATCGATATGATATCCTGCTCAATAAGGATCGAGCATATCTGCCTGTATGTTATCCTGTCACTTATGATCATATATTTGATCATCTTCTTAGAAAATGAATTGCTGTTTTCAAGATGCTCTATTATATAATCAACCAGCCTGTCATATACTTCATCCGAGCCGGAATATGAACTCTCCATGCCGATCTTTGTAACTTCGATCCAGTTCATGGAAATTGCATATCTTAAGTACTCGGCAAGCGAGATCGTCTCTTCTGTCTTCCAGGCTATATAAGTCTTGTCTTCCTTATCTATCTCACTGTCCTTTGTGATGCCGTTTTCAGAGAGCATTGTGGTAATAAAACTCTCATATACCTTGTATTCATCTGAAAGGTCCTTATAGGGAGTCTCTTTCTGCGTAAGCTGAGCTCTCAGCTCGCCCATTACATCCTCCCGCTTGTTTACAAGTGCCTCATAAACGGCCTTTTCATTCTCTCCGGCATCATCTTCATCGAGATGCGATATATCTATGACATTATTATTGAACAGCTGAAACAGGACATCAGTAATGGGAATGATGAAATTGCTGGCCTTTGTTGTCTCTGTCGGCTTGTATTCCCTGATATTCTGGATCTTGCTGACTAGAATTCCCGCCAGATACTGTTCCAAAATATTATAGGTTGCAACCTGAAGATCACGATCGATGGTAAGATATACATCATTGCCTGCTAGCGGCATGACAGTCTTTTTACTTTCTATGACTTTACCGAGGTTATTAACATATATCATTTCCCTGCCTTTTGTTCCGGCAAGGTATGTTTCCATAGTCTGTTCGATACCCGACTTTCCGACCATGTCATTTAAAGCATAATCTTTTCTGGCTTTGGTCGTCCTGATGTTTTCATCAGTGACATCCATGTTGTTTAGTGTTTCAAGTTCTTCCTCGGATATCTTTCCTGTATATCCCATTATCTGGGCAAAGTACCTGCTGTCCTTGTATTTTCTGATGCTGTCCTCGGCAACGCTTATTCCGAGAAGTTCATCGGAGTTTTCCAATATGGTCGCAACAGTCTTCTCATTTACATCGGCAGCTATTACCGTAGGGATGTATTTCTGATACGAGTTGAGTCTCATTGCATAGCGTATCGTGACCAACTGCAGTATCTGCTTCTTTGTAAAGCCCTTCCCCACAATGAATGTATCATTCGGGTTTTCAGGATCAGTGTATTCTCCTATTCCGAATCTTGAATACGCGCATAGATAATCTATGACTTCCTGAGCCGATGCTGTTTCCTGTTCATATTTTAAAGAAGATATCTCCTTCTGTCCGTATACATCAGCAAGGAATCTTTTAAGCTTTGTATCGCTTACTGTGTATTCATACTCGTTGTCATCATTTAATATGATATTAAAATCACCTATTGCGGAATCACCGTTTTTTTCAATGATGTCAATTACTCTTAAAAGAGTCTCGTTCATCTGAGCATTTCTGTCTCTGCCGGACTCATATATATCCTCTATGGTGATATTGTATGCAAGCTCATTATAAGCAAGTACTTTTCCGTTGCGATCATATATCCTTCCGCGTGAAGCATATATGGTTCTTTCTTTCTGAATCTTTAAAGTGAAATCATTAAGCGCTTCTTCACCGTGAACTATCTGCAGATAGAATATCCTTCCTATCAGACCGCATCCGATAAGGAAAACAAAGATGAACAATACAAGCATACGGCCCTTTATGGAATTCATAAAGCTTTCGCTGTTCTTACTGTTCCTCAATGTATGTTTCTCCCATATGCTTAGCATCAAATATATCTATCTTCTCAAATATAAAGTGAACGAACGGATATATGACGCATGCAAGTACTGTAGTGTATATGAGTTCAGGAAGTATGATACCTCTCAGATAGTACAGATAATCAAATCTTCCCTTGAGCAGGAAGAATAAAATGTAGCAGATATTCGAATAAACAAAATCCGTACACACTATAAGCAAAAGCGGTAGCTTGATGTCATGAGGGAAAAGAATCTTTTCAAATGCTCCGTTCAAGTATCCCATGAACATATAAATACATGCATACAGACCGATTATCTGTCCGAAGAATATGTCGGTAATAAGACCGAAAATGAAACCAAACCACATACCGGTCCTGTTTCCAAGTAAGAAACCGATAGTGGCTATCATTACTATCATAAGATTTGGCACTATCCCGCCCATTGTGAATCTGCTGAGCAATGTTGACTGAAGCAGAAAACAAATGATAAGGAGTATGATCGATATGAATTCCTTCTTCATGCTATTCCACGTTCTCCTTAAGCTCCATAATGACTAAGACTTCTTCAAGGTGCTTAAAGTCAACAGCCGGTATAAGAGTACCGGACTTTGTCAGATTATTTGAATCCGTTGAAACAGTTGATACATATCCAACGAGCAGCCCCGGAAGATATTTATCACTTATATTCGAAGTAACGATCTTATCACCGATCGAAACCCTGTCATTGTCATCATACAGACGGCTGAATGTGATAAGGTTTTTGCTCATCATCTCAAGATCGCCGGTAACAAGAAGGTTATCCCCTGTTGCAAGCACCATAGCGCTCGTATTTACATTATCGGAAATGATCGAGGTTACTTTCGCATAATTCGGCCCTACTGAGACCACCCTTCCGACAAGACCGTTTCCGGCAATTATATTGCAGTCTACCTGTACTCCATCTTCGCTTCCTTTATCAATAATGAAATTTGAATACCAGTTTCCGGTGTCTCTGGCGATTATCCTGGCACCTATCTTGGTATATTCCTCATATTCCTTATCGAGTTCATAAAGTTCACGAAGCTTGGTCAGTTCATATTTATCCTGTCCAAGTTCGATATTTTCCTTTGTAAGCTCTTCGATCTGCTTCTTTAATTCCTCGTTTTCTTCCATTACAAACTGGAGATTCTTAAAGTTCTCTGTTCTGTTTAAAATATATGATCCGACTCCAGTAAGCCCCTTTTGAAAGGGTACAACAACATAACCGCTTATTGTGTTAAGCGGTTTTGCAAAAATATCTGTCGAGAATGATATTACCATGGTTACTACGCACAGCAATGTCAGTATCAGCAACCAGTATTTAGTTGGAAGAACATAGTGTTCCCTTTTCTTCTTGACAATAGGACTCATCTGCCCATCCCTTCAATGACATAAGCAAGAGAATTAAACTTGGAATCCTTTATTACCTTGGCAAGTCCGAGTGCGACCGTTGTAGTCGGTTCTTCAGGAATATTTACTTTAAGATCTGTCACTCTCTCAATAAGAGGAGCAAGTCTAACAACCTGAGATGCTCCGCCTGTAAGATATATTCCCTGACGTCTGATATCAGCGCCCAGTTCCGGAGGCGTACGTTCAAGTATGACCTTGATATTATCAATGATCTGCGAAAAGAGCTCCATTAACGACTCATCAAGCAGTTTCGTGGGAATCTGTCTTTCGATAGGAAGACCTGAAACGATATCTCTTCCGAAAACAAGCGCAGGCTCACCGGCTCTTTCAAGCTCAAGCATCTGCTCCATAGTCTTTTCAGCACTCTTTTCCCCGATTATCAGGCTGAATTCCTTTCTTATGGCATTTCTTATCGCTTCTCCGAATTTAAATCCGCCAACCTTTATAAGACGACTTAGTACTATGCCGCCGAGAGAAAGAATGGAAATCTCGGTCGTTGCATAACCTACGTTAACTACCATTACGCCCTGACTGGTCTTTACATCTATTCCAAGTCCGAGTCCGTCAGCGATCGCTTTTTCAACGACCATAATCTTATGAGCTTTTACACCGGATTCCTTAATAAGATCATAAAATGCCTTTTTTTCCACTTCAGTGACATCAGTAGGAACAGCAACATAGAAATCTGAAGGTTTCAGATTTCCTTTTGAAAGATCCGTTATGAAATACTTGATCAGTGTCTCCATGTTCTGAATATCGGCTATAACACCGTTGCATACCGGGTATGAAGCCACTATGTTCGCCGGAGATTTCTCATACATCGCATATGCAGAATCACCATAAGCTAATAGATTTCTCTTATTCTCTATGGCGATCATATTTCTCTCGACAAATATGCTCTTGCTCTCCTCACTGAAGATCTTTATATTACTCGTTCCGAGATCTATACCAAAACTGTTAGCCACAAATAAGCTCCTTTCAAATATACCCCATATTCTTATAATCAGAGATTTCACTGATCGATGAATGGTTGCTGCAAATAATCATCACCGTATCCGTTAAGCTCTGAATTAATGATATCTATAACATATACAGATAAATACTTAACTTTATAATTTTATCACAAAAGTCCTTTATCTGCCATAGTCTGATACGCTTTTAATATACCCGCCTTGCCGTGTGGCCAAGTAAGTCCACCCTGAAAATATACTGCATAAGGAGGTTTTATAGGACCATCTGCAGACAATTCGATAGAGCTTCCGGAAACGAATGCGCCTGCAGCCATTATGACTTTAGCATCATATCCGGGCATATCCCACGGCTCGGGTGTTACAAAGCTGTCGACCGGTGCTGCGGACTGAATACCTTCGCAGAATGCACACACACCCTCAGGAGTTGAAAGCGTTATAGCTTGAATTATGTCATGTCTTGATTCAGTCGAATTCGGTATTACTGCAAATCCTGCCTGTTCAAAAAGGTTTGCAGCAAATATGGCTGTCTTTAAAGCACTTGCAACAACCGTAGGCGCTAAAAACAAGCCCTGATACAGATCCTTTAAGACTCCTAGGCTTGCACCGACCTCTTTACCAAGTCCGGGTGATGTAAGTCTGTAAGCAGCCTTTTCTATACATTCCTTTTTGCCTGCTATATATCCTCCAATCGGAGCCAGGCCTCCTCCCGGATTCTTGATAAGGCTTCCCACCACCATATCTGCACCGACATCACTTGGCTCTATTCTTTCGACAAATTCTCCATAGCAGTTATCTACCATGCAGATCATATCGCTCTTTACGGATTTAATAAAAGCTATCAGTCTGCCTATCTCGTCAACACTGAAAGTCTTTCTTGTCTGATATCCCTTGGATCTCTGGATCGTTACAAGTTTCGTTCTTTCATTAATCGCTTCTTTTATACCGTCGTAATCGAATTCACTATTATCGAGCAGATCAACCTGTCTGTAAGTAATACCGTACTCCGCCAAAGAGCCGTTGCCTTCTCTTATTCCTATGACTTCCTCAAGAGTATCATAAGGTTTTCCCACGGGGCTTAAAAGTTCATCACCAGGTCTGAGATTGCTCATGAGCGCAAGAGCAAGTGCATGGGTACCACAGGTTATCTGAGGCCTTACCAGAGCTGCCTCTGTATTGAATATATGCGCATAGACATCTTCAAGAGTATCCCTGCCTATATCATTGTAACCATATCCGGTTGTTCCCAACAGACATGCTTCAGAAACTCGGCAGTCTCTCAGTGCATTAAGGACCTTTAGCTGATTGTATTCAGCATTCTCATCTATCTTATCAAATCTGTCTTTGATCGATCTTATGATCTTGTTTCCGGTTTCAAGTGTTTTCTCACTTATCCCCAGACGTTCATACATTTCATTCATATTTCTTATCTTTCTTCAAATGTCTTTATCATGAATTCCAGAATGCGATCTTCATCATAGTCATATTCATCCTTTCGGATAAATATCGTATCATCCTCGTGCCTGAGCCATGTAAGCTGTCTCTTTGCAAAATGCCTGGTATTCTTCTTGATATTGTCAATTGCTTTTTCAAGGCTGCATCCGCCATCAAGATATTCGAATAATTCCTTGTATCCGATGCCTTGTCTCGAATTGCAGTCCTTAGGAAGATTCTGTTTATTTAACCTTTCAATCTCATCCAGCAGACCGTTATTTACCATAATATCAACACGTCTGTCTATCCCCGCATATATGTTTTCCCTTTTATCATCCATCACAAAATAGCAATAATCATATATCGCTTTTCTTTGCGCCTGTTCTGCATTATACTCAGAAAACTTCCTTCCAGTGAAATGATTGTACTCAAGCGCTCTTATAACACGTTTTTTATTATTCATGTGAGTGGTCACAGCATATTCGGGATCTATCTGCATTAACCTGTCAAATAGTTCTTTTTCAGAAAGTTCATTCAGCTTGATTCTGTATGAATCGTCATGATCCTCTTCAGTAAAATCTATGCCATACAAAAGCGCCTGAATATAAAACGCAGTCCCTCCGACGATTATCGGAAGCTTTCCCCGCTTGCAAATATCTTTGATAGCTTCGCTTGCCAGTTTTTGAAACATCTGGACATCAAAGTTTTTATCAGGTTCAAGGATATCGATCAGATGATGCCTTATACCATCCATCTCCTCAGGCATGATCTTTGCGGATCCTATATCCATCCCTTTATATACCTGCATAGAATCAGCACTTATTATCTCACCGTTTAACCTGTGAGCCATTTTTATTGAGATACTGGTCTTTCCGACAGCTGTAGGTCCGGAAATAATGATGATCTTTTTCATACTATACGTTTGAATTTTTTATCCAGCTCATAATGAGTCATAGTTATTATTGTCGGTCTGCCATGTGGACAGTTATACGGATTTTCAAGTGTCATGAGTTCTTTCAGTAAAGCCCACACCTCGTCCTGTGTCATTTCTGTATTTCCCTTTACGGCTGCCTTGCATGCCATGGTCGCTATCCTATTATTAAAGACATCGGGAACTGCTCTTACACTGCCGAGCGTACACAGTTCATCAAGAACTTCTATAAACACTTCTTTTTCATTAAGTCCGTAAAGATCGAGCGGAACAGTCCTTATCGCGATCTCTCCGCCACCAAAATCCTCTATCTCATAGCCTATCGCTTCAAATGATTCCCTGAACTTTTCAAGCATGCTCTTTTCGTTTCCTGAAAGAGTCAAGATGATCGGCGGATTAAGCTCCTGAGAATTGATCTCCCGGTTTTTGAGTCTTTTTAGGATCGATTCATATTTGACCTTCTCATGAGCAGCATGCTGATCCATTATGAGAAGCTTGTCTTCATATGTGAACATCCAGTATGTATCAAATACCTGTCCCACTATCCTGTATTTTGCCATAGCGTCTTCGCTTATCAGCTTTTCCTCAAACAGGTTAAGCTGTATGGGATCTGATGCATAAACAACATCCTGTGCCTTTATAACATTTGAAACTAGCTTTGTCGGTATCTCCTCATTATTGCCAAACAGTCTTGCAACCGCCTGTTCCTTCTGTTCCGTGATGTTTTGAACCTGCGTCTGTTCAATAAGTGGCTGATCATCGAGAGGTTCATCTTTTATCTCTTCGCTCTTTCGAATCACCTCAAACGGCTCCGGGCCTCTTTCTCTGCTGGCCAGGGCTACAGGTTTTGGTGTCTCCTGCAGCAAAACTTCAGGCATCATCTCGTTTACCTTTAAAACACCCTCTATTGAAGATTCCAGGAAGTCGCTTATCAGCTCTTCATTGTTAAACTTTATCTCCATCTTTGTCGGGTGGACATTTACATCAAGTGCCGTCGTATCCACATCGATATCAATAACAAAGAAAGGGAACTTATGCTGCATGAGATACTGCTTATATCCCAGTTCGGCAGCATTTGAGAGCAATGAGCTCTTTATATATCTCTTGTTAACAAAGAACTTCTCAAAGTTTCTGTTTGAACGATTTAAAACTGGCTTTCCGAGATATCCGTTCATGCTGATACCCCTCATCTGCCTTGAGATCGGAATAAGTTCTTTTGCGATATCTCTGCCGTATATCCTGTATATCACTTCCTTAAGATCTCCGTCGCCGGATGTATTAAACTTCATCTGTCCGGCATTTATGAACTTAAATGCTATATTAGGAGAAGACAAAGCAAGATGTTCGCATACATCACTTATATATCCGCCCTCTGTTAAAGAAGTTTTTAAAAACTTTCTTCTTGCAGGTGTATTAAAGAAGATATTTCTTACTATGATAGTCGTACCGCAAGGTACTCCTACTTCACTGAATTCCTTTTCTGCAGCTCCCTCGATCACATATCTGTTGCCGACAAGCTCATCCTTTGTTTTGGTCATGAGTTCAACCTGAGAAACTGCAGCTATGCTAGATAAGGCCTCGCCTCTAAAGCCAAGGCTGTGAAGAGTCTCAAGGTCGGTCACTTTCCTTAATTTGCTTGTGGCATGTCTGAAAAATGCTTTCTTTATCTGGTCTTTAGGTATTCCCTCTCCGTTATCCGTTACCCTGATAAATGAAATACCGCCTTCCTTTATCTCCACTGTTATGGAAGTAGCACCTGCATCAATCGCATTTTCAACAAGTTCCTTTACAATGCTTGCCGGTCTTTCTATTACTTCACCCGCAGCTATCTTATCAATTGTTTCCTCATCCAAAAGTTCGATCGTTGGCATCTTTTCCCCTTAATCCTAATCAAATGAAAAACGGTTGTTTAATTTGTTCTGAAGTTTATAAAGTGTGTTCATGGCATCTAGCGGTGTCATAGCTGTAATATCAAGGCTCTTTAATTCCTCTATGATATCTTCATCCTTTACAGTATCAAACAGTGACATCTGTGAAAGGTCGACTTCGTCCAGGTGCTCCACTTTAACTTTCTTTGCATTGTTTGTATTCTTTATTTCTATTGACTGAATCTTTTCTATGATATCATTATCGACTAGCTGATTTACTATCTCCTTGGCCCTGTCTATAACCATATCCGGTACACCGGCAAGCTTTGCCACCTGTATGCCGTATGACTTGTCGGCACCGCCCTTTACGATCTTTCTTAAGAAGATGATATCATCACCCTGTTCCTTGACTGCTATAGAGAAGTTCTTGACGTTGCTCATTCTGCCTTCAAGTTCAGTAAGCTCATGATAGTGAGTCGCGAACAGAGTCTTTGCGCCTAAAAGCTTTGTATTGGAAATATGTTCAACAACTGCCCATGCAATAGAGAGTCCGTCAAATGTAGATGTACCTCTACCAATCTCGTCGAGAATAAGGAGACTGTTGCTGGTAGCATTCCTCAGAATATTTGAAACCTCGTTCATCTCGACCATGAACGTGGACTGTCCGCTGGCAAGATCATCGCTTGCACCGACTCTGGTAAATATCCTGTCCACTATCCCGATATCTGCGCTTGTCGCAGGAACAAAAGATCCTATCTGAGCCATCAGCACAATGAGTGCAGTCTGCCTCATATATGTCGATTTTCCGGCCATGTTGGGTCCAGTGATTATCGATATCAGATTCTTTGAATTATCCAAAAGAGTATCGTTCGGTATGAACATATCATGATCGATCATCTTTTCAACAACGGGATGTCTGCCGTTTTCTATCTTTATGACACCTTTTGTGTTGAGTTTTGGTCTTACATAATCATTTCTCTCGGCAACGATCGCAAATGAGCATAATGCATCAAGTGTAGCTATCGCCTTAGCACTGCCTTGTATCCTGTCAAGCTCTGATGCGATCTTTTCTCTTATTTCGCAGAATATCTCATACTCGAGATTTACAAGCCTCTCTTCACTGTTTAATATTACGTCTTCAAGTTCTTTGAGCTTTTCTGTTGAGAAACGCTCTGCATTAGTCAGAGTCTGTTTTCTTATAAAGTCATCGGGAATCAGACCTGTATATGAATTGGTCACTTCAAAGAAGTATCCAAATACATGGTTGTATTTTATCCTCAGATTAGGTATACCGGTTCTTTCCTTTTCACTTGACTCAAGTTCGGCAAGCCACTGTTTTCCGTCTCTTTTAGCGGCTTTTAATCTGTCTATATCCTCGGAATATCCATCCTTTATGATCCCTCCGTCCTTAAGGTTCATTGAGGGCTCTTCAAGTATGGCTTCATCGATAAGAGTGCAGATATCCCTAAGCTCATCAATGCCTTCACTTATCTGTCTTATCAGCTCACTCTCAAATCCGGATGTGATCATCTTTACATAAGGCAGGACCGCCAGTGAATTCTTTAATGCGATCATGTCGATAGGCTTTATCGATTTATAGCTTACCTTGCCTATCAGTCTTTCCAGATCATAAACAGCATTGAGATATTCTCTTATCTCATCCCTTTCAACAGGCTCCTTGCAGAATGCCTCAACAGCATCAAGTCTTTTTTCTATCTCGTCTTTGCTCAAGAGCGGCTGGCGAAGATAGCTGTTGATCATCCTTGCTCCCATTGCAGTTTTTGTCTTGTCAAGTATCCAGACAAGGCTTCCTCTGCGCTGTTTATCACGCATCGTTTCAGTAAGCTCCAGATTCCTTCTTGTCGAAGAATCTATGAGCATATATCTGTCACATACATAGGGATATATATGTGTGAAATGGCCAAGATCACACTTTTGAAGTTCGGTCAGATACATAAAAAGAGCCCCCGCAGCCGTAACTCCGTGAGGGAAATCTTCTATGCCAAGACCGCTTATGCTGTTAACCTTAAAATGGTTAAGAAGCGTTTTCCTGCATCTGTCATCATCATAATAATGAGGTTCAAGAGCAGAAATAAGGCATCCCACTCTGTGTCTGATCTCCTCAAGATCTATTCCGCAGACCATAAAAGCCTCGTTGCAGACAATCTCGCTGGGAGAATACTTATATATCTCATCCATCAGGGATTTGATATCGTTTACTTCCGTGAGCAAAAAATCACCGGTAGTAACGTCAGCCATCGCTATACCGTTCTTTTCGCCCATGTAGCATATGCTGAATATATAGTTATTGCTGTTGTCATCCAAAAGTGCAGAACGGGTATTTGTTCCGGGAGTGATGATCTGGGTTATCTCTCTTTTAACAAGACCTTTAGCAAGCTTAGGATCCTCCACCTGCTCACATATGGCAACCTTATACCCCTTCTTAATAAGTCTGTTAACATACGTATCAACAGCATGATACGGAACACCGCACATCGGTGCACGTTCGTCAAGTCCGCACAACTTTCCAGTAAGAGTTATCTCAAGCTCTCTGCTGCATACTTCCGCATCCTCAAAGAACAGTTCATAGAAGTCACCGAGTCTGTAAAAGAGGAAGCAGTCGGTTCCGACTTCTTCCTTGGTCTTTACATACTCCTTCATCATTGGAGATAATTTTTCTAAATCAATGTCCTTAATGTGCAATGTTATACAACCTCTTCGCCAAAATAATAGAAACCTTTGGATTGAATGAGTCTTACATCGACGATCTTGCCTATGAGTGATTCGTCTCCCTTAAAATGAACCATGACATTGTTGCTCATCCTACCCGTCATCATGCCTTCTTCATGTTCATTCTTTTCTTCAACCAAGACTCTGCAGATACTTCCCTCAAGTCCGCCTACTTTTGATCGTGCAGTTTCCTGTACTGTCTTGAGCACTCTGTCAAACTGTTCCTTAACAAAGCTTTCATCGCACTGTTCCATATCGGCTGCAGGGGTACCTGTTCTTTTCGAATATATGAATGTAAAAGCGTTTTCAAATCCGCTCTTTATAACAACATCGATAGTATCATCAACGTCTTGCTCGGTTTCTCCGGGAAATCCTACGATGATATCGGTACTGATAGCTATGTCAGGGATCCTGTCTCTTATCTTTTCAACTAATGCGAGATAACTCTCCTTGGTATATCTCCTGTTCATGGCTTTCAGTATTCTGTTTGAACCAGACTGAAGCGGAAGATGCAGATGTCTGCATATCTTCTTTGAAGTTGCCATCGTTTCGATAAGCTCATCCGAAAGATCCTTGGGATGAGAAGTCATGAACCTTATCCTTTCAAGGCCTTCAATCTCTTCTACACGTTTTAAAAGTTGTGCAAATGATATTGGTTCGTCAAGTCCTTTACCGTATGAATTAACATTCTGTCCAAGAAGCATGACTTCAACCACGCCGTCGGCAACAAGCTTCTTGATCTCCCTAATTATATCCTCTGGTTCACGGCTTCTTTCTCTGCCTCTTACATAAGGAACGATACAGTAGGTACAGAAATTATTGCAGCCGAACATAATATTCACACCGGATTTAAAACTGTATTTCCTTACTGTAGGAAGATCTTCAACTATCTCCGGAGTCGATTCCCAGATATCGATTATCATACCTTCTTCGGTATACATCCTGTAAAGAAGTTCAGCAAATTTAAATATGTTGTGAGTGCCGAAAACAAGATCAACAAATCGATAGCTTTCCTTAAGCTTTTCGATAACGCTCTTCTCCTGCATCATGCATCCGCAGAGAGCTATCTTGATATCTTTGTTCTTCTTTTTCATATGATGAAGTACGCCAAGATGACCGTAAACCTTCTGGTTTGCATTGTCTCTTATTGTACATGTATTCATCATTACAAGATCGGCCTTCTGCTCATCGACTTCAAGCTCAAATCCGCATTCCATTAGGATTCCACAGAGTTTCTCGCTGTCTTTCGCATTCATCTGACATCCGAATGTTGTCACACATGCTTTAAGAGGTCTCTTAAGATCCTGTGCCTTAAGCTCGACTATCTTTTTAACCTTGTCGATATATTCAAGTTGTATCTGTGTTTCGTTACTTGTCATCCTCTTACCTGGCCGTTGCCTTCTATTATGTATTTGTATGTAGTAAGTTCATTCAGTCCCATAGGGCCTCGTGCATGCAGTTTCTGTGTACTTATACCTATCTCGGCTCCAAGTCCGAACTCAAAGCCGTCAGAGAATCTTGTTGAAACATTAGCATAAACACAAGCGGAATCTATCTCTTTTTCAAACCTTGCGATGTTTTCTTTGTTATTGCTGATGATACATTCGGAATGTCCTGTACTGTGCTCATTTATGTGTCTTATCGCTTCGTCGATTGTATCAACAGTCTTAATAGACATTATATAGTCCAGATATTCAGTATAGAAATCTTCTTCAGTCGCCTTGACTGCATTAGTCAAGTGACTTAAAGAGTCATCATCCGCTCTCAGTTCAACATTCTTTTGTGCCAGCTTTTCCTCCATGGCAGGAAGAAGCTTTTCGCTAGCTTTTCTGTTTACTACTAAGCTTTCAGCTGCATTGCATACTCCTATTCTCTGAGTTTTGGCATTGTATATGATATTAAGAGCTAAATCAAGGTCAAAATCCTCATCCACATAGATATGACAGTTACCGGTTCCAGTCTCAATAACAGGGATAAGACTGTTTTCTACTACCGTTTTAATAAGTCCTGCACCGCCTCTTGGGATGAGTACATCCACAAAACTCTTCTGCTTCATAAATTCAGTTGTAACAGCCCTGTCTGTATCCTTGATCAGGATGATAACATTTTCATCCACATTGCATTGTCTAAGAGTTCTTTGAATGCAATCTGTTATAGCCATATTCGAATTCAGGGCATCACCTGCACCCTTTAGTATGACAACATTTCCAGCTTTAAACGTAAGAGCCCAAGCATCAGCGGTTACATTCGGTCTGTTTTCATATATAATGCCAACTACACCAAACGGAGTGGATACTTTCGTTATCTTCATGCCGTTTGCGTGAGTATGTGTATCGAGTATGCGCCCGATAGGATCATCAAGATCAGCAACCTGTCTTACGCCTTCAGCCATTGATTCGATACGAGCATCGGTAAGCTTTAATCTGTCCAGTCTTCCTTCGTTCATACCGGCAGCAACAGCTTTTTCCATATCCAGATCATTCGCCTTAAGTATTGTTTGACTATCAGCAACCAGATTATTTGCAACTGCACGTAATACTTCATTTTTCTTTTCCGTATCAAGATCATTCATGCAGTATTTTGCTTCTGTTGCTATCTTGGAAATATATTTAAAATCAGTCATTGCTATTCCTTTCTATACGGTTTCGATGATCTCTTTTTCCGTAACTACATAATCCATTTTTATATCAGTATCTTCGCTTTCTATTTCGCACTCCTGCAAAGAATAAGCCAGGCCTATCTTTGTTCCTGTCAAATGCTTCGCAAGGAACCTGTCATAATAGCCTCTGCCATAGCCTATTCTGTCTCCATTTCTGTCAAATGCAACTAGAGGCATTATAACAAGAGCATTAGCGTTTGAATTGAACAGGTTGCACGCATCAGGCTTTGGTTCTGGTATATGCCACGATCCCTCTTCAAGCTCATCTCTTGATGCAATCAGATAAAAGTCCATATCGTTTCCGTTAACCCTGGGTAGATATACATTTTTATTCATCAAAATAGCATGATCTATGATTTTGTCTGTAACGACTTCACTGCCAAATGAAGCATATACAAGAATGTCGCCGCACAGCTCATATTCATCCATGCCTGTGAGTCTCTGATATATCATCTGACTCATCTTTTCTATCTCATCGGGCAACAGCCGGTTTCGCTTCGCAAGTGAGTTTTTGCGATTTATATTCTTATTTGTTTCCGAATTTCTTTCCAAGATTGGTTATGCTCCCGTCCTCATTCTGAATATTGATATTGTCAAGCTGAGATCTGAGATTATTCTTGATGCTGTCGATATATTCTCTTCTTAACTTTGCCTGTTCTTCTTTCTCCTCGGGAGTAAGACCTTCACCTTTTGATTTATGATACAGCTCGTTTATACGAGCTATTCTTTCATTCATGTTCATACAGATACCTACAGGTTATTGATAAAATCAACAACATTGAAATTCTTGTCTTCATGTGCTGCAAAGAACGTTCCTATATTTCTTCCGTCCATTATGCGATGAATGATGCGTATATCCTTGCTGTTGGCTATTATCATGTCTGCTCCGGCGCTTGTTGCTATCTTGGCAGCCTTCATCTTGGTATTCATGCCACCCGTTCCCACACTCGAACCTGTAGATTCCTTACCCATATTCATGTATTTTTCATCGAGTCTGTCGACAAATTCAATGAATTTTGAATCAGGATTCTTTCTCGGATCATCTGTATATAATCCGTCGATATCTGAAAGAAGTATGAGAAGATCCGCATTTATCAGACTTGCAACGATAGCACTGAGAGTATCATTATCACCGATGAGCACATCATCATCATCAAGAAGTATCTCATAAGTTGATACCGTATCGTTTTCATTTACTATAGGGATGACACCGAGCCTTAAAAGCTCTGTAAATGTGTTAAACGCATTTGTTCTGTTAACCTCATCCGTAAGGATATTCTTAGTCATCAGAATCTGAGCTGCTATCTGATTATACTCAGCAAACAGCTTCTGATATGTCATCATAAGCCTTGCCTGTCCGATAGCCGCACATGCCTGCTTAAATCCCATCTTCTTGCTCTCAAGTATTACAGCATGTTTTCCAATCGCTTTTTTACCTACAGCAATGGCACCCGAACTTACAAGAACCACATCCTTGCCCTGGTTTCTTAAATTGCACAATTCTCTGACAAGCACATCCAGTTTTGTATAGTCAAGATCTCCCGTTTCGGGATGCTGAAGCGAAGAAGATCCTATCTTTATGACAATTCTCTGCTTGTCTTTGATTGCTTCACGGTAATTTTCCATAATAATCTATTCTCCCATAATCCTTGCCGCGATCCTTTCGGCAATATATATCCCGTCCATTGCGGCACTTGTAATACCGCCGGCATATCCAGCTCCTTCTCCGCATGGGAAAAGCCCTGCTATCTTTGACATGCCTTTGCTGTCTCTTATGATTCGTACCGGCGAAGAAGTCCTGCTCTCAATACCTGCCATAATTGTATTTCCGTCATTAAAATCCTTGATCTTATGTCCGAAATCTTCCATGCCTTCAATAAAGCACTCATTTAACGCCTGTGGCATTATACCATTTAATTCACAATATTCATAGTCGCCTTTGCATTCAGGCTCGATACTCAGCTTACGCGTTGTATCATCTTTTCCTGTTACGGATTTCTTGAAGTCACCGTATCTTTGCACCGGGATCTTTCCGACGCCACATTCATAAGCTCTTTTTTCAAGCTCTCTTTGAAATTTAAGGCCGCACAGTACATCATCGCCATCATAATCATCGGGATTTACCTGAACCACGACTGCGCTGTTTGCGACACCGGATCCCCTGTCATGATAGCTCATCCCGTTTACCGCAGTCATAAGCTGTTCGGAAGACGCATTTACAACATATCCGCCAGGACACATACAGAACGAATAAACTCCTCTTTCCTTACTCTGATATGTGAGCTTGTAACTGGCGACCGGGAGTTCATAAAGATCACATGCTTCGCCGTACTGATTCTTATCTATTATATGTTGCGGATGCATGACTCTGAAGCCAACAGCAAATGCCTTGGGTTCCATCGGTATCTGACCATCTTTGAGTATCTTAAAAGTATCCCTTGCACTGTGTCCTATTGCAAGGACAACGTTGTATGCCTTAAACTCTCTGTCACCTGCATACACAGCCTTTATTCCGTTTTCATCATATTCAAACCTGTCTATGCATGTCTGATAGTGAATCTCTCCGCCATATCTTAGGATCGATTCACGTATATTTTTAACAACTTCTTTCAGTCTGTCTGTTCCTATGTGCGGTTTGTTGTCATACAGCACTTCCTCATCGGCGCCGTGATCAACAAATATCCTTAACACTTCCTTGTTGACGCCATTCTTGTCCTTGATCAGTGTATTGAGTTTGCCATCCGAGAAAGCTCCAGCCCCGCCTTCGCCAAACTGAACATTTGAAGAAGTATCAAGTTCATTACCTTCCCAGAAGTTTTCTACGTCCTTAGTCCTGTCTTCTATGCACTTTCCTCTTTCAAAAACTATTGGCCTAAACCCGGCCTTTGCCAGCATATATGCGCAAAACAACCCGGCAGGGCCCAGGCCTATGATCACAGGTCTACGATCTTGTGTTATTTCAGTAGCACAACTATAAGGGAATGAATAACGTCTTACAGAGATCTTTGATATGTCAGGATCCTTTGTATGTATCCTGTCCTCATCAGATAGGTTTATATCAACTGAATATACGAAACAGATATCTCTGTTTTTTCTTGCATCTATCGATCTTCTGAAAATGCTCATAACAGAAATAGCCTCGACATCAAGCCTGAGCTTTTTCGCAGCTTTTTTTCTTATGATCTCAAGATGCTGTTCCTTAGGAATATCAACTCCAACTTTGATCTGACTAACTCTGATCATATCTATCTTATATGAAACAACCCTGCAATGAACCTAAACGGATAGAACATGAATGTTCCCTGCAGATTTCCTATCTCCTTTTGATTTAAGCCTCGTACCAGAACAAAAACAGTCCAGTAGATCACGTACCCTATCAGTACGGATATAACTATTATGAGAGGCTGCATGGTGATGACTTTTACCAGAATAAGTTCTATCACAAACACTGGCGCGATTGCTATCAGCACCTTTACTGCCTTAGCCACAAAATCATAATACTTGATGCCTATATAACTCAATGCGTAGAATCCATGGATCAGCATAGCCGTGATAAAGCTAAGAAGAAGCGCTACTAGAAAGAACGTAGGTTTTACACCATTCTTTCCAGAGAGCAGAATATACATGAGCGCAACTAAAAATCCCGCCATATTTCCAAAGAAAGCAACCAGATCATATCCCGTGGCTCTTAGTCCAGCATCAAAAAATCCGTCAAGCGCCATGAACAGGAAGCAGAATGATGCTATCAGTCCAAGTGAAAAAGCCTCCTCTGCCTGACAGGCAAAAACGCCTGTACATACAGCTTTTGAAAAGACTAGCATGAATACAAATGCAGGGAAAATAACGATAAATGTATTCTTTGCAAATGTGTTATAACGTGCTATAAGACCTTTTCGATCTTCTTTCTTGTAGCTAACCCTCAGTTTACCGTAAACCAGTGAGATATATCCGCCTGTCAGCTTTATGGTAAACAACAGCAAAGCTATGCCGGGGCCGGCAATATATCCAAGCCTTGTATAGATCTCATTCTCTACTCCGCCAAGCTGAAAATTCACTCGTGTAAACACCATAAGGCACATGAACACTGTTATTGTAGGGAATATCTTTGTTCTTAAACCCTTTGCATATTCCGGAAGGAAGCTTCTCATGAACGTCCTAAATCCGTCTTTACTCCGTACCTCATTAAACGAATAATGCTCCTGTCTGATAAGGCTTCTGATACCTACAGTCAGTATCAATAGCCTTATTAGCATTGCCAGTGCAATGAACAGCACAGCTCCTATTGCCGCATAAACTCCGACCATTATATCGTTGTTCTTTATCGCTGCCACCTTGGTACCATATTCAGTAAAGAAATCTATACCAAATATTGCGGCTATTGGAAGCAGTATGCAAAAAGCAATATCAGCGATCGTCATAATTATATGACCACCGCATCCAACATAATAGCACCTTATATTATTTGAAAACGCATTGATAAAAAACAGGAATCCAAGAAATGTCATAACACTTCCGACGCATCCGTTCTTAAACAGAATGTCTGAAAAGGACCCGGACATCGTAAGAAAGATGATTATCATCAATGCACCGGCAAGGAAAGTATAGAGCATTACATAACCGAATATCCTTTTGGCATTGTCCCTGAACCCGCGATGCAGCCTTGATGCCACAAGACGAGTGAGCGTATTGCCGACACAATCGATGAATATCACATATATGAGATAATAAAATATCATTGCCGCTCCCAAGATACCGGCTCCTACAGCGCCACTCTTGCGAAACAGGATTATAAAATATATCAGAAAGCTTAAACACTCTATGAATTCAAACAATCTTTTGTTTCCCATTTTAATTCCCCCTGGTAATGTTCAGCCTGTCAAGAACAGTACGTTGTTTTTCCTCCATGACAGCAGCTTCATCTTCCTCCATATGATCATATCCGCACAGATGCAGCATGCTGTGAGCGATAAGAAACGCATATTCCCTTTTTACGCTGTGCCCATATTCTTGAGCCTGTGCAAATATCTTATCTGCGGACAGTACTATATCTCCCAAAATGATCAGACCGTTTTCAGGATCTATGCAGTCTGCTTCATCCTTCATATCTTCATCAAATACTCCGGGCGCATCGAAAAACAATCCCGGAAAAGACAAAACATCTGTCTCTTTGTCAATGTCTCTGGTCTGCTTGTTTATCTCTCTTATATCTGCATTATCAGTTATAGTGATATTTATCTCACAGTCAAAAGGACATTTTTCCTGTTCAAGCACCTCTCTGCAGACAGCTTCAGCCACCTTGTTATGATCAAAATCAAATTCTGTTTCAGTTGTATTATCCAAATATATCTTCATCTGTCAGAATGCCTTTTAGTGTTACGATTGTTCTGTTTTATCTCGTAATCCTCATATGCTTTGACAATCTTTTGAACGAGCGGATGTCTTACAACATCTCTGCTGGTCAGTTTGCACATCTCGATTCCGTCGATCTTACCAAGGACTCTTAATGCCACATCAAGTCCTGACTGCTGACCCGGCGCAAGATCCTTCTGGCTTGCATCACCAGTTACAATGACCTTGGAGCCAAATCCTATACGGGTAAGGAACATCTTCATCTGAGCCGGTGTTGTATTCTGCGCCTCATCAAGGATTATATACGCATTATCCAGAGTGCGACCTCTCATATAGGCAAGGGGGGCAACTTCTATCAATCCCTTCTCCATATTCTTTAAAAATCCGTCAGCACCCATGATCTGATAAAGAGCATCATAAAGAGGCCTTAAATAAGGATCTACCTTTGACTGAAGATCACCCGGCAGAAATCCCAACTTCTCGCCGGCTTCAATGGCAGGTCTTGTGAGAATGATCCTTTCAACCTCATTATTCTTAAAGGCCGTAATGGCCATAGCCATGGCAAGATACGTCTTTCCGGTTCCGGCAGGTCCCATTCCGAATACGACCATGTTGTTCTTTATTGCGTCAACATACTGCTTCTGTCCAAGTGTCTTAGGCTTGACCGGCTTTCCGGCAACGGTATGGCATATGATCTCTTTATCGATATCTATAAGTTGTTCGGTATCTTCACTGGAAGCTGCCATCTCAACGGCATAGTTAACATTCTGCTCCAAAATCTCATTTCCCCTTTTCGACAGTTCCTGCAGAGTATCAAGGACCTTCTTGGCATTTTTTACGGCCGATTCTTTTCCTCTTACGACCATATCTCCATTCTGAGAAAATATATCAACTCCCAGTTCTTTTTCTATTGTTTTCATATGAACATCATTATGCCCGAAAATATTGCAGGCATGGTTGATGTCTATGCTCAAGACTTCTGTTTTATTATCGTCCATAAACTCTCCATAAACCTATATAATTATACTAGATTATGCAATAAAAAAAAAGGCTGTCCCTATGACAGCCTTAAATAATTTTATTTTCTTGTGGGCGCCAGATTCTTATAGCCAAAGCCCTTTGTCTTCTCACGCCATTCATCGATGATACCTGCATAGTATATCATCTGCTTTTCATTCAACTCTCCGCTTTTTCTCAAAGTCTCATAAAGAGTCTCGAGCTTGTTCATGTCAGAAATAGTTGCATCTTTGTAGTTGTTAGACATATTCATCTGTAAGCTGAACAGTACTGCTTCTAGCGGCTTACATTCTTTTTTTCCAAAATCAAACAGGCCCATAAACAACACCCCCAAACGTAAATACTGATAACGTTTCTTTTTGGTAAAATTATTATATCATAATTATTCAATAATGTATAATAATTTCAAGCAAAAAACAAAATTTTTATAAATTTTTCACAAAATTATGCTAATTAAATAAGTTGTTATAAATTTTATCGGATATATATTCCAAAAAGGATAGGTCTAAATCTTTAAACTCTTCTGTTATATATCCTTTGATCTTCTTGATTCTCCCGAAATACAGGGCTTCTTCGGAATCTCTCTTGTTCTCATTTGATGTTATCATATCCAACGTAACAGATTTTCCAAACCAGTCAATAATGTCCTGTTCGAGCTTCTCATCTTCATCAGACTGTTTTAGTAGTTTTTTGTATGTTTTTACCGAATTTATTCCAAGTGCGATAAATACAAGGAACATTCCACCCATTACTATGTTGATCAGGATCTTGCTCTCTTTGCTTAGCGAAAGGGGTATGATACCTAAATCAACAAGTATTAAGAGAACAGCACCTACGATACCGACAAGTAAAAGAGTCTGTGCCCCGCTCTTATACTCATCTGCCCTTTCGGACGGCTTCTTATATCTGGGTATCATGACAGGTGGTTCATTTATCATCATCTGAGGCTGGTCATCCTCTTCAGGTATTTCAACAGGAGCGATCTTGGTGAAATATGTTCTCATATATCCCCTAACATCTTCCTTTTTGCTCTCCTGAATGAGTACCTCGTAATGACCTTCTCTGTTATTATAGCTTGTGTAAGCGTAGTCTATACCGTTTTCTTCAAGATACTCAACGATCCTGTCGGCTTCGGTTTCTGTACCAAAGTAGGCTACCATCTCGGCGCCGATGCTGTCCATAAGCTTGCATCCGCAGTCAGCGCATACTTCGTAGCCTTCCTTATATTCATTTTTACATTTTGGACACCAGGGCATTTTTTTACCTCGCTGTTTTCTTATTTGTTTGTAAGGAACTCATCTATTCCTTTTGCAGCTGCCTTTCCTGCACCCATGGCCAGGATGACTGTAGCTGCTCCGGTAACTGCATCTCCGCCAGCGTAAACACCTTCCTTGGAGGTTTTTCCGTCAGTTTCATCAGCTATTATGCACTTTCTCTTGTTTACATCAAGTCCGATCGTAGTGCTTGAAATAAGCGGATTGGGTGATGTTCCGAGTGACATTATAACTGTATCAACATCTATGACAAATTCACTTCCAGGCACTTCAACAGGTCTTCTTCTTCCTGATTCATCAGGTTCTCCAAGTTCCATTCTTATGCACTTGATTCCGTTTACCCATCCGTTTTCATCTTTAAGGATTTCTACAGGATTTGTGAGAAGATCAAATATGATGCCTTCTTCTTTAGCATGATGTACTTCTTCAACTCTTGCAGGCAGTTCCTCTTCGCTTCTTCTGTATACGATATGTACCTCTGCTCCGAGTCTAAGGGCTGTTCTTGCAGCATCCATCGCTACGTTACCGCCACCTACAACAGCAACTTTCTTGCCTTTCTTTATTGGTGTAGGGCTCTTTTCATCAAAAGCCTTCATAAGATTGCTTCTTGTAAGATATTCGTTAGCTGAGAATACACCGTTGGCTGTTTCACCAGGAATTCCCATAAACTTAGGCAGTCCGGCACCTGAACCGATAAACACTGCTTCAAAGCCTTCCTCATCCATAAGTTCATCTATGGTGATAGATTTTCCAATGATAACGTTAGTCTCTATCTTAACTCCAAGACTCTTAACATTTTCAATTTCTTTTGCAACTACAGCACTCTTGGGAAGTCTGAACTCCGGAATACCATATACGAGAACTCCGCCTGCTTCATGAAGTGCTTCAAAGATGGTTACATCGTATCCCATCTTAGCCAGATCGCCTGCACATGTGAGTCCTGCAGGACCTGAACCTATGACAGCTACCTTCTTGCCCTTCTTTTCTTTAGCAGCCAGAGGTTTGATACCATTTTCACTGGCATAATCTGCAACATATCTCTCAAGCTTTCCTATGCTGATAGGCTCACCTTTGATTCCTCTGATACACTTGCCTTCACACTGACTCTCCTGAGGGCAGACTCTGCCACATACTGCCGGCAGAGAGCTTGACTCTGAAATAATCTCGTAAGCCTTCTCGATATCACCGTTTTTAACCTGCTCAATAAATGCAGGAATGTTTATCGCAACGGGACAGCCTTTCATGCACTGAGCATTCTTGCAGTTAATGCAGCGGCTTGCCTCTTCCATTGCTTCTTCTTTATTGTATCCAAGACAAACCTCATCAAAGTTTGTCGCTCTTACTTTAGCATCCTGTTCACGAACCGGAACCTTCTTTAAAACGTCCATAATATCCTCCCTAATCACAATTTCCGCAACCGCCGTGGTGAGCATCACCCTCAGTCAGCTCAAGCATCTTTTTGCCTTCTTCGGTCTTGTAAAGCTGCTGGCGCTTCATTGCTTCATCGAAGTTTATAAGGTGACCGTCAAACTCAGGTCCGTCAACACATGCAAATTTAACCTCATCGCCAACTGTAACACGACATGCACCGCACATGCCCGTTCCATCAACCATGATGGGGTTCATAGAAACTATTGTAGGTATGCCAAGTTCTTTCGTAAGCTTGGCAACGAATTTCATCATGATCATCGGTCCTATGGCAACACAGAGATCATATTTCTTTCCTTCTGCCACAAGATCCTCTATTACCTTTGTGACCATACCACTTCTGCCATATGATCCGTCATCGGTAGTCACATAGAGGTTGGAAACCTTGCTCATCTCTTCTTCCATTATCAGAAGATCTTTTGTCTTTGAGCCGACGATTGCATCTGCCATGATCCCTTTTTCGCAAAGCCATTTAACCTGCGGATAAACGGGAGCAGTACCAACACCGCCTGCAACGAAGAGAATATTCTTTTTCTTAAGTTCATCTATTGGAGTATCAATAAGTTCACTGGGTCTTCCAAGCGGTCCAACTACATCATGGAAACTGTCACCAGTCTTAAGCTTAGCCATCTGAGTCGTTGAAACACCGATAGTCTGAAATACTATTGTGACTGTACCCTTTTCGCGATCATAATCACATATCGTGAGAGGTATCCTCTCGCTCTTCTCATCAGTTCTTACGATAAGAAACTGACCGGGAAGGCACTTTTTCGCTACTCTGGGAGCCTCAACTATCATCCAATATATATTGGGAACCATTTCTTTAGCTTCGATAATCTTATACATAACTCCTCCAAACATATAAAATCATATAAAAACACAAACTATAGTTTATAAAATACCGTTCAAAAAATCAAGAGAAAACAAGAAATTCAAAGAATATCGACAAAAATTCGTTGAAAATTAAAAATCCCCGACATAATGTCGGGGAAAAATTTCAATCTGATTAGAAATCTCTAAGTGTATATGTGTTATTGCTTCCGGCTATCGCCTGATACAGATGTCCGTCATAAACATCGACCGCGAATATATTTCCGGTGGACATTCGTATTGTCCCTTCCTGATAGTATTCGCTAATAAAGTACAGTGTTCTGTTCTGTACATATCTAAGCTCACTGTAAGCATACATGTACTTTCCTTCACTACCTTCAACATTGCCTTCCGGAGATATGACTCTTCCGATCTCAAACTGCCTGTTCTTTACGATCTCAAGAGCCTTTTCCTGCGTAACCCTTGTATCCACATCAAGATTATATCTGCAGACCACTTCCTCACTTTCGCTTCCGCTGGAACTTATAGCAATAAAGTGATATACCGATTCACCCAGGGGAATAGCTATCGGATCTGTATATATGGCACTTCCCGTGGTAGGTCTTGAGTCATCAGTTGTATAATACACATTTGCTCCTATGGGAGCTATTACCGTTATAAGCTGTGGGACGTTATACGTTCCGTCTGCAGGTGATACGATCGGATCATCAGGTACATCCGAATTAATCATATACTTATGACCTACGATCTGAGAGCATACTCCTATGCTGTTGACAAAGACCGCATTTACCTTATACTCGCCGTTCTTTAACATAATCGGTTCCGTATAAAGATTGCAGTCGCTGCCAGGCTCTGAGCCGTCAAGTGTATAATATATCGCACCTTCCGTGGATGGTATCAGCTCTAGGCTCTTTACATCATCATATGTGCCTTCTTCAAGTGAAAAAGCCGGCGGCTTTGCCATATAGTCAATGTATTTTAGCTGCAGATCCTCATCAGCATACTGAAGCAGTACAGCATTCAGTTCGTTGTATTTCTTCTCCTGAATATATACGTTTATAAGGCTTTCCATAGCTTCAGATTCATATCTGTAGCCGACTACCTTTCCGTATATCTCCTCTGCCTTGGGAAGATTTCCCTGTTCCTCATATATCCTGCCTATCTTATACAGAGGCTCGGTATTATCCTTGTTTAGGCTGAAGGCTTTTTCATAATACTCTTCGGCGGTCACATAGTCCTTTGCCAAAAACGCAGCATCTGCCTGTTTCATCTGGTAATCATATGAATTGTCCTTAAACATGTAAAAACCGATAAGAGCAACACATAAGACAAGCAATGCCAGTATTGCTGCGCACCCAATAACAAAGGTTTTTCTGTTGATGACGACAACAGGTTCCTCATTGACAACCGGTTTAGGCGTTTCCTGAGGAGATATCTGATCTGCCACATCACTCAGTACATCCGATATGCTGTTTTCTATTTCAGGTTCAAAATCAGGAACTATATAGACCTCTTCACCGCATACTTCGCAGTAAAGATTTCCTTCACCAAGTTCATGACCGCATTTAGGACATTTCATATACTATTCTTTACTATCAGAACAAACCTGTGATCTTTCCATTTTCATCCACATCGATATTATAAGCAGCAGGATTCTTTGATAATCCAGGCATAGTCATAACATCGCCGGTAAGGGCTACGACAAATCCAGCTCCTGCCGATACATACGCATCTCTAACCGTAACATTAAAGCCTGTCGGCCTTCCAAGCTTCGTCGGATCATCCGACAGTGAATACTGGTTCTTTGCTATGCAAACCGGAAGATTTGCAAAGCCCAGCTGTTCGATCTTTTCGATCTTCTTTGCAGCGGATGCCAGAATATCGACGCCGTCTGCTCCGTATATTTCTTTTGCAACTGTTTCGATCTTCTTCGCAATCGGCATATCATCGGGATAAAGCAGTTTAAAATCAGAAGGTTTTTCGAGTGCTTCCAAAACCTTATTTGCAAGGTTTATACCGCCTTCTCCGCCTTTTCCCCAGACTTCGCTCAATGCGAAAGATGCGCCTCTTTCTTCGCAGAATTGTTTTACAAACTGCATCTCTTTATCGGTATCGCTCACGAATGCATTTAATGTAACTACTATCGGAACACCATACTTCTTGAGATTTTCGATATGCTTTTCGAGATTAACGATACCCTTCTTTAAGGCATCCAGATCTTCCTTGCAAAGATCTTCCTTCCTAACCCCGCCATTATACTTGAGTGCGCGAATTGTTGCAACCAAAACTATCGCATCCGGAGCAAGATTTGCTTTTCTGCATTTGATATCAAGGAATTTCTCTGCACCCAGGTCAGCGCCGAACCCTGCCTCGGTAATACAGTAATCTGCCATCTTTAAAGCAGTCTTTGTCGCACGTACGGAGTTACATCCATGAGCTATATTTGCAAACGGGCCTCCATGAACAAGCGCAGGAGTATGCTCCAATGTCTGGATCAGATTAGGTTTTATCGCATCCTTTAGCAGTGCAGCCATAGCTCCCACAGCCTTAAGATCTTTTGCCGTTACCGGATTTCCGTCAAGATCATAGGCAACTATTATCTGCGAAAGCTTCTTCTTAAGATCATCCATATCCTCTGCAAGACAAAGAATTGCCATTATTTCAGAAGCAACAGTTATTACGAAATGATCTTCTCTTACAAAGCCGTCAGCTTTTGATCCAAGTCCGACAACTATATTTCTGAGGACTCTGTCATTCATGTCCTCGCATCTTTTCCAGATGATCTGTCTTGTATCGATCCTTAGTTCATTGCCCTGCTGAATATGATTATCCAGTAAAGCAGCCAACAGATTATTTGCACTTGTTATCGCATGGAAGTCTCCCGTGAAATGCAGGTTAAGATCTTCCATTGGAACAACCTGTGCATATCCGCCTCCTGCAGCTCCTCCTTTTATACCAAAGCACGGTCCGAGAGAGGGTTCTCTGAGAGCTATTACAGCTTTCTTTCCGAGTTTTCCAAACGCCTGTCCCAGGCCTACGGTCGTTGTTGTCTTTCCTTCACCGGCCGGAGTAGGATTTATGGCAGTCACAAGAATGAGTTTTCCGTTTTTGTTATCCTTTATCCTGTTGATGTACTCATCGGAAAGTTTTGCCTTATACTTGCCGTATAATTCAATCTCATCCTTATCTATTCCGAGTGATGCAGCAACGTTCTCAATGTTTTCGAGTTTTGCTTCCTGTGCTATCTCAATATCACTTTTTGCCATGTGTATTACTCCTTATACATATTCTTCAACAAATGCTTCAAACTGTTCTCTGCTCATAATGATATCTCTTGGCTTTGTGCCCTGTTCCGAGCCGACAACTCCCGCCTCACAAAGCTGATCCATTATCCTTGCAGCCCTGTTAAAGCCTATCTTGAATTTTCTCTGCAGATTACCGATCGAAGCTTTATCAGCATCAATGATAAAATATCCAGCCTGTGCAAACAGTTCATCATACTGAGAGTCTTCAGTTGATATGCCTCCCGAAGATGAAGATACGCTCATCTTTTCAACTCCGGAAAGTGCCTGTTCTCCAAAATCATTGTGGAGTCGCTGTTCCTTTACAAAATCTACGACTTCAGAAACTTCCTTATCGGAAACGAATGCTCCCTGTATACGGGCAGGTTTTGTATATCCCTGAGGATAGAACAGCATATCGCCCTTGCCCAAAAGCTTCTCAGCTCCGTTCATATCAAGGATCGTTCTCGAATCAACACCGGATGATACCGCAAATGCGACCCTGCTCGGCATATTTGCCTTGATAAGACCGGTGATTACATCAACCGACGGTCTTTGTGTCGCAAGGATAAGATGAATACCACAGGCTCTTGCAAGCTGTGCAAGACGACATATTGCTTCTTCTACTTCCTTTGCAGCAACCATCATAAGATCTGCAAGCTCGTCAACTATGATCACTATCTGGGGCAGATGTTTATATTCTTCACTGTTTTCTTCATCTACCTTCTTGTTATATCCTTTCAGATCTCTTACATTCAGATCCGCAAACTTCTTATATCTGTCCGTCATCTCGGCCACAGCCCAGTTAAGGGCTCCGGCAGCCTTTTTAGGATCGGTTACTACAGGAATCATGAGATGTGGAATTCCGTTGTAAACATTAAGCTCAACGACCTTAGGATCTACCATGATCAGCTGAACATCCTTAGGATCGTGTTTGTATATGATACTCATTATTATTGTATTGATACAAACCGATTTACCCGATCCGGTACTTCCTGCGATAAGCATGTGAGGCATCTTGGCTATATCGGCCACAATAACCTTTCCTGCGATATCCTTACCAACAGCAAATACGATATTTCCGCCAAAATCCTTAAACTCCCTGTCTTCAAAGAGTTCTCTTAACATTACTCCGCTGCTTTCACTGTTAGGGACCTCGATTCCGACCGCTGATTTTCCGGGTATGGGTGCTTCTATCCTTATATCCTTTGCAGCAAGATGAAGCTTAAGATCATCTGCCAGCGAAGTGATTCGGCTGACCTTTACGCCTATGGCAGGTTCAAGCTCATATCTTGTAACACTCGGACCCTGACTTATATCCGTGACTCTTGCACTGACTCCGAAACTGTCTAGAGCATCCTCAAGCTTCTTAGCTGTCTCACTGAGTGTCGCCCTTGAATCACCAGCAGTTTTAGAGTTTCCCTTTGATAATAGGGACAACGGAGGGAATTTGTATTTCTTATTTGTATTCTCGTGGCTTTTTATGACCGGTGCAACTATCTTTTCTTCAGCCTTTGAAGGCTCTTTTTCAATCGTTACCGTAACAGGTTTCTTTACCGGTGAAACAGGTTTTACAACCTCTTCGGGAACATCTTCCTCCTCACCTGCGATATGGAATCTAATGCTGTTATCCATGGGATTGCTGTCCTTGACAGTTATCCTTTCCTTAACGACCTGCGGTTCTGTCTCCTTAAATGTGATCTCATGCATGTCATCACGTTTTTTTAATGACGGATCATCTTTTAAGGTTGTATTTGCCGATACACCCGAAACCCTCTTATCCATGCGAAGGATATTTTCGGTTTCTTCTGCTTCTCTCTCAAGTCTTTTCTGTTCTCTTATTCGCTGTCTTTCCTCTGCACTGTTTCTTCGGGGTTTCAAAACCGGTTCGTCATATTCTTCTTCATCTGTTTCGACGATACGGTTACGCATATATTCTCTTCTATATTCACCGGCTTCCTTGGCTGTATTTCTTATCTTGTCTGATTCGTTTATGAACAGGTCGATAAAGCCTTTGCCCAGAATGAAAAGAGCACAGATTATGATAATGCATACATCAACTCCGATTGTAGCGGGTTTATCTATATACTTATTCAGGAAGTAGCCGATCGAACCGCCGAACAAACCTCCACCGGCTCTGTCATCGAATCCTGTCATGAAAAGCTCTTTGATACTGTATTCATCGTTATATGCCGTAAAGCCTTCGGTAACTTCAAATATAATCGAGATCGCAAAGAACAGCACGACCGTTGCGATGATCTTTGTCTTGAGTCGGCTGTCTGTCTGCTTGGATATCCATAAAAATGCCAGAAGAATAAGTATAATGGGAAAAACATATGCCATTTTTCCGAACAGTCCAAACATGATGCCACTTATAATGTCACCAAAGCTGCCGACCATTTTGAAATTGCATAAAAACAGAAGAATACACAGACATATAGATCCAATGATGACTGCATAGTTAATTATGAGCAGATCCTCATCGGATATGGTCCTGGTATTCTTTTTATTCTTTGAACTTGAATTTGTCTTTCTTGCTGAAGCAGTCCGCGAATTCTTCGCTGATGTGCTTCTTTTACCTGTATTTTTTGCCATGATGAATAAATGTTTAAAAAATCACATAATAACCCATATTTTCAATCTTAATCATTTTATCACATAATCTTGCGTTAGTCACTCACAAAAATACAATATTTTGTATATAAAAAAGCCCCGAAGGGCTTTTCTTAAATATCATATTTATTGTTTGTACTGTTAATCTCGACGTCATAATGCATCCAGGCTTCCGGAATAACACGTCCGTAATCCATCTCCCTGTGTACATGTTTCTTAGGCAACGGGAGCGGATTCTCGATAAACTCTATCTCTTCCGTTTTTATCTCTTCTGGCTTTTTCTCTTCTGGCTTAACTTCTTCTTTCGCAACCTCTTTTATAGGATCGATCTTATCGGAAGCATCGTCAAACGTGAATTCCTCCGACTTTAATTCTATATCTTCTTTGTTTTCTTCCTGTATAAGGTCAACCGCTTCTTCTGCCTGCTTTTCAATGACAGGTGGCTCTGCATTATCAAACGAGAATGTTTCAACAGTCTCATATGAAGTTTCAGGTTTTGTTTCTTCCTTCGCCTCTTCAAAAACAAATCCGCTGTTTAGACCGTCTCCCGAGAAATCAAAATCAGCTTCCGTGATGAGTTCTTCTCCTGCAAACTCTGCCAGTGCCTCATCATTTTGGGCGTTCTCGATAGATCTTTCAACATCAAGTTTCTGTTCCAATGCCTCCTGGAACGAGAACTCCTCACCACCAAGATTATCTTTGATTCCATCCTCAACATTCATCTTCTGTTCAACAGCCTTGACATATGAAATATCGCCAAGATGATCAGCAACGTTTATGGATTCCTCGGTTACTATCTTTTCATGAAGAGCATCTTCAAACGAGAATTCATCTTTTATCTTCGCTTTTTCAATAGCTTCTTCAACGTCTAGCTTTTTGGAGAGTGCATCTTCATATGAGAAGCCGATCAGGTTCTCCGCTTCTTCATTTTCGATCTTATTCGTAAGTGCATCCTCGTAAGAGAACTCCTCATCTTCGTCGATCTTTTTACCGAGCATCTCTTCTATTGAGAACTCTTCATCATCATGACTTTCATTATCCTCGACGAAGAAGCTCTTTTCATCTGTTTCGATCTTATTGCTTACTTCATCAGCCTCTGTAAGAGCCTTGAATACTTCCATTTCGTCCGCTTTGCTAGTATCCTCGCTCTTTATAGGCTCCCAGCCCTTCTTGTACTCAAATGTAGGCTCAGCAAAGTCAAAGACAAACTCGCTCTCGATATTGTCTATCTCTTTCTTTGGCTCAACAGGAGTCTCCTCTACACTGAAATCCTCCCACGCCACTTTGGGTTTATCTTGTGTAAGATCAATTACCGGCTCTTCTTTTAATTCAAATGCTGGCATTTCTTCAGAAACAGCCTTTGAAATCTCATCTTCAGATTTTTCTTCCTCTTTTGCAGGTTCCAAAGCTTCTTTTGCAGGTTCTGTACCTTCCTGCTGTGTACTATCGACATTCAAGTTATCAAATGCATCGATTCCCAGATCAAGATCAAGATCCGCAAAATTTGAAGCATGTGAAACATACTGTTTCTGAGGCTCATCATAAAGATAGCCAAAGAAGGAGTCTACATATGCCTTCTGATCATTGGAGATGTCATTAATCACGTCCTCACCCTCATTTACTTCTACATCCGCAACAGTTCCTTCAATTTCTTCATTGTCATCCGAAGTCTCTTTGATTGCCTCTTCATCGGCAGCCTCTTCTTCGATCACATCTTCGTATATATTCTTTGATACAGCTTTGGGAGGAACAGTTTCACCATTGAACAAAGACTCAAAATCGACATCATTCATTCCGAAATCACTTGTCTTTCTTACCTCAGGCGCATTATACTTTCTCTCTTCTTCTGCATTGTTGATCGATTGATCAGCCGTGTTTATATCTTCAGTCTTTTCTTCCTTAAGAGGTACTGACTCCTCAGTTTTGATCGCTGGTTCGTTTTTAACTTCTTCAGCCTTTTGATCAGGCTCAGGCTTTTGCTCGTTTACAGTTGCTTCAGACTCACTCTTTACTTCCTCTGCCTTTTCTTCTTCCTGTGGCCTTATAACAACATCAGGCTTACTTTCCTTGACATCAGGATCCGGTACGCTGTTTTCTGCAGCGAGTCTGACAGCCGCAACAGATACAGGCTTGTCATCTATACTTGATATCTCGGCCGGCTGCATATCATCCTCAATACGTGTGACTCTTACCGGACTGTCAATGCTTCCAAGGCCGAACAAGCCACAGCCGCCTATCATAAGTAGGCAAAGTGCAAAGATCATGATATAAGCAGGTCTGTTATTAACATTGATAAAGAACATCTGAGCAAAAATGATGACCCAGAACGGAATGATGATATGCGCGGTATCATCCTCATTGCGCCAGTACATTACACAGTAGAATACGCAAAGTATGAGAAGCAAAAAGATTCCTCTCTCATCACCTATCTTTAGAATAAATGCGGGATTTGATATAAAACCGAATCTGTAATTGATGTGTTTCATGAGCAGTTTGACAAATCCCTCAACCCCGCTCTTTTCAATAAGATATGAATAAAGGATCAAAATCAGCCCGAAAGCAAATATATGACCAAATATCATGCAGAATGTATTGACTATCCTGTCTTTAGTCGGCTCGCTGTTGCAGTTTAACAGAATTATGACAGGAATAATCACAGCAAACATGAACAAGGTGGAATATAAAGCAAGCATTCCGGTAAGCAACCCTATAAACAAGCTGAATATGATCTTAACTTCCGTCTGTTCTATAGAGTTTTTATATAATGCAGATACCCACAGGATAATTCCAAACATAAGCAAAAGAAGGCAATCGGAACCGTCATTTGCAATGTTTCTGAAAAATATTGGTAAAACCGCCATACCGGCAGCGACTGTAGCAGAAGAAAAACGTCCAAATATATTTTTAGCAGACCATACAATCAGAGCATATGCAATAAGAGATAGTAAAGTCTGTGTAAGATATACCGGGAAATAGGTATTTCCGAAAATTTTAAACATTGCAGATAAAAGCGTTGCAAAAAGACTGTTTACGGTCGTCATTCCAATGTAGATCTTTCCTTCAGAACCGATCTTTGCCATGTCATAAACAGTTCCTTTAGAAAACTCAACCTTAATAAAATCGCTTATTACCAAAAGACGTACAACAACAAACAGTATTGAAGCAATGACCGTGGCTACAAGGTATGCTTTATCACCGTCAAGGCGTTTTCCCTCAGATATGAATTTCTTTACCGTTTTATTAAGCACAAAAGCCAGCCCTACAACAACACCGCAGTAAACTCCGGTGATGATCATACGGCTGACCATATTTGATATTCCGAATTTTCTTCCTACGCAAACACAGAACAGTACAAGAAGAACACTCGTAAACAATACGCACATCGCATTGCTGAATTTATTTCTGGAAATATCCATTGTAACCCCCCTTGGGTCTAGATAGCGTCTATTGCCTGAGCAAGATCTGCAATGATATCATCGACATTTTCAATACCGACACTAAGTCTGATGAACTCAGGAAGGATTCCTGCTTCTATCAGCTGCTCATCTGTCATCTGACGGTGTGTGTGACTTGCAGGATGAAGCACGCATGTTCTCGCATCTGCTACATGCGTAACAATGCAGGCAAGCTTAAGATTACCCATTACGGCCTTTGAAGCCTCTCTTCCACCCTTCATGCCAAATGCCATTACACCACATGTTCCGTTAGGACAGTACTTTTCAGCAAGTTCATGGTACTTGTCTGTATCAAGCCCCGGATAATTAACCCATGCAACCTTAGGATTTGATGCCAAAAATTCTGCAACCTTCTGCGCGTTCTCAACGTGTCTTGGCATACGAAGATGCAATGTCTCAAGACCGATATTAAGATAAAACGCATTCTGGGGAGACTGGATGGATCCAAGATCTCTCATAAGCTGAGCCGTTGCTTTTGTGATATAAGCGGCTTTTCCAAACTTCTGTGTATATATTATGCCGTGATAAGAATCATCGGGCTGTGTGAGTCCCGGATACTTATCAGCATATTTTTCCCAGTCAAAGTTACCGCTGTCAACTATACATCCGCCAACACCAAGTCCATGTCCGTCCATGTACTTGGTCGTTGAATGAGTTACGATATCAGCGCCCCATTTGATAGGGTTGCAGTTAATAGGTGTAGGGAATGTATTGTCCACAATGAGCGGAACACCGTGTGCATGAGCAACACGTGCAAATTTCTCTATATCAAGAACTATGCATGACGGGTTAGCGATCGTCTCAGCGATCACGCATCTTGTGTTTTCATTAAATGCAGCATTAAGTGTGTCTTCGTCATCATCGGGATGAACGATAGTACAGTCAATACCCATCTTTTTCATGGTTGTAAGAACAAGGTTGAATGTTCCTCCATAGATAGGTGACGCCATAACTACATGTCCGCCATTCTCGCAGATATTGAATATCGCATAAAAATTTGCTGCCTGACCAGAGCTTGTGAGCATTGCAGCATATCCGCCCTCTAGCGCACATATCTTATTAGCTACGTTATCATTTGTCGGATTCGCAAGTCTTGTATAGAAATATCCGCTTTCCTCAAGATCAAACAGTCTGCCCATCGCATCAGAATCCTCATATTTGAAGGTTGTGCTCTGAACTATAGGCATATTTCTGGGTTCGCCGTTTTTAGGCGTATAACCGCTCTGAATACATATTGTCTCTTTTGATTTGAATTCTCCCATTTCCTTTACCTCTATTCCTGTTCTTCCCAGTTTGTATATACTGACTGCACGTCATCATCTTCATCAAGAAGATCTATTATTCTATTGATAAGTTTTACTGTATCAGGATCCGTTACAGAAACATAGTTCTGAGGGATCATAGTAACCTCGCTTGAGATATATGCGATCTTATTCTCATCCAAAGCATTCTGAACAGCCACAAGATCATCAGGAGCTGTTATGATCTCATATGCATCCTCTTCATCAGCAAAATCCTCTGCTCCTGCATCAAGTGCTATCATCATAACATCATCAGCTTCTGCTTCGCACTCTTCCTTGTCGATGATTATCTGACCTTTTTCGTCAAACATAAACGATACGCATCCGGGAGTACCTATGCTTCCGCTTCCCTTGGTAAATGCGCTTCTTACATTTGCTGCAGTTCTGTTCTTGTTATCTGTAAGAGTCTTGACTATGATTGCTATACCGCTAGGGCCATAACCTTCATAAGTAATATACTCATAGTTGACATTGCCCATGTCACCGCTGGCCTTCTTGATTCCTCTCTCGATAGTATCATTCGGCATGTTGTTTGATTTAGCCTTTGCAATAACCTGTGCAAGCTTAAAGTTATTGGATGGATCCGGTCCGCCTTCCTTGACAGCAACTGCTATCTCTCTGCCGATAATTGTAAATATCTTACCTTTTGCGGCATCATTCTTTTCTTTCTTATGTTTGATGTTGGCAAATTTTGAATGTCCTGACATAAAAACCTCTTTCTGTATTTATATTATTCTTCAGTCTCTGCCTTTACAGGCTCTGACTGTTTGCTTACTTCTTTAGTCTTGGTAATTAGAATCTGTTTTATGATATTGTTCTCAACTGACAAAACCTTAAAATCATATCCTTTATAGTTATACTCGAATTTTTCCTTTTTATCCGGGATATGTTCCAGTTTTGAAATAAGATATCCGTTTATGGTCTCGAAGTTATCATCATCAAAGGTGATATCCAGATATTTTTCAAGATCCTCAAGCTTTGTAAGACCGTCTATGATGTACTTATTGTCTTCCCTTGCTATGATAACATCCGCATCATCATCATATTCATCATCGATGTCTCCAACGATCTCCTCAAGGATATCTCTCATGGCAACTATACCGGTAGTCTGACCATATTCATCGATGACTATAACCATCTGAAGTCTGGCAGCCCGCATAGTCGAGAATAAAGAATCAACTTTACGTGTCTCAGGAATAAACTTTGCTTCCCTTATAAGATTATCTATCTTATCAAGTGATTTTTTTCTGTTATTCTTATCTCTGTTTGCACTTATCGCATCCTTGATATGCACTATTCCGACAATGTGATCTATGCTCTCGCTGTAAACAGGAAATCTAGAGTTACTGCTGTCTAGCATAACTTCGATTGCATCCTCAAGCTTCTGTGTCACATCGACTGCAACGATATTGCTCCTGTCAGTCATGATATCCTTGGCTGCCTTATCACCAAACTCGAATATGTTATTGATCATGGCGGCTTCGGATTCTTCGATCATACCTTTTTCCGTTCCTTCATTGACGATGGAAATGATCTCTTCCTCAGCTGCCTTGCCTTTAAATATGCTTTTAAAATTCTTCGCTACAAACCCTGCAACAAATCCTACAATAAACAGAACAAGCGAAAGAATTACCGTACCTGCCGTACCCATTTATCTCCTTAAAATATATAATATACCGACATATTAATATATCATCTTATCAGGTCCTAGTCAATTATGCTCAGGTCAGTTCAACGACCGGAACATCCTTGAAATAGTCCTTCTGATATACGTATTCTCCATCCTTTACAAACAGTCGGGGAACACGCTTTCCTATATCACAGACAAACTCGTAATTTAGATGATCGGAAAGTTTGCTAAGATCGTCCATTGTTATAACCGCATCCTGATCCTTGCCGACAAGCGTTACTAGGTCTCCTTCCTTTGCCTCTGGAATAAATGTAACATCAACCATCATCTGATCCATGCACACCCTTCCCAACACAGGAGCCTTCTTGCCGTGTATTATCACAGAACTCTTATTAGATAGAGCTCTCGGATAACCATCCGCATATCCTACAGGAATCGTTGCTATCCTTGTCGGTCTTTCGGTAACAAATGTTCCTCCGTAACTTACAGGAGTGCCTTTTGCGACTTCCTTGATATACGTGATATGGCTAACTAGACTCATAACTGGTCTTAGATCTATCCGTTCCATATCCACCTCATCAGAAGGTCTGAGTCCGTACAGTATGATTCCAGCTCTTACCGCATCCATATGCGCGTATGGCATTTCTACTATCGCTGCAGAATTCGAACAATGCTTTACCTTGAATGTAAAGCCGGTATCTGCTTCCACTCCCTCAACAAAGCTCTTAAACAGTTCAAACTGTTCATTTGCGCTAGTCTTGTCTGTCTCGTCGGCTCTCGCAAAATGAGTAAATATTCCTTCAACATCTAAATATTCAGATGCTATTGCCCTTTTAATGAACTCAAATCCTTCATCAAAAGGCGAAATACCTATTCTGCTCATTCCGGTATCGACCTTAATATGAACAATGGCCTTTTTCCCAATCTTTTTGCTTATTCTCTCAAGTTCGTCCAATGTATCTTCTCTGAAGATTGTCATCCTTATTGAACGTTTTATCATTTCCTCATATGCATAAGGAAATGTATATCCTATCACAAGAATATCTTTTTTGATTCCCGCATCAAGAAGCTGCAGAGCCTCTTCGGCTGTAGCCACAGCATATCCCTTAACAGCATCATGTTTTTCAAGAACCTCTGCTATCGGTATTGAGCCATGTCCGTAGCCATCAGCCTTTATTACCGCATAGATTCCCTGAGGAGCAGTTATTACCTTTTCAATCTGAGAGATATTATTCTCAATACTGTCAAGGTCTATAATCGCGCATACTCTTTCGTATTTTTCTAGCATTATCAGATACTTCCTTACTGTTGATTATCCTTCTTTATCGGATTGTCCGAAGGGTTGTATTTCATGTCAAACAGGTCCACCACTTCGGCGCCAAATATATCATGCATATAGGAATATATCTCCTGATTGGATATCTCATATTCCTGCTTTCTCACAACATTCTTCTTAAGTTCTATTCTTATCTTGGCTAACCATGCCCCGAGTTCTTCAATTCCCTTTTCATTCTCTCTGAGCTCGTCATAGCATGCATCCATTGTATTTATCATAAGTTGCTTGTTTACTTCCGCTATCTCTTTTGGAAGATCCATCAGATCGTCATTGTAAGAATCGATCTTGTCATTGCAGTCACTGATAAGTTTTTTATTCTTCTCAACCTTGTCAGAGCCTTCGTTGTCATCCATGAGAGTAACGATCTCATCCATGAGCTCCTTTTTAACACGCTTAATCTCCTTGATCTCGCTGTTTATTCTTCCCTGCTTTCGTAAAAGCTCATTAAGCTTACTCTCGTATTCTTTGATAGCATCAGTCTTTTCAACCTTTGAAAAGAGTTTGTGCCATTTGTTGTCAAGCGTGGCAACGGGCACTTTTTTTGCAGCAAGAGCATTAATCATCTTGTCAATATCTTTTGCCATATCATTCCCTCAACGAATGTGTCCTGTTATAAGATAATTTCATAAGGCTTTCGGACAGGTGAACACTTTCCACTGTAACATCATCAGGTACTTCCAGATCCACATGAGCAAAATTCCATATCGCCTTGATCCCGCATTTTACAAGTCTGTCAGCAACTTCAACAGCTCCGCTCTTTGGTATGGTTATTACAGCCATATCGATATTGTTTTCTTTGACAAACTCTTCCATCATTTCCATTGGCATGATCTCTATGCCTCTGATCGTCTTGCCTATAAGCTCGGGATCCTTGTCAAAACATCCGTCAAATATGAAACCTCTTCTCTCAAAGTTCACGTAATTTGCCAGACAGTGTCCAAGATTTCCCGAACCTATCAGTATCATATGATGCTGTCTGTCAAGTCCCAGTATCTTGCCTATCTCTTTGTATAAGAGCTCGACGTTATAGCCGTAACCCTGCTGACCGAATCCGCCGAAATTATTGAAATCCTGTCTGATCTGAGATGCTGTAGCATTCATTATATCAGCCAGTTCCTGACTTGAGATCCTTTCAACGCCTTTGTCCTTTAATTCTCCCAGAAACCTGTAGTACCTCGGAAGGCGGGTTATAACGGCCTGAGAGATATTTCTTACATCCATAATACCCCCACAAAAATCGACTTTACATAAATCATATTATACTCCGCTTGTGAAATTCTTGTCAATTTGTTTGAAGTTCATATTTGCCTAAATCCTTTATTGTCTGTATAATCGATTTGTTATGATACTTTCAGTAAATAATATAGATAAAACATTTGTAGACAATCATATACTCAAAGGAGTCAGTTTTCATCTGAATGAAAATGACAAGGCAGCTCTCATCGGAGTTAACGGATGTGGAAAGACTACCCTGCTTAAGATAATCATGGGAATTGAACATGCCGATAACGGCGAAGTGACCATGTCAAAAGACTTAAGCGTAGGATATCTTCCCCAGAATGCCATCCTTGATTCTGACAGGACAGTTTATGAAGAAGTGCTTTCAACCAAGCAGGATATGGTCGAAATGGAAGCTTCTCTCGAAAAGCTTCAAAAAGAAATGGAAGTTTCTTCAGGTGATGAACTCGATTTACTGATAGCCAAGCACACCGACATGCTCGCCGAATTTGAGGATAAGGGCGGATATGTATATAAGAGCGAAGTTAGGGGTGTTTTACTGGGGCTTGGTTTTTGCGAAGATCAGCTTTCACAGTCTGTTAATACTCTTTCCGGAGGTCAGAAAACACGAGTTGCTCTTGGAAAGCTGCTTTTGTTCTCACCGGATCTGATAATTCTTGATGAGCCAACAAATCATCTTGATATGAGTTCTGTAACATGGCTTGAAAACTATCTGCTCAATTACAAAAAATCTGTATTCATAGTTTCACATGACAGGTATTTCCTCGACAGGATCGTCAATAAGGTTGTCGAGATCGAAGCAGGTCACGCTACTACATATGACGGAAATTACTCCGCTTATTCAGTAAAGAAGGAAATGTTAAGAAACGCTGCGATGAATGCCTATATCAAGCAGCAGGCACAGATTGAGCATCAGGAAGCCGTTATCGAAAAACTGAGAAGCTTTAATCGAGAAAAATCAATTAAAAGAGCTGAATCAAGAGTAAAAGCACTTGAGAAGATCGAAAGACTCGATAAACCTATCGAACTTAATGACGACATGCAGCTTACTCTCATTCCTCGAGTAGAATCAGGCAAAGACGTCTTACAGGTTAATGGACTTTCAAAATCATACGGATCTAATAATCTCTTTGAAAATATCGATTTTGAACTCAAGCGCGGAGATCATGTTGCCATCATAGGTGATAATGGAACAGGCAAGACCACTCTGCTAAAGATAATAAACGGAGTTGAAAATCCTGACAGCGGATCATACAAACTTGGAACAAACGTAACTGTAGGCTATTATGACCAGGAACATCACGTACTTAATGATGACAACAACATATTCAATGAGATAAGTGATGCATATCCTGTTTTGAACAATACTGAGATAAGAAATGTTCTTGCAGCATTCCTCTTTACAGGTGAAGATGTATTCAAAAAGATAGGTTCATTAAGCGGTGGAGAAAAGGGACGTGTTTCACTGGCAAAGCTGATGCTGTCCGAGTCTAATCTTCTCATACTCGATGAGCCTACTAACCATCTGGACATAACATCGAAAGAGATACTCGAAAGCGCACTCAATAATTATGAGGGTACTCTACTGTATGTATCACATGACAGATATTTCATAAACAGGACAGCTGACAGGATACTCGAGCTTAAAAATCACGGCTTTAGGGAATATCTCGGAAACTATGATTACTATCTTGAAAAGAAAGACCAGATTTCTGCTTCTGATAATTCAGACAACAAGAATCAAACAGCTGTCGAAAGTGAGAACAAGCTTGATTGGAAAGCACAAAAGGAATACCAGGCAGGTTTAAGAAAGATACAGAACAGATTAAACGAAGTCGAAAAAAAGATCGAGGCACTGGAAACCGAAAAAGAAAAACTCGAAAAAGCATTGTCCGATCCGGTCAATTCATATAACTCAGCCAAGCTAAACGAGCTCACTGCTAAGCTTTCAGCGGTAGATGATGAGCTCCTTCCTCTTATGGATGACTGGGAAATGATAAGTGAAGAACTCGAAGAATACAGAAACTAAAAGAAACGCAGATTACCTGCGCTTCTTTTTATTCATTCTAAAGTATTTCATCTAGTTTTTCTCTTATAGCCTTGATAAAGTCCTGAGAGTTAAGAACTGTTACATCCTTAAGGCTTGTGATAAGAGCCAGATCCTTGGTCATCTTTCCTGACTCGATCGTTGAAAGGGTCGCCTTTTCAAGAGCATCGGCAAATCTGATAAGATCACTGTTACCGTCAAGCTCTCCTCTCTTTCTTAAAGCACCTGTCCATGCAAAGATCGTCGCAACAGAGTTTGTGCTTGTCTCTTCTCCCTTAAGATGCTTGTAATAATGTCTCTGAACTGTTCCGTGAGCCGCTTCGTACTCATATAATCCGTCAGGAGATACTAAAACCGAGGTCATCATGGCAAGTGACCCGAATGCTGAACTTACCATATCGCTCATAACATCACCGTCATAGTTCTTACATGCCCATATAAATCCGCCCTTGCTCTTCATTACACGTGCAACAGCATCATCTATAAGTGTATAGAAATACTCTATACCCAGCTCATCAAATTTCTCCTTATACTCTTTTTCAAATATCTCATTAAAGATATCCTTAAAAGTATGATCATACTTCTTTGAAATAGTATCCTTAGTTGCAAACCAGATATCCTGTTTGAGGGCTATTGCATATGTAAAGCATGCCCTTGCAAAGCTTTCAATAGACTTATTGGTATTGTGCATGCCCTGGATAACGCCTGCACCCTTAAACTCGTGAATAACCTCTTCTGTTGTATTTCCGTTCTTGTCAGTAAAGACAAGTTTTGCTGTTCCTTCTCCGGGAACAACTATCTCCACATTCTTGTAAACATCACCATACGCATGTCTTGCCAGTGTGATAGGTTTCTCCCAGTTTCTTACACAGGGTTCGATTCCTTTTACAATGATGGGGGTACGGAACACCGTACCGTCAAGCATGGCTCTTATTGTGCCGTTAGGACTCTTCCACATCTGTTTAAGGTTATATTCACTCATTCTTGCCTGATTCGGAGTGATAGTAGCACATTTAACAGCGACGCCGTATTTCTTCGTTGCATTTGCACTGTCTACAGTCACCTGATCATCGGTTTCGTTTCTATGCTCAAGGCCAAGATCATAATACTCAGTATTAAGATCGATATAGGGCAGCAAAAGCTCATCCTTGATCATCTTCCAGAGTATCCTGGTCATCTCATCTCCGTCCATCTCGACAATTGGAGTAGTCATTTTAATCTTTTCCATCGTTATACCAAACCTCTCTCGTATATTTCTTTTAAGCCGTTCTTGATCATATTATCATATGCGTTGACTATATGTCGATTGGCTGCTTCTTCTGCTCTGTCTGCGTCGCCTGCTTTTATCGCTTCCATGATCTCTCTGTGTTCCTTTGTCGACTCGCTGCTTCGCTTAAACTGTGAAAGTGTCCTCTTTCTGACTCTCAGGACATATTCATGGAAATCCCTTAGCTGATGCTCGAGCATCTTGCTGTTGCACGCTTCATAAATAATCTCATGAAATCTGTTATCGAGGACCGCAATCTGCTCCATATGACCCTTGGAAGCATGAAATTCAGAAAGATAAATATTCTCCTCCATCTCTTCCATCTGCTCTTTGGTGATATTGGTGGTTGCCCATCTTGCAGCCAGTCCTTCAAGCTTTGATCTCATCATATATATATCTTCGACATCCTTTATCGTAATGCCTGTGACATATGCGCCCTTATTAGGAATGATCTGGATCAAGCCTTCAAGCTCAAGCTGTCTGAAAGCCTCACGTACAGGTGTACGCGACACGCCAAGCTCTTCACCTATACTAACTTCTTTAAGCTCCTCGTTTTCCTTGTAAACGCCGCTTAAGATGTTATCTCTTATCTTGTGATAGACCCTTCCTCGCAATGAAAATTTATCATTGACTTCTGATTTTACATCATAATTTGCCATATCTTGTAAGCTCCACTAGAACTTAAACCAACTCGATACCGAGTTTCTTGCAATACTTATTGATCACAGCTAATAGTTCTTCATCTGTAAGAACAGTAACTCTGCCTGATTCGTATTCTGCATCAACCCACTCTTTGATATCGCGTACGAGCTGAGAATTCTTATCAACCTTTTTTTCTTCAGCAAGTTTAAAGTATGTATTGATCCAGTGCGCTATTCCCGCTAATCCGGAAGTTGAACTTACAGCACACAGCACGGGCCGGTTAAGGAATTTCTCGGTATCAAATATATTGTATATCTCTTCGTTCTTAAGAAGACCGTCAGCATGAATACCTGCTCTTGTAACGTTGAAGTTCTTTCCTACAAACGGTGTTCTAGGCGGGATCTTGTATCCGATCTCTTTCTCATAGTACTGAGCAAGTTCGGTTATAACAGTTGTATCCATGCCGTTAAGATCACCCTTAAGCTGTGCATACTCAAATACCATCGCTTCAAGCGGTGTATTACCGGTTCTCTCACCTATACCGAATAAAGACGTATTAACAGCACTGCAACCGTACAGCCATGCGGTTGTAGAGTTTACAACAGCTTTGTAAAAATCGTTATGACCGTGCCATTCAAGAAGTTCATGAGGCACTCCGCCGTTTGTATGAAGAGCATAAATTATGCCCTGTACGCTTCTGGGAATAACAGCACCCGAGAAGTTAACACCATAGCCCATAGTATCGCAGGCTCTGATCTTAACAGGGATATTGTATTCGTTTCTGAGCTTCATGAGCTCCACACAGAAAGGTACAACAAATCCATATATATCAGCTCTTGTTATATCTTCGAGGTGGCATCTTACGGAAATGCCCTCATCAAGGCACTGTCTTACTACGCTCAAGTAATGCTCCATTGCCTGTTTTCTGGTCATCTTAAGCTTTAGGAAGATATGATAATCTGAACAGCTTACAAGGATACCGGTTTCTTTCATACCGATTTCTTTTACAAGCTTAAAATCATCTTTGCTTGCCCTTATCCAGCTTGTTACCTCAGGAAACTTGTAACCTCTTTCCATACACTTATATACGGCATCCCTGTCCTTCTTGCTGTATAAGAAAAACTCACTGGCTCTGATCATTCCATTGGGTCCGCCAAGTCTGTTAAGATAATCGTAGATTTTAACTATCTGTTCTGTACTGTAGGGCGCTCTTGACTGCTGACCGTCTCTGAATGTAGTATCCGTGATCCATATATCCTTAGGCATATTTGTCGGAACTATCCTGTTATTAAACGGTATCTTCGGAATCTCCGAATATGGAAACATATTTCTGAACACGTTTGGTTTCTCAACGTCATCCAGTATATACATATGTTCTTCTATCTCTAAAAGATTGTTTTTCTGGTTCATCTGAACCGGGCTGTTCTGAAAGCCTTCAAACTCGTACATGATACTATCTCTCCCTGATGCAATTTCTTCGCAAAATGTTTTCCTGTATGATTGTATACAATTATACCAAGAGTGTCAAGGCATAGAAAAGCATAAAAAATCCGAAGATTCTCCCCAAAAGAACCTTCGGATATACAATTTATATAAATCAGCCTTTGACCTCTCTCTTTTTTGCAAAGATAAGTATAAATCCTACAGACAGCAAAAGAATCGCATACACATAATATATCGAGAATGATTTGTCACCAGTATCAGGTGAATCATCCAGTCTGTAGTTTTTAACAACCTTTCCGTCCTTTACATTAAGAACAAGGTTATCATCTCCTGTTGCATATATTCCGAAATACGAAAGATGTTTGGTCTCGAAAGTGATCGATTTCTTATCCTGATCAACATCAGCCTTGAGTTCCTCAAGCTGTCCATCTTCGTCTAAAGTAATCACATGATATACGTTCCCAGCAACATTTAAAGGAACAGTAACATACAGTGAAGACTGGCCAAGTTTCTTTATATCAACGCTTCCTGTTGCATCTTTAAGCTTTATATCATAAGCATCCATATTTACTGTCGTACCAAACATTTCAGAATATGCTCTGTTAAGTGCTTCAGCTGCAAGCGTACTGTCATCGATCGTAAGCACAGAAAGCTTTTCATCCTCGGAAAGCTGTCCCTTATACGCCGAATCTTCACTTCCGTTATGAAGAGTCTTTACGGTTTTTGATGCATCAACCTTCTTGTAAGGATTGTCTGTCAGTTTTATAGTATCAAGATTCTTAATATTGTATTCTTTGCCTTCAAAAACAAATGATGAAGGCATATTATCTAGTACTTCCTGGCTGTATATATAATTTATAAGAACCCTTGCATCACCTGTCTCATTTCCCTGCTCATCCTTTTCAAGAGCAACGGCCATACCTGAGAAACCGAGGCTGTCATTATCAAGGACTGTTCCTTCAACAGAATTGTTGATCACATCATCATCCACTATTGCAAAAAGGACATTGTATAACGCATCTTTTCTGTAATCTTCATTTGAAAGTCTCTGACTGGTTTCATCAGCCGTTACGACAGGAAGTGTGTCACAGTCAATCTTTATGACCTTAGTATTATCCGGCTTATAACAGTCGGTAAAATCAAATGCTCTTAATCCAATGCTTTTAAGAGTTTTGGGAAGAACAAAATTATCAACCGGGCAGTTCATAAATGCCCTATCGCCGATTTTTTCTACGTTATTAGCACCTGTTACACTCCTCAGCTTCTTACATCCTCTGAAAGCATCAGAATCAATAAGTGTACATGAATCCGGTATAACTACACTTTCAAGATTCTTGTTATTCGCAAAGCACCCTGAAGCTATCATCTTGACCCCATCAGGAATTACAGCTTTGTCATTGCAATTACATCTAAGCAGTATACCGTCTCCAACAATCATATACTGAGGATAGCTCGACATGGTAATACCGTATGTGTATAAAAACGGCGTGTTGTCAAATGCATATCCGGATACATACTTCACGCTGGACGGAATACTAACTCTTTTCAGATTGTCGCAATGATAAAACGCACCGTAGCCTATACTCTCAACTCCGTCTGGAATAACTATTTCCTCAACGCTGCTACGTGCAAAGCTGAATGCACCGATTTCCTTTGTACCTTGAGGTATTACAAAATCGTCTTTGTTTCTTGAAGCATAAAATGCCTGTGATGCTATCTTGTTATTAATATATGTATACTTTGGCAGATATCCACCTTTTCCAGTATCATATAAAACGCCGTCATTACTAGAACTCTCCGTTGTTTCTTCAGCTCCGTCATTATTATTTTGGATCTGTGAAACCTGTGTGTCATCACGCTCTATCTGCTTTACATCCATCTCTCGATTAATAAAGAACACAGCTCTTCCGCCTACGATAACTGTCTTTCCAAACAACGAAGGATCATCTTCGGCAAGAAGTGGTGAAACACTCGGCATCCAGTCAACATTGCTTGGATCACGGCTTGCATCTATGAGTCCAGATGACGGACTGTATACATTCTCAGGCGATGAATACCCGTTCCCGGTTCCTTCTCCGTTTCCAGGATTATAGTTATCATCGTATCTGTCATTAACATTATTATATATCCTTGTTGCATCCTGGCTTTCTGCAGAACTTACGTCGGACTTATCGTAGTTTTGAAAGAATTCATAAGCAACAGTTCCTTCATCCGCTATGATATTAAGATTTGGACACCCGTCAAATGCAGTGGGTGAAATATAAGTTACCGAGCCTGGGATCTCAACATCAGTAAGATTCACACAGTTTTCAAATGCCTTGGCATCTATGTAGTTTACACTGTATGGTATCTGAATACTCTTTAAATTTTTGCAGTTTGAAAAAGCATATGCAGGGACTTCGCATAATCTGCTGCTAAGATATACCTCTGATACATTCTCATTGCCCCAGAAACTGTACGGGCTGATATGCTCAACAGAATTAGGCATCTGATAAGCGGGGAACTGATTGCCTGAAAGATATGTATAAAGCCATGCCTTTGTATCGTCATACAATACACCGGCTTCATATTTAAGATTGTTATTATTTCTTGAAACACTGATGCCGGCAAGATTTCTGCATCCAGCAAATACACCGTCACCTATTTCTTCTACTCCAGCTCCTATTGAAACATTCTTTAATCCAGTACAACCGCTGAATGCGGCAGAGCCAATAGAGGTTACGTTGTCCGGTATGATAACTCTTCCAAGATATGTACAATTGGCAAAAGCGCCATGTCTTATCTCTTTTACATTTTTTCCAATATTTATGACACCAAGATAAGGATTGTTTGCAAATGCCTCTTCTCCTATGACTTTTATATCATCAGAAACAGACACGGTTGTAGCCGTGCCTGTGTATTCGCTCAATGTGTCTTCGTCCAGTAAGAAGTTCTCCTTGGCTACGGAAGCAGCCTGAGCCATCCTGGGCGGAATCTGAGTAAGGATTATCGCTGTGATTATAAATATCGCACCGATTATCCTTCTGATCCTTTTAGCCATAAGATCACCTATAAACTAAGCTGTCTTTGGTGCTTTCACTACCTTATCCTTCTTAAGGAACAGTATCAGTGACATACTAAACAGTGCTATTGAAACAAACCATTTAGGATGTATTCCATCTCCTGTCTTAGGTGTGGAATCTATAGTTCCGTAAGTAAGATTGCTTGTATCAACATATATCGTATACGGTGAGAAGTGAGTCGCCGTAAATGATATGCACGGTATCCCATCAACCGTAACAAACTTGCAGGGCAGTTCCTCGAGAGTCATGCCGTTAACTGCTCCAACTCTGTTGTTACCTGCATACTGAAGGAGTGCATCAGGTATCGGCATCGTGATATTTACACTGAGTCCGTTAACGTCAGTTATCTTATTCGTTCCAGTAGCATCATACAATGAGATATCCATTGCAAAATACTTTATCGGTGACATATCACCATACTTCTGTGAAAGTGCTGTTGCAACCTGGTTAGCAGCATCATTGCTCTCAGTAATCTTAACGATAAAGTTATCTGTTGATCCGCTAACTGCTGCATAAGCCTTATCAACATTTGATATTCCGGGCTTTGTTATATCAACAACTGTTCCCGTATTTCTGTTTGGAATAGTCCCATTTCCGTTACCGTTTCTTGTAGATACATTGGTGCTAACCTTTGACGAATTACCATTACCGTCCTTGTATGTTGCTGTAACTATACAATCGCCGGCAGGCATCTTAAGGGTTGTAGCCTTGGATGTCGCACTATATAAAGTAGGAGTAGAATTACCGCTTACTACCCACTTGTCAAACACCTTACCTGCAGGTGCATCAATCGCTTCTATGATAACAGTTGTATCTGCCGCATAATCGCCTGAACCTGATCCATATACAACCTTTAGGTTGTACTTCTTTGCTGAAGAAGGTGTAGCAGAAGCAGTTGCTTTTGCTTTATCTGTGGCATTCGGCGTTGTTCCGGGTGTTGTACCGGGAGTTGTTCCAGGTGTAGTTCCGGGTGTTGTACCAGGAGTTGTTCCAGGTGTTGGTGTTACATTTGGATCATCCGATCCTATCGGCTTATAAGTTGCAAGTCTGAAGCAATCAGAAGTAATATTCTTTAATGATTGATTCCATCCGGCAAAATTATAGCCATCCTTCTTCGGGATCTTATCTTCATCCGGTCCTTCGGCATTCTTTCCATCCACTACATATTCAGTATAAAGAAGATCTGTACCGGTTTCATCATAGAACTTAACAGTCCAAACATCGTCAAGCGTCTGGTCAATTATGTATTCCTGTTTCTTTGCTGATTTTCTTGAAGGAGCATCTTCATAAGTAACAAAATATGGTGACTTAATCTTATTTCCAACTACACCGTTAGAATTATCTCCAAGATACATGTTTTTGTTTCTTGCTGTAACCTTAATATAATCTCCACCGGTATAGAAAGCATTCTCGCCTACTTCATCGATATTCTTCGGTAGATCTACTTCTGTAAGATTCTCACATCCAACAAAACAGTCATCAGGGATTGCTTCCAGTTTATTTACACCAGTAAAATCAGCTGCTCTGAGATTCTTACAATCTATAAATGCGCCATCAGCTATCTCAGCCACATTAACAAGATCAGGATCGTTGCTCGCATTTACAGTTGCGCTACCAACGATAGTTCCTCTGCTCTCAAGTCCTTCAACTATCTTTTTTCCGGTTGGTGTATTCTCATAAAGGATTCCGTTATTGCATTCAAAATTATCATTTCCAACAGCAACACTTGATACTTTAGTACAGCCGGCAAATGGTCTGATTCCTACATCAGTTATATCATCTCCAAGATAAGCAGTCTCAAGGTTCTCACAACTCTCAAATGCATTGTCCGGAAGATAAACAACATCGTACATTGTTATACTTGTAATCCTGTCGTTTCCTTTATCAACAGATTCACGACTATCATCCTTGTCATAATCCCTATCACCGACCAGTCCAGTATATTTTCCAACAAATCCATTGAATAAACCATTGGTCAGATAAGAACTATATGGTTTCTCCCCTGTATTAAAGTATGCCAATGCACTAGCCTTGTTAGAGTAACTATTAACATTGTTAGGATTATCACTTGTGTCTGTAAAGAATCCCTTGACATCTATAGATTCAATACCCTCAGGAATGACAATGTTTGAACAATTCTGGACCATGGTTTCTTCCCAATAGTTCAAAGAATCCCCATTGTCAATCTTATCCTTTATTGTCTTTCCGTAATATGGATCGCTTGCACTAGGAGCAGCTTTCAGTTCAACAAGTTTATCCGTACTCGGCTCATAAGCGACCCTATCAAGATACTCATAATGAGGATAATCAACAAGTGTGGCCAATTCATTCTGATTATCTAATATTACAGATAATCCCGAAGGAGCCGGCGTCTTATAAAGAGTTCTTATACTCTGCGTTTTATTTGCATAATTATCCTTATCTGTTGCCCATTCAAACGGAGCATATCCAGGGGCTATTTCACCGTGAATTGTCAGCTTTGTTCCTTTTGTATTAAATGCGTTTTCGCCTATATTTCCTTCAGGGAAATCATTAGGATCACCCGGTGTCTCAAAAGTAATATCTTCAAGATTAGGACAGTTCTGGAAAGCATTATCTCCTATACTGTTGATATTCTCAGCTATAGTAACCTCTTCCAGTTTAGGACAGTTTTCAAATGCACCTTTGCCTATACTACTAATACTATCTCCAATATAGGCCGTCTCCATCTTATCAGCACCGGCAAACGTATTATCATCCAATGTGGCTATGTTGCTTCCATCTTCGATAACCAAATTTACAATATAATCCAATACTCCCACATTAGTTGTATCACCTACGAAACAGCCTTCCTTGATGCCTGTAACAGTCGTTGTTCCAACTACAGCAGGAATTGTAAATTTATCAATGTTTACAGGAGTTTTATCCTGAGGGAATGTACAACTTATAAGTTCACCGGTTTCCTTATCAATAACCATAAGGTAATTGCCATCAGAAACCTCATAGTATTCCTTTCCACCTTCCACATAGACATACGGTACATGTCTTCCTTCATTTCCTGTTGCGGCATAATCATAGAGAGCAGACCAAGTAGAAACCCTGGGAGATGCTGCCTGACCGGCTGCGTTACTCTTAGGTCCCTTTACATAGAAGTTCTTATTGCTGACAGAGTAGAACATTGTATTATTCTTGTTTGCATCACCGTCAACACTGCTCTTGTATGTCATGTTGTAGCATTTTTCGCCAAACGTTACGCATTCAAGTCCTGTACATCCAAAGAATATCGTATCATCCAGATTTCCGTCGAGATTGTCGGGAATAGTTACATAGTCTAAATTTTCTCTTCCCGCAAGGCAATAAGGACCGATGTTGGTTTTATTTCCGGTTTTGCCGATGTAAGATGGGAATGTAAACTCCGTAAGACTTCCTGTTTCGGAATTGTTAACGGCAAAAGCTGCATCACCAATGGTGGTAATATATGATTGTCCGAAGTTTACATTATTAAGTGAAAGATCATCGTAAAATGCAAATTTTGATATTTCTTTGGGAGATGTCGATCCGAGGCTAGCAAACGTAACACTTCCCAAACTTCCGCTGTTAGCAAACGCTCCTGGCCCTATATAAGTACAAGAATCAGGAATAACAATCTCTCTTAATGGGCATCCATAAAATGCCTCTGCACCGATTCTTCTGATACCTTCCGGCATATCTACCGATGACAGTTTTGTACAATTCTTAAATGCCGCATTACCAATCTTCGCATCACTCGAAAGGGCAACCGTTGCTAGGAAACTGTTCTCAAAAGCGCTATCACCTATGAACGATATCTCCCTGGCCATTTCAAGAGTTTTTACATTTGCTACATCTTTAAAAGCTTCTGCGCCAACTCCTACTATAGTTGCAAACGTATCACATAGATAGTTATCGGCATCAACGTAATAGCTGTGTCCGCCTATTGCTATCGTTCCTATATCAGGTCTATAACCAATATTAGGAACAAGTACTTTTTCCCATGAGACCGGATTACCAGATGCATCATATTCACGTTTATCAACTGTTATAAGCTGTGTAGCGGGAGTTCCATCTCCAAAAACACTTTCACATAAAAACTGCTTTCTGGCATCATCAGTGGTATATTTATCTCCGACAGATTTTGAAAGAGGATCTGGCTTTTGATAAGGAAGTCCTGTGTCAGGATTAATAATTCCATTTTCAAAATTATCATAGTCATTTCTGTATTTAGTCAATTCTTCCGGAAAATTAGCAAACAACCACTGGTCAGCTTCCCTGTTCGGGTCATACTTGTCGCTAAGTGTATATTGGTACTTTACAGTTTTAACCGGTCTGACAGCAGATGATTTATCTCCGTAATGCAATGTTACATCAACTTCTTTTGTAGTACTGTTAAAGAATTTCTCATTATCTTCCTGAGTTATATATATATGATTTGAATAAACACGGCTCTCAAGCTGAATATCATCAACTGAATACTGATTGTTGTATTTTGTTATATATCCATTGGAACCTTCAGTTTTCACCCAATATTCATACTGCCAATCCATCTGCCAACTACCTGCAGAAGTTCTTGACATTATAAGTGCTTTTGAAATACTACCATCACCACCAGCTGCTTTTGCTTCAAAGTCAGTATTAGACGGATAATCAAGATCCGCATAATCATAAATATAATCACCTGCAGGAGGTCCTGACGGATCAACAGCATACGCTGGTATAGCTGCGGTTGCAGGATCATATGCATATGAATCCGGGAACGGAATTGCCGCAACTATTATCGATGTTGCCATAAACAATCCGCCGATTGTCTTCCTTACTGATTTTTTCATCCTTCTTTTTGTGGTACTAGCGGTAGTTTTCTTCATATGATCATTATCTCCGTTATAGATGTATATACATACTCTGCTTGTATTATCGGCTTAAAATCGTTAAAAAATTACATAATACGCCTATTTTCATAACATACCTATTATATTTTACTATATATAGAGGTTTTTGCAAGAGTTTTCCTACATATTGTATCCATGTGAAAACAAAAAAGACCGATCAAATCGGTCTTTAAAAGTTTACTCTTTACTTAATCTTCTTAGCAACTACAACAAACCTTCCGTTTGCCTCCTCATAATCACAGGTTGATAAAGTAATAAGCTTATCGCCATACTTTGCGGTTATCCCTGTATCATACAGCGAAAGGTTTGCCATCTCCTCCATGTTTGAATCAAACTCATTCTCGCTTGTCGCATCGATGAATTTGTAATACTTGAATACGATCTCTTCTTCACTGTATATACGAGATCTGAAAACATACATGATCTGATATGTTCCCTCTTCATATATAGTATCAAACAGGATTGTAGGATGTTCCTTATAATAATCTTCCTTAGTGTAGTAATTGAGGTTTCCAAACATCTTACCGGACTTCATATGATGTCCGTATATTATCATGTTGTCATTGGGATGAGCTGCATCGCAGTCCTTATCCATGAATATCGATCCGTTCTTGTCATATTCCTGATTATAGTTGTGGTCCAGGTAATACTCGTTATTGACCGTCTGCATTACAGGATAATCGATATTGGTACCTTCTATCTTTATCCACCCAACAAGCTTTTTATTCTTCTGATACAGCTTCTCGTATTTCTTAAGTACAGGCGGGATTGTCTTATCCTCATGGACTATGTTGACGCTGTATTCTTTTGTTGTCGTAGTATCATCGATAAGATCCGCCAAATCATTATACTCCGCATCGTTTTTCGCATACATCGTGTAATAGAATATCAGATATCCGACGCTAATCAGAGCAACGAGCGAAGCAGCGATTATGATCAGTTTTCTCTTTCTCTCGCGCTTCTTAACCTGACGATTTATCTCCTCCTCAAGTTCGGGATCAAAATCATCGTCATCATCAAAGATCTTATGTGGATCCATGATGTCGGGATCATCTTTAGCCGGTTTCTTTTTAAACGGCTTAAAGCCCTTTCTCTGAGGTTGAGAAAGAGCTTTATCTCGCTCAAGCTGTGCAAGTGCTTCCTCGAGTTCATCAAGGAAATCGTCACCCAGCATCGTTTCGAATCTGTAATTGCCGTTTTCTATATTGTCGCGAATCTTGCAGACATCCTCATACTTGGTCATATCATGTCTTTCTTTGATCGCTTCAATATTCTCAAAATCTCTTTTGGCCGCCCTGTAGGAATCGATATCCCTGAAGGTTCTGCCTCCAACTTCCAAATTCGGCATATATCTACTCGCTTTGACTCTTTAGCTGTTCCTTATCGGTAATAAATGCGTTTACGTAGTAATCCGTAATGGTATAGATCTTATCCGAACCCTCTACCATTGCAAAATATGTACCGTCCACTGCAAACTGATCACCTATGAAGAATGTCTGCTGTACGCCGGTTGCGTCTGTGAACGATACTATATACTGCGGCTTATCAAGACCGTATTCCGAAAGATCGGAAGGGTCTTCTATCTCAGAACGCGCATTAAGGTTTGTCGCATAGCTGACTATATCTGCCACTATATCAGCATCAGGCACAAAACTGTCATCACCATCAAGCTTCCAAACTCCGTTCGAATCCTTTGTAAAGCTCATTGTGACACCATCATGGATATATGAAATGTTTCTTACCGATTCAGTATCAGTCTTGATGACCGATATAACATTTACGGTATCAAGTACTTCTACATTGTTTACCTTATATATCGAAATTATATATCCTACCACAAAGAGTATAAGAACAACCAGAAGTATAATAATCTGTTTCTTTTGTTTTTTCATGTTATCTCTTCCTTCTCTTTGCCCAGATTATAAATCCAGTAACAAGAAGCGCAACCGGCACAACCAAAAGCAGTACGAGGAATATTATAAGTCCTGTTGAACTTGTAATGATAAACTGTTCTGAAGACAGTGACTTAACCGGTACTACGACAGCCGCTGCATCATTGTTAACACTCTGATTAAGAATGTTGGTGAATACAGTAAGGTTGGCATTGCTTGTTAATTCATTAGCCTGATCAGTAAACATATAAGGTGATCCAACGATATATGCAACAGTCTGTCCGCCGTCTTTTGTTGTCCTGCTAGAAGTTACAGCAACATCAAGCGGTCCAATTTCATCTGTGTTCTGATCATATGTGTAATCATTTACGTCAGTAATACTATTCTTTCTGTATGACTTGTCTGTAGATGTAAGGAATGGTACGACATGAACATCCTCACTGTCAGGATCATACTGATACAGAGCCTTTGCATAAGGGAGCCATACACCCTTTTTGCCATATACACCTGTTGTTATCACATTATTCTGAACATCAGGTACGATATAATATGGTGAACTTACAAATGACTGAATATCAACCACAAGGCCGTTTTCAGAATAAACGCCGTAATACTCAAGCAATTTATCGAAATTAGGCATGTTTGTTCTGTAGTCATCAGCAAGTCCGAGACAGATAAGGAGCTTTCCTCCTTTTTCAGCGTAAGCCATGATCTTTTCAACATCACCAGAAGAAAAATCTGATGTAGGTGACATTATTATGAGCAGCTGACAATCCTCAGGTATGTCATTTCCAAGGAGGCTAACAGACTCCATCTCATAGTTCTGTTTTGTAATTGTGTCTGCGAAACCAGGATCAAGTTCTATTTCATCATGTCCGCTAAGATAGTATATCTTTGCTGTAAGTCCATTATTTATATAGTTTATTGCAGAGGTTATCTTACCTTCCATATCATTCTGCTGAACTGTATTGTAAGAACCATCATCATTGAAAGAATAATCTGTGATATACATATCATTATAATCAACATACTTGGTTCTTGTCTTTGTCTCTAAGAACAGAGAGTTGTAGGAAGGTGTTGAATCCGTATAGTTTTCGTAGAATTTCGGACTCTTATTGGGATCCTTATATTCAACCTTTATCTTATCTGAAAGCTGGCTGTATACACCAAGAACTCTGTCAAGTGACTCATCCTTATTATCTTCCGCTGCGTATACATAGATCTTCAGTTCCTCATTTAGCTCTGATACAACATTCTTTGTCGCATCGCAGAGTGAATACAGTTTCTGCTGTGTAAGGTCATACTTCATGTATTTGTCAGGGAACTGCCTCATAATAAGATTTGCTACGATAGCTATTGCAATGACAATCACGATACTTGTCATGCTGAAAGCACTAAGTGCAAAATTCTTAACACTTGTCGTATATCTGCGCTTTTGAACTGATTGTACTGTCAGGAAAAGGAACACTGCAGACATTGAGATAAAATAAACTATGCATCTGTAATCAAGTACACCTGAAAGGAATGTATCATATCGATCAGCAAGATCAAAAACAGCTACTCCTTTGGCTATTAACTGTAAAGCTGACATCTGAGTATTCTCAAGCATGTACTCGATACCTGCTGTCAGATAGATGACAAACATCGTTATAATGCTGACTATAGCTGCTATAACCTGGCTTTCTGTAAATGATGAAACAAACATACATATTGCTATACATGTTGCCCCATACAGGAAGAATCCAAGTATCGCAAGTCCGTTTATACCCCAATCAACGGTTGTATAAGCGCTCAGCAATATCGGGAACAGCCCAATAACAAGAACTGTTATTCCAAATACCGCCAACATAGCCAGATATTTCCCGATTATAATCTTTCCAACACTTATAGGAGCTGTTAATGTAAGCTGATCAGTCTTGTTCTTCTTTTCTTCTGAAAGGATTCTCATTGAGAGAACCGGAAGAGAAAAGATCATGATCATAAGCAGCCTTACAAGTACGTAAAGAATATCAGACATACCTGCATTGATATTGTAGGCATTGAAATAAAGTGCTGATACAAATACCATGGATGCTATGAACACCCAACCTATTACATTCTGGAAGAAGTTTTTAAATTCACGCTTAAATATTGCCCACATTTTACTCTTCCTCCTTTTTATCAGTTTCTGTTTGAGCTGTTGATTCTAAATCTGTTTCTTCAGCTTCATCTTCGTCTTCCTTCATCTCATCGATTATCTGTTCTGATATTGAAGCCTTCTTAGCTTTCTTCTCAGCTTCCTTCTTTGCTTTTTCCTCGGCTTCTTTAGCAGCCTCTTCACGCTCTATCTTCTCAACATAGGCATCATCTGTAAGTTCAAGGAAGATATCCTCAAGGCTCTTGGAATTATTAAGCAGTCTGTAAATGGATATATTCTTTGAAACAAGCTTCTTGCAAAGATCGTCTCTTATCTCTTTCTTATCATCATAGCTGATGAAGCATTCAACACAGCCTCCGGCCGCATTGTCAACAGTACAGCTCTTAACACCATCAATAGACTTAACGATCTCGCTGACTTCCTTCTTTGAGCCCTTAGCTGTAAGCTCGATAGTATTACTGCTTCCAAGTTCTTTAAGAAGTTTATCCGCTGATCCTGAAGCAACAAGACGTCCTTTTGCAATTATCATTATCTCGTCGCATACTTCCGCGACCTCGCTTAGGATATGCGAACTTAAGATTACTGTGTGTTCTTTTTTTAGTTCTCTTATCAGCTCACGTATTTCTATGATCTGTTTGGGATCAAGACCTACTGTAGGCTCATCCAAAATTATCACATCGGGATTTCCGATCATTGCCTGTGCAAGACCTACCCTCTGCTTGTAACCTTTTGAAAGATTCTTTATAAGCCTTCCCTGCATATCGGTGATGAAGGTTTTCTTCATTACCTCTTCAACCTGTTTCTTTCTGTCTGCCTTTGCTACCTTTTTAAGCTCAGCAACAAAATCAAGATATTCCTTTACTGTCATATCCTGATAAAGAGGCGGCATCTCAGGAAGGTAACCGATACATTTCTTAGCTTCCTCAGCATCCTTTAAAATATCATGTCCGTCGATCTCAACATCACCAGCACTGGCTGCGATATAACCAGTCATGATATTCATGGTCGTAGACTTGCCGGCACCGTTTGGTCCCAAAAATCCGTAAACCTTGCCCTTTTCGATCTCAAAGGAAAGATTCTTTACGGCATAATGATCACCGTATTTCTTGGAAAGATTACTAACCTTGATCATAATAAACTCCTCTCAATATATTTTCATCGTGAAAGAATATATCTTACAAATGTGTTTTTTATACCACCAAATTGTGAAAATTTGGTGAACACTACAAAGCCCTGCATCAGCAGGGCCCTGTTTTACTTCACAACTATATTAACTATCTTGCCGGGTACATAGATCTCTTTAACGATCGTCTTACCCTCTATGAACTTGGCGACACCCTCAACTGCCTTAGCCTTTGAAAGTGCACTGTCCTTGTCTTCGGCTACACCAAGGAGTACAACACCTTTAACCTTGCCGTTAACCTGTACACCGATCTCAATCTCGTTTTCCTTTACAGCCTCTGCATCAAACTCAGGCCATTTCTCATATGCAATGGTATCATTATGACCGAGTCTGCTCCAGATCTCTTCACCTGCATGAGGACAGATACATGAGAACATCTTTATGAATCCTTCAGCATATTCCTTAGGACATGTTGATTTTGTCGCAGTATTCATGAAGATCATCATCTGTGCGATTGCCGTATTAAATCCAAGAGTCTCAAAGTCTGATGAGACTTTCTTTACAGTCTGATGATAGAGTTTCTTGAGTGCTTCCTTGTTATCGTCAGCGATATTTGAAGGCTCTGTGAAATAGTTCCATACCTTGTTTATGAATCTTCTCGCACCTTCAACACCCTGAGGGCTCCACGGCTTGCTCACCTCGAGCGGACCCATGAACATCTCATAGAGTCTGAGTGTATCAGCACCGTAGTCTCTTACAATATCACTCGGATTTACAACAAACTCAGGGAATCTCTTACCCATCTTGATTCCGTTCTCGCCAAGTATCATACCTTGATGAACGAGTTTCTTGAAAGGCTCTTTAACAGGAGACAATCCCTTGTTATAAAGGAATCTGTTCCATATACGAGAATACATGAGATGACCTACCGCATGCTCCGGTCCACCAATGTAAAGGTCTACAGGCATCCAGTGCTTAAGGAGTTCCTGATTCGCAAATTCTTTATCATTGTCTGGATCAATATATCTGAAATAGTACCAGCTTGAACCTGCACTGCCGGGCATGGTAGATGTCTCTCTCTTACCCTTTATACCATGGTCATCATAATTCTTCCATTCAATCGCATTTTCAAGCGGTGCCTGTCCGTTCTTGCCCTTGTAGTCCTCAAGTTCAGGAAGAACTACAGGAAGATCCTCTTCAGGTATGAGATGGATCTTGTCATCATCTGTATAAACTACCGGTACAGGTTCACCCCAGTAACGCTGACGTGCAAATATCCACTCACGGAAATGATAGTTTACTGTTCTCTTTGCAACACCCATCTTTTCAAGTTTCTGAGTAATCGCTTCCTTTGCATCCTCAACTACCATTCCGGTAAATTCCTCAGAATTGATGAGCTTAAAGCCCTTACCAAGATAATCATACTTTTCAAGTGCTGCTTCGCTGACATCTGCACCGGGGCCATCAATTACCTGGATCATCTCGATATTATGAACCTGAGCATACTCAAAGTCTCTCTGATCATGACTAGGTACTGCCATAACAGCACCAGTTCCGTAAGAAGCAAGTACGAAATCTCCTATGAACACTCTTACTTCCTTGCCATTTACAGGATTTATCGCATGAACACCTTTAAGCTCACATCCTGACTTTGTCTTGTTGAGCTCGGTTCTGTCCATATCATTCTTCTTAAGGGTTTCAGCTATGTAAGCTTCAACTTCATCCTTATTCTCTATTCTGTCCATGAGACTCTTTACGATATCTCCGTCAGGAGCAAGAACCATGAAAGTGATACCGTATATTGTCTCTATACAGGTCGTATATATGCTGAATTTGCCTCCGCCAACAATATCAAATTCAACCTCTACACCTTCAGAACGTCCTATCCAGTGACGCTGCATATCCTTTGTTGACTCGGGCCAGTCTATCTCCTCAAGACCTTCAAGAAGTTCATCAGCAAATGCGACCTGATCGATTACCCACTGTTTCATCATCTTTCTGACAACAGGGTATCCTCCACGTTCAGATTTGCCGTCTATTACCTCATCGTTTGAAAGAACTGTACCGAGTTCCTCACACCAGTTAACAGGCATGTCAACAAGCTTTGCATAGCCTGCTTCGTAGAGCTTTTCAAAGATCCACTGTGTCCACTTATAGAACTTGGGGTCTGAAGTTGCAACGCACTTTGACCAATCGTAATCAAAACCAAGTTCCTTAAGCTGCTTTGAAAAAGTCTTTATATTCTCCTGCGTAAATCCATTGGGATGATTTCCAGTAGTTACCGCATACTGTTCGGCGGGAAGTCCGAATGAATCATATCCCATAGGATGAAGCACGTTATATCCCTGCATACGCTTCATACGTGACATGATATCAGTAGCTGTATAGCCTTCCGGATGTCCTGCATGAAGACCTACACCTGAGGGGTACGGAAACATATCAAGGGCATAGTATTTGGGTTTTGAAAAATCCCATACATCAGTCTTGAATGTCTGATTATCCTCCCAGTATTTTTGCCATTTGGCTTCAATCTCATGATGATTGTAAACGTTTTCCATATCTATCTCCTAATCAATTATTTTCTAGTTTGTAATAAAGATTATATACAGCGCAATCGCACTGACCATTATCTGGATTATCGAGAACCTAAACACACAGTGTGTATTTGACCAACCCATGTTTTTTCTGACATGATCATGTAAAGGAGTTCTCGTATTTTTTAATATATGTATCTTGAATACTCTGATAAGTGAAACCTTCAGTAATCCAAGACCACCGTCTAACATTATAACAAGCGACAACAAAAGATATAAAAACGGGCTTCCACTGTTTACAGCTGCTATCGCTATCACTATACCCATTGATCGGCTTCCCGCATCTCCCATGAGCAGGGTACTAGGGGTAGCATTGAACCACAGATATGCGATCAGACATATACAGAACAGTAATAAGAAATAGCCGTTTTCCGTCCATACTCCGTCAAAAACACTTAATGTATAATATCCGCCCAGAGTTATGATAGTAAGCGTCGCAGAAAGTCCGTCAACACCGTCCGCACAGTTCGTAACATTTATGGCTCCCCATACCAATCCAGTGATAATAATAGCCATCAGTATCTCAGGTATCTTTACGGAAGCGTTTCCAAACAGTCTGAAGTATAATGTTGAACCGTGGTTGAACAGATAATTCGCAGCCACCAGGACTGCAATGAGTAGGTCAAGAACGCCTTTCCTTAGTTCTCCCCACGGATTTGATGATCTGTCATCGAGGTATCCTGTCAGCATGCATAAAAAGACAAGCACAAGATTGATCCCATTTTCTAAAGATAGAGGAGCAAACAGCAAAGATGCGCACAAAAACGAGATGACAAAGAAGAGTCCAGCGCCCCTGGGCTTGCCTGCGGACAATTTGCCATCATGTGCATATTCTCTGCCCTTGTCGGTAGGAAGTATCTTCATTCCTGCTTTTGTCGTAATAAACGTAGCAGCAAATGCAAATATCACACCGATCAATCGTATATATGTTGTATTACCTATCATGTAACTGAACATACATCATCCTCTAAAACATACTTATCTTATTATATAAGAATCAGCAGATTTTTCAACCCCACCGTTTTTACATAAAAAGAAGGATACCATATGGTACCCTTCTTCTAAAACACTTTACTTTTCTACGATCTTTCCGTCTTTTGCGTTCTTCTGTACAGAAGCTACGCCTTTAAGACATCCGTCTAACTTTGAGTATCCCTCGCCTGTTGCAATGATCTGTCCGTTCTTAGCCTTTAAACGGAAGCGGAACTCACCTTTCTTATCCTTATAGACCTCAAACTTGGGATTAGTTACAGCAGCATATCCTTTTTCAGTCTGATTCTCGATATTTGCAACTGGTGCATTTGCCATAACAGATGCAATCCCCTTTTTTGCAGTAACTTTGCTCTTATATACCTGGCTGGTAGCGATCACTTCACCGTTACCTGCAACAAGATTGAATTTGAAACCGTTCTTTGCTTCAGATAAAACAAACTTGCCCATAGAGAAATCCTCCTTATTCTTCTGTAGCGTTCTCTGCAACCTTTGCAGCTCTTGCCGCAACTTCCTTTTCCTGAACATCTGACGGGCACTGCTCGTATCTTGCAAATTCGTAAGAATACTCACCGGCACCACCGGTCATGGAACGAAGTTCTGTACAATAATTGAATATAGTACTCATCGGAACTTCAGCTTCGACAGTCTGTCTGCCGTCCGATGTGGGATTCATACCTAAAACTCTGCCTCTTCTCTTGTTGAGATCGCCCATTACATCACCGGTGTTAGCATCCGGAACTGTAACCTTAAGACTCATGATGGGCTCAAGAAGAACCGGCTTAGCATCCATGAAGCCCTTTTTGAATGCCTGGATCGTTGCCATCTTGAATGCCATTTCTGATGAATCAACAGGATGGTAAGAACCATCATATAAAACAGCCTTAACACCAACTACAGGATAAGCTGCTAGCGGTCCTCTCTGAACCGAATCCTGAAGACCCTTTTCAACTGCAGGGAAGAAGTTCTTGGGAACAGCTCCGCCGACAACGATCTGTTCAAAGATGTATGGCTGAGTGATATCGCCGCTTGGTTCAAATGTCATCTTAACGTGACCATACTGACCATGACCACCTGACTGCTTCTTATACTTGTATTCAACGTCAGATTTCTTATTGATCGTCTCTCTGTATGCAACCTTAGGCATAGAAAGCTCAATCTTAACCTTGTATTCATTTTCAAGTCGGCTTGCAACTATATCAAGATGCTGCTCACTCATTCCGTAAAGAAGAAGCTGTGAGTTTTCTGAATCATTAACATTCTTAAGCGTCAGATCTTCATGCATCATCTTCTGCAAACTCTGGCTTATCTTATCGATATCCTGTTTGTTGACAGCCTTGTATCTTCTGTATGTATAAGGAACAGGCAGCTCAACCTTGCCGTACTGAACCGTATTTGCCTTTGTTGAAAGCGTATTACCTGTTCTGGCTGCTGTAAGCTTTGCTATAGCACCTATATCACCAGCATGAAGTTCGCTTACTTCATAGGGCTTGTTACCCTGAAGTACATACAGCTTACCAATCTTTTCTTCAACTTCCTTATCCTTGTTGTAGATCTCATCACCTGCTTTGAATACACCAGAATATACCTTTATAAGGCTGTATTTACCGATAAACGGATCAACGATAGTCTTCCAGATATATGCACTCTTGGGTTTTGAGAAATCATAGTTAGCTTCAAAGACTTCATTGGTCTTTAAAGAAACACCGGCAACAGTCCTGTTCTCGGGACTGGGAAGATACTTAACGATATCATCAAGGAGTGTGTAAACACCCTGACAGAGTGTGTTGCTTCCCATTGTCATAGGAACTATTGAACAATCGTTAACGCTTGTTCTAAGTGCTGCTCTTATCTCTGCTTCTGAGAATGTCTCGCCGCCGAAGTATCTGTCCATAAGATCTTCGCTTGTCTCTGCAACAGCTTCCATAAGAGTATCACGGCAGATTCCCAGGTTTTCCTTGTTATAATCAGGAACCTCACATTCCTTTACTTCCTTGCCTTCCCAGCGATAACCCTGTTCAGTTATTACATTAATATATCCAACAAACTTCTCGTTTTCTCTGATAGGCAGATGGAAAGGAGCCATCTTCTTTCCGTACTTAGCTGTAAGATCTTCTACAACCTGTCTGAATGAAGCATTGTCAATATCCATGTTAGAAACATAGATCATTCTCGGAAGTTTATACTTCTCGCAAAGAGCCCATGCTTTCTCGGTTCCAACTTCTATACCGGCCTTGCCATTAACAACGATGATAGCTGCATCAGCTGCGCTTGCTGCTTCTTCAGCTTCACCAGCAAAATCAAAAAATCCGGGAGAATCTATAAGATTTATCTTGCAGTCACCCCACTCAAGAGCTATTACAGATGTTGCAATTGAAAAGTTTCTCTTGATCTCTTCTTTTCCGAAGTCACTGATCGTATTTCCGTCAGAAACTTTTCCCATACGTGAAGTGATTCCTGCCAGATATCCGGCAGCTTCTGCAAGCGACGTCTTACCGCAGCCACCGTGCCCAAGTAAAACGACGTTACGAATTTTGTCAGTTGTGTAAATGTTCATAAAGTAACCTCCAGTAATTAATATCTTTCAATTCGTAATTGAAGATATTATTATTTAAAACCCACGGTAATATTCTACTAAATTTCTGACAATTTATCAACTGATTTATGTTCTGACATCAACATATTCAAAAGTGCCTGAAAACTTCATCCTAGCATTCTTTGCAGGTATGAAAACACAATTTCCTTTTGAGAATTCCAGAGTCTCTCCCTTGTATGAGATTTCACCTTCTCCTTCAAGTATCAGAATCGCCGCAAATGATTCCTCTGTGATATTTAACTGCCCCGTATCAACGCACTTTTTTATCTTGACATTGAAGTACTTGCTCTCTCTTCCCGGGACATACTTCTTCATATCGGATACATCAAGAGCCTTATCCATATCAAGCTTTCTCTTGTTTCCGTATTTATCAATTCTGTCAAAATCATACATTCTGTATGTACTGTTTGAGTTCTGCTGTACTTCACATATCAGACATCCAGCGCCTATCGCATGAACTGTACCTGCGGGTATGAAATACTTATCTCCCGGCTTTACCTTGATCTTGTTTAAGAGTTCAAGCACTGTACCGTCTGCGGTTGCATCATTTAACTGTTTCTTTGTAACATCCTGATTAAAGCCAAGATATATGTATGAATCAGGCTCACAGTCTATTATGTACCAGAATTCGCTCTTACCGTATTCGTTCTCATGAACAAGTGCATAGTCATCGTTCGGATGAACCTGTACTGAAAGATCCTGCTTAGCATCTATAAGCTTTATCATGAGCGGGAAATGATCCAGTCCCTGATACTTCCATCCGAGTGCATCATCACCGATATGATTTATATAATCACCGAAAAACAGACCTTCGTGTTTTCCTGAAATGACTTTGCTCTGTCCGTCCGGATGAGCCGACAGTTCCCAGCTTTCCGCGAGAGGATTGAGCTCTGTCTTTTTGTTATAATACTTCTTTAGCTTGTTTCCGCCCCACAGATAATCCTTGTACGCAGGCTTTAAAAGTACAAACGGATCAACTTCATAACCAAGAGATGCTTCTGACATATCCTTGCTCTCAACCGCAATGATATCCTCGCCCTTCTGTTCTCCACCGATAGCTGTCTCAATGAACACAAGATTCTCTTCGCTTATACAGCTTAACTGATGCTCGGTCTGCTCCGGTATCGCTAGGATATCACCCGGAGAAAGAGTAAATGAATTTCCTCCAACAACTGCTTTGCATCTTCCGCTCACAATATTTATATTCTCAGACTTTTTTGCATGCTTATGAAGATATATCGTCTTACCTGGAAGAACTGAAACCTTTCTGACCTGATAGCCTTCATTCTCGTCCTCGCTAATTATCTCATAGCTTCCCCATTTTCTGTAAAACAGAGGACTTCTGTTAAAGTAATCCCACAGTTCCCTGCTCTCTAAAATGATCTCCTTAAGGTCATTTGACTGACCCTTTTCACCTATATATACCGCATCATCAGTATTAACGACAAGGATATCCTTTAAGTGATTGACCATTACAAGCTTCTTGTCACATCTGTTTATAACGGTCGTGTTTATGCAGTGGTTTGATATGACAGGATCCTTTTTGCCGCCTTTACCTCTAACCATCGCATCCTGGAGTGAGACATTTTCAAGATCGTCCAATCCTCCGACATCCTGCCAGTCAAAATCGCAATGAACAACCTTGCAGTTTTCTCCGGCATTGATAAGAACACTCTCCATATTTACATGAGGAATGTCCTTTAATACCTCTGTATCGTAATATATATAATTACCCTTGATATTCTTAAACGTATAAGCCTTGTGGCACAATTCACTCATCTGAGGATTGTTCTTGCTCAGAGTATTAAGGAAATCACCGTTTCGGTACATGAACATACCAGCGTTTATATAGTAATTCCCCGCACTCTTAAATGACATAGCCTCAAGATCGCTGGGTGTGGAAATGAAATCAACGATGTCATCCCCGTCAAACTGGATATATTCATATCTTATATCAGGATTATCAATATCCATGCCAAATGCAACTATGTTTCCCTTTGTAGCAAGTTTCTTGGCTTCCAATATGCTGTTTTTATATCCTGTTCCTGAAATCAGCTGGTCTGATGCGACCACAAAGATCATCTCCGATTGTGGCAACTGAAGGCTGGAAAGAACAACAGCTGGTGCTGTTCCATGTCCGGTCTGTTCAAAAATGCACCTGTAGGTCAGACCTTTAAATGCCTTCATCTGATCTTCGATGATAGATTGAAAATCGTGATTTGTTATGATGATGAACTCATCACAAAAAGCCATATTTCTAGCTATTGTCTCCTGAAATATGGAATGATTGTTTTTAATCTTAATGAACTGTTTGGGATAATTCTTTCTTGATAGAGGCCACATGCGGTCTCCTCGACCGCCGGCCAAAAGTATGCATTTCATGTTGTCAGATTATTCCTTTGTCAGCCTCTCAACCTGCTGATAAATCTCAATACGCTTTGAATCCATCTCGGGCATGCCGACAAAGATGGCGCCGTATTCAAAATAATCTTCATGCATCTCGATTCTGACTATCTCGAGAAATGCGTGTATGACTTCTTTTGTCCATATTGTAAGAAAGCCTTCATATATACCACTGATAGAAAGCGGTTCGGTACAATTAAAGCCGACACCTGCCTTGGATATATCGCAAACCTCAATTGAAACCTCCTTATGAGAGGTGCCGTCGAGCTGCTTTATGACAAGCTTAGATTTGAGTTCTGTTCTGCTGTGACGTCTCTTTTCCATAATACCCTATCCTTCTCCTAGTAAGGTCCAAAATCTACCTACTATAATAATACATAATGGCATCGAACAAAGTCAACATAAAATAGTTATGCCATATCATCGTCAGTGATGAACATCGCATCACCGAATGAGAAAAATCTGTATCGTTCCTTAACAGCCTCTTTATAGGCATTTAATACATTTTCCTTTCCGGCAAGTGCAGATACAAGCATGATGAGTGTTGATTCCGGAAGATGAAAATTAGTTATAAGACAATCAAGTACCTTGAAATCATATCCAGGATAGATAAATATGCTCGTATCGCCTTTTGTTGGCTCGATATGACCGTTTTCATCCGCAGCGCTCTCAATCGTTCTGCAGCTTGTCGTTCCTACACATATAACTCTGTTTCCGTTGGCTTTAGCCCTGTTGATCTTATCAGCAGCATTCTGATCTACTATGTAGTATTCCGAATGCATGTGATGATTTGCAACATCATCAACCTTTACAGGTCTGAATGTTCCCAGGCCGACATGGAGCGTGACGTATGCTATATCTACTCCCTTGACTTCAATTTTCTTTAGTAATTCTTTTGTAAAATGAAGCCCCGCTGTCGGTGCTGCAGCACTCCCTTCAAACTTAGCATATACCGTCTGATATCTGTTCTTATCCTGAAGCTTGTGTGTGATATATGGCGGCAAAGGCATCTCGCCTAATTTGTCTAAAACCTCTTCCCATATACCGTCAAACTCAAAGGAAACTATTCTGTTTCCCTCTTGTACCACATCTTTGATCTCACACCTTAACAGACCGTCACCGAATACAACTCTAGCTCCAGGTTTAAGCTTCTTGCCAGGCTTTACTAGTGTCTCCCATGTATTTGCATCCAGTCTTTTTAAAAGAAACACCTCAACAGCCGCCCCTGTATCTTCCTTAACGCCGAGCAGTCTTGCCGGAATTACTTTGGTGTTATTAAGAACAAGGCAATCTCCGGGCCTAAGAAACTCTGTTATGTCACTGAACCTTTTATGAGATACTCTTCCGCTATTCTTATTTAAGACCATCAACCTAGATGAGCTTCTGTCCTCAAGCGGATCCTGTGCGATCAGCTCCTGCGGAAGCTCATAGTAAAAATCCGAAGTTTTCATATAAATCCTTACGCGTTTTTAAGGAAAGCAACATATCCGCATTTTGCTTCATAAAGGTCTGCCTTACTTATGCATTCCCACGGAGCATGCATATTTAAAACCGGCACTCCACAGTCTGTAACATTCATGCCGTAAAGAGCAAGAATATATGCTATGGTTCCGCCGCCACCGACATCAACCTTGCCAAGCTCTCCTGTCTGATATGTAACAGAATCCGTTTCAAATACTGCACGTAGTTTTGCAAGATATTCGGCGTTTGCATCATTGGAACCGGACTTTCCGCGTGCGCCCGTATATTTTTCAAGTACTATGCCATGGCCAAGCTTTGTTGAATTTTTCTTATCAAAGCTTGAAGCAAATGTAGGATCAAATGCGGCACTGACATCGCTTGAGAGCATATTTGAGTTTGCAAGACATCTTCTGAGTGAAAGCTCTGATGTCACACCCGTAAGTGCCATTATCTCTGCAACAGTGTTTTCAAAGAACTGTGAACGCATGCCTGTTGCGCCTACAGAGCCTATCTCCTCCTTATCGACCAGTATGCAGCATCCTGTCCTCTCGCAGTTTCCTGCCTCTATCATCGCTTTAAAGCTCGGGAATGCACATACTCTGTCATCGTGTCCGTAACCTAATATCATGCTTCTGTCAAAGCCAGCCTCTCTAGCTTTTCCTGCCGGTACGACTTCTATCTCTGCTGAATGAAAATCATCTTCCTCTATGTCATAATTATCCTTCAATATCTTAAGGATGTTGGCTTTAACTGCTTCTTTTTCCTTTTCTTTTTCTTCCTTGTTTGACGATAAAGGCATGCTTCCGACGATAACGTCAAGCTGATCACCCTCGATCACCTTTGCACCCTTCTTATCCATCTGCTCGGAAGCAAGATGTATCAGAAGATCAGATATAAAGAACACCGGATCATCCTCATCTTCACCGATATTGATCTCAACAGTTGAAAGATCCTTCTTTACAACCACGCCGTGAAGTGCAAGTGGAAGTGTTACCCACTGATACTTCTTTACTCCACCGTAATAATGCGTATCAAGATATGCTATCTCTGTATCCTCATAGAGCGGATTGCTCTTAAGATCAAGTCTTGGAGAATCAATATGAGCTCCGAGTATGTTCATACCATTTTCGAGTGGCTCCTTCCCAATGTTGAACATGATCACTGACTTGTTCATATTAACGGCATATACCTTGTCTCCTGCTTTAAGGCTCTTGCCTGCCTTTATAAGCTTTTCAAGTTCTACATATCCTTCCTTTTCTATCGCATTAACAATGTAGTCCGTACATTCCCTCTCGGTCTTACCGTTGTTCAAAAAATCGCAATACTCTTTTGCAAATGTATCAATTGCCTTGACCTTCTTTTGCTTTGCATCAGTCCATACATTCTTAGACATTTCATGTTCCTCCTTATCGTATATTCAAGAACAGGAATGCGTTAATTTCGCATTCCTGTTGTTCTTCTCTTATGCTCTCAGTTCTATTCCAAGGCTTTCAAGTCCGTTTAATATCTTCTTCATGGCACCGTTTATATCATCTTCATTGAGTGTTCTGTCTTTTGCTCTGAATGTGATGTTATATGCCACAGACTTGTAGCCTTCCTTTATCTGGCTGCCTTCATAAATATCAAACAGTGAAAGGCTCTCTAATATCTTTCCGCCTCTTTGCGTGATCATGGCTTCGATCTGGCCTACCATTATCTCTTTAGGTACAACCATTGAGATGTCTCTGCTTACTGCAGGATACTTGGCAAGTCCGACATACTTTCTGTCAAATGATGCGAACGGAAGTACGTTGGGCATATCTATTACAGCAATATAAGTCTTGGTACCAAGATCATAATTATCAGCTACTGCAGGATGAACCTCTCCCAGATATCCCAGTACGCTTCCATTGTATGAAATAAGAGCCTGACGACCAGGATGAAGGAAATTCTTTCCTGCTTTAGGATCATATTCGATCTTTCCGCTTATTCCTATTGCCTCGAAGAACTCTTCAACAACTCCCTTCATGCCAAAGAAGTCAATATCTCCGTATGCACCGAGCGTAAACTGCATACGCTCATCCGGAAGACTTTCAAGCGGAAGCTTATCAGCTAAATATATGTTGCCCATCTCATACAGACGAACATTGGTATTTCTTCTGTTATAGTTTGTAGAAAGCGATGTGAGCATACCGTTTAAAGATATGGTTCTCATTATAGAGAAATCCTCTCCAAGCGGATTTGATATAACGATCGCATTTCTTGCAGGATCATCACTGTCAAGTAGCAGCTTATCAAATACCTTGGGGCTCTCAAAGCTGTAACACATACCCTGTGAGAATCCGCAATATTGAGCCACCTGTCTTGCAATAGCCTCAACTCTAAGCTTGAAAGGAAGCTTTCCTGTTGTTGCCTCGCCGCTAGGAAGTGTACTCGGTATCTTGTCATATCCATAGAATCTTGCAACCTCCTCGGCAAGATCAGCTATTCCTTCAAGGTCCTGACGGAATGAAGGGATCACGATCTCACCAGAAGCCTCATCATATACAAGTTCAAGCTTTTTAAAGATTGCTAGCATTGTATCAGCATCTATATTAGTTCCAAGCAGTTCATTTATTCTCTCAGGTCTGAATTTGATCCTGTTTAAATCCTTAAGGGGCTCGCAAACATCAACTACTCCGCTTACAACCTCACCACAGCCCAGTTCCTGTATTAACGCACAAGCACGGTTTATCGCATCAAGAGCATTTCTGGGATCAAGTCCTTTTTCAAACTTTCCAGAAGCATCTGTACGGAGTCCGAGACGTTTAGCACTCTTTCTTACATTTGCTCCGTTAAATGTAGCCGCTTCAAAGCATACTGTCTTGACATCATCCGTGATCTTTGAATTCTCTCCACCCATGATACCTGCAATACCGATCGGCTTTACAGCATCATTGATCATGAGCATCTCGCCATCAAGTTTACGTTCCTGACCGTCAAGAGTCATGAATGTATCACCTTCTGAGGCACGCTTTACAATGATCTTATTTCCTTCGATCTTATCAAGATCGTATGCATGCATTGGCTGGCCATACTCTTCCATGACATAGTTTGTTATATCAACAAGGTTGTTGATAGGTCTGATACCGCTTGCAGCAAGTCTTCTCTGCATCCACTGCGGTGATGGCTCTATCTTGATATTCTTAACGACCCTTGCACAGAATCTGGGGCACAGATCTGTATCCTTTACTTCAACCGAGATATAATCCTCGATCTTGTCGTCACATTCCTTTACATTAACTTCTGGAGTAACAAAAGGCTTGTCAAAAGTAGCAGCAGCCTCTCTTGCGATTCCTAAAACACTGTAGCAGTCTACTCTGTTTGATGTGATCTCATATTCAAAAACCACATCATGAAGTCCCAAAAGCTCTATCGCATCAGCTCCCACCTCAGTATCTTCAGGGAAGATGTATATTCCATTCTCGGGAGCTTCAGGATACATGTTTCTGTCCGAACCGAGTTCCTCGATCGAACACATCATACCGAAACTGTCTACTCCTCTGAGTTTTCCGTTCTTGATCACAATCCCGTCTTCAGGAAGCGGACCACCGTCATGACCGCCAGCAACCTTACCTCCGTCTATAACAACAGGAACCTTGTCTCCTACTTTGACATTGGGAGCACCCGTAACGATCTGAAGTTTCTTATCTCCAAGATCCACCTGGCAGATGATGAGTTTATCCGCATCGGGATGACGCTCTATAGACAGGATCTGTCCAACGTATATATCCTTAAGATTCTTATCAAGACACTCATATGTCTCTACCTTTGTACCGCTTAATGTGAGTGCATCAAGATATTCCTGTCCGCTGCATTCAAGTTCTGGTACATAAGCCTTTATCCATGATAATGCTGTATTCATAAAAACTAATCTCCTCTATCTGATCTATGAGTTTTACCGTCTTAGAACTGCTTTAAAAACCTTGCATCATTCTCATACAACAGTCTCATATCATCTATCTCATATTTAAGAAGTGCAATACGCTCAAGTCCGATACCGAATGCAAATCCTGTGTACTCCTCAGGATCGATCTTGCTCATCTTAAGTACGTTTGGATGAACCATACCGCAGCCAAGGATCTCAATCCAGCCTGTTCCCTTGCAGAATCGGCATCCTTCACCGCCACACTTAAAGCAGCTGATATCCATTTCCGCAGAAGGCTCTGTGAAATTAAAGTGATGAGGTCTGAATCTTACCTTTGTATCTGCACCGAAAAGCTCTTTTGAAAACTCAGCAAGCGTTCCCTTAAGATCAGCAAATGTGATGTGCTTATCTATTACTAGTCCCTCGATCTGATGGAAAGAAGGAGAATGAGTCGCATCAACCTCATCAGATCTGAATACACGACCAGGTGCGATCATTCTGATGGGAAGCTTACCCTTTTCCATTACGTGAACCTGGGTTCCGCTTGTCTGTGTACGAAGAAGGAAATCTCCGTTTATATAGAATGTATCCTGTTCATCCTTTGCAGGGTGATCAGCAGGTATATTCAAGGCTTCAAAGTTATAGTAATCCGTCTCTATCTCGGGTCCTTCAACAACTTCATAACCCATACCGATAAAGATTCTCTCAACCTCTTCCATGGCTATTACATTGGGATGGCTGTGACCAACCGCGCTTTTCTTTGCGGGAAGGGTAACATCAATGACCTCAGCCTTCATCTGAGCCTCACGCTTGAGATTCTCCATCTTCTTAATAGCATCTTCAAGAACCTTTTCGATCTCGGCTCTGGTTTCATTGACAAGCTGTCCGACCTTTGGTCTGTCTTCCGGAGCAACATCCTTCATGCTCTTTAAAACAGCAGTCAGTTCACCCTTCTTACCAAGGAAGTTAACTCTTATCTCATTAAGCTTTTCCAAAGCATCACTGTTCTCGATCTGCTTAATGGCCTCTTTTCTGATCTGTTCAAGTTTTTCGTTCATCATAAAACCTCACATAATTGACTAAAATATGTCTAACTTGTTTATTTTATACTCTCATTATCAATATATCAAGACTTAGCATCATTCTTTTTACCCAGTGTCTGCCTGATAACGCTTCCGAAATACCTGTTTAGGTTGGCACCGATCAGTAAGATATACATGCACGCATACATCCAGATCATGATAAGTACAACGGAACTCAAGCTTCCATATACATTAAATCCATGATAATAGTCGACATACATAGAAAAGCCCCATGAAATGGCCGACCATCCGATAGCCGAGAATGCCGCTCCAGGTATCTGAAATCTCATCTTGAGCTTCTTGTTCGGAAGGAATGTATACATAAAGGCAAAAAAGAAAGTAAGCAATCCCCATACCATCAAAAATCGAAGATTTCCGATCAGCTTAAGATAATCGGATATTCCGGGAGCTATCCTTCGTATATAGTCGGTAAAGTTTTCACCTGCTATTATCATTCCAAAGCAACCGATAAGAAGCACCATCATAATAACAGCATAGAAAGAGGCCCTGACCCTGACGAAAATGAAGTTTCTGTTCTCAGTGACTTCGTTTGCAGTATTCAGTCCCATCATCATGCCCCACATACCTTTTCCGCCAGACCAAAGCATTACCACGATAGCTATAGGCAATATGGCCTGATATTGGATGTATACCTGTGCAACAAGGTTTTCGATGATACTATCTATGAAACCCGGTGTATACTCTTCCAACACAGCCACGATCATATCTTCAGTAAAAGGCAGATATGAAAGTATTACACAGCCGATAAGAAGTATGGGAATGATCGACAGCAAAAAGAAAAACGCCATCGATGATGCATATGCTGCGACGTTGTCTCTTTGAAGTTGTTTCCCAAAGGTATAAAAGATAAGATACAGTCTCTTAATCATGCTAATAATTATATTATTTTGAGCGGTACTAAGCAATAAAAAAGTGGCTATGAAAAGCCACTTGAAAATACTCCCTAATGTTGGTCCCAAGAGTGTTCCTGAATTTTGACTCCTAGCCAAGGCCAGGTGGGCAACCGCAACTTAAGCGTCTGTCTTCCACTGCGCATTCGGAGGCCTGACATCTTCTTAAGCAATATAGGAATCCCGTTTAAAGTAAATGTAGGTTCAAAATATCAGGAATGGGTCCCTCTCGGGTAAGTTTATTATACTATATTTAGCGCAAAAATGCAAATTTTATACTATTATTCTGAACTTCTTATTGAGTATGGATATATCAACGTGTCTCTGCTCTCCGCCGTACTCTCCGTCAAGCGTCCATGCCGTCGTTGTATCATGCTCGACAGTAATATGAGCTCCCTTATCAAGAATGATGAGCTCACCCGCTTCATCAGGCTTACCTGAAGCAAGAGCCTTTACTATCCTGTTAAGTTCAATGATGTTTTTAGGTGCTCTTACAAACATTACCTCATATAATCCGTCATCCAACGACATATCATGAGATGCCCTGTTCTTCATTCCGCCGACAGAAAGAGAATTGGTGACAAGTCCGAGTAAAAAATCACCTTCATAAGACTTGTCGTCTATAGTCAGCTTGAGTTTATAAGTGGTGAGTTCGGATACCACCTTGATACCTTCAAGGATGTATGCCGAATATCCCATGACGTTCTTTATCTCCTGGGGAGTCGTATACACGACTTTGGTAAAGATTCCGAATGCAGCAACATAAAGGAAATTACTGTCATTGAATCTTCCCATATCGACTGCCTGTTCTTTCCCCGTTATCGATGTCTCGAGCGCTTCCATCAGATTCCCCGGAAGTCCTAAAGTATTTGCATAATCATTTGTGGATCCTGCAGGGATATACGCTATAGGGAAATCAAGATTAAGCTCATCAGTATAACCTATGAAGTTATTGAGAGTACCGTCGCCTCCGCTTACAACTACTCTGTCATACCCCTCAAAGTCCTTGGGCTTAAGTTCGTTCATCTTAAGGACAGGACACATGGTGACAAGACATTCATTATTGTTGTAATACTGAACGATCTCAAACATCTTCTTTCTTACAACACCGGTCCCCGAAACGGGATTATATATAAACAAAACCTTTTTCAAGTCTTGCTGCCTCCTTTTTTATCTCTGGTAAAGTCTTCAACTTTCTGTCTTATCTCATCAAGTGAATCCTTGAACCTGTCAGAATACAGGATATTGTTTCTTATCATGTTTCTGTATAATACACCGCGCCTTTGAGCACTTTCCCTGATCCTGGTTCTCATCAGTTCATTTTTCACCCTATACTCGGCGATCTGTGAAAGAAATTCCTGTCTTTTAACTTCAAGCTCATCTCTGATATACATATCAGCAAGCTTTTCTCTGGCATATTCGAGTCTCTTCTCCATCTCATCCATTCTTTCCTCAAGATGAAGTTTAGCCTGTTCCTTTCTCTCTTCCACCTTTTCGGTTATGGCTTCAATAGCCTGATTCTTCGCATCGTCCGCAAATGCGATCATCACATCCATGCGTTTTTCCATGCGTTCCATTTCATCTCTGAAACGCTCCATTGCAATGATGACATCGCGAAGATCCAGAGCAGTCTTAAATGATAAGCTGAAATCAGCAGCAAAATATATCAAAAGGATCAGAACGATGATATGAAGCCATTCAGACGGTATCATCATCACTTTCTTCTCTATCGGGATCTTACCGACATAATTCATCAAAAGCGTAAAAAATCCCCATAGTATGGAAGCTGCCAGACACACATGCCCCTTGATGTTAAGAAATCTTCCGGTGTAGTCCCAGTATCTGACTCTGAATATCCTAAGCATCATGTCACCGGTGACATATTCCATAACACTGGCGCAGATCATACCAGTAAAATACATGATGACAGGATGCGCCATCAAAGGTGCTCCTACAGCAAGCATCAAAACACATCCGCATCCATAGATGGGTATGAACGGACCTCTCATAAAACCCCTGTTGGTAAGTTTTCTGTTTTTGATGCTGACAAATGAGCTCTCCCATATCCATCCGAAGAAACAGTATATGAAAAAGAAAAACAGCCATTGATCAGTTGTGTAAATCATAGTCATGCACTGAAATCTATAACAGGTTTTTCAGGCTCTTTCGTTACAGCAACATCTGTAGCATAAAGTACAGGGCCTGCGCCTTCATAATCGGCAAAATACTCGTTCTTTATTTTCGCAGTAACCTTTACCCAGCTTTTTTCCATTAAGTTTTCACAACCTTCAAAATGAGTTGCAAAACCTAAAAATGCCATATCATCGGCACAACATGTCATAGCCATACGTCCAGGTACGAAATAATCTTTAGGAAACTTCTTGGGTTTGAGCACCTGTCCGACATAAGATATAGTCTTACCTTCATATCTTGCCGGATTATCCATCATGTCTATGTACCATATGCCGTATCCAAGATTATCAAGCTCAATGACATCTGCATTCAGATCAAAAGGAAGATCCTCATCCAGTGTCATGTTTATCTCTCCGTCCTTGCCTTCAAAGATTATATCAGCCTGCGGATTAACTGCCTTGACATTTCTTTTGAAGTTAGCAAGATCATTTACACCGTCACAGCGGTTGAATATGATCATCTCGCTTCCTCTGACCATATCAGCGACCATTGAACGCATATTTGTATAATACATCGGGAAGGTGCTTGCATCGATCAGTGTGATCTGCTGTTCAACAACCCAGTTTTCAGGTAACTGAATATCCTTATGCTTCCACATCCCGTTATACTCGATTATGACTCTGCTTACTTTATCTTTGTTTGCCAGATAATTTAGAGCATCAACCGTGAAATCCTCTTCGTCTTCTATGACTTCAAGGATAGTGTTGGTCCTTTTTAGCGTTTTGGGATCATACTCCTGCTCACCTTCCTCACATAAGATTAGCAGTGTCCTTTCTCCTGTTCTGAAATAATCCTGACTTATGGTAAATGAAATGAAATCAGTCTTCCCGCTTTCCAAAAATCCGTTGATCATATATACGGGAATCTTTGTATTTGTCTTGCCAAACATTTTTATACTCCAAACAGTTCTTCTATCTCATGTTCATTAAGATTTGAGCCTATAACACATAACTTGCCTGTAACGTCAGCCTTTCCGGTACGGATATTCTTTTCACCCGGTACATAGTCAAAATAGATCCATGTTCCGTCATTTGACGCAACCATGCCCTTGGCTCTCAGTATAATGCCATATTTATCCGCATCTTCCAAAGAATCAAGTGCAGAATCAATATCCGCTTTTTCAAACTTCTTAGGTGTCTCAACACCCCAGCTTGTAAATATCTCATCGGCATGATGATGTCCCTCATGATCATGATGGTGATGGTGTTCATGCTCTTCATGGTGATGATGCTCATGGTCTTCGTGTCCATGCTCTTCATGATGATGATGCTCATGTTCTTCGTGTTCATGCTCTTCATGATGATGGTCGTGTTCTTCATGTTCGTGATGATGATGTTCATGCTCTTCATGCTCGTCATCGTCATCGTGGTCATGATGATGATGGTCGTGATCATGACATCCGCATGTGCAATCCTCTCCGTGTTCATGATGATGTTCATGCTCATGATGTTCTTTCAAAGCCTGTTCCATAAGCTCTTTTTCAAGGTCTGTTGCACCTTCAAAAGTCCTGAGTATAGTTTCTCCATCAAGCTGATCCCACGGCGTTGTTATGATAGTTGCTTTCTCATTGTGCTCTCTTATAAGCTCGATTACATTATCAAGCTTTTCTTCAGAGATATCCTGTGTACGGCTGAGTACGATAGTACCAGCATGCTCGATCTGGTTATTGAAAAATTCACCAAAGTTCTTGATATACATCTTTGCCTTGTTTCCATCGACTACAGCAACAGCACTGTTTAATACCACATCTGTGCCTAAACCGGCATCGTTTATGGCCTTCATAACATCACTTAATTTGCCGACACCTGAAGGTTCTATGATGATCCTTTCAGGATGATACTGATCTATTACATCCTTGAGAGCTGTTCCAAAATCACCAACAAGCGAACAGCAAATACATCCTGAATTCATCTCCTTTATCTCGATTCCAGCTTCCTTAAGGAATCCTCCGTCGACACCTATCTCACCGAATTCATTCTCAATAAGAACAGTACTACTCCCATTCAAAGCCTCAGATAAAAGCTTTTTAATAAGAGTAGTCTTTCCTGCTCCTAGGAATCCTGAAACAACATCAATTTTAGTCATTGTATTAACGCCTTCTTTCTAAAATAAACTGAATATATAAAACAAGCAGAACTGTAAGCCGGGTTATGTCTTGGATGATCATCTATCTAGGACGGTCGTTGCCGACCGCCTCAAGCGACCTACCTGGAAGCTCGCCGGGCAAGGTCAACGCTTCCTGCTTGGTCTTGCTTCAGATGGAGTTTACATGTGCCCTGTCTGTTACCACACAGGCGGTAGTCTCTTACACTGCCATTTCACCCTTACCCCGAGGGGCGGTATATTTCTGTTGCACTGGTCTGGGAGTCACCTCCACCGGACGTTATCCGGCATCCTGCCCTATGAAGCCCGGACTTTCCTCGTCAGCTAATGCTGCCGCGATCACCCGTCCTGCTTGTTTTAAGCATATTAAACTTTGAATATAGATCCACCGACAAATTCTCTTGCGATCGAATTGATCGGAATCTTGTCGGAAGGTATACTAACAAAATATCCGAGGAATTTCAACAGACGCTGAGCCTCAAGATATTCGGGTTCATCTTTTTCGATCTCATGAAGCAGAGGTTCTGCATAAAGTTTCAGAGCAGCAAGCTCATAGATCATTGCAGAGTTAAACATTACATCTGCGCTTTCCTGGAACGGGAAGATATTCTCCTCTTCGCCCCTTCTTACACTAGGCCACATCTCTATAGTACGCTTAGCTAGATTTCCTCTTGTACGAGCATCTCTTACTATACGTCTCAATAATCTTCCGTCAGTAGTCGGTATTCTGTTATGGCCATCTATATTTAGACAAGTAAGAGCACTTATATATATCTTAAACTTGCTCTCTGTAGGCAGTTTATAGCTCATCTTGTCATTAAGTCCGTGAATACCCTCTATTACAAGAATGTCATCCTCTCCAAGCTGCATGTAATGTCCGTTATACTCTCTTTTGCCTGTCTTGAAGTTAAATGTAGGCATCTCGACTCTCTTGCCCTCAAGAAGAGCCACCATGTCATTATTAAAGCCTTCAACATCTATTGCTTCCAGACACTCAAAATTATAATTTCCATTTTCGTCAAGAGGCGTATCCTCTCTGTTTACGAAATAATCATCAACTCCGATGGGATGCGGCTTAAGGCCGTGAGTGCGCAGCTGTATTGAAAGTCGGTGAGAAAAGCTTGTCTTTCCTGAAGAGCTGGGTCCGGCTATCATGACAAACTTGACTCCGTCACGTGCCGCAATCTCTCCTGCGATCTCAGCGATTCTTCTCTCCTGAAGAGCTTCCTGGACAAGTATCATATCCTCAAGCTCACCATCACAGATCTTGTTGTTCAGATCACCGACTGTTCCTATGCCCATAGCATTTCCCCACTCCGTAGTGGTATCCATGCTCTTGAAGAGCTTCTCTCTGGGCTCGAATGTTTCGAGATTGAACGGATCGTTCTTATCGGGTAGCAGAAGAAGGAATCCATCCTCATATGCCATAACAATAAATGATTTGATATATCCTGTGCTCGGGAGCATATATCCGTAGAAGTAATCATTATAATCCTCTATCGAATAAACATTTACAGACGAACTCATACGATACTTGAAAAGATTGACTTTGTCGATCATTCCCTGCTCTTCAAACAGAGCTATCGCCTCTGCTATCGGATATGTCTTTTTAACGATCGGAATATCCTTTTCAACAAGTTCCGTCATTCGCATATTTACATGCTCGACTAGATCGTCTGTAACCTTATAATCACCCTGTGGCGAACAGTACAGACCTTTTCCGATTGAGAACTCAACCTTTACTCTGCCATTTATCTTTGAACCTACAACATCGCTGAGAGCCTTTACAAAAAGCATTGTTGCACTTCTCTCGTATGTCTTGTGTCCAATGCCGTCTCTAAGTGTAATAAACTCTAACTTCGCATCTTTCTTAACAGTCTTGTAAAGCTCTCTTATCTTGCCATCTTCTATAACGAGTGCGATCTCACCGTTATACTTCTCCTGGTATTCATTTGCGATCTGCTCAAATGTAGTACCCTCGTTATACTCTTTTGTAATCCCCTCAACCGTAATTTTTGCCATATTGGCTACCTCCATTTAATCTTGTATTTTATCCAGCAATCCTCTTATAAGCTCTATTTCCCCGTTAACCTCATCTGCTCGAGTGTTGTTCTTTCCGGTTTTTAGCTCAGACCCTGTATCGATCCTTTCAATAATATCCTCAAGTTTGACAAGCCTGTCTTTCAGGTAATCGATAAGTACAGGATGTTTCTTTTTTATCAGAACCGGTCCGTAGAGAGCCTGTACATCATTAATCTGTCTTGTGAAATCTGCATCATATGAGCACTTAATGATCACATAGAACTTTGACTCGTCATATACCATGTCCTCATCTATGATCTCAAATCCGTTTTGAACAAGAAAACTTCTTACATGATCGATCTCAGATTGAGGCGATAGTATCATCTCATCCATCTTTTGAAATACTTCGATAGAATCTGAAATGATCCGTTCAGTCAGCCTGCCACCCATTCCGGCAATGACAGCACCGTCTGCATCTCCCGGCTCAAGAGCCTTTGCCCCGTCAGACTTAATAACATCGATTCGTTCTGACATGCCATAATCATTAACGTGTTCATGTGCGCGTTTCAGAGGGCCGTCGTTGATGTCCATCGCAAATACATGATCGACATTTTTTTCCTTGATAAGATATATACTGACAAATCCATGATCGCATCCTATATCGGCAACGCGTTTGGCACTTACCATATCTGCGATCTTTTTCATTCTTTTGCTTACCGGAACCATCAGTCGAGATAATCCTTTAACTTGCGAGATCTTGAAGGATGACGAAGCTTGCGCAGTGCCTTAGCCTCGATCTGACGGATTCTCTCACGTGTTACATTGAACTCTTTACCTACTTCTTCAAGAGTACGTGCTCTTCCATCATCAAGACCAAATCTCAGTCTTAATACCTTCTGTTCCCTGTCTGTCAATGTGCTTAAAACCTCAAGCAACTGCTCCTTTAAGAGTGTAAATGCAGCCGCGTCAGCCGGTACGGGAATATTGTCATCCGGTATGAAATCACCAAGATGGCTGTCTTCTTCTTCACCGATAGGTGTTTCGAGTGAAACAGGTTCCTGACTTATCTTCAGTATTTCTCTTACACGCTCAACAGGCATGTTCATCTCTTCTGCAATCTCTTCAGGGGTAGGTTCACGACCAAGTTCCTGAAGCAGCTGTCTTGAAACGCGGATGAGCTTGTTGATGGTCTCAACCATATGAACAGGTATACGTATAGTCCTTGCCTGATCAGCAATAGCTCTTGTTATAGCCTGTCTGATCCACCATGTTGCATATGTAGAGAACTTGAATCCTTTGCGGTAATCAAACTTCTCAACAGCCTTTATAAGGCCAAGGTTTCCTTCCTGGATTAGATCAAGGAACAGCATTCCTCTTCCCACATATCTTTTAGCAATGGAAACTACAAGTCTTAAGTTTGCCTCTGCAAGTTTCTTCTTTGCCTCTTCATCGCCTTCTTCCATTCGAAGAGCCAGTTCGATCTCTTCTTCGGCTGAAAGTAACGGCACCTTTCCTATTTCCTTAAGGTACATACGAACAGGGTCTTCTATACTTACACCGTCCGGAACCGAAAGATCGATATTCTCCATATCAATCTCTTCTTCATCGCTCAGCATGATCTCTTCATCATCAATGATATCAATATCATCAAGCGACATGTCATCTTCAACAGGATCGATCTTCATAACATCGACACCTGCCGCATCCAATGTCTCGAGCAACTTATCCATCTGCTCCTCGTCAAGATTGAATTCCGCAAAAGTATCCAGAACTTCGTTGTACTCTACAACGTTTTCCCTCTTCTTTGCGGAATCGAGGAATCCTTTCAGTTTTTCCTCAAATTTTGGTTGTAATGATTCGTCCATGTTATAAATCTCCTATCCCAGTTTTATTTTTGTCTTTTTTAAATCTTCAAGAAGCTTCTTTCCTTCAACGACTCTTGTGATCGCATTCGGATTGCTTCCGATATTTCTTGAATAATACTCAAGACTTCCAGTCTTGACGCTGACCAGTATATCATGCAGTGTTTTTTCTCTTTCCCTGATATCATCTATCTCAGCCGGTAATCCGTCAGAATTAAGAAGCTTTGTGTTGAACAGTTCGGCAACTCTTTTCTGATCCTCTTCATCTTCGAAAGCGGATATGAATGATGCAGGTTCGATCTTATTGTCATCTTTCAGGCTCTCAAATAGCTTTTCAGCTATCTTTTGATACATCTCGTCCGTGAAATCATGCGGACTTATATATGGTGAGATCTTTTCGAATATGCTGTTATCCTCACTGATCCAGGTGATGAGCAGTCGCTGTGATCGTTTTCGTCCCTCTTCAGGATCAGCCTTCTTTATAGCCGGTTTGACAGCCATTTGTTCTAAGGGTCTTGATATCCCCGCAGCGGCATATCCGATGACCATCTTCTTCATTGCATCCGTCGAGATACTGTACCTTTCGCATATGGCATCGATATAATTATTTCTCTCGACCTCATCAGCAAATCCGCAGATCCTTTTAGCTATCTCTCTATAAAACGCCGTCTTTGAATCCGGATCCTTAAGATCATATCCTCTTTCAAGGACCTCTATCTCAAAGAAAAAGCTGTTCTTAGCATTATCTATTCGTTCCTGAAGCTTTTCGCTTCCCAGATTCTTTATGAATTCATCAGGATCCTTATAGGGATTAAGATCAAGTACCTTTGCCGTAAGTTCAACTTCTCTTAGTATCCCGATAGCTCTCAATGCCGCATTGGTTCCCGCTCCGTCGCTGTCATAACTTAATATAACGCTGTTGCAGAATCTTTTTAAAAGATTTGCCTGACCTGATGTAAATGCCGTTCCAAGTGAAGCCACCGCTTCCTTGAATCCAGCCTGGTGCATGGATATTACATCCATATAGCCCTCGCACAGTATCAGGTAATCCTTTCTTGATGATCTGGCAAAATTTAGTCCGAACAGATTCCTGCTCTTATCAAATATTGGTGTTTCCGGACTGTTTAAATACTTGGGTTCTCCCTCTCCCATGACTCGTCCGCCAAAACCGATCACCCTGTGATTGATATCCTGGATTGGGAACATCACTCTGTTCCAAAACTTGTCATGTGTCCCTCTTTTTTCATCATGGGATGCAAGGCCTGCTTTTACTATCAGTTCGTCCGTATAACCCTTTTGTTTCAGATATTTGACCAGATCATCTGAATACGGCAGAGAAAAGCCAAGTCCGAAACTGTTAATCGTATCAGAGGTGAGCTTTCGGTCCGTAAAATATTTCATACCCAGCTCTCCGGGTTTTCCCCTTAGCTGATAATAAAAATACTTGGCTGCCTCTTTATTTATCTCAAGCAGGATCGATTTCTCGCTCATCTGCTTTTTCTGTTCTTCGTTAAGCTTAAGCTCAGGCAGCTTTACTCCTGCTCTGTCCGCCAGTTTTTCTATGGCTTCCTGAAATGTCGCATTCTCATGCTTCATTAAGAAAGTAATGACATTTCCTCCGGTATGGCAGCCGAAGCAGTAAAACATCTGCTTTGTGGAAGAAACCATGAACGACCCTGTCTTCTCATTATGGAATGGGCACAGGCCGACATAGTTGGCTCCCTTTTTTTGGAGTCTGACATAACCAGAAACAATATCCACTATATCATTTTTACTTCTGACTTCTTCTATGATCTCATCCGGATAATACATCCGATCAATTCCTCATTTCATCTATAAATGCCATGATTTAGGTATAAACAGCTCATCATATAATGCTATGGCATATCTGTCGCTCATCGCTCCTACAAAGTCGCATACGATTCTTTCCTTTGGCTCGCCTCTGTTCAAAAGAGCAAGCAGTTCAGAAGGAAGAAGATCAATATGATTCATGTAGTAAGTATATAGCGTCTCCATAAGCCTTTCAGCCTTGCCCTCTTCAGACTTGGCTTCAGGATTCTTATAAACATTCTCAAACATGAACTCTCTAAGTTCCTTCATCGCCTGTGCAACAGGCTCAGACTGTAATATATCGTCTTTTTCAAAGCTTGTTGTGACTACATCATGTATGAAGTGATCGAGACGTTCACCAGTTGTATAACCTATTACTTCCCTTATGCTCTTTGGGACGTCGGCTTCGGTTAGGATACCGGCTCTTATCGCATCATCCATGTCATGATGTATATAAGCAATCTTATCGGAAAGTCTAACTATCTTTCCTTCAAGAGTAGCCGGATTGCCGCTTGTCTGATGATTGAGTATGCCGTCTCTTACCTCCCAGGTCAGATTAAGTCCCTGACCATCTTTTTCCAAAACATCCACGGTTCTTAAACTCTGTTCATGATGTTCAAATCCAAGAGGACATATCTCATTTAAGGCTCTTTCTCCTGCATGTCCAAAAGGCGTATGACCGAGATCATGTCCGAGAGCTATGGCTTCGACAAGATCCTCATTAAGTTTCAAAGCCTTGGCTATGGTACGCGCATTCTGGCTTACCTCTAAAGTATGTGTGAGTCTTGTCCTGTAATGATCACCCTCAGGTGATAAGAAAACCTGAGTCTTATCCTTAAGCCTTCTGAAGGATTTACTGTGCAATATCCTGTCTCTGTCTCTTTGAAAGACCGGTCTTATATCGCACTGCTTCTCCTCTCTTTGCCTTCCTCGTGTATTTACACTAAGAGTTGCATAAGGACTGAGCGTTATTTTTTCTCTGTTTTCGAGTTCCTCTCTAATAGTCATGCTGATACCTCATATTAACCTCATATTTTTATTATTCAGCATATATTTGTTTTTTCCTTTATCTGAAAATATAAAATTTTTATTAACTTGCCTGTAAAAGTCAAATACTGTTGAAACTTAAAATCCAACTCTGTATAATAGTTAGGATTGCAAAAACAGACATATATAAAAATAAAGAAAAAAGACATGAAATACACATTAGGAATCGATATAGGTTCAACAACCGTTAAAATAGCCATATTGAATGAAGATCACAAGATCCTATTCTCTGATTATGAAAGGCATTTTGCCAATATTCAGGAAACACTTACAGATCTTCTTAAAAAAGCCAAGGAAAAACTCGGAAGCATGACTGTTCATCCCATGATAACGGGATCCGGCGGTCTGACTCTGGCCAATCACCTCGAGGTGCCTTTTACCCAAGAAGTTATTGCTGTATCAACTTCTCTTGAAGAATTTGCGCCAAAGACTGATGTAGCCATTGAGCTAGGTGGTGAAGATGCTAAGATCATCTATTTTGATAACGGAAATATCGAACAAAGAATGAACGGCATCTGTGCCGGTGGTACAGGTTCATTTATAGATCAGATGGCAGCTCTGATCCAGACGGATGCAAAAGGGCTTAATGAATATGCAAAGAATTACTCATCACTATATACTATTGCGGCTCGTTGCGGTGTATTTGCCAAAACTGATATACAGCCGCTTATAAACGATGGTGCGACTAGAGAAGATCTTTCAGCTTCGATCTTCCAAGCCGTTGTAAATCAGACAATTTCAGGTCTTGCCTGCGGTAAACCGATAAGAGGTCACGTTGCTTTCCTTGGCGGTCCACTGCACTTTCTTTCAGAACTTCGCGCTGCTTTTATACGTACACTCAAACTCGATGATGAACACATAATAGATGTCGATAACTCACATCTGTTTGCTGCAATCGGTTCAGCACTGAATGCTAAAGAAGACGTAAGCGTATCTCTAGATGAGATGATCGCAAGATTAAGTAGCGGAATCAAGATGGAATTTGAGGTCGCACGTATGGAGCCTCTTTTTGCATCTGAAGAAGAATATGACGAATTTGAAAGAAGACACGCTAAAGCCCAGGTAAAAAAAGCTGATCTTGCAACATATAAAGGCAATTGCTTCATGGGTATCGATGCAGGTTCCACTACAACTAAGATCGCAGTTGTCAGCGAGGAGGGTGATCTTCTATATTCGTTCTACGATAATAACAACGGAAATCCCCTTCAAACAGCAATAGATGCCATCATCGATATTTATAAAGTTCTTCCAAGCGATGCTCATATTGTAAGATCATGCTCTACCGGTTACGGTGAGGCTCTTATGAAAGCGGCATTCCTTCTTGACGATGGTGAAGTTGAGACCGTTGCGCACTACTATGCCGCTGCATTCTTCAAACCTGACGTAGACTGCATCCTCGACATAGGCGGTCAGGATATGAAATGCATCAAGATCAAAAATCAGACCGTTGACAGTGTACAGCTGAATGAGGCATGTTCTTCAGGCTGCGGATCATTTATCGAAAACTTCGCTGAATCACTCAATTACAGTGTTCAGGATTTTGCGAAAGAAGCTTTGTTTGCTCCTCATCCGATCGATCTTGGTACACGTTGTACCGTATTTATGAATTCAAAGGTTAAGCAGGCACAGAAGGAAGGAGCAAGTGTTGCCGATATATCAGCTGGTCTTGCTTATTCTGTTATCAAAAATGCACTGTTCAAGGTTATAAAGGTATCAGATGCCTCAGAACTTGGCAAAAACATCGTTGTTCAGGGCGGAACCTTCTACAACAATGCTGTACTGAGAAGCTTTGAAAAGACAGCGAACTGTGAAGCGATACGTCCTGATATCGCCGGTATAATGGGTGCTTTCGGAGCCGCTCTCATATCAAGAGAAAGATATGAAGCCGGTTATCGTACTACAATGCTTGATCAGAAGTCTATCGAAAGTTTCACATTTGAAACAAGCATGTCAAAGTGCAAAGGTTGCACCAACAACTGCCGTCTGACAATAAATCGATTCCCCGGCGGCAGGAACTATATCTCCGGCAACCGTTGCGAACGCGGTATCGGCAAGGAACGCAACAAAAACAACATTCCAAATCTTTTTGATTACAAGCTTAAAAGGTTCTTTGATTACGAACCTCTGTCAGCCGAAAAAGCCACTCGTGGAACCGTAGGTATTCCGAGAGTATTAAACATGTATGAAAACTATCCTTTCTGGTATACATTTTTCACAGATTTAGGTTTCAGAGTGATCCTGTCTCCTCTTTCAACCAGAAAGATTTATGAACTCGGTATAGAATCTATACCTTCTGAGTCGGAATGCTATCCTGCGAAACTTGCTCACGGACATATCATGTGGCTGATCAATCAGAAGGTTGATTTTATATTCTACCCTGCTCTTTTCTATGAAAGAAATGAGTTTAAGGATGCAAACAATCACTACAACTGTCCTATTGTTACCTCCTATTCCGAGAATATCAAGAATAATGTCGAAGAAATAGGAAGAGGCGAAGTTAGATTTGTAAATCCGTTTCTCTCATTTATCAGTGCTGATGTGATCGCTAAGGCTCTGGTCAAGGAATTTAGTGATCTGCCTGCTCAGGAAGTTATCACGGCAGTTTATGATGCATGGCGTGAACTCGAGGCAGCTCATCATGATATACAGAAAAAAGGCGAAGAAGTTATAAAGCAGATTGAGGAAACCGGTATAAGAGGTATAGTCCTTGCCGGTCGTCCCTATCACCTCGACCCGGAGATCAATCACGGAATCCCTGAAATGATCACTTCGTACAACATTGCAGTATTAACCGAGGACAGCGTTTCACATCTGGCACAGCCTGAAAGACCGCTAATAGTTTCCGATCAGTGGATGTACCACTCAAGGCTATACGCAGCTGCAAGTTTCGTTCGAACTACCGATAACATAGATCTTGTTCAGCTTAATTCATTCGGTTGCGGTCTTGATGCGGTAACTACAGATCAGGTCAATGACATCCTTTCAAATGCGGATAAGATTTATACCTGTCTTAAGATTGACGAAGTTAACAATCTCGGTGCTGCAAGGATCAGGATCCGTTCTCTAATCTCTGCACTGAATGTAAGAAAACGCCTGAACAAACAGAGAACTGTTCGTCCAAGTTCAATAAACAAGATTGAATTTACCGAGAAGATGTTTGATGATCGTTATACCATTATATGTCCTCAGATGTCTCCGATTCATTTTGACATCATGGGGCCTGCCATGGCAAGCTGCGGCTACAATCTTGTAGTCCTTGATACAAACTCACGTGCTTCCATAGACATGGGACTTAAATACGTCAATAATGATGCCTGCTATCCTTCTCTCTTGGTTGTGGGCCAGCTCATGGAGGCGCTTTTCTCCGGGAAATACGACCTCAACAAAACTGCTCTTGTAATTACCCAGACTGGTGGCGGATGCAGAGCTACCAACTATATTGGATTTATCAGAAGAGCACTTAAAAAAGCCGGTATGGAATATATTCCCGTTATATCCATGAACTTAGGCAATATAGAGACTAATTCCGGCTTCAAGATGAATGTAGACTTCTTAAAGAGAGCTGCCATAGGTGCAGTCTTCGGTGATATATTCCAGAAGGTCGTATATCGTATGCGTCCTTATGAACTCGAAGCCGGAAGTGTGGATAAGCTTCACGAGAAATGGAAAGAAAAGTGTATAGAGTTTGTAACTCAGAAACACCTTTCAATCCCTAAGATGTATAAGCTAATGAAGCAGATCATAAAGGATTTTGATAATATACCGATTGATGAGAACCTTAAAAAGCCTCGTGTTGGAATAGTAGGCGAGATCCTAGTAAAATACTCTCCTGCCGGAAACAACAGACTCGTAGAACTTCTTGAAGCTGAAGGTGCAGAAGCTGTAGTACCTGAACTTATGGGCTTCATGCTGTACTGTTTCCATGATCAGGTTTATAAGAATGAGCATTTCTTTACCAGCAAAAAGAGCGCCATGTTATCTCAGCTCGGAATAGATGCCATAGAATTTTTAACAAAACCGATTAACAAGGAATATGCAAAGAGCAAACACTTTGATCCAGCTCCACCGATATCCACATTGATAAAGTATGCTGAAGAATATGTATCAATCGGCAACCAGACAGGCGAAGGATGGTTCCTGGTCGGTGAAATGGTCGAACTCATCCATTCTGGTGCTCCCAACATTGTTTGTACTCAGCCGTTTGGATGTCTGCCCAACCACATAGTTGGCAAGGGTGTTATCAAAGAACTTCGCAGAACGCATCCTGAGGCTAATATCGTTGCGATTGACTACGATCCCGGTGCTAGCGAAGTAAACCAACTAAATCGTATCAAGCTTATGCTCTCTGCAGCAGTCAAGAAAATGAAATAAGACTTAAGTTTTATCAAAAAATACAAACAACCCCCGACAAAAAGTCGAGGGTTGTTTGTATATATTCAAAGTCACTTATCAAACCTAATCTATCTTAGTACGCATTCTCTTGAACAGAATACTGACGACCACTCCAAAAACAAAAGCCAGCAAAGCAACCAGCACATAACCACCAGTTTCAGGTCTCATCAAAAATGAACCATATACCGTTTCATTTGTATATGTGACGTCACCGCTTACATTAGGAACCAATACTATAACAGTCACCAGGCTAATGAATAACATACAGCTAATCACAGACAGAAGCATATTAGTTCTCTTTATTTGTTTGAGAGATCCTTTCAAGTTGTTCTTTTAAGGCCTTTTGTCCTCTTTGCACAAGATTGTATGTCTGTTTTCTGCTCTTACGCATAACTCGACCAGCCTCTTCATGAGACATGTTCTCAAAATATATCAAGATTAGGATTTCGCGATACTGAGGCGTTAATTTCTCAAGTGCTGAATATAGCTGTCTGTTTCTTTCATCTTTTAGAATATCAAACTCAAGATTCTCAGATGCTACAATATCTTCATCATCGCAAAGTGATACCTCTCTTGATAGTTTTCTTAGACGCATCTAAGAAAGATTTCTTCCCACTGAAAAAAGCCAGGTTTTAAATGAGCTTCTTTCAGAAAACAGTGTCGGTCCTGCAACAATCTGAGCAAACGTATCGATCAATAACTCTTCGGCATCATCAATGTTATGAACTATACCTTTTATAAACAATAAAAGAGATTCCTTATACCTCTCATAAAGTATAAGGATATCTTTCTCATCTCTTTCATTTAAATATCGATTGTATACCTGTTCGTCAGTTTCGTGCATATGTATGGTCAAAATCAGACATCGTTTCCTGTCTGTATTCCTTTTAGAGCATCAATCATGTTGTTGAGAGTGGTATCGGCTATAGCTTCCAGAGCTTCAAGTGTATAGAATCCCTGATGGGAAGTCATCATAACATTCGGAAACGACAGAAGCCTTGCAGTAACCGAATGCTGCATTATCTCGTCAGATCGATCTTCATATACATTTCCGGTCTCTTCCTCATATACATCAAGACCTATTCCAAGGAATTTATTAAGTCTAATTCCTTCTATCAGCTCATCAGTATCAATAAGAGCTCCTCTTGAGGTATTTACCAGTATGACACCATCCTTCATCTTCTTAATGCTCTCAATATTGATCATATGATATGTTGAGTCAAGAAGCGGGCAATGGAGCGATATAAGATCACTGGTCTTAAGAAGTTCATCAAGAGAAACATATTCAACAAAATCCTTAAGATCGGGATTCTGATATACGTCATAGGCTATTACCTTCATACCGAAGCCTCTGCATATACGGCACATAGCAGCACCGATCTTTCCTGTTCCGACTATACCGGCAGTCTTTCCATAAAACAGGACGCCTCTTAATCCTTTAAGAGTATAATCATTCTCTCGTACTTTGTTGTAAGCTTTGTAAAGCCTTCGATTAACGGCCATCGCAAGCGCCATAGCCAGTTCTGCTACTGATTCCGGAGAGTACGCCGGTACGCGTTTTACAGCGATACCTAATTCTTTAGCCTTATCAACATCTACATTGTTATATCCAGCACATCTCATTAAGACTGCTTTTACTCCGCATCCTGAAAGGATCTCCAGAGTCTGAGCAGAAACATCAGCACTTACAAATGCACAGACAGCATCGTAATCCTTTGCCAGTATTGCAGTACGCGGCTCAAGTTCATGCTCGATATAATCTATCTCTATATCAGGAAAATTCGATAGTATTGAATCGAACGATTTGATATCATATGTCTTTGCTGCGTAAAATAATAATTTCATCTTTACCTCCCATTAATGTGAAATTTTGAAATATCTCATCAAAATATCTTTAATATAGTTATATCTTCTAGCATAGGTATTTTCAACTCTTATAAGCTGCAAGTTATGCTCTTGACATATTTTATTCTTCTGGGCATCACGTCTTCTAACTACTTCATCTAGCAAGTGTTCTTTCCCATCAAGCTCTATGGCTAAAACCGGTATTTCCTTCTCTCCATGCTTCTCATACACAACAAAATCAAATCTGCCGGTATAAAACAGGCTCTCATAGCCAGAATTATTCTGAAACACCTGAGAAATTGCTACTTCTTTGTGGATTATATATTTTGACTGTGTAAGCCAGATATTCTCTAATGCATGAGTTAGATTCGCAAGGAATGCGCTCTCAGTTTCTGTGCTGAACGGTTTTATTCCGAGAGCACGTGAATTCGTTTCCTTTGGAGTTACTACTGTCTTTCCTTCTTCTTTTACGTATCCTAGAAGTTCGTAAAAATCATCATCTCCATCGCTACACTGCCTGTGAAGTCGTTCGACATTTTTCATATCAGCCAAAACAATTAGTTTATCCTTTGGTCTGGAAGTAGCAACATTAATCAATTCATGATTTGCCTTTAGCCACTCATATGTTCCCGAATATGTTCCATCGCCAATCGCAGTAGAGAATAGAATAATATCCTTTTCATCTCCCTGAAATGAATGCACCGTACCACAAACTACATCATCTATACCCTCAGCTTCCAAAGCCATATTTATCAGGTTTTTCTGGTTTGTAAACGGAGTGATTATTCCAATACTCTTGTCTCTGTTAGCTTTTGTGTACTCAAGAATCCTTTCCATTTCACTATAAGACGTGTTCTTGGTTACTGATGATTTATTCTCTATATCCACAAAAACTAACGGATTAGAATTATTATCTTCTGTCTTTATGCTTAATTGAGAATTATAATACTTACGATTGTTGAATCCTATTATTCTCGGATTACATCTATAATGATTGTGTAATAGTATCTCATCGCTGACCGAATCACTTGCTAAAAACACTTTATAGATTGAATTCTTTCTATAATCATATTCATCTGGTACATTATATTCTCTTAGTAATCTTTTGTTTGTAAATTCATCCAAAACAATTACCGGATTTAATTGCTGAGGATCTCCTACCAGCATAAGGTTTTCCCCCCTTATGACTGGCAATAACGATGTAGCAGTATTACACTGACTTGCTTCATCTATAATAGTCATATCAAATAAGATTTCTGGTTTTCCCAATTTATGTGTAGAAATACAAGTAGTTATTATTATTGGAAAAACTTTTTGAAGCTTTTTGACATTTTCACTGCTAGAAAGATATTTTGATAGAGCCGTAACAGCTTCATCTCTATTGGGATTTTCGATTATCTTTAATAGTTCAGAATATTTTTCTTCTTGAAGTTTCTGAATATGCTTAGCTGAAGTAAAAAACAGATATTGCAAAAACTCATCTTCATTTCTATCTAGTAATTCCAATGCGTCTTTTTCCGTAATTCTTGATTTTTCTTCAATCGCCTTTTCTATCTCTGGTAATTGCCTTCCTCTTAAATCGATTTCAAATGGTAACAATGCCGCAGAAGAGGAATCATTTTCCAACAAGCGTTTTAGTGTTTCTTTCCGTTCTTCAAGGTCAAGGTAGTCTTCATACACTTTTAGCAACTCTGTAAGTCGCTTAGCTCTAGCAACTCGATCCTCTTTTCGTCTATCTAGCGTGCTTTCAAATACCTCTATATCTTTTACAGTAGAAAACAGCATTTTTATATAATCTATCGCAGAATTTAATTTCTCATAATTACCTACTCTCAATACAGGAAAAGGTATCTTTCTCCCTTTATATTCCAATTGTCGAAGCTTATCAAAAACAGTATCTAATGGATGATTGTTATTAGATGCAAAAAGGACTGATCTATCATTAAAATATGCTGTTACTATTGTATTTATAATAGTATTAGTTTTTCCCGTTCCAGGTGGGCCTTGTATATATGCAGTTGGATACTGCATAGCTTTATTAATTGCCAGCAACTGATCCAAATTGATCTTATTATCTATTAATGCTATTGGGTAACTCTTTATTCTTCTTGGTTTATCCAAAAGATCCCCGAAAAATGCTTTAATCGGAAATGTTACTTTTCCACTTTCATACATTTTTATAATTGCCTGATACTCACTATGAAGATCGAGTATTATATCCATGCCAATAGATAAAACATATGGTATATCATCAACTATAACTTTATCACCATAGTTTTTCGTTATAGCATCCTTTATCAATTCTTGATTTTTCTCGAAATTATCAAGAAGTTCATAATCATCCGCATCAATATATTGTCGTATGCTCTCCTTACGAGAGCCATCAATTAGAAATTCCGTACATATTGTAATATCATCATCCGGTCTTAAAAGTCTATGTTCAACATCAAGTTTGAGCTTTTTATATGCTAACACAAATAGGCCATTCGGTTTCTTAATACTCAAAACATTCATGGCCAATTGCTTAATTCTAATATTTGTACTCTGATTATTCTTATTCTGTGATTTTATTGAAAAGTTTTTTACTATATCCTCAAATTGCTGCTTTTTTAGAAAATATCTATCTCCTGCTAATGTATCGCGATCCAAGTATTTTATGAGCTCATATTCAGTACAATAGCTAATAACATCAAGCTTATTACATATTTCCAAATAACTAAGAATCTTGAGATTTGCAACATTATCAAATAAACTGCGATACTTATCCGGATTAAACTCTATATCTCTGATCAAATTAGCATTTACAGGGCAATATGTTCCATCTACTATCTCGGTTGATATGATTGAATCAATATAAATATTGAGTTTTGTAATACTATAGGTTCCTAAATGCATTCCAATAACATTTAGCATACGCTTCATAACATCAATATTTTTAATACAAATCCAATAATTCGTTATATCATCTGATTTATTTCTGTATTCAATTTTTAACCATTTACCTTCATGTACGGCTTTAAAAATATCTTCACATACTGGAGTCATATCGCCTGCTCTTTAACCCATTGAATATTACACAAGAAATAATATCAAAAAATAAAAAACAACCGCTCAGCTTATCTGTGCGGTTGTATAGCGCTTACACCCACGACATACTGAGTGCTTTTTCCCATAAATCCTTTTGAACATCCACCTGTTCGTTTAACCAGTCAACACAAGTATCCTTGCCATCTGCCGACAGTGGAAATCTGTTGTACTGCTTTAATTCATCGGCAGTCTTTATATAATTATATGGTTCCGGCCAGATACAAGCTTCTATTTCATCGCCTGATCTAGACAGTCTGTATCTCATACCCTTGTAGCTTCCGGTCATTGGCTCCTTTTTTATAAATTCAAGAGCTATTGAAGATTTAAGTATATATTCCATTTATAATTCAAACTCCACCCTGAACGTTGTACCCATGTCTTCCTCTGAATCAACCGAAATCTCTCCGTTTAAGAGTTCAACAAGACGTTTTACAACTGTCAGTCCAAGTCCAGTACCTTTACCGTATTTATTGGGGTTACGCTTCTCCTGAGAAAACTCATCATATATTCGAGGCAAAAAATCCTCGCCAATTCCGCATCCGCTGTCTTTTATCTTGAACTTTACCTTTAGTTTGTCGCCATCCTCATGAGCGTGTACATCAAACTGTATCTTGCCTTCATCCGTGAATCTGACCGAATTTAACAGAATATTGATTGCTATCTGCTGAACTCTTCCTGGATCGCATACAAGTCTCTTAAAACGATCATAATCTCGAGTAACTACAAACTCTATACCCTTTTCTTCAGTCATAGGACGGATAACAGTCTCAATACCGTCGACTATCATCTCGAACGCACACTCTTTTTCCTCAAGTTTGAGGTTTCCACTCTCAATAGCATTTATATCTACAAGTTCCTGTGAAAGAGTCATCAGATAGTTACTGGCAGCATGAACGCGTCTCATATCATACGAAAGCATATCAACATCTTCAGAATATCTGTCCATATATGAGATAGAATAGATCGCATTGAGCGGATTTTTCATCTCAAGTCTGAGTCTTGCGATCAGTTCATCATTACGCCGTTTAGCCTTCTTTTCATTGCGCAGAGATTTTTCAAGATTTTTCTTAAGCTGTTCTATTTCACGTTCCTTGTTCTTAACATCAGTAACATCGACAAAACTGCCTGCAAGTCCGTCAATCTTCCCGTTATCATCATAAACGGGAGCCTTTGAGATATAAATATCTCTTTCTTCCCCATCTATCCTGCACTTTTCAAGAACCATGTATGTATTCTCTCCAAGCAGAACTCTTTGTTCGTCAAGATTTGAGGATTCGATATCCTTCAGCCAGTTAAGGTCTTCATCAGTTTTTCCGATTATCTCACTCTGAGATTCAAATCCGAAAAATTCCAGAAATGCCTTGTTTACTCCTTTATAACGATGGTCATTATCCTTCCAGAAGATGCTTTCCTGTGCAGTATTCAAAATCTTATCAAATATCTGATTTTCTTTTGACACCTATACATTCCTCCACCATTCACTTCATTCAGCCAAGGTTATGCATGATCTTTAAGCACATCTATATACCATTGGCAAGCTTCCCTCAGATCCTCCTTCGAAAAATCCTTGATCTTGTCACACTCTGGAATAAATGATGCGCTTGTTTCATCTCTGTTGGATATATTCCACATGATATATCCTACTTCATATCTGTCAGCCAGTTCGATCCATTTTTTTGTTTCAACGAAATTGTTATACAGATTACCGTTCGCATTGCAGCATCCGAATTCTGTTATGAAAAGAGGAAGTCCATTATTTGCAGCATCCTCAAATTTCTTTCTAAGTTCGTCCTTATGTGTATCTGCATAAAAATGCAGGACATACATCAGGTTTTTATCTATTGTTATCGGATCAGCAAGAGCCTCATCAACATCCTGTGACCACCTGGGTGTACCACACAATATAACTGCATACTCATCATATTTTCTTATGACAGGAATGATTTCTTGTGCGTATTCCTTGATATCTGCCCACGTGCAGTCCACATTAGGCTCATTGCATATCTCATAGAACACATTCCCGTACGCGTGATACTTCTGCGCCATAATTTCAAAGAATTTGATTGCCTCATCTTTATGAATGAGCGGATTTGAATCAAGAAGGATATGCCAATCAATGATCACATACAATCCAAGTTCTGTAGCATATCTGACTCCTTTATCAATTAATTCTATAAGCTTATTCTTGTTGTCTTCATCACCTACACAATATCCGTCTTCCTCAGCAGTATACATGGCAAGACGGATAACATCCACCTTCCATTCATCGCTCATCTGCTCAAAGAAATCCCTGTTTACATACTGTGGATACCACGATAAGCCGTGTGTTGAGAGACCATGAAGAGCCACAACCTCATTATTGTGATCAACAAGTTGTCCTTTGCTATTTACGTGTAGTGCACCATGCTTTTCATATTTAGTCATAAATCAATGATTCCTTTTATAACTTCATTTAATATAATAAAAAAGGTGAGCGATATCAGCTCACCTTTTAACAATTAAAGTATTATTTCTTCTTATTGCCTGAAGACTGCTGTTTTACATCTTTTGATACCTTGTCAGCCTTTTTATTCACAGCTTCCTTAATATCTTCTTTTTTTTCTTCTACGGCTTCTTTAACTTCTTCTTTCTTCTGAGCTGCCTCTTTAGCAACTTCCTTCACTTCTTCTTTTACTTCTTCTTTTTTCTCTGTAGTAGCACCCTTAAGTTCTTCTTTCTTTTCCTGAACCGCTTCCTTGGCAGCTGCTATCTTCTCTTCAACTGTTTCCTTTGCTTCTTCAGCTTTTGCTTGAACTACATCTTCAGGCTTCTCAGCTGAATAGTCAACGATCTCATTGGGAATCTCGGCTGCTTTTGTAACAGCTGTATCATCCTGCTTCTTTGGCTCTTTATGATAAATCCATTCTCTCTTTTCGATCATAGCTGCTGACTCAAGAGTCTCGTCTGAAGAAAGATCCTTATGCCAATGGCTCTTATATATCTTAGTGATGATTGCTGCGATTGCTGCTATAAGAAGCAACAGGATTAAAAGTGCAACACCAAACTCAACATAGTAAAGAGTTGTTCCGGGTGTAGCTATCTGAGTCTTGGCATCAAACTCTGTCTGACTTGACTGAACGAATGAGAACAGATTGAATACTCCGGCTACACCGCTCATAAGTCCAAGCCACATGCTTGCGAATATGTTCTCAGAAGCTCTTGACTGGAAGACAAGCATGGTAGCTATGATAAGCGCAATGATGGGACCAATGAACTTATTAGAGTTGCCATACATATAGTCAACAGGTGCATTCTCGTCTATCTGACTGTTATCAGCAAGTTTTATAGCATTTGCAACGTATGCACGAATAAGAACGAATGCAAAGAATGCAATACATATCAGACATACAAATGTTGCAAAAAGAGAATACTTTGCTCCAAGCGCTACATCTCCAAGACCTTCCTTGGGAGGCAGAGCAACTTTTGTTGCAGCATAATCAACATAAGCAAATATGAGCAGGAATACAGAGCACGATGCAACATGGATGACTCCGTATGATTGATTCTTCTTTTTGTAGAAATCATTCATATCAATTACCAAAAGAAGTAATGCAAATCCTGCAATCATGTATTTATGAATTGAAGCACCATAAGGCAGATAGAACGCTATCGCCAATAAAATGATATGCGCAACCAGCGAAACCGGAAGCTGATTAACAAACAATCTGATCATTGTGAAAGCAAACAGAATAATCGCTGACATCAATGCATACTGCCATGAGAACTTATCATATCTAGCCAATGCTATGATACCCAAGGACGCTGCAAGTCCCAGCAGGTATATCAACATGCAGTTTGAAACCTCAAATACTGTTTTATATCTTCTACTAATCATTCTCAACCACCCACTTTACAATCTTTTCTTTGTCATCTTCGTATGGTGTAATATCAACTTCTTTGAACTCAGGAATAATAAGCTTTACGCTGTGGCCTTTAGCAATGAATTCATCAAGCTGCTTAACAAAGTCTGACTTTCTGTTATTTGATATAACAACGAAATCCGTACTGCCGTCATCCAGTCTCTCAGCATCACCGAGAATATGCTTGAATGCTCTGGGTGATTTTGTTACATCTATTCTTGCGATCGTCTTCTGAAGTGAGTTTTTGTCATCAACATCTGAGACCGCATCAAGCTTACACTCTTCACCGGTTATCATATCAATACCGTTTGTGAAGAACTTGACCGGGATATTATCTTTATAGCATCTCTCTACAAAGTAGTCTGCGATTCTTACGCCGTCCTCAACAAGTTCATCAGCTCTTGACATAGAGTTAAGCTCTGTGTTGAGAAGTACAACGCACTTTCTATCTTCGCCCTCTTCTTTGATCGAGCTCATTACGTTATCTATATTCTCCGGAACACTCATGTCATGAATGGGCTTGGGAAGAACATACATGAGCCTTGGAGTCTTTAACGTCATACGTCTTGCTTTAGATATGAAGAAGTCCATACCAAAAACATCAATGCTTGCCAACTGATAGCATCCGCGCTTTGTACACTTGAACGGATAATATCTTGTTACTTTCTGATAAGGCAGAACTGAGAAATAGTCACTTCTGTATATCTGGTCGGTAACAGCAGAACTCTTCTTTACTTCAGCGAATTTGAATACCTTAGGTAATGCAAATCTGATCTGAAGGATTGAAATCGGCAATACCTTATCATTGGATATCTTCTCGATCAGGTTGTTGTCATCTCCCTCTCTTACCATATCATTCTCAAATTCTACTGAGATGTTCAGACCCTTATGCCAGAATCTCTTGTAGATCAGGCTTACAAGGAAGTACAGAATAATTCCCACCAGTAGTACTATCAATAATTTCATCTTCTCAAACCCTCACTTAAATAAGTTTATTCGGTTTCCATACAATATACCGAATCAATTATACCATACTTTTTTTCAATTGTGTATACAATCTGACAAATTTAAATATAAATAAATCAATTATTTTTCAGCTTTTCCTGGTATTTTTTTGAGATTTCCAAAAGGCCTCTGAAAAAATCAAGATAATACTCTTTTAACATATCATTTTTTATGTATGAGCTGTTCTTTTCAATCAGAGTTTTTTCCCTCGTAGCATCATAAATCGGGATATTGTTTTCCTTCTTGTAGATTGCTATTTCTCTCGAGCATTCCATTCTCTTCTCAAAGAGCTTTGCCATCTGTTTATCAATATCTTCTATATTTTCTCTTGCCTGTGAAAGATCCATTTCTTAATTCCTCTCAATCTGAATTCCATTGGATAATTTATCATATCTTATCACATCCGTCCAACAAAAAAATAAAATCCGAAACAACTGCCATAAAATTGAAAACCGCGGACTTTTGTCCGCGGCATCTTATCTGAGAATGTTCTCCTCATCCGGGCTCGGTTCATAGAACCCTTTTATCATACCGTAAGATATGACATTTCCCGTATCACCGTTTTGTGATTTGTTAAGATTATTAAGCTTGTCACCTATATCGGTTCCTGTTGCATCCATATTGAAAGCTATCGCTTCAGGTTCACCTTTTAGTGCGATCACATACACATCATATTCATGTTTTTCAGGCGGATAAGGTCCTACATATCCGGCTTCCTTGCCGTCGTATCCACCCTCTTCAAGTCCGTTCTTATCCGTCATTACATACATATGAAGCCAGTTACTAGCATCCTTGTCTAGCATGAACACTGCATACTTATTGGCACCCTCCACAGCTTCCCAGCTAATCTTAGGTGAAACATTTCCGTGTCTTGATCCGCATTCCTTTTTCCACATATCACCGTCAAGGCTTGATGTGCTTACATCAAATGTATTCAGTTCCTCGATATACAGAGTATCACCTATGGCTCCTCCATTCAAAGCTTCATCATATTCTCTGTCTGAAATATGTGTAGCATTTGCTGTAAATATCATATCACCCTCCCCATTGTCAGAGCTAAGTTTCAGAGTAAGCGCTCCCTCATCGGTAATGATTCCTTCCATGCATTTAAAGTTCTGTTCTACGATACCGTTATCTCCTATCCATGTAAATACGCCGCTCGCATTTGTGAAGAAAGGCTGTTGTTTAGGGCTGGTGTTCTCATCGTTTATAGCTATAGCAAAGAAACCCATTTTCTTTTTGAATTTTATAAACAGCTGTCCGTTCTCGTCTGCCTCGCTTTCGTTACCTATCCATGTCTTCATGTCAGATAACTTAAGCGTTTCGCTTTTCCAGCAGCTTCCCGGTAATGCCTCATTGTTTACTGTCCATGCAGTACAGATCTCGTTTCCCACAACCCACTGCGCATCATCTGCATCATACAAGAATTCCACATTCTTGCTGATGTTCTGCGGTATCATGCCACTGGGATTCCCCGCATCAATATCCATACTGACAGTATCCTTTGCAACATAATGTCTGCCATCCTCAGTAGTATCAATGGTTTCAAAGCTGTGTCCAGTGATCGTTAATAAGTTGTATGCATCCTTCATGCAATCACTCATTACCTGATCATCCGGCACAGAATCCGGTATTTCTGTCTCCGTTTCATGAGTCTGAACATTATCTGTGTTTACAGTCTGAACATCAGTATTCTCATTAGCAGTACACCCGGTAAAAAACATGCTTCCCGCTACTAGTATCGATAATATAATAAATCCCGATAAAGTTCTTCTTTTCATAACACACCTCCTGTTGTTGGATTTTGTATGTTAATCATAAGTCCTTTTCGGGATATAAAAATAGAAATATCTGCACATACATCTGTAAAATCTGCACATACTACTGATTTCTGAATGCCTTTGGTGACATGCCTTCATGTTTTTTGAAAACCTTGGTAAAATAGTTCGAATCCTCAAATCCCACTCTCGCGCTCACCTCTCCTATTGGTATCTGAGTTGTCGATAGCAGTACTTTTGCCAGGTCAAGACGCAACTTGAGAAGATAATTCATACACGTCATTGATGATTCATTCATGAATATATCATTGAGCTTGTTTCTGTTTATCAGAAACTCTTTTGTAAGTCTCTCTAGATTGATATTCTCTCCGATATGTTCATTCAGGTATTCAACTATTTTAGAAAATGTCACATCAGATTCTGAATCCTTATCATCACCTGAAGACACAATTACATATGAATAATTGATAAAGTAGAGCAGCTCCATCAGAAAAGACCTGCTCCTGCATGGCCAGAATCCGTCTTTCTGTCCCTTTAGCTGAACATCAAGTGAGCTTATTATACTCTTGACCCTCTCAAGGCTGTTTAGGGATATCGGTATGACAGGTTGGGTAACGTCCGCATCAGTAAACGGAAGTATCATAACAAAATCCTGATAAACGATCGTACCAATCTGACTGTCAAAATCATGTGCATCAATCCGTTCGTACGAAAACTCATCTCTGACAGCTGTTGGATTAAAGAATACAATATCAGCTTTGATCTTCTCCATGATTTTGAAGTCAGCTTTATTCTTGTTGGACAGCATAATGATCGCCGGAGCCTTTACAGTATAATCTCTTTTATCTATCTTAAGTCCAAACGTTCCCTTCTCAACAACAACTATCTTGTATGTTTTCTCATCATTGATATACTCAGGTACTCTGTCACTCTTTTCAACATATATATCAACGATCCTGTCCCAATCATCCCAGAAGCACTCTGTGTACAGCTTCATGTCATACCCCCGATCATTTACGGCTTTCAAAAAAGTTGTTCAGTTTTGTAAGCAGCTCATCCTTCTCGATAGTTTTTAAAAAATACCCTTCCGGTTTTAGCGCTACCACTGCCATAACGCTTTCCTTGTCACCTTTTCCTGTAAGGAATATAACAGGAATATTCTTGGTCTCCTCATCGCTTCTTAACATCTCCAGGACCTGAGGCCCCGTTGTCACCGGCATCTCATGATCAAGAAGTATAAGGTCAGCCTTGTTCTTTCCCAGCCACTTAATAGCCTGAAGTCCGGAATTAGCCATAGCGACCTTATATGTTCCTTTTAGCCATTCTCTTACAAGCCCCAGATACCCTGGATCATCATCAACGATCAGGATCGTCTTTCTGAATTCACCTGACTCAAGCTTTCTGAACATATCGCTTACATGATCAACAAAAGCAGCATTGTCTATTGGTCTTTCAAATACAGCATATACAAGATCTCCCGATACACGATCTTTTATGAATCTGATAGCATTCTTGTCCCCTATAGGTATCATCTGAACACCATCCTCAATCATCTTTTCGCAAAGGAAATGCAGCGCTGCATCCTGAGGAGTCTCTCCTTCATCCATATACATAACAACTAGTTTTGTTTCGTTCCATTTAGAATTGATCTCGTTGACACCCCAGTGAGCAAATTCGCATACCAGGCCTGCATCCTGCAGTTTCTTAAGTAATACCCTTACGAGAAATGATTCTTTTTCTCCAGTGAACAGTACTCGATTCATCGACAAGATTCTCCTTTACAACTATACAAATAACTCTTCCATGGCATCCCAGTCAAGTTTCTTCATGAGTTTTTCAAGCTCTTTAAATCTCTCAGCATCGGCTTTGGGCAGTTTATATTCATTAACCTGGTTTATGATCATCTCCACTGAATCATAATCCATCTGAGGGATCACTTCTTTCAATGCATCGTATGCGTCCTTTAGTACATCCTCATGAATCGCCTCTTTGTCATTGTCTTTATCATCGGCTTTCTTTATCCGCGAAAGCTTTTCTTTAAATTCCATATACATAGACATAAGCTTTTCATTGTTTTCATCAATGAATTCTCTGTCATCTTTCTTTCCGGCTTCCTCCATCCTTTCACAGAACACCGACAATTCGTTTGCTCCAATAATACGAGCACTGGTCTTGAGGGCATGCACTTTGATGGTGTACAGATTGATATCATCTTCTTTATATGCACCATTTATAACTTCTGCATTGCTGTCAATAGTATCAAAAAAGCTTTCCAGTCCGCTTATGTACGTAGTAACACCACCACTGCATCTTATTCCGTCATCTACAGATATACCCACAACATCCTTAACCCATTTCAGATCATCTGGTAGTTCTGTTGGCTCATGCTCTGCTTCATCTTGGGCAGGCTTCATCATAATATCCTCAGGTATATGCTTCATTATTGCCTTCTCAAGAGCAATACTGTCAATAGGCTTTGCAAGGTATCCGTTAAATCCCTTTGATTTGTAGAATTCTTCACCACCAGCAGTTGCATTTGCCGTTAATGCATAGACAGGCAGATCAGGATCATTTTCCCTGATCCTGGCCATTGTCTCGATGCCATCCATTCCCGGCATCATATGATCAAGCAAGACGACATTGAAGTTTCCATGCTTGATCTTTTCCAAGCACTCTTCTCCGCTAGCCGCTGTCGTCACATAAACCTTCGTTGCCTTTAGAAGTCCCTTGATAACGGTGAGATTCATCGGATTGTCATCAACAACCAAAACCTCTGCATCAGGAGCTATAAACTGCGGCACATACGGTCCTCTGGCCTGCTCGTTTTCACGTTCATTGAATACACCGATTCCCGTCGGATCAGCAATCGCCTGTTCAAGGTTAAATATAAACTCCGAGCCTTCTCCATATACACTCTCGCACTCGAGCGACCCGTTCATCATCTGAGCGAATCGTCTTGATATATCAAGCCCGAGTCCCGTACCCTGTATACCGCTGTTCTTTTCTTCGTCAAGTCTCTCATAAGCGGTAAACAGCTTATCCATATCCTCCGGCTTTACTCCTATGCCGGAATCTCTAACAGATATCTTAAGATCACAGACTTTTTCTCTTATTTCCTTGACAGTTACAGTCAAGGTAAATCCGCCAATATCAGTGTACTTAACAGCATTGGTCAAAAGATTCAGGCATACCTGCTTTATCTTGCCCGAATCACCGTAGAGCCTCCTCGGGAGTTTTTCATCAATATCAACCGCAAATGTCAGGTCTTTCTGGGTACTTCTTACCCTGATCATGGAAATGATCGAGCGCAAAAGATCCGCCGTATCATATTCCTGTTCAACCAGATTCATCTTTCCCGATTCGATCTTCGACATGTCTAAAAGATCATTTATAAGATCCAAAAGTGATTCGGAGGCATGTCTGATATCAAGTGCATATCCTATAACCGACATGAAATACGGTTTGGGAACATCCGACGTATCTTCTCGCAGTATCATTTCATCCATACCCATAATGGTATTGATCGGAGTTCTTATCTCATGTGACATGTTCGCCAAGAATCTGGACTTGGCAGTATTTGCACGTTCAGCTTCTTCCTTGGCCTGCTGGATCTCGTTATACTGTCTGCGAATGATGGTACCAGCCATAAAGCGCCAAACGATTATTCCGACAAGCGCAGCAATAAGAGCCACTATAAGTATCTTGAACACCAGAAGTTCAAATAATCTCGGAGTCTTTACAATACTAAATGTTTCATCCTGAAGTACTTCGCCCGTTCCTCTGTCAAGGACTTGGATATGAAGAACATAATTACCGTATTTTAGACCTGTATATTCAAGTTGTGTAAGTTTGCTCTGCTGTGCCGTTATGCCCGAATCCTCGAGTCCTTCAATATACATCCTGATCGTAGGATTTGACATCGTGTAATCCAGTATGGCAGGACTGATCTGTATACGACCCTTTGAGGCAGGTATCACATATTTTCCGGATTCATCCGGAAGTATACTAATATCATCGCATGTGACTGAACGGACTGCCAGTTTGATCTTTACGGATTCTTCAAAATAGTGATTGATGTTTACTTTGCTGACTCCGCTTCTTCCAGAAACATATAAGTATCCATCTTTATCAAGCGCGCTGTATGAATTGCTTGAGGGAGTGCTCGTAAGACCGTTCGCTATAGTGTATAAGCCGTATTCCTTGATAGAATTATCGATCATATCCTGAGCTTTTACATAGTATACTCCGTAAGATGACAATATCCATATATTGCCGTTGTCATCAAAATACATATCGAAGTTATTGTTATATGGGAAAGAGTCCACATTTGTAATAACTCCGTCACGAAGATATTCAATAGAATTTGATGTAATGATCCAGATGACTCCTCTTATCTCATCCTTTTTTATCCTAAGGACAACGTCACTCGTAAGACCGTCTTCACGTCCGAACCTGCTTACTTTGGAACCTTCGATGACATATATCCCGTCACCGTCACTTCCCGCAAAAATCTCATCATTAAAACCTTCTTCGACCGTGAGAAATACTGTGTTTTCAACACCCTCTTTTGAACCTATTACCTTTACTACCTTTTCATCTTTTATAACAGCCAGACCGCCGTTGGTTCCAGCCAGTACAGTACCGTCATCTGTTATTCGTGTACATCTGACACTGTTATCCGGCATTCCGTTATCCTTGGTAAAGCTTACCAGTGTGTTATCAGGTTTAACACATACCAAACCTTTATCATTCGTATATGTCGATATCCAGAGATTGCCTTTTTTATCTTCCATTATGCAGCGAATCCTGGTATCTTCAAAATTCTTTGACAGCATCTTTTCGACTTCTATCATATCACTGTCTATGATATGTAATCCGGTATCCGTTCCGATATACAGCATATCGTTATGTATACACGTCGCATTTACAGAGATGTTTTCTATTCCTGCCATATCATTTACATCAAGAAAGTTATTCGCAACTATCTTCATGACGCCTTGACGTGAAGAAGCAAACCAGAGATTCCCCTGATAATCAGCCGTTACCATATCGATGGAATTATTCATGGGTACATCCCTCAGGACACGAAATCTGTTATGTTCATCTATATATCCGGCATAATGCTCTGATGTGATCCATATTCTGTTACATGCATAGGTTATGCAGTATATATCGTTAGCAGGTGAAACAGTGATCCTCTCAAGATTACCCGCTTTATCACCAAAGTTGCCATAATATACGCCATCTGATTCCGTTCCGATATAAACATGTCCCAGATCATTCGGGTCAGCAAATATACATGAAATCTTCTCAATTCCAAGCTCTTCGTTTGTATAAAACGCAGTTACTGTTCCGTCTGCTATCGAGAATATCTCTCCATCTTTTGTATTGGCATATATGGTTCCCTGCGAGTCCGAACTCATATTTTCAATCGTTTTGCTGTTAATTCTGTCATCATTAAGATTTACAAGCCCTGCATCATCTACATATGATATTCCGCTTGTAGAACCGATATATACTTGTCCTCTGTCATCTTCCGCAAATGAACGTATGGAAGATGATTGCAATCCGTCCTTGTATGTGAATCTTATAGTCTCTCCATTATCCAAAACAACCACACCGTTATCATTGGTTCCAACCCAGAGACGTTTTTTGCTGTCTTCAAACATGGTCCTTCCGCTGGTAAGGCCGTTTGAAGCATCCATTCTCTCAAACAGTGTTCCGTCATATCTTATGATCCCGCTATAACCACCTATCCAGACATATCCATCACTTGTACTATATATGAAATTGGCATCACTTGTAGGCAGCCCGTTTGTAGCATCATAAAGGACACAGGAATACCCGACACCCGTCAGCTGTCCAGTTACGGCGTATCCTCCTCCGACATTTTCCTCTATTTGAGATGCATATGCACCATTTCCCAATAACAGAAAAATACTCAGATAGATAAGAGATGAAATTTTCTTGAACTTCTTAACCATCAATGATGCCTCCGCTATCCTATATCGTGGTATTTCTTGAGTACCAGTTTGACTTGTGGCAATGAATCCATGAATACTTCCACGCATTTGGGATCAAAATGAGCCCCGGCGCCCTCTTCTAATATCTCGAGTGCCTTTTCAATCGGGAAAGCAGGTTTATAAACTCTCGGTGATGTCAGCGCATCAAAAACATCAGCAACCGCCATGACACGTGCCGATAAGGGGATGGTCTGACCTTTTAACCCTTCAGGATATCCCTTTCCGTCCCATCTTTCATGATGGTATGCAGCCATATTCCTTGCTTCTTTAAGGTAATTCTCACCGTTAACAGTACTTATAGCCTGTTCCATGATCTTCTTGCCGGCCGTAGTATGAGTCTTCATTATGGCAAACTCTTCATCCGTAAGCTTTCCAGGTTTGTTAAGAATCGCATCTGATATATTGATCTTTCCTACATCATGCAGCGGAGCCGACATCTCAACATCCGCTATATACTTATCAGTAAGTTTTTCAACGTAATATCCGTGTTTTTTTAGTCCCTCAAGAATTATCCTTACGTATGCCGCTGTCTTCTGGATATGTGCTCCAGTATCGGAATCACGATTTTCAACCATGTCCGCCATGGTTATGATAAGTCCGTTCTGCATCTTTGCGGTGGCATCCGCATAATATCTTATCTCACGCAGCTGTTCCGCAGTCGATCTTGCCATTCCGCACATAGCCTTATAGAGCTTCTCAACCTCATCTCCTGTGTTAATTCCGAGATTTCCCAATTTTCTTACATTTTCATCGAGATGCTCCTGATCGTCGCTACCGATCATAAATGCTTCAACAGAATGAGCCATGCTTCCTATCGGATAAATCAGATAATGTCCGGACACCCAAAGACCATATCCCAAGATCATGATGAAGAATCCCGAAAATACCATCAGGGCTTTTCTGGCAAATTCTCTCACATACCCTGTCAGATATGACATTGAAACGTCAGCTCCTGCATAAGCTACGGTCCTTCCTTTGGAATCACGCACTGGATAATAAGCAGTTAATAGCCACCCAAATGTATCATTTGACTCTATAGGCTCAATTTCTTCACCTTTTATCAGAGCATCCATCTGATCCTGGAAAGCCTCTTCAACCTCTACTCGCGTTCCGGGTTCATTTCCCATTACATTAGCTTCCGGATTATCCACATCAAATACGAAATAGCATCCATCCTGCCTAATCTTTACAACGTACAGATACTCTACTCCGTTAGCGTTGTCGCGGATCTTTTCGAGCATTTCAAGAGTCTCTTTATAACCTGAAGCATCTCTTCCGTTCTCCAGATACTCATTTATCATATCTGCATCAACTTCCGATGCTGCAAATTTTGCAGCATTGATCGCATTGATCGTATACTCCTGTCTGGTATTCTCAAACTGCAGGTTGATACTGATAGTAGCCATTACTATAGTCAACGTTACCGTAGCAAAAGTCAGCAGCACAATGATCCTGATTCTAAGAGAATGAATACCGCCTTTACCAGACTGTCTATTAATATCATCAACTTCTTCATTGGTCAGCGGATTCTGCTTCCAGCTGCTGAACCATATCTCCTTGATAGTATCTTTAGGTAAAAATCGAATGATCAGAACAGCTATAAGAATTGAGGCAGTCTTGTCAAGAAGATTTAAAACTATATTGAGAAACATCGAGCTTATGAAATAGCCGACATTTGATGATCCTGCCATGATCCTTGCAGATTGAGCCACATCATCAAACTGCGGCCCTCCAAGAAGAAGCCACTGGAAGCATGTTCCTATTCCGCCTCCGATAAATGCCAACAGCATTATCAGTAAAACCGATGTTGCTTTCTTTTTATACTTTTCTTTTCTGACAAACGATGAAACACACATCGCAATCAGTACTCCGATCAGTACATAATAAAGCGAATACGGATTAAAGAAACTGCAGAAAAAGCTGGTCACCACCGCAGTCAGAATACCCGGTATCGCTCCTGCAAGCGATGCCACGATTATAGTTCCTATGGTATCCATATATAATGGCAAATCCAGACTATGACATACGAAAGCAAGCAGAACATTTATACATATACCAGCGGTCTCGATCCCCAAACGTCTGGTCAGGTTTTTATCGGGTTTGTTTATGAGGCTTTTCACCTTTTATTCCTCCGTATCATTCCTCTTTATAAAGGAAATCCCTTGGCTCATAAATCTGCATATAGCATTAATAGTTACATAGACTGCATTTATTGATTTTGAATCACTTTTGCATATAGTCAAAACTGTGTCATAGTACAACAAATAATTCTCAAAACACAGCTGTTAAGCTCCCCGAGCGTTCCAAATTATTAACCTTTTTTTATCAAATCTTTAATGTTTTATTATACCACAAAAACATCAAAGATTAGAATTTATCTATAACTCCTTCAAGCCCTTTTTCATCATAAATCTGCTTGTAATAATCCACTTCTTTGCTTATGATCGCATCGATGGCTTTCATGCTGAGCAGTTCAACCGGTGCTTTGTCATCCGTAAGCAAATGATCTCCTGCCTCGTATGCAGTCAGAGCCCCATCCACTCTCTCCATCATGTTTCTCAGACTGCCCTCCTCTTCAAGGCTATATCCTATTTCAAACCGCTCAATAATATCTGTATTGCAAGAAGCATACAGTTCCCTGTTGGTTCCGTTGTATACATCTGCAGTATAAACTGTCGGAAATACTCTTGATATCGTATCAGCTAGATAAGAATTGATCCCGTCATCACCGTCAGAGATCATATTCATATTAACAACCATGACACCCTCATCCGTGAGATGTTCTTTAACAAGCTGAAAGAATTCAATCGAAGCCATTTGAAAAGGGATCGTTATATCCTGATATGCATCCACCATTATAACGTCATATTTTTGTTCTTTATCCAGTCCATGAAGATATGCACGTCCGTCATAAGTAGTGACTTTTATATCATCTGGTAGTTCAAAATACTCATGAGCCAGATCAGTTATCCTCTCATCTATCTCTACTCCCTCGACGTTCACATTGGTAAAAAATCTATTGCACTGAGTTGCGAACGTACCTGTACCCATCCCCAGTATAAGTACATTAAGATCTTCCTTCTCCCCTACTCCTGCCATGAAAGGCGCCGCCATCGCATAGTCATAGTACATTCCTGTCAGAGTCTTTTCTTTTCTGTATACTGATTGAACCCCAAACAGCACGTTTGTTGAGAATACAACCTTTGAGTCATCCTCATATACCTGAAGATAATTATAAATCGATTCTCCCTCATAAGTCAGATCATCCCTCCAGAATGCGAACGAATCGCCATGACCCAAGACGCATGAAGTCGCAAATATGATTATAGAGATCATTGCTACAGTCGACCTCTTTTTGCTTGAAGCAAAATATATTATTGCAAGCAGGAGCAGTATTCCCGAAAATATCAGGAAAGTAATGTTTGTTCCTACAGCTGGAATACTGATAAACGTCGGTACAAATGTACCTATTATACTTCCGATTGTATTAGCAGCATTCAGATAGCCGACAGTCTTTCCGCTGTCATCGAGACTGTCAACAGTGTATTTGACCAAAGATGGGGTGACTGTCCCGAGCAAGAAAAGAGGAAACACAAAAACAACCATACAAGCCGCAAACGCAGCTATTACCAAAAAGTTTGTGTTAATGGTAAATACCAGTAATGCGCTTATACCCAGTATGATGTACTTGCCGACAACCGGTATCAATCCTATCCAGACAGCTGCTATGATAATTCTTTTATATAACCTGTCCGGGTTTGGATCTTTATCAGCCCATCGTCCTCCCATTATATTTCCCAGGGCCATTGCGATCATAATAGTACCTATGATAATGGTCCATACAATCTGAGATGAACTGAAATAAGGAGCAAGCAACCTGCTCGCTCCCAGTTCCACTGCCATAACAGACATTCCGGCAAAGAATTCCGTAAGATACAGATAAGTTTTATTCTGCAATATTTTGTTCATAATATTTCTATATCCTCCGTCTCGATCTGATCAATGCTCATAGTCTGAGTCGCATCATCAATATACTGTTCGAACCCGACAAGAGCAGCAAACGGCGAAAACTGCGCTGCTCTGTTAAGCATTGACATATGCGGTCTTGTTTTTGACTGATAATGCTCATGATCTATTATATCACTGTAATCACTCATTTTATATCCTTCAGACTATTCGGCGTTATGTCCGCCTATCTGTCTATTCCTTTCTCTTGCTGTGGCTTCATCGCGAAAACTCGTTCCTTTTACGATGGCATTCTTTCCATATTTCTTTTTTATCTCAAGAGTGGCTTTTTGGAGGTTTTTTTCTCTGCTCAACCTTTCCTGAAGTTCTTCTTTCTTTTTCTGCTCTTCTTCAAAATCAGAAAAAAGATCGAGCTGTACATACTCATCTTCTTTTCTGGCATCCTCTTCCGTCATGAGTCTGCAGGATGTTACCGAAAGCCTCCTGATAAAAAGACTTTCATCAACAACCTTGTCATATTCCTTTATAAAGGCATCGGTAATTAAGGATGATGCCGATGTTTTTATACTAAGATTTATGTTTCCTCCCGCATGTTTTGGAACATCCCTTCCATATCTGTCCTTTTTTATTTCTCCGTCATACTCCTTACTGTTTTTAAATGTGTTTGCATCATAACCGACATAAAGATTAAGCTGATCGGTCACAAGCCCCTTCTCCACAAGATCAAGCGAAAGCTGATCTGCCATCTCCATGACAACAGTTCTAGCTTCATCCTTAGAATATGGCCTTTTAAGTACCTGTCCTGTTGAATAAGATGTTTCCTTTGGTCTGTATTTTTTTATGTATTCGATCGTACACGGCTCCCATCCCCATGCATGATCGATAAGAAGTTCCGCATTCACCCCGAATTTTTTATACAATGCATCCTCATTATGCTCTGAGTATGCTGCTATATCCCCCATGGTGTACAATCCCATCTGTGCCAGGCTTCTCGCTGTTCCGCCTCCTACTCTCCAGAAGTCGGTGATTGGTTTATGAGACCAGAGTTTCTCTCTGTAACTGCGCTCGTCCAGTTGAGCTATCCTGACACCGTTTTCATCTGCAGGTATATGCTTCGCCTCTACATCCATCGCTATCTTAGCCAGATACAGGTTAGAACCTATTCCTGCAGTTGCAGTTATTCCTGTATTCTTCAATACATCATTTATGATCGTTCTTGCCAGTTCATGCGAATTCATCTTGTAGGTATCAAGATATGCCGTAACATCCATAAACACCTCATCACACGAATAAACATGAATATCCTCGGGAGCAACATATTTCAGGTATATCTTATATATGTTGGTGCTGTACTGCATATAAAGCGACATTCGCGGCTTGGCTACTATGTACTCGATCTTGTCCTTTCTCACTGAATTGAGCTGACCAATTTTTTGAACAACCTCAAAAAGTCTGGCTCGCCCCGGGATTCCATAGGCCTTTAATGACGGTGATACAGCCAGACAGATTGTCTTCTCAGTTCTTGAACTGTCAGCAACGACCAGATTGGTAGTGAGAGGATCAAGATTTCTTTCAACGCACTCGACTGAGGCATAGAACGATTTCAGATCGATAGCTATATAAGATCTATTCCTCACTTATGTCTCCTTTTTATCATCTGTTTCAATACATATCTTTTAAGCAGGGCATTGCAGCTCTCAAAATGAACAGTATCATCATGATCCACCTGTTTGTCGGCATAGATTATCTTTTCAAATATTCCAATATATGATACAAGATCATGTGCAACGCTTTGCTGTGCTCTGTTTTCAAATTCCGTCAGTGTTTCGCCTTCCCTCAGCCTAAGTCCGACATGTCTTAACAGTTTTAGGTTTCTATTCCACATAGTCATTACTTTTTCTCTATGACTCATCCTGCTGTATCTTATTCTTTTGTAAAGCGAGTCAAAAATCAAAAAGAGAATGACAAACGTAGCGACCATCAAAAGAGGCATGTACAATAATCTGAGATCAAAAGATCGTTTATCCATTATCGCATTATCAAGATCAGCCAAATCAGTCATCGCATTATCGTATGCAACATTCTTGTATTTTTCACTGTAATAATCTGTTTGGACACTTGCAGTCTTATTACTTACTTCCCATCCAGAAGACTTCTTAAATCCGGGCGTTGGTTCAAAATCGAGCCATCCGAATCCTTCAATATAGGCTTCTGCCCAGGCATGGGCTCTATCCGACATGACTTCATCTTCCCTGCCTGTAGTCATGCAATCATAACCCTGGATATATCTTGCAGGTATCCCCTGAGACCTGGCCATAAGAACAAAAGTCGTTGCAAAGTGAGTGCAATACCCCTCCTTTTTGTCAAATATCAGATAGTCCACAAAATCTGAACACGATCTTATATTCTCAGGAAGTTCACCCGGCTGCGTAGTATATTTGAGTTTTAGGAGATAATCTTCAATACGTTCAAGCTTTTCATAGTCTGAGTGCGTTCCTTCTAATATTGCATCAAGTTCTCTCATCGCCCTGTCAGACAGTTTCGGATTTTCAGCATAGACATCATAGATTTGCTGTCTGTAACTGTTATATCCCTCAATAGTATAGCCTGACATATCTGCAGATGTTAATTCAGCCTTTGCTCTATCAAGTACTTCCTTGTCTAATATAATGTTTTCATTTATAAGCTCATCAAAGCCTTCAAAGCTTCTGTTTATCCTGTAATATCTTATCTTGTATAAAAGCTTCTTCCTGCCTATAAAACTAACATCTCCGCCCACCTGCTTGGTCTGAGCGTCATCAATCCCCGGCAGCGATTTTGTCGGAGTAAACGCATGTGTTGTTCTGACACCGACACAGTTGATATATATATAATCATTTTTCAGATAATCATTTATGCTTGCAGGATCATGTCTGATAACAGCACCAAGCGTCTCAAGTACATCATACATCTTGTAATCTATCAAAGACTCATCATTCTTTACCCATCTTCTTCCGTCAAATGAATCAAATGACTTTCCTCCAAGATACAGAGCACCCTTGCTCATAGTATTTCTTGATATATCCAAAACCTTGTACGGATCAGCTGTGATTCCACTTCCTATCCCGCCGTTATCTGAAAATCCTATCTTTGCTTCTTCATTATCCCAGCTTTTCTTTATATCAAGAGATTGGACAATGATCTCATACCTTATCCTGGCAGCCTTGGCAAAGCTTTTGACAAATCCCCAGTCATAAGGCTTGTCAGGAAACCTTATCAGAAACAATAAAAGAAACAAAACAGCTACGAACGGAAAAACATAAACAACATGCGGCTTGAGTTTTGTGTCTCCTTCCTTGTTCCATCTAAGCTGTATTTCCTCTATAAGTGTAACACTTGTATAGAGCAAAAACATCAGTACTATGCATTTTGAGACCGTTATCTGTTTAAAAAGAAAGATCACAAGGACAATAAATCCGGCTGCTAATAAAATCAGCTTTATCATTCTGTATCTTTCTGCGATCTTCTCGATAAAAAAGCAGCCTATGCCAATCAGAAGTACCCATAACCCCCACTTGTACTCATGAATCAACTTTGTTCTCGTCTCATCACCAATTGTGATCAGAATTCCAACGATGCCTGTCAATATGACACCGATCACTATCGTACGCAATCTGGATTTTATATGCAGATACACTACGGGAATAGTTCCAGATATCAGAGAAAGAACGTATATAAGAATACCCGTCTCATTATTCGAGCGAAAAAGCACAGATAAAACAGCTATAAGGCAAAGAGGAATCACATGAATAAGATCATATACAAAATCTATCATCACATCACCTCCGTCAGGTCACACTCTGTGGATATTCTGACCATATTTGTCCTTGTCATAAGCTGTGATGAATAATCATCTTTCACGTTGTTCGATATTATGTAAACTACTGCTGGAATATTGTTTTTACTTAACTCTGAAGCTGTCTGGGCCATTGCATCATCCCATTTATGAACAACCATAAATACAGCTTTCTTCAAAAATACGGTCTTACTGTCCAAAAGGTTGCGACACAAAAGCTCATTATTATGAGATTCATCAAAAGCAATCGAGGACATTCTCTCATAGAATTCTTCAAACCCTTTGTTCTTATCAACAGAATCCTCTTCAAATGACGCACCTTCGTAATATGTAGATACTTGTATTCCTCTCTGTGAAAAGTACAGATTAAGTGCTATTGCAGCCTCAAGTATCTTATTTTCAAGCGGAAGATACTCTTCAATCCTGTTACTTACTCTGTGAGTATCAACAATTATGCCCACCCCCTGTTGCTGCTCTCCTATTCTTTCGCGGACCATGAACTTGCCTATATTGGCACTGACTTTCCAATTCATCATCCTTACATCATCTCCGGCAACATATTCGCGCGATATAACATCAGGCTCGTTCTGATTGACTCTTGAGTCTCTGACAGCACTCAAAGCAATATCAGCATGCGCAAGATTAGAAAGGTGAACCACATTGGGCCTGACGGTAACTCGAAAAGGTTCCCTGTTTTTATATGTAATCGAAAACAGTCTGAAGAAATCCTGTATCACAACTCTTTTGATTCCAACTTCGTATTCTCCTCTGTATTTACATACAATATTGGTCTGTTTTTTTATACCGCTCATTGGTCGAAGCTCATATTCAGTTTTATCATCAAGGCCGCTTATCGTGGAAAAAGTTGAATAAAATAAAACCCTGACACCGGAGAAGTTGATCCTGCTCTCATTTTGCAGAGTAAAATAGAACGTGGCCGTATTGTTGCATACGATGTCACGTGCATCGATATTCTGATATATCTTAAACAAAAGATATACGCACATTATGTACAGAAGGGATATTATCGGAATGAGTGAAAAGAGCATAAACAGCCCATAGCTAATCAGCCCTCCGTAGAAAGAAATGCCAATCAGTGACAATACCCACAAGATCAATAATATGATACGGTTTCTTTTCATGAGGATCACTCCATGGGAATCTTTGCCTTAATGACCAGACTTTTTACTATACTGTCGATATCCTCTTTTCGTATCTTCGCTTCTGGAGTTAGTGTCATCCTGTGATGAAGTACATTTACAGCAACAGCTTTAACATCATCCGGCTTAACAAAATCACGACCGTCAAGAAACGCTTTAGCCCGTGAGGCAGCCACAATAAAAAGCATCGCTCTTGGACTGGCGCCAAGAACAAATCTGCTTTCGTTTCGGGTGAGGTCTATTATCTCCTGAATATATTTAAGCACGGCATCACTTACATGAATATCATTGACTGCTTTTCTGAGCGCAAGAATATCCTCACCGTCACATAAACTCTTTACTTCATCAATAGTCTTTCCTTCGATATGGTTCTTAGCAAGCCGTATCTCCTCTTGTGCTGTAGGATAACCTATAGACAGCTTCATCATGAATCTGTCCATCTGAGCTTCCGGAAGAGGATATGTCCCAAGATATTCGACAGGATTCTGCGTTGCGATCACCATAAATGGTTGGGGAATCTCTAGATCCACTCCATCCACGGTAACCTTTCCCTCCCCCATAGCCTCTAACAGACTTGCCTGAGTTTTGGGAGATGTCCTGTTTATCTCATCTGCAAGTATCATCTGGTGCATAACAGCACCTTCTTTATACTCAAATTCGCCTGTCTTCATGTTGTAGATTGATATGCCAACAACATCCGAAGGAAGAGTATCAGGTGTAAACTGTATTCTGGCAAAGCTTAAATCTATGGACTTTGAGAGTATTTTTGCAAGTGTCGTCTTACCAACCCCCGGAACATCCTCAAGCAGGACATGTCCACCTGCCAAAAGACAGGTCAGTACATCTTCAATCACATCTTCCTTGCCGACAAAATACTCACTTATCTGATCTCTTAATCTGTTAATCATTCTGTTTTCCCCCTTAATTTCTATAGTATCATTATAGATGAAAACTATTACTGGTGATAGCTTTTTGATATATATTTTTGGTCAAATTGATATTTCAATCCTGCATGTTTTGTATTATACTTCTTAAAAACATTACTCAACGAGGTACAACAAAATGACTAAAACAAGATCGACTACACTCAGGATAACACTTACAGCCGTTTTTATGGCTCTAAACATAATCATGTCATCTTTTGGCATTCCCGTCCCGGGCGGACATCTTTATCTGTGTGATGCCGTAATATGCCTGGCAGCAATTCTTTTGAATCCGTTAGAAGCGTTTGTTGTAGGAGGTGTGGGATCATTTTTAGGAGATATGCTTTTTTATCCTCTTCCGATGTTCGTCTCTCTCGTTACGCATGGTCTGCAGGCTGTTGTGATCTCACTGATCTCGCATAAGACATTTAAATCTCACCCGAGGATCGCATCATCCATCGGAGTAACGATTGGCGGCATAATCATGGTAACAGGCTACACACTTGGAAAGATTTACGTTTACAGCACGTTTGAATACGCAATGCTCAAACTCCCTTATGAGATCGCACAGGCTGCCTTAGGTGCCGTACTTGGCTCTGTTCTGTGCTGGCATGCCGGTATCCATAAGTTCTTTAACAGAATCACTGAGAACGCAGATTAGTGTTTAATCTGGCATTGCTCACCACAATACCTGCTATAACGAGTAATGCCCCGATAATAACACTTACAGACAGGTCTTCTTTATACCAGACTATACCTATCAAAGTCGCGGCTACAGGCTCGATCGAAGCGATGATCGATGCCTGCCCGTTCTCGACTTCCTTAAGTCCTATCGTATAAGTCAGATACGGAATTATCGTAGATACAAGTACAAATATGACAGCCAGTACAATGCTTTCGGACGAAGAAGTAACAGTACTGGCTACTTTTATGCCATCTGCAAAGAATACAGTTGTAAATGCAGCGAAAAGAAATGTATAAAAACTGATCGTATACGAATCATATCCCCGCTCTATGGCAAAGCGAGAAAATATCGAATACAGCGCATATCCGAGACCTGCACCGAGTCCGATAAAAAGAGTAGTCAAAGTCAGTCTTTCCGTATTTGAAAAAACTCCCGTAACAAAGATCAAACCTATAAAGGCAAGAAGCAGCGCAATAATCTTAGGCTTCGTCAATCTTTCCTTGAAACAAATCGCCGATATGATCATTACAAATGCTGGAGCCGTATACAGAAGAATAGCCCCAACAGAAAGCGACGTAATAGTTATTTCCTTAAAATAGCACAGATTAAAGAATACTATACTTAGGATTCCTGTTCCGAAAAAGCACCACAAGTCCTTTAATCTGATCTTAAAGAGTCTTTTATCTTTTATCAGCAAAACCACCGCCATAAAGACGGTGGTAAGAACTGCTCTCAAAAAAACTATATCCCATGAATTAAGACCTTTATCATTAAACGGCCTTACAAACAAACCCATACATCCCCAAAGGATCCCGGCAGTAAGTATCAGTATCATGCTTACCATTTTCTTTCTGTCTTTCAATTTCTCGTCCCCTTGATCAGAAATCAACTATTGGCTTCAAACCATATTGCTCGAGCGAATCGCTGATATCGATTATATCATAATGTTCGTTTTCTATATAGAACTCCCATATCTTATCCTCGAGAATGCTTTCAGATATGGCATAGCCTGCTCGCTTAAGCATATCTTTGGTCTCATCCAGGTTAAGTTTAAGTCCGACACAAAACTGAAATGCAGTTCTCTTGTCAGGTTTGTAGATGTCCGGTTTCTTTTTAACATTGTGAACAATATGTTTGGAAACCCATGCCGTGCTCTCAAGTTCTGTCAAACTGATGCCTTTAGAATCTGACATATAAAGAAGATATACTCCAAACGGATCTGATATGTGTTTAAGTCTCTCCTTAAGCGCAGACTGATCTACAGGTTCAATATAATCTTCCTCATCACAAAATGCGCTTTCTTTTGCCGCATAAGAAATGCAGACATCTTCCAAAGCACCGGCTTTGGAAGATGATTTCATCGCTGCACCCCTGGCCATGAAAGCCTGTCCGAAGGCAGCCGTTATATTTAGTGCTCTTCTGTCTTTTTCAGGGTTTGTGAAAGGGGTCAGAATATTACGCAACTTATCAGCCAATCCAGTGTTACTCTTAGATGAAGGAACCACCAAAAAAACTTCAATGTCACGTTCTGTCATATGATCATTTATAACATCTATGGCAGTCCTCAGCCCATATGTTCTTTGCATACCTTCAGTATTCAATCTGATGACTATGGAAGTTAAATTCCTTTCATATGCAGACTCAAGGATTCCTGTACACTCGCTTCTTATCCTATCTGCATCAGAGCCTGTTAGTTCTTTTACAGTTACATTATTAAACGATATACTGTTATTTCTGATGATCTTTAATGACATTTCCTACCTCGTGTCAGATTCTCTTATGTCTTTTCTTATAGTCTTCTTTAACAGGAGCCATACACTCATCAAGCGCCGTATCAAATTCAACGGATGCCTTGCAGCTTCTGAAAGCACTCACAGCACGACCAAGCGTTGCATAATTCAGTTTAGTCCCTGCACTGTCGCATTCATAATTGAAAGCCCTGCTTGCAGATATTCCGAATTTTCCCGCTTCCTTAGCAGCATCGATATTTGCGCCCAAAAAAATGAATTCCCAACCGTTTTTCTGTTTCTTTTCTATCATCTTTTTTACTTTGTCATAATCATACTTATGGCTTGAATTCTCCATTCCGTCAGTCGTGATTATGAACATTGTCTTTTCAGGGACATCCTCATCTGCTGCTTTCTTATGGATCTTTCCTATATGATGGATCGCGCCTCCAACAGCATCCAGCAATGCTGTGCATCCCCTTACATAGTACTGTTTGTCTGTCATAGGCTCTATCGTATCGATAGAAACCCTGTCATATATGACATCGCTCACATCATCAAACAGCACCGTTGAAATATAAGCCTCTCCGTTTTCCTTTTTCTGTTTCTCAAGCATTGAATTGAAGCCGCCTATTGTATCAGCCTCAAGTCCCCTCATTGAACCGCTTCTGTCAAGAATGAAAACCACTTCTGTTAATCCTTTACGCATGTTGTATCCTCCTTTGATTGAATCATGTTTTATATATCTGATGATTCAACTTTACAACATGCATAACCTGTGACGGTTGTTTGTCAAACAACCGTATTCAGAATATCAGGATATTAACAAGCAGACCGCACAAAACGGAAAAGAGTATCACATACAACCAGTAATATACAAAGTGTCTGATTCCCAGCACGACCTTAAGTGCGCCCAGATTGGTTATCTTTGTCGCAGGGCCTGTGATCATAAATGCAGCTGCACTTCCCAGACTCATACCGTTTGCAAGCCACATCTTAAGTATTGGGATCGTTCCTCCTCCACATACATATAAGGGAACACCGACTGTGGAAGCCATTAGCACTCCCCAGGCTTCGTTTCCACCGAACATGAAAGTAACAGCATCCTGAGGAACGTATCTCTGAAACAGAGCCGAAAGGAGAACACCAACTAAAAAGTATCCTCCCGTTGCCTTAATGTTTCTATACAGATTCTTTAAAAAGCGAATGAACAAGTTTGGATCTGTGTCTTTGTTCTTTGGTTCATTAAAACTTGCAAATGTAAAAAAAGATTTCTTTTTATATAATATACGTATGATCACTCCTGCGCATATCCCGCATAAAAAACACGTTAATATCCTTATAGATAACACCTTAATGCCGAGTGCCGCACTATAAATAATTAGCTGTGGATTAAGTAGTATCGAGCTCATCATAAAGGCTGCCAGCCATTCATCTCTGATTCCACTTTTTGAAAAAGATGCTGCAATAGGAATAGTCCCGTACATACATAACGGGGAAGCCACTCCAAGCATTGAAGCTAAGACTATCCCCGAAAAACTGCCACCATCACTGTTCATTTTTCTCATGGCACCGTGTATCTTGTCCTTAAAGAATACAGATACTACACTACCTATGATCATACCAGCTACCCAATAGCCGAATATCTGATGAAGCTGGACGGAGAAATAATACCAAATATATATAAACTCTCTGCTAATTATCTCCATCTTGTGCCTCATCAAGATCTACTATCTCGTATGCTCTGTTGCCAAGTCCAATTTCTTCGGCATGTTTAAGTATATGTAACCCGTTAAGACTTGTTATTCTGTTCTGCAAAGACCCGCCGTCCGGAGCTTCAAATACCAGATCTATACAAGCCTGGTCAAGCGCAACAGGATCGTTTGAAGCCAGAATTCCTATATCATGCATATCAACTTCCGCCGGAGAAGATACACAGTCACAGTCTACTGACATTCGATTCATGACACTGATGAATGTGATATTGTCACCATGTCCTTCATAGTCATAAACAGATTTGGCAGCCTCTGCCATTGACTCGGTAAAAGTATCCTGATTTGTTGTAAGAGCAGCCAATGTTATCGTGGGTTTTTTAAGCATTCCACCTGAGTGTATTCTTACCTTACCTTCTCTGGAAGCTATACCGATCGAAATGTTTTTTAGAGCACCGCCAAATCCTCCCATCGGATGACCCTTAAAATGCGTTAGCACAAGAACATAGTCGTAATTAGCGAGATTTTTACCAACCCAGTTTTCTTTGAGATTCTTACCGCCTTCGACAGGTATTGATATGTAACCATCCCTGTCCATGATGTCCACATCTGCTATATCAGTAAAGCCATGATCTTTCGCAACCTGCATATGCATTGCCGTATCGGCTCTCTTGGAGCCAGAGTAAGCCGTATTGCATTCTATAATGGTCCCGTCAACGCTCTGAATGAGATTTTTTATCAGATCAGGATCAAGATGATTGGGATTCCCCGCTTCACCTGTTGAAAGCTTTATTGCCACATTTCCCTTAGGATCCACATTTAAAGCCTCATATACTTTTTGCAGTCCTTCCGGACTTATATCCTTTGTCATATATACCACAGAGGAGGCAGAGAAATCTCTGCCTTCACTCTTCATGGTATCAACATCATAGAATTCATGTTCTTCAATGTCATAGTACATATGCATCTTATAGCCTACAGTAAGCGCTACTAATACGCAGACGATACATCCTATGACTTTTAAAACAATGTGTTTCTTTTTCACGCTAATCTCCAAGTCTTATTTATTCTTCTGTTTTTGATGCATTAGCAACAACAGCCGCCTTAGCCTGGTCTTCGTTAAGACCTGTAACATTAATATTTCTGTTAACCTTTGCATCATACGTGTTTGCCTTCATGATATCAACGATATCTAAACCGGTCACTTCCTTTACTGTTTCAATAGTCTTGGCCAGTACATTAGGTACATATGAGCCAACGTTTGAAACACCGCCGTCACCGGCTGAACCGCCGTCGATGATGGTAACCTTATCAATATTTTCAAGAGGTTTTGCTATAGCACCTGCCATTTCAGGCAAAGCCTTAACGATCATCTCAACCATAGCTGCCTGTCCGTATTTCTTCATAGCCTCAGCCTTCTTTTCAAGAGCTTCAGCTTCAGCGATTCCCTTAGCTTCGATGGCTGCAGCTTCAGCCTCACCTACCTTACGAATACCTTCTGCTTCCTGAGCCTTAGCGAACAGATCTGCCTCTGCCTGTATCTTTCTTGCTTCTGCTTCTTTTTCTCTCTCGAATTTTTCTGCTTCAGCCTTTCTCTGACGTTCAAATAGCTCTGCTTCGGCCTTCTGTTGTCTTGCGAACTTTTCAGCCTCGGCTTTTTTCTTGATCTCCGCCTCAAGAGTCTGCTCTGTAACCTCAACGTCTTTTCTCTTGAGTTCAATCTCTCTCTCCTGCTTAGCGATATTCGCATTTGCAGTCGTAACCTCTATTGTCTTACGCTGTTCCTGTTGCTGTATCTCATAAGCAGCATCTGCCTCAGCCTGCTTGATATCAGATTCACGCTTTAGTTCAGCCTGTTTGATACGAAGTTCATTCTGCTTTGCTGCGATCTCAGTCTCTGCTGCAACCTGCGCTTCATTAGCAAGTCTCTTTGCCTCAGCCTCTGCGATGGCAACATCCTTGTCAGCCTGAGCTTTTGCAATTGATGCATCCTTCTGGATCTGAGACATATTATCCTGACCGAGTGCAATGATCAAGCCCTTTTCATCTTCTATCTTCTGGATATTGCATGAAATGATCTCTATACCGAGAGCGTTCATATCCTTCTGTGCTTTCTCCTGAACCTCATCACCAAATTTCTTACGATCGGTATTGAGTTCTTTAAGCTTAACGGTACCAATTATCTCACGCATATTACCCTGCAAAGAATCGGTAAGAGCAGAAATGATGTTTTTCTCGTCCATGTTAAGGAAGTTCTTCATGGCGATCTTGATACCTTCGGGATCTGTCTTAACTCTGACCTTTGCAACCGCATCAATATCAACACCGATGAAGTCAAGTGTAGGAACATAGCCGTTTGTTTTGATATCGATACTGATCTGCTTAAGTACAAGTGTATCCTTTCTTTCTAAAAAAGGAAACTTTATGCCCGCACGTCCAATAAGGATCTTAGGCTCTTTCTTCCATCCCGAAATGATAAAAGCTTTATCCGGAGGAGCTTTTACGTAACCCGTCACAATGATAAGAATTATCAATGCGATAACTAAAAAGATTGCGATTAATGCTGCAATTGTCATAATCATACCCCTTTCATATGTCCATCAACTATTTGATGTTGTTACCATTATACTACCGAGTCACATATCAGAAAACAAAAATAACAGCAAATTAAGATATCCTAATTTGCTGTTACATTGCAATTATTCATATTCTTTTTAAACCCTATGCACACACAAGTTTTCTTGCTTCCTCTGGCGGCAACGGACGTCCCCATATATATCCCTGAATAAAGTCACATCCGATATCTTTAAGCGTAGCAAGCTGATCATCGGATTCCACACCCTCAGAAATGACTTCAAGGTTCAATATATGTCCTATTGATATGATGGTTGCTACATACTGCTTTGATGATTCACTTGTATTCATACCATCAATAAACGATTTATCTATCTTTAACAGATTTGCAGGAAATTTATTCAAATAACTGAGTGATGAATAACCTGTACCGAAATCATCTATTGCCACTTTAATGCCCATATTCTTTGCATCGCGAACACACTCAAGTGCCTTCCCTGCGGAATCTATCATTATAGACTCGGTAATCTCTATCTCAAGGTTTTGAGGAGGTATACTGTTACTATCAAGCACCTCTTTTATCTCTTCAATAAAACTATTCTTTAACAGATGTCTTACCGAAACATTAATGCTTAAAGTAAGAGCATCAGATGAATTCTTGATGACCTCTCCGAAAAATGCTGCAGCTTTTTTGAAAATGCAAAGATCGAGAACATCTATAAGGCCAGCCTCTTCTGCAACAGGTATGAAATCCGCAGGACTGATAAAAGAACCGTCAGTATCCTTTAATCGTGCAAGTGCTTCAAATCCGCGAAGTTTATGATTGATATCAAACTGAGGCTGAAGGTTGAAAAAGACGGTATCATTTTCAAGTGCATTCCTGAGTTTTCTTTCAATATCCATCTTAAATTCGGTTTTATTAAGGTTCTGCGTATACTGCAGGATGCAGTTGCTGCCATTTGTTCGTTTGATCTCATGCATGGCCGCATCCGCTGCGGAAAAAAGAGAACCTGCATTGTCAGCATCATCAGGATATATAGAATAGCCAAAACATGCAGTCATGAAAAAATCGCACTCATCTATCGTCATCCTGTTCTCAAGTTCTTCCTTATATGCCCTGATAGAACGAAGCAGATCCAAATCCGTGTTAAACCCCCTGATGATCAGCGAATACTCATCAGCACTTAAACGAGAGACAAAATCAGAAGTTCCGGTCTGATTTGAATCAGCAAGATTTTTCCAGCGATTGGCAATCTCAACAAGGACCTTATCTCCTACAGCATGCCCCATTGTATCATTAATGCTCTTGAAATTATTAAGATCCACGGATACAAACGCAAATCTTTCATTTGCTGCCACAAGCTCATCCATGAATTCTTTTCCGGCAAACCGGTTCGGCAGGCCTGTCAGAGAATCGGTAACCGCCTCTTCACTCATTCTCTGCTGGTATTTTTCAATCCTTCTGTTATTTAAAAATATTACAGATATCGCGATTATTGTTAAGATACTGGTGAAAATACCAGGTAGATTTGCATGCTGATGTCTCACGAATATATTGATAAAAAGTCCTGGAAACTGCACAATCAGCAACAGCATAGACATGACATAACCTGTTTTTCTGAAAAAAACGGTCAGACATATAACGCATATATTTGCAAGAGAAGAAAACACACCTATAATCGCAGTTGCCGGTACGCTAAACCCAAGGATGTTTAATATATCATTGACTGAATATGTTGTCCTTATCCTTCCGATACAAGCTATGGCATATAATGCTAAAAGCATAAAGAAGAACCCTTTGTTAACTCCTTTATGAATAGAGATCAACTTTAGGGTATCATCAATGTTCTTATTACTGTCAATGGCGTATCTGTCTTTGCTCATAGGCACTTATTAATCCTTTAATCCACTAAACATGTAATCCTTTACATGCATGTTCATTTTAGAGATTATATATCACTGACCGTAACCAAACAGTAAGTAATCATAATTCGGGTGCAAACTCAAGGATCTCATCATCTAAATCTTCTTTATCACCAAGGTCAATATGATCCCTAATCACATCCGCAACCTGTTCGTACATATATATCATTTTTTCATGGTTTTTATCTATAGTAGCTACATCTTCATTATCAGCAGCTGCTTCTGATTCGGCAGCCAGCTCAAAGAGTTCCTCAGCTCCTATAGTCTTAGATGAACTCTTTAATGAATGTACGTAAACACTGTAATTATTCCAGTCCTTTGCCTCATAGCTCTTTTGGATATTATTGGCTTTTGAATCATGTTCAAGAGCAAAGTCTCCAAGAACCGCTTTATACATTAAGTCATCATGGCCACAAAATGCCTTGCCGCTTTCTATATCCACACAGACAGATTCAAGCGCAGCAACAAACGACTCGTCAAATCTGTGTTCATCGTTTTCTGATGCATCTTTTATTCTTGATATCACAACTTTTTCATCCGGCAGATACTTTATCAGCATCTTTTCAAGGTCCATACCATCAACCGGTTTTGTAAGATAATCATCAAACCCCAGTTCTATGTATCTGTCTTTGGCACCTCTTATAACATCAGCTGTAAGACATATTATTGGTGTATTCTCATTCTTTTTGCTTTCAAGAGCCCTGATGTTTTTCATTGCCTCAGTTCCGTCCATGCCGGGCATACGTTGATCCATAAGAATGACATCATAAGACTTCTTGTCAGCCAGCTCGATAGAATCTGGACCATTCAGCGCAGTATCTACCATTACACCGGTCTTCTTAAGAAGATTCTCGACTACCAGTATATTCATATTCGTATCATCAACAACAAGGATAGATGCATCCTTTGCATGGAATGATTCACTGTAAGATTCTACCGGTTCAACTCTTTCAATCGCTTCTCTGTAATCTCCAAGTGGCTTGCTGTTCTCTATCTTCTGCCACAATTCAAATGAGAAAGTGCTTCCTACACCATATTGACTGACAACCATAAGTTCGCTTCCCATCAGTTCCAGGAGCTTTCTTGTAATAGTCATGCCAAGACCAGTTCCCTCGATGTTCCTGTTCCTTACAACATCCAGCCTCTCAAACGACTCAAAAAGTCGAGCCATATCACTTTCCTTTATGCCGATTCCTGTGTCCTTGACCTCGACATGTAACAGTATCTCGTTCTCATCATTCTTTATCTCTTTACCCTCGATCGAAAGGGTAACACTTCCTTTTTCAGTATACTTTACGGCATTAGTTAAAAGATTAATGACAATCTGATTTATACGTGTATCATCACCATAAAGTTCGCATGGCAGATCAGGATCTATATTCAGATTAAACTTGAGTTTCTTTGCTTTTGCCCTGTCTGAAATTGTATTGATATAATATCCTATCTGAGAGCTTACGCTGTAACGTACCGGCACAATCTCCATCTTGCCGTCTTCGATCTTAGAGAAATCCAATATGCCGTTTATCAATGTCAGAAGATTATGACCCGACTGCCTGATGTTCTGAGAATATCCGAGTATATCCTTATTGTCTGATTCGCGCATGATCATTTCATTCATACCCAGAATCGCATTTATCGGAGTACGGATCTCATGTGACATATCCGCAAGGAAACGACTCTTAGCCTTGCTGGCTTCGTCTGCTGCCTGCTTCTCAAGTTTAAGTACCTTTGATTTGAATTCCTGCTCCTGTTTACTGTATTTATCAAGAACACGAGCAAGAAATATTGCTATCAGTACTCCTATCAGTGCTGCTGCTATCGTAGCGATAACAAAGCCTCTAACCAGATTGCTAACGCCCTTTGCAAGTTCATCTTTACTGGTAGCTATGCATACATACCATCTTGTATTGGTCATCTGCGATGCAACTATTCCACGATTTACTCCATCGTAGTCGTCGATAAATACCATCTCATCAGGTTTTCCTCTTCTTATCTTCTCTATCAGCTGCCCGTATGGTGAATTTTCTACCTCCATAACCTTCTTCGGAATATCTTCAAAATCATATTCCGGATTTGGATGTACTATCATCCTAAGATTCTGATCGATTAAAAATGCATAGCTGTTCTCTTCAACATCCGCATTATTTATCATATCCACCAGGACATTGACAAATATATCTGCTGCCAAAACACCCAAAAGTTCATCATCTTTATATACAGCCTTGGAAATAGTGAAAACCGGTCTGTGAGTATCAGAATCAAGATAAGGTGTAGAATAGAATAGTTCGCCTGTCAGGGCTGAAGTGGTATACCATTCTCTTTCATGTACAAAATCCACTGTTCCGTCTGCTACGAAATCAGAAGCGCACACCATGGTATTGTCAGGATATGTAAAATAAACGTCATAAACATATCCGTTTTTGTTAAGTATCTCGTTACTGTGCTTTAGATAGTTGTGAAATGTATCGTAGTCCTTGGATGAAATATCATTTACTGCGATCTCAGCGGCAAGTGTATCTATTATCGTTCCGTTAGTATTGACCCATGATGTCAGTTCCAAAGCATACTTTTGCGCTGCAACATCATAATTATTCTCCATCTGAGTGATCAGACTGGTTCTTGCTCTTTGATAGCTGATAAAAGACAGCAGGATTGTGCTGCCCAGTACTACCAACACTATCGTTATTGTCATTTTGGCTCTGAAACTCTTCATATATACCCCTGATACTATACATTACAATAATATCATAACTAAACTATATTGGGTACTATCCCATGTTTTATATGTTTTCTGTAAAACAGATTAACACCAAAGTAGAACAGAGCTGTCAGTGGCCTTTTCCAGAAATTCCTGGTAAATATGGTTCTATTTAGGATGCATTTGTAAGAATATACTTCGTTGTACAACTCCCAGTATGCCTTTGTCAGTTCTTCGGGAGTCATGTTCTTCGGATAATGTACTGCCTCACAAGAGTTATATGAATACATATCAGTATTGTATATCCTGTCCTGCTCCTTCATTTCATCATAATACTGGGTTCCCGGTATCGGTGTGAGTATATAGAATCTCGGAACTGTTATCTTGTTATCTTCTATAAACTTAGCAGTCTCCTTTATGGATTCAAGAGTATCTCCTTCAGCTCCGACAACCATCTCTGTAGAAATATCTATCCCGTACTTGCGTATGATGTTAAGCTGCTCGCTGTATCTGTCCGGATGAGCCCACCCTTTCTGCATTCCTAAAAGACTCTCTCTGCTTATACTCTCTAGACCGAAGCTGAGTACATAGCAGCCACTTTCTGCAACGGTCTTTAAAAGCTCCTCGTCATTTGAAATGTCGATCGAACACTGGGTCATCCATTTCATCCTAAGCTTCTTTATCTCCCCACACAATTCAAGTGCATAATCCCTGTTCGAGAACAGATTGTCATCAAGTAGCAGGAACTGCTTAAATCCCAGTTCCTTAACTCTTTTTATATCCCTTATTACATCAGCGATCTCCCTTTTAAGGTACTGTCCGTGATACAGGCAGTATATAGAACAGAAGCTGCATGTCTTCGGACATCCTCTTCCGGCCTGTACAGGAAGGAAGTTTCCAATCTTCTTGTTCAATACAAGCTCATATCTCGGAAGCGGTGTTACAAGCTTTGTGAGCTTCTTTTTGTAGGTTTTCTTAAGGCATCCGTTAAGATAATCACTTAACATCTCTCCCCAAGTTTCCTCTGAATCACCTATCATTACCGCATCACAGTATTTCTGTGCCTCATCAGGCATTAAAGAGACCATATATCCGCCAAGTATCACCGTCTTTTTAAGTTCTCTGAACCTCTTTGCAATGTCAATAGTCCTCATTACGGCGTGACCCATGCTACTGATCCCTATCAGCTCGGCATCTGTATCAAACGGAACATCTTCGATCGTCTCATAACACAGTTCAACTTCAAAATCATCAGGTGTCAGAGCAGCAAGAAGCGGCAGGGCAAGCCCCACGAAGTACAGTCTGTTTTTCTTTACCAGATTCCCGTATTGGTCATATGGTGTAGGTTGTATTAGTAATATCTTTTTATTCATAACACAAATGCACGCTTTATCTTTATAAACAATACTTTAAATATGTAAATGACTGCTCCAGGGTAATTGTTTTCGGAATAAAGAGCAGATTTTCTGTTATGCCATGCCAGCTTGAGCGATAACCTGTAATACAGTCTTGTAAATGCTCTTACGCTCATATGCTCAGGCTTAAGCAGACAGTGAAAAAGATCCTGTTTGGTAACATCTCTTGTTATCATATCTTTTTCATATTCCTTGTAGGTTGCTGAGCCCTGCATTGGAGTAAAAACTGATACCGTCGGTATGATATCTCTTGCCGATATCCACTCGTACAGCTTTTTAAAGTCTTCTTTTGTCATATGCTGATGAACTATGAAAAGCCCTGCACAGAATATTGAATTCTCACTTAGAATACGAATACATTCCTCATTTTCTTCAAGAGAAGTTCTTTTATTATATGAGTCAAGCTCATCATCGTTAGTGGCTTCAAGTCCCACCATTACAAGTGAAAGTCCTATGTCTGCCAGTTCCTTTATAAGTTCCTCGTGATGAGCAATAAAATCCGCTCTTCCGTAAATAAGGAATTTCTTGTGAACATCTTTTATTCTTATCAGCCTGATAAATTCTCTCAGATACTCCTCATCTACCAAAAAATCATCATCTGTTATATGTATGGCTGGAACATCAAGAGATGCTATTTCATCCACCAGACTTTCCACATGTCTACACGCATATCTTCCGCTGTTTCGATTTGTGCAGAAGCAGAAATTGCATGCTTTTTTACAGCTGTAGGAATTTTTAACAAGTGCCAGCGGTTTAAAGCATAGATATCTAAACCTGTTTATATTGGCATAAAGATATGTTCTGTCAGGTATGGGAAGATCATCGGGAGTCTCGATTACCTTCTGATTCACTACCCACTTATCTTCCTTTCTGTAGCATATACCGGGTATGTCAGTCGGATAATTACGCTCTTTTTGATCACCTTTAAGTTCACTGTCAATAAAGTCAACCAGTTTTACAAGATTTGAAAGTCCGCTCAGATGATACAGATAATCAGCCTGTGAATCAAAATAGTTTTCATAATTGATCTCAACATTAGATCCGCCGAGTATTATACGGATATTTTTGTCAAAAGATTTTATTACTCTGCAGTATCTTTTCATGAGTTCCTGCTGAGTAATGTACCCGGTAATGCATACTACATCGGGTCTAGTGATCCTTATTTTCTTCTTTAAAGAACACAGTTCATAACGCCTGTCATATATGACAGTTTCATGACCGTTATTCTTAAAAACGGTATACAGATATTCCATTTCTAGGGGCTCATGTTCCACAAGATATGTGAAGCTGAATATTCCCACCGTTTCTGGTTTTATCAAAAGGATCTTCATTGTTTACCATCAGTTGTTTCTGTATCGTTTGTTAAATGTATGAACTATACCTGCATAATATATTCTGGGATAATTCACGTAATAGAGGAAATGAAACTCAAGCTTAAAAAGCCACATCGGAAGTTTGGAAGGCTTCATCAGAACGCTCGTTCCACCCGTTCTTCTGTATCTGTATTTATAGAGTCTGTCCTTGTTTTCCTCATATACTGCTGTTCCTTTAAACGGTATTAGTATACTGAACAGCACCCATATAAGTTTCTCCTTTTTTATGAACTCATTTATATGCATGAAATCCCTGTGTGAAAAATCATAATTGATGACAAAAAGTCCCACGCAGAGCATGTTGTGTTCACGAAGTATCCTCACAGCGTTCTTATTTAGACTGACACTGGAATTCTTATTATACTTTTCAAGTGTTGAATCATCGACCGCCTCAAGACCTACAAGCATGTCCCTGATCCCTGCCTTGTATATCAAAGGCATGATATCCTCGCATCTTACAATGCTGTCTGCTCTTGAAAAGATCATGAATGTCTTATGTATGCCAAGTTCCAAAAGCCGATTGCAAATATATGTGACGCGTTCCTTGTTTACCAGGAAATCATCATCAATGATAAATATCTTGTCGTTGTCTATACCTATTATCTCTTCAATGACAGAATCAGCATCACGCTCTCTGTACTCGCAGCTGTTAAACTGTCTTGAAATACAGAACTTGCAGTTCTGTGGGCATGAAAATGCAGTCTTCATCATAGAAAAACAGCCTTTAGCCAAAACCTTGAATTTATCTCTGTTATCATAAAAATGGCTTCTGTCCGGCAGGATACCGTAATCACTTACGGGCTCTCCCTTGAGATTGCTCACCCATTCTCCGCTTTTTCTGTATGCAAGTCCGCTTACCTTATCAAGTATACTATCATCAAAGTCATGTCTTATCGCCAGTCTGAACGAATCAAGGCCATTGTCATATGACACGTAATCGACTTCATCTAAAAGAAAATCCTCATGATTGATAACAACCTCCGGACCACCGACCATTATCTTTATATCAGGTCGCGCCGCCCTTAATTTCTTTATGAGTTTTAATACATACCATGCGGTGTTAGACATCACAGAAAAACCGACAATAGTTACATTATTATCGTCAACCTTCTTTAACAGCCTTAAAAAGCGGCCAAACGGACTCTCTATGCTCTCATCATATATAAAGCCTTCCCTGTTCTCGGCCTTGACACATGCCATGAGATACTCAAGTCCAAGCGGTTCCAGACTAGCCACTCTCTTATCGTAATGTACTCGTACAAACATATACTTCTGTGTCATATCAGAACCAACCTTTTTTCTTAGTATCATAAGCGGTGCCCAAAAGAGTTCTGACCATGATCTTTGGATATGTTAAAACATGTATCCAGTAATACCTGAACATAAACTCAAATGAACTCATGTTGGTGGGCTTAATTGTAATGTGAGTACCATCTAGTCTGCTAGATCTGAAATTAATCAGCATGTCCTTGTATTCATCATATGCATCCGTTCCTTTGTAAGGAGTAAAGATACCGAATACTACCCAGAGCATGTTATTGTCCCTGACAAATTTCATCAGATTCCTAAAATCCTGTCTTGTTGCCGTATAGCTTATAACAAACAGACCGTCACATACTATGTTGTTATCCAAAAGGTTCCTAATTGCAAGGATGTTTTCATTTTTCGATGTCTGCTTGTTATAGATATCAAGCTGTTCGTCGGTAATCGCTTCGAGTCCGACGAGTATATCTCTGAATCCGGCCTCATATGCAAGAGGCAGAATATCAGGATTCGCAGCGATAAAATCTGCTCTTGCATAAGCCATAAAAGTCTTATTAATGCCCCTTGAGATTATCTCTTCACAAAATGCTCTGACTCTTTCCTTATCAAAGAAAAAGGTATCATCAACAAACCAGATCTTATCGTGCTTGATCTCCTCTACCTCGTCAACAACCTCCATTATGTCTCTTTCGGTATACTTTCCGCTGTTCATCTTGGTACAGTAGCAGAAACAACACCCGAACGGACACGAAAAAGAAGCCTTGCTGAGTGCATACTTTCCCTTCATGAAAATGAAGTTCTTCTTTAATCCCTTATAAAATGCACTCCTGTCAGGCTTATTGATAAATCCGCAGACAGGTTCTCCCTTCTCCTTGATGACCCATTTCCCTTCTTTTTTAAAGCATATGCCCGTTAGTTTTTCGAGTTTATCGGGTTCAAATCCGTTCTCCCACATGCTTTTAAGAGTCATCAGTCCGTTATCATGATAGATAAGATCCACATCATCACAGCAAAAGTCTCTGTAATTGAGTTCAGCCTCGGGACCTCCTACCATGATAGTAATATCGGGAAATCTTTTCTTTAGCTGCCCTGCCCTCATCTTAATATAATCAACAGTATTGGCATTGGCATTGAATCCTATGAAGTTGTAGCCGCCCTTCTTTATAAGCCTGCACATTCTGTTAAGCCTGCCGATCCATGAATACTGGAACTCATCATGAATCTCGCATTCTATCCCGAGCTCACCCGCAAGTCCCGAAAGATATTCAAGTCCTAGCGGTTCAAGATTTGCAACTATAGAAGAGTATTTTGGCCTGATTAGTAAAACTTTGATCTTTTCGTTCATATTAAGACATCATTTCCCGACAATTAATTTCTTCCAGTATTGATTGTTCACCTTAAAGGCACCCCAGCTTAGCTTGAGTGTATCGTGAAGTCCGTACTTTTTTATCATGTACCATGCACTGACAGGATTAGCTGTTATCCTGTAGTAAAGCACCATTGTATACCAGTAATATCTTCTTACTGAAATGTTATCTGGTCTGACTACAAGATGAGCCAGGTCCCATTTCTCATATTCATCTTCTCTTACGATAAACCTGGGTTTATACTTCTCATATATATCTGTTCCCCTAAGTGGAGTAAGCGGCTGTAGATTAACAAAGACAAGTCCGAGCTTCTTTATCCATTTATACAGTGCATCAAAGTCAGCCCATATCCAGTCAAGTCCGAGAATAAATGTTCCGTAGCATTCCACATCATACTTTTTAAGTATCGAAACCGCTTTTTCATTTATATCGACATTAGTCCTCTTGTTGTAGTCATCGAGCTGTTTGCTGTCACATGATTCAAGTCCCACTATTACGGCTCTTAACCCTGCATCCTTAAATCTTGCTATCACATCTTCATTGGCAGCGATAAAATCGGCTCTGCCATATATCAGATATTTCTTGTTAATATTTCGCTGTTTGAGAAGTTCACAGAATTCCAGGATTCTTTTCCTGTCTACCAAAAAGTCGTCATCGACAATATATATTTCCGTTTCCTTTATACTCTCAAGTTCGTCAACAATGTTTTCAATATCTCTGGCAAAGTACTGATCATCCATGACCTGACGGCAGAAACAGAACTTGCAGTTATACGGACAGCCAAACGATGTTTTTATAAGACTGCAGTTTCTGTGAAACATGTAGTAATACTTTGATCTGTATCTGTCTACCTTTGCTCTGTCAGGGAAAAGATAGTCAAATGTCAGATCCTTCTTTGGTGCTGCCTTATCCCTTGAATACACACAGTCCATACTGCTTTCAGACTCTTTGCCCTCTATACAGTTTAAAACATCAATGAAAGTCCTGATGCCGTTTGCCCTGATTATATAATCGACATATTCTGACTCAAAATCCTGTGGATTAACCTCGGCATGCACACCTCCGATAACTGTCTTTACATCTGGGTTATATGCCTTTGCCTCATAAGCATACTGCTTCATAATATTTACATGGGAAATATATCCGGTGATACCTACAACATCCGGATCATACTTCTTCATAAAATATGTAACAGGTTTCTTTTCTATGATCATATCGACTATGACACAGCTATGTCCCAGCGTCTCTATATTGGCTGAAATGTATTCCAGCTCAAGAGGCTCGCAGATCATGACGTTCTGCAAGCCGATAGTTTCCTTATGAGGTCTTGGTCTGAATAACAGTACTTTCATTATTGACTCTCTTTAAAGACATTGTAATCGGGAAAGTCATATCTGTATTCAAGGACATGCCTTCCCAACATGGCAAATATATTTAAAACCGGGTTTGTATGATGCGCATAGAAATATCTCTTTTCAAGTACTGCACCAAACTTAAGCTTTGTATTCTCCGATGTCTGCCCGAAATCTATTGAATCGCAATCATTCCTGATCGCATAATCAACTATATTAAACAGCATGTAATAGTACAGATCGACACAGCTAATCTTTCGATCATTCATTTCATAATCCATACCGCAGAACATGAAAACTAATCTTTTTGCTGTCTGTTTTAGCATGACAAATCCTACGGGTTTACACTGTTCAAAAAACACTATCTTTTGTGCATCTATCTCGTCAAAAAAGCTTTTTGAAAGCCTTTCTAGCTTATAATCTGATCTTTCATAAGTCTGTAGATACAAGGGATATATATCGATGCTTGCATCACATATCTGCTTAAGCTCAATATCTGCACATCTCTTAATGGCAAGATTCATCCGTCGCCTGTACTGGCTTCTTAATGAAGACAGATAATCTTCCTTGTTATTAACCTTTGCATCCAGCTTAAGAACACAAGTCGGAAGTGTCTCTCCAAATGACATGCCATCTGCTTTTGCTAAAGAATCCACGTTGAGCACTAGTTTGCAGCCCTTTATGGTCTTTATGTAAGAAAGCATAAACTCTATATTATTAGTAAGATATCCGCCACAGCTTAATGAACAAGGAAATGCAACAGTCTGTATATTCATAAAAAGACTTGCTTTTCCAAAAGTAAACAGATTCATCCTGTTGTCATATACGATAAAAAAGGCGTAGTCACTTCCGTTATCTATGTAATAATATGTCTGACTTAACGGATTGCCGTTTTTCAGGATCTTTATGAGATCAGGTTCAAATGGAAAAGGCAAAAAATCTTCCCGGGTATATGGATAATCCTTTGTTATAGTTCCTTCCTTCAGTTCAGCAAACAACTCATCTGCATCATTTCCGATATATTTTGTCACATTATCAGATGCTTTTTTCATAAACTGCATAATCCTTGTAGTCTTTTTCACATATAGCCCTGCAGAAACTGTTTGAGTCATCGTTTTCATCAAGTATCCATGATGTCTCGACTCTTGTGCAACCGTAATCGGGCATAAGATCATAAACTTTGCTTATGAGTGCTATGGGCAATCCGCTGCCGCGGTATTCTTTAACAACACCGTATTCCATAACCTTAGCCGTATGTATCAAGCGCTTATTAAGCTTATATCTTAAATAATGGATCGCGCCGAATACTTCTCCCGGATCTGCCAGTTCATTATAATCGGGATACCACATGATAAATCCTACCGGCTTATCATCACGGAAAGCAAAAATGATGGAATCCTCCTTCATAAACATAAAAAGCTCCTTAAGCATCTCCTTATCATGTTCATATTCCCTGTGATAATAATATCTGTGATCTGTGAAACATACATTATTCAGATCAGTGTATATCCTCGAATAATAGTCAAACCTTTTCTTATCAAACACCCTGAACTCATAATTTCTGTTAAGCTTCTTTATTATTGCTGAGTATCTGTCCAGTCGGTTTTGCAGATTATCAGTTATATATGAATTAAGCTTTATAAGCTCACAGCCAAGATCAGAAAAATAATCGTTGTAAAATTTAGGATTCCCCGGAGATGAAAACGAATTGGATTCATCATAACGGGATGACTGAATCCCAAGTCCGTAATTTACATGTCCGTACAGGCCTATTACAAGTCTAGTGCATTTATGTTCTTTTCCGACTTTCACCGCTTCATCAACAAGCATTTTGACAGCATCTTTGCAGTCTTGCCTCGCTTCAAAAAAACAAAGCTGCACATATTCCTTAAGATCCTCTGTATAAGCTATGATTCCCTCACATAATATGCAGTCAGATTCATCCGTTATCATGACAGGTCTGATATCCATGTTCTCGGTAAACTTAAGCTTTCCTGCAAATATCTCCTGCAGCATAAAATAATTATTGTCTATATACAGTTTTCTTGACTTATATAACGCTTTTCGAAACAGCAAGAATTTCTTTTGCAGTTTTCTGCTGTCAGCAACACATACTTTCATCTATTCTTCAATCAGTGTCTTAAGATAATCACACATCTGGCCAATAGTGGTCATCTTCCTGTATTTCTCCTCATCAAGCTCTATAGAGTATCTCTCCTCGACTAAGCATACAAGATTCATCAGATCAAACGAATTGAGTCCCAGATCCTTTTTAAAATCCGTATTTAGATCAATATCCTTTATTCCGTAGTTTTCTGACAGAATCTGTTTTATGTCCTCAAACATACAAACTCCTCTTTATTTTTCTTGAGCTGTTCTTTTCAAATTCTTTGCTCATGATCTCAAAATCATCTATATGCATATAACCGGGCAAGGTTTCATTTATACTATCGATATCTTCCTTTATCTTCTCTTTTGAAGCATTTTCAGATAACACAATAAGCGCCGTAAGAATATGATTTCCCCTTTCAGTCTTTTTATCAACCACTAGGCTCTCTTTCACATAATCTATACTGTTTATCTTGTCCTCAAGATACTCCGGCGCTACGTTTTTACCGTTTTCAAGTATTATAAGATTTTTCTTTCTGCCTGTCACATAGATGACACGCCCATCTGTGTATCCAATATCTCCGGTACAGAAATAACCGTCCTTCATGCACTGCTTTGTGGCGGTATCATCCTTGTAATATCCGATCATGACACAGGGACCTTTTACCATGATCTCGCCTTCGTCGGAGATCTTTACATCTATGTTCTTCATGATCGTACCGGCACTGCCTGCAACATTATTGTATACTCTGCTAACCGCTATCGTAGGAGAGCATTCAGTCAGACCGTACCCGTTCAGGATTGTTATACCCAGTTCGTCAAATTTCTCAACATATTCACTGTTTAATGCAGCCCCTCCATTAACAACAAGCCTCAGATTCTTATTGATGAAACTTCCAAAGAATATATGTCTAAGATCAATACCTACTTTAAGAAAGATCCTGCTTATAAAAAGCATTGTCCTAAATACTCTTTCCTTCTTTTGCCGTCTGACTTCTCTCAGGATATTGCTATACATCCCCTCTATGACCATTGGTACGGCACCGAAAAAGAACGGATCAAAAGCCTTTAGATCTCTTGAAAGGTGTTTCAGTTCAAGGCACAGGCAAAGAGTTGTTCCATTATACAGAGTTGCCAACATACACGGATTGAATCCATAGGTATGATTCATAGGCAGGAATGCGAGCGTCGGGTTTTCCAGTACGTTGTTTTCGAGAGTTCCACGAATGTTTGTTATCACATTATACTGTGACAGCATGACTCCCTTCATTTTTCCGTCTGTTCCCGATGTGGACACCAGTATAGCAAACCTGTCTTTATCCGTATCTTTTACATCTTCGAAAAATGATGCCGTTTCATATCCGTCAGTCATGTTGCAGAAGCATTTATCTATATTGTAGAGCTTCACATCATCGGATACCAACGATATCCTTTCTGACGTTTTATCGGTGTAGAAAAGAGCATCAACATCAAACCGTCTCATGCATTCAGCTACAGTCTGTTTGTCAAGCTCTTTATCTATTGGCACAATGACATTGCCAAATACACTTGCAAGATAAATGATTATGTACTCATAACGGTTTTCAGAAAGAATTGCTATATGGCTCCCTCTAAATCCTTCACTTTTCATAAAGCCATAAACATAAGCTATCTGATCTATCATTTCATGATATGTGATATCTACAGTTTTATCACCTTTCATGAACCGGATAGCACATGTATCACTGCTTGCATCATATCTGGCCCTAAGCATTTCATAGAAGTTATCATATATAACTGTATCTAGATAAGGATAATCCATACTCAATAACCCGCTATTACACTCTCCCCGATCTTCTTGATATTATCATCGAGAACGGCAAAAACGATATCTATTTCATAATCGGGATTGCTTTCAATAAAATCATTGCAAGCCTTGATTGCTCTGTCCCATGCCTTATCTATAGGGTATCCGAATATCCCGGCAGATATAAGCGGAAATCCTATTGAATGAATTCCGTTCTCCTTTGCAATGATCAATGACTTCATGTATGCACTGTACAACAGTTTCGGCTCATTGTTATTGCCTCCTGACCATCTTGGTCCAACAGCGTGGATAACATACTTTGCGGGAAGGTTAAAGCCGGGAGTGATCACAGCAGAGCCTTCATCGCAATGTCCGATTGCATTACAGGCTTCAGTCATCTGCTTCGATCCCGCATCATGAAAAATATATCCGCAGACTCCTCCGCCTTCCCACAGTCCGGAATTAGCTGCATTTACAACAGCATCCGTATCAAGCTTTGTAATACCTATCTTTTTTATTGATATACCACTCATGATTTCAATCCTCTCCAGCCAGATGAACAGTTACATATTCATGTCCTGTAGCCGGCAAAAACTTATTAAGAACATCCTGTGTCTTGATCTTTAGGGATGATGTACAAACGCACGGATGACACCCGATATATTCACTTTTAAGAACATCCTCATCTATTAAAAGCCTGACTTCGTTTTCTGAATCATTCATAAGTCCCATGACGCTGACAGCTCCGGGCTCGATATCGAGGAACTTAAGCATGTCTTCCTCTTCGGCAAATGAAAGTCTTGCAGAATTTATCTGTGAAGACAGCTCTTTGGTTTTAAATTTCTTATCTCCCGGCATCAACAGCAGATAAAAGCATGTCTTTTGTCTGTTGCACAAAAACAGATTCTTGCACATCACTACTCCCAAAACCTCATCTATCCTCGTGCATGCATCCATAGTTGTAGCCGGTTCATGATCGGTCCTTTTATACTCTATACCGAGTTTATCCAGGAAATCATATGTCCTGATCTCTCTGTCAAGTCTTCCTTCTTCATTATCCGGTCTTTTATCAAATAGTTTCATTTTCCATGCCTTTCATAACAGCTCATTTAAGGATCTGATAACTCGTACAGATTCAATCTTAACATCTTTTTTTCTAGATATATAAACAGGCGTAATCCCAAGAAGCTTTGCAGGTTCAATATCAGAAGTAAGTGAATCACCGATATGTATAACTTCGTCCGGTCTAACTCCGGCTATCTCCATTGCCTTCTCGAATATTGCACGATCAGGCTTACATGCTCGTGCCATCTCTGCAGATATGATTCCAGCAGGTTTTAAGCCCTTTATCTTCATTGATTCTTCAAGATAACACAGATCATCATTGGATAAAACATAAATCGGAAGTTTGGATTTTTCAAAAAACGGTTTGACATCATCAAACAAAGGAGCATGAACCCACACATTTCTCCAGATTCTGTGCATGTGATCAAGATCACCGTTAAGTCCGTATTCGTTTACGCAATATTCAAGTATCCTGTCAACCTTAACGTCATTCTTTATAAATGCATCTCCATGGCTTTGGACCTCTAAAGTTTTTACCATTTCCCATACTATTCGAAGTATCTCTTGAGGATCATTGATATTACTGTGAGTCACAAAGTACTCAAGCAGTTGCCTGGTATATGGTTCATCCTCTTGAACCATTGTTCCGGTATAGTCCAAAAAATAAGCTTTAGTCATAATCTTTGCGAGTTCTCTCCCTTTTTAGTCAACAACTATTTCCGTTACGCCTTTAGCCCAGTCAAGTATTGCCTTGCTGTCGCACGGGAACAATTCAACTGGAATATCTTTCCTGTTAAAGAATCGATGCTCTATCACTTCAGAATCAGTATCCGAGATTACTCCACTGTATTCATTAGTCCAGAACATGATAGCAAGAGAATATACAACATCTTTGTTAGGATAATGGATCTCTCTCTGCTTTCCGGAGTATATGCCGAATAACTTAAGATTCCTAACCTCTATTCCTGCCTCTTCCCATACCTCTCTTTTTGCTGCCTGCTCATATGTCTCAATAGGTTCAAGTGCGCCTCCCGGAAGACTCCATTCACCTGTATCACTTCTCTTTTGCAAAAGAATCTGACCCTCTTTATTCTCTATAATGACACCGCAGCCTACTGTCATGACAAGATCGTGTCCTATATGTTCTCTGATGCTGTTAATATAGTTCATTTCTTTTACCCTTTATTTCTTTATCTTCAGTGTTTTAAGATATTCTTTCTGTTCATCGGTAATACGATAGCTTTCCACTGATTTCTGGATCGCTTTGTTATGCGTCCATACATCCAGTCTTTTCTCCTTTATAAACGGTAGAATGCTATCATACTGCTTTGCCAGTGCCGTGGCAAAATACCATGCGATCATCATGTTGATATAGTATTCATCGGAACTGATGCCGGCAACAATTTCAGGATATGACAGATCAAAATCCTCATCCAGATAATGCTCCATCAGCATACCGATACCAAATCTTATCATATATGTCTTGTCTGAACCTATCCATTGCTTTACTGTTTCTAACAAAGCCTGCTTGTTCTTTTTAAAGATCTTGGGTGACATCTGATCACATGTCGCCCAGTTGTCTACATATGGCAGGAATCGATCGACCTCGTTAAGACATTTAGAGTAATCTCTGATTTCGGATATGATGAATGCATGAAGCTGATTCTCATCAAAATACTTATGAGGCAGATCGTCTAAAAATATGCAAAGATCATCCCTTTTAGAAAGCTGTTTTGCGTAAGAACGAAGCAATGGCGTCCTCACACCTATTATCGTATCTTTATCAATATTGGGTATGATCTTTATCTGCATATCCCTATACTTCATATCCTGTTTTTCAAATAATTCTTTTCTTATCTCTTCTATGATCATTACCAGTAAGCCCTTTCCTTTGTTACCTTCTCACCCCAGTATGAAGCCCATTTTTCACAATAGAGCCATGTGTATGGTACGTTTCTCTTTTCACGCAATTTATCAAATATGGGAATACATGCCCAGCTGATAGACGGAATACCAATAATTACAAGATACAGCGGTCCCAACAATAATGCCTGAAATGTATGCCCGTATTCGTGTACTGCTATATCAGCTCTTTGACTGGGTGCAAATATAAACATTCCCAGCGATATACCTCCCCTGAGAGGCCACTCAGTAAGTACAACGCCACGGTAATATCGGTGCGTACTTTTGAAAAACAAAAGATACAGTATCAGGCCACCCATAGTCTGTGCAAATCCCCATGTCCAGTGTATAAAAACTGCGATCGGATAAAACCAGAATCTGTCCTTCCTGACTTCCATAGCCAGATAAATTCCTATCAGATATAACCCGAGCATATATGCTAGACAGTCCCAAAGATCAAAATGTCCGCCAATGATAATCCCTAGAAGTGAATTATGATCGATCTCAAGATATCCTATAATATTGTATGCCTGCAATATTTCGGCATTCCAGCCAAGAAAGTAGCATAACAAAGGCAGGACATAAACAGAAAAGATACTGTCTTGTACAAATATGATCGCCCTGAGCATAAAATAGATCGTAGGAATGACTAAAACATCACCTACAAATCCTCTCAGTATTCCTGTAGCCCATTTTCCTATAGCAATTTCGATCAACAATAAAACTATAAATGATATGCTGTATTTTATTCTCAATTTACCTTTACTCATTATATCAGACTCTAGAAAGCTAACGTATTATTCTTTATCCTTTTTAAATATTCCTCAACAGTATTCTTTACGCTTTGCGAATCTTCCTTCATTCCCCTGTGCACCCATAATGCCATAACATTCCATACGGCACCGTTATTCAGTGCCATCAGATATTCATAATCCAGTCCTTCAAAAAGTTTATTGAACGGATTTGCTACTGAAACCTCTTTTCTTCTTAGTAACGGACCGTCCTCATTCATACATTTGAGGACCAGATGAAGCATATCGTTTTTTTCAAGCAGCATTAAAATATCCCTGTTTTTTTCGGCGTACGAGAATATCGTTGTAAGTACATCTCCTCTCGCATTGTTCACTATATCAAAGTACTCTCGGAATGACTTTTTTATAAGTGAATACAACACATCATCCTTTGACTCATAATTTCTGTAGAAGGTCTTTCTGGCCAGTGATGCCGTAAGTATTATCTGCTTAACGGTTATCTCGCTGTACGGATATTGTTCCATAAGTTTTAGCAATGCCTGTGTTATCTCTATCTGGGATCTTACAGCTGAAGGATTGTTTGATTCAATCATATATTGTTTCCTCAAAATGACACATTTTTGTAAAATCGTGTATCTTTATCATCCAGTATTTACATTTGCAGATTATATTATATACTTATCGCATAAACGATACAAGTGTGTCATTTTAATCTGTGTACGAGTTATAAGAGGACAAAAATGAGAGAATATCTGTTGCTTTTACCGATTATCTTTATATTTCATGATATGGAGGAGATCATAGGATTTGACTGGTTCTTTAAAACGAATCCGGATCTTTTTGAACATTTTCCAAAGCTAAGGAAAGTATATGACGGACTAACAACTGCTACATTCGCTGCAGCGGTTTATGAAGAATTCATTCCATTCTTCGGTGTTAGTCTTTTAGCCTACTATTTCCCTAACAAGATATTGAACGCAGTCTGGTTTGGAATACTTTTATCTCTTACAGCCCACTTTGTGGTTCACATCTTGCTTTCAATTTGTATTAAAAAATATGTACCGTGTGTCATAACAAGTTTCATATGTTTGCCTGTCAGTAGCCTCATAGTGATCAAAAGCACTCCACATCTTGATTTAGATATGATTACGGTTATTTGTATAATAATCTCAGTCCTAGCCATGATCGCAAATATTAAACTGGCGCATGGATTTGCACATTTTCTCAGCAAAAAGACAAATAGTTCTTTGAAAGACGTGAAAATTCTAATATTTCAAAACCAACAAAACTGAAAATCATAAAATACTTGCCGAAAAAAATGGTTTGTAAGGAAATGAGAAAACATATATCATGAACATATAAGGAGAAAATCTATGTCTATATCATACGATTACTACAAAACCTTCTATTATGTTGCCACATACCATAGTTTCAACAAGGCAGCCTCAGTATTGTCCATAAGCCAGCCAAATCTTTCACGTTCAATAACGAAGTTAGAAGAACAACTGGGCTGTAAACTTTTTAACCGTACCTCAACAGGTGTCACTCTGACAAGTGAAGGTAAAGATCTTTTTTCGCATATCGAGGTTGCCTTTCGTCACATCAGCGAAGGCGAAAACATGATAAGATCTTCTGAAAAGTTCAAAGGAGGTCTTCTAAAAATCGGTATCAGCAGTGAACTTACCACGCGAATGGTCAGTACCATGATAATACCTATCATTCATACATTTCATAAGGAGTATCCTGCCGTAAGGATTGAAATCTGTCATGCCTCATCTACAAAACTGGCATCAGATGTAGATAACAATCTCATGGACATAGCAATTGTAACAACCCCGTATAATGAAAGTATAAAAAAATCTTCATATAACAAAAAAGTTCTAACTTCATATCAGGATATTATAATAGCAGGAAACAGCTTTCATGATTTAAAATCAAGAACAGTTTCTCTGAAAGAACTCATGAACTATCCCCTTATAAGTCTTGGTACAGGTACAGAAACAACAGATTATTGCTATAGAAACATGTTTTCAAAATCAGGACTTGAATTCAGTCCCAGCATAGAGACAACAAGCGCCGGGCAGATACTGATATATACAATCGAAAATCTTGGTATTGGCTTTATCTATCCTGAGGATGCGGCTCAGGCTATAGAAGAAGGCAAGATCTTTAAGGTGGATATAAAAGAAAAACAGGCTACCAGATACATAGCAATGTTAAGCAATATCAGGGAAAAAAACACCACAAAAATATTCGAACAAATGATGAATGACCAGCTTAGCAAATAAGCTGGTCACTGATTTTATCCTGACTGATCTTACTATTTAATTATATCTTCCTTTTGTTCAATCTCACTCTCAACATCATCTTTTACGCCTATGTCGAATATCCCATATAAAAACCACCAAAACGTAAAATCCAGCACACAAAGAATAGCCAGCCATTTAATAGGACTAATTATCCCGGCTATAAAAAGATGAATTCCTCCGAGAAAAGGTATTCCTGATATGTGATGATCCGAACCTTTACTCTGAATCTTTTTCGTTTCAATTATTGCCGCTATATTTAATATCAGATATAAAAAACCTATTCCTCCAATGATTGCCGGAAAAACCCATGGATGCATCTTAAACCACATAATGAATATTCACCTCTGATTAATCTCTTTTACGGGATTAATTAACCCTAAATCATCTATGAAGATAATTTTATCATAATTGCAGGCAAAAAAACGAGCCGAATAATGGAATGATTACCATCATTCAGCTCGCCTACCATCTTACGACATCTTATATTATTTTTCTCAATTATACAGAGTTTCCGCCATCTGAGCTATCTCATCAGCCGCAGCATGCAATTCTTCGATGGTTGCATTGATCGTAGCCATCTCCTCGCTTTCCTCGTTTATACTCTCACTGATCTGTCTGATCTTAATAAGAATATCCTTTACTGACGAATTTACATTATTGAGTATTCCTGAGATATGCTCAGTTGTCTCCTTGGTAGAGTTAGACAGAGTCTGAACCTCGGTTGCAACAACCGCAAATCCTTTTCCTGCATCTCCCGCTCTCGCAGCTTCAATAGAGGCATTCAAAGATAACAGATTTGTCTGATTTGCTATGCTCTGTATGCTGCTTATGATTTCCATTGATGCATTTACCGCATCCTCAATGTTATTCGCAGCCTCAGTTACCTCTTCTTGTCTTAACGAAACATCTCTCATCTGGTTAGCCGCATATTCAACGTTCTTGGAAATCTCAGCGATTCCGGCACGTAATGATGAAATATTTGGCTCCATTTCTTCCTCAAAACGAACCTTGTTCTTTTTCTGTTCGCTGATATCAAGTATTGTTCCTGCGGCCATAAGCGGAACACTGTCTCTTGACCATACTACATAGCTGGATGCTCTGACCCAAACATACTCGCCGTTCTTGTGTTGTATACGATATTCCATGTCAAAGACTGTACGACCGCTCGGATCTCCCAGCTGTTTAGCCATGGCAGCTGACGCATGCGGTACATCATCAGGATGAATCCTTGTGATCCATGACTGCATAATATCCGGAAATTCTGACGAGTGCGGTGCAAATCCCAGGATTTTCTTAAACTGATCAGAATAGACCATGGGTGAACTCGGATCATCAATAGCATACTTGGTAAGATCCATGCTCCAGCTACCTTCTAACATCATCAGGTCGACTGCCGCCTGCCTTCTGGAGTCATGTTCAAATATTTCTGCATTTCTTTTATGTTCATCTATATCAGAAAATGTTCCAATAAATTCCTTAGGATTGCCATTTGGGAAACGCAAACACTCACCAGCCGCATGATACCATTTGTATTCACCGGATTTAGTGAGAAGTCTGTAATCTATATCATATTTTGCTCTTCCCGTTTTATCTGTAGCTGCAGCACCAAATGCAGCAAAAACGTCCGGTGCATCATCAGGATGGATAAGTCCTCCTAGTGCATCTAAAGTATCCGGCAGTTCCTGCCTGTTATATCCTAACATTCTGCGGAACTCATCGCTGAACATTACTTCAGACTGATTTCCTTCTTCATCATAAAAACATTTCCATATACCCAGATGTGTGCTGACATTAACAGCTTCCAGTTCTGTTTTGCTATCTTCCAGCAACTGATTAAGTCTTGCTATTTCCTGGTCTTTTTCAGCTAAAATAGCATATGTGTCATTACCCGAATCCAATACCTTTCTTCCAAACATCCTTCAACCCTCCTCTGATGTGAGCTTCATTGTATAATTATATCATATCAGGGGGTATAAACGATAATATCATATAGTGCCATCGTTATATCAAATTGTTATAACACTTTCTTTACTGTACCTGCTCCTCCATCCACGATCACTTCATCACCTGTATGAAGCAGTGTTGTTGCATTACCGCATCCTACCACTGCTGGTATTCCGCATTCTCTCGCTACTATCGCCGCATGTGACAAGGGTGCTCCGATGTCGGTCACGATAGCTGATACCTTTGTAAAAACAGGTGTCCATCCCACATTCGTTGCAACTGTGACAAGTATGTCTCCACCTTTAATATCACCTATGTTTTCAATACTATTCACAACTCTGACTTTTCCTCTGACGACTCCGGCCGCTCCTGCAAATCCTTTTATATCCGCATCCTCATCCAAGATCTGTTTCATATCCTGGATATAAAAATCACTTCTATGATTCGTATCTGCCATCCACTCATCAACATCAAATCTTCCCACAACTACATTAGGTAAAGGGTCGCTAGTCATATATCTTTCATATGCTTCTCGTCTCTTGGCTAATTTTTCACTTGAGATTCTTTCACCTTTAAGATACGAAAACAGCTCATCAAAGGTGAGCATGAACACATCATCATCCAATCCGGTCAGTCTGCCAACCTGTAAAATGTATTCCCTGAATACGCAGAATATCCATACACCTTTGCTTCGAAGCTCCTCTCTGAATTCGTTTGCTTTGACAAAACGTGAAATCTTTCTGTCTATCCACCTTCTTTTACCCGGATATTTTACCTTAAACTCAGCCAGTGCATCTTCATATGTCTTTTTCTGTGATTTTTGCATCTCATACATATTCAGATGATCATCCTTATGCTCCGTTATCAGCCTGTCTACATATGAATCGTCCTCGTACGGATGAACAGCAGCAAGTTCCATTTCATTTGGGCATCTCTGTCCGCAAGTCTTTATGTATTCATCTTTGGATATCTTGCCTTCTATAACATCATAGATCAAAAACAGCGGTTTCATGCTTTCAATCAATCCCAGACACCCCGTGCATAACCTTTCTGCCATATCATCTCCCGCAATCTTCGCTATGCTGTTTCTGGTATTAAACAAAGGGACCATGGAAGTACCTGACTGACCAATAACTGATGACATACCGTCTCTCAGTTTCGTGAGCATCACCTCTTCCCAGTAAACACTGAGTTCTTTAACATCGCCTATCTTTCTGATGTCTTTTATCATATTTCGTGCGATATCAGCCAGACCATTGACCATTTCCTTCTTTTGTTGTTTAGTCAACCTGGATTTTTGCTCAGGAAAAAACAATCTGAATATCCTTCTAAGGAATGCCTTTTTATCAAACGGTGAAACTGGCACCTCTACATCATCCGGAACTCTTCCTACAAGTCCTTTAATACTTTCATATGCCTTTTCCCTTGTAAAGCCAAAGGATACAGCTAACGAGCACATGACAGAAATATTCATATACGGCTGACCATTAATATTATCAAGCCATTCAGGGAGACCCAGTATCTCATTAATCTTTTCCAAAACGCTAAATGTCATTGGTGATACCGGTTTCATGAATATCTCACCAACGTTTGTCCTGGTCAGCATCTTATATGCTGATCTTGTACCGTTAATATCATAGTTTTCCATGTTAAGTCTGCGAAGCGTTGTGATAGGTCTTGCCTGAAGGATATACACCTTTTTATCTGAGACAGCCCATTCGATATCCATTGGAATACCATAGAGCTTTCTGATCACAGTACAGTATTTTGACAGAGTCTTTGCGTATTCGGAGAACTCCGCAGGGCCTTCGTATGCAAATTTAACAGCGTTTATCTTGAATTCCTTGGCATTTTCAATACCCGAAACCAGCCTTTCTCCTTCACCGCATACATAATTGCCCACCATTTTCTCATCCTTGCCGGTTATGACATCCGATGTGAAAAGAACACCTGCATATTCAGCCATTACATATCTTTGTATGATGATAGCTATTGTGTCTTTATTAGTATGACCTGAAGACTTGTTATTGGTATAGGCCTTTACATTCGAATTATCACTCGATGCTGCTACTGTTTCTATTGCCGAAACAATATCTGATTTTTTTACATCAGTTACGGTTTCGTACTGTCCGGCAAATGAGGCATTGTCACCATCTTCATTCAATGCAGACGATCTCACTGCATATGTTGATCTATCACTCAGTTTTTCTAAAAGCTCGCTAAGTTCATCGACCGCCTCTTTTCTGAGTCTGAATTCTTCAAAAGCATCGGATGTTATCACGTATCCTTCAGGTATATGCAGATTTGTATTCTTTATCATATATGCGAGGGATCTTGCCTTTCCCCCGGCAAGACAGTATTTGTCAGATGGTAATCTGTTAAGTGGATATATATACATGTTCAATCTCCTAATAGCAAATCGATACGCATGTCAAGGAAATGCTTAAGTTCATCCCTATCTGCAAGATCTATTCCAAAATCCTTTTTGATATCATCTTTTCTGTATATAATCAGCTGCATCATGGTAGACAGCTCATATGAGATGAGTCTGCATTCATTTTCACTCTTTTTCCCTTTATAATGATTTAAAACATAAGGGAAAGTGAATGATTCTTTTCCAAGATCTCTCTTGAATAAAACAAAACCGGTGATTGCCTTGGTAAACTTATGATTTTCTACCAGGCATCGCGCCACGATAAAGTGCAGCTGTTTTATTATCTCCTTTGGCGGAGCCTGAGAATTAATGATACTTGATACATCACTGTCCTTTAAAAAATCAAGATACTGTTTCTGGAAAGTCTGATAAATGAGATTTTCTCTGGATCCGAAGCAGTAATTTATCATTCCGGGCTTTACTCCTGCCTTAGAAGCTATCTGCCTGCTTGTCACAGTAAGCGGATCATCCATATCCTCCATAAGCGTTAACGTAGCTTCAATTAACCTGTCTTTAGTAATCTGCAGTTTTTCATCTTTGTTCATATATCGTCTCCATTATTGAACGCGTTCAATAATAGTATATCATAAAGGATTATAAATACAATAAAATCATGTTACAATTAGAACATGAAAATAGTAGACAGTTCCAAAAATGCCAACAAGCCATGGCTCATAATCATTTTGTTTATAGGGGTATACTATGCCCTTTTATACGCTTTTTCATTTATAATGGAATATCCTGCCACTTATGCTCTTATAGGTATCAACGGACTGATGTTTCTCGCGATATATCTTAAGAAGCTAAATGTAAAAGATCTATGCTCTTCATACTTTCTTTCTATAAAGCAAAAACAATCATACCGAATAATATCCAGTGCATTTACTCATGAACACCCGCTGCATATACTATTCAACATGTATTCTCTCTCTAATATCGGCCCTGCTCTGGAGACACTTTTAGGCAGACATGCTTTTTTCGCGTCTTACCTCTTGCTGATCATCATAGCAGGAAGGATTTCAGTCATGCTTAAGAAAAAAAAGAGCCCCTATACTGCAAGTATAGGAGCTTCGGGAGCAATTTGCGGCCTTATGGGAATCCTCATCAGTATGATAGGAATATACAATCCATACAATCTGAAATATTTTCTTCCCACCATAGCACTGCTTATTATCATGTCTTTTTCAAAACACATTGATTCCATAGGTCACTTCTGCGGACTGATAACTGGAATCATAATGGGATTTGCCATGCTCAGTTTTATGTACTAAACGACCTGAATATATAGTCAATATATGGTGTATCTTCAAATCTAAGATAGTTGCCGTATGGCATGACAGTACAAGACATAACCTTAATGCTGGCAGGAACCAGTATCTGATAACCATTCTGACTCATAAGCAATGCAGGATCCTCATCATTTCCATGAGATATATATCTTGCTACACTGCAAAGATCCATCCATGAAAGCTTATCCTTTGAACGTGCACTGAGTTTTTCCTTCTTTCCCCAGTCAAAATAATTCCACCAGACTTTTCCAGCTTCATGATACTGTCTGGATGTATTGGTATTTTCGGTTAAAAGGACCGTTCCTTTTTTAGATACGAAACTTAAGGCTCCTGATCTTTTATCTATCCTTACAGTAAGTTTATCAAGTCTTACCTCAACAGAATCCCTCATGTCGGCGCACAGCCATTTAACCTGCTGATCATATTTTACCTCTTTTGGAAGCGACTTAAGTTTGATGCTATCTTCTTTCGAGAAAGTGATACGGACTGTTTCGTCTGAGATTGGTATGATCGAAAGAATGCCGTATCCTGTGACCACTTCCAGTCTTGTCTTATCCTTGTTGATCCACCTGACACCGTTATTAATCTTTACGTGTCCAATAGGTTTTAATGAAGTTGATTCGGGAGCTGTACCATATTCAGACTCATGAACACTTTTAGTTGTTTCTTTCTTTATATCATCTTCTTTAGGTGTAATGATTCCCTGTTTTACATTAACAGCAATCTTTGACTTTACTATGGCTTTTTTTACTTCAGCCTTCTTTCCGACTTCAATCTTTTTGGGGCCGTATTTTTCTCGAAGAACCCTGTCTATATCACCTTCTGTCGCCTGTTCTTTTGCAATCTCTTCCTTTGTCTTGAATTGTTCTTCAAACTGTACAGGCTTGATGTGAAAATCGTCATCTTCAAATGTTATGTTTTTTCTGTCTTCAGGTATAGGATCCACTATCAGGCCTGTAAGCGCTCCCATATAGAATACGCTTAGTTCATGAAGTGCCCTTGTAGATGCAACATACAATAGCTTTGCATAACCGTCCTCTTTGGGATAGGATTCTTTTGAAGCATCGTATATGATCACGGCGTCAAACTCAAGTCCCTTAGAATACTCAATAGGAATAACATATATTCCGGATGAAAACTCAGTATCCTCTCCGCTAAAGTATTTGACATCTATGAGATCATTCAGATATTCAAATACTTCTTTTGCTTCAGAATTATCTTTGCAGATCACTGCGATGGTCTCATATTCCTTATCCTTCATCCTATGTGCCTGCTTGAATACGGCTTCGTTCAGTTTTTCTTTGCTATCACATCCTCGGCATTCAACTTTTTCTCCATGACGAACGATCGGTTCAACAGGATAGATTGGGAAAGTAGCGTGTCTGAGAATATCTGTCGCAAATTCTGATATCTCCACTGTATTACGATAACTCTTTTTGAGAAGCCCAAAATAATCGTATTTCTCCGGGAGCATTTCTTTCTTAAGATCCTCCCAGTCTGAAAGACCGCTGCCAAAATTGATATTCTGAGAAACATCACCCATTATTGTAAAAGTACATTTACTCATGCAGTACTTTAACGACTTATACACCATCATTCCAAAATCCTGTGCCTCATCGATAACAACATGGCTTGCTTCCTGTATTACCTCGCTTTCTTTAATACGCTTATATATGTATGCCAGGGAAGCCAGATCATACAGATCCGGAGAATCCTTTTCATAGATTATGTCGCTATTAATCGCCTTTTGCTTTTCCACAAACGTCTCGTACAGTTCAAATACCGATTCCTTCAAGTAGAAACGACCAAAATAGTTTTTATATTTTCTTAAAAGCTTTTTCTGTTCCTCCTCGTTGTATGAATGATACTTGCCGTAGATCTCATTTTCGAGCTTAGTCATTAGCACGTCATTCATTCTCTCGACCTTTCGTATCATCGGCAGGTCACGATAGTCATTCATGATGCTCCTTATATCCTCCGAGCTCATGATAAGATGATTGTTCTTTTCAATCCTTATGTCATCATTGGGTATGATCTCATCTTCGATCTTTTTGCAAAAATCCCTAAGCAGGTCAAACCATTTGGCAGTTCCTTTGATTCCTATACTCTTCTCCGTTTTATCAAACTTACGTACACTGTACCGTTTGTCCCAATCCTCATAGAGAAGTCTTGTAAACAGTTCCTCCATGGTCATCTGACGCACACCGTATACGTCAAGATCAGGAAGCACTCCTGTGATGTAGTTTAACAGCACTTTGTTGCTGCCTACTATATAGAAGCCATCAGGTTTGAATTCCGTTTCATAGTTATAAAGTATGTACGAAATTCTGTGCATGGCCACCGTGGTCTTACCTGATCCGGCACTTCCTTGAACCAGAACATTATGCCTTGGATTCTTTCTTATAATCTCATTCTGTTCCTGCTGGATGGTTGCAATGATCTCACTGAGCACATTTCGTTTGCTCTTGGACAGGTATTTAGTGAGCAGATCATCATTAGCAACAACGTCCGAATCATAATAATCCTTGATACTTCCGTCTTCGATTTCATATGTTCGTTTCCTTTTCAAGTCTGCCCTGAAGATTCCTTCTTTAGGCACCTTGTACTCGCACATACCAAGACTGTGATCATAGTACACGGAAGAAATCGGAGCTCGCCAGTCAATGACCTCCGGCTGAGATGGATCCATTGCTATGACCGTTTTTCCTATGTAGAAGCTCTCACGTTTTTCATTATCGGGATCTTCAATGTCAATTCTCCCGAAAAAAGGTTTCCTTCCGGCTCTTTCGGCTCTTCTCATGTCATTTCTGACTTCCTTGAATCTTGCATCCGTGTTGAACCACTGAGCCAGACCTTCCTTGTCTTCTACATCATAGACTTCTCTTAACGACTTCAGTTCGTCCTGAAGTCTTGTCGCATTTTGCTTTATGCTCGTTAGCTTTTGCTCTGCGATCTGTTTTACCCTATTCAGTTTTTTCTCTTCGTCTTCCCGGGTTGTTCCGTAGAAAGTTCCGGTAAACATTTTCTCACTCATTTGGTGTCTCCTTATTTGTTTCTACATCTTAACAGAGAATCAAAAAAAGGTATAGACTTGTATTTAAAAATATGTTATCATGCATAATGAAGTGTGCGAAAAAACCGATGCGTAATTGCATCGGTTTTTTATTTTTACAGTATATGAATTATAATCGTTGTTTTTCATTAAGATTCACTGCCGTTTCTTAATTGTGTATTTATTCGAGTTCACTTACCCATTCAATTTGGCTCTGAGTTTTTGAGCAACCTGTTCTGACACTTCCTTTTCTCCTTTCGGATATATCCAGTCAAACCCGTCATTACTAAGTCTTGGAAAAACATGGAAATGGAAATGTCCAAATTCACAGTTTTCACCACCGTTTTGCATAACACCGTACCCTTTGGCATTATATACAGTCTCATAAGCTCTAATGATCTTTCTTGAAACACCGATGATCTCCAAAACATATTCATCAGGAAGGTCAAGAATCGTATCTACATGCATTTTCGGAATGATCAGTACATGACCCTCATTGGCAGGATTTATATCAAGAAAAGTTATAGTATTCTTAGTTTCATCAACTATAAGAGCTTTCTTACTATGGTCAGCTATGTCGCAAAATAAACACATATTCCATTCTCCTCATTTTTTACTTTCATTACGATAGAAAATATATAATAATCCATACATAAAAATATTTACCGCTGTTACGATCACAGCAAGTGCAGGCAGATAGAGTTTTGTTCCAAATCTGTCATATATAATCTGCAGCGGAGTTCCACTAACAGGTCGCATCAGAAACCAGTAATTGCAATTATAGGCATGATCAAATATCAATATCAATCCTGCAAATATGATAAGAAATATCAGATTTTTCCATATATGCCTGATGCTTGGTTTACACCATCCAATCCTAAGACATAGTAGAGGAAATATGATCTGCAGCATATGCCAGATAAAAGAGTGCAGGCTGAAAAAGTTTATGATTGGATACATGGTCCAGTCCGGGAAAACGATGGCACAGACTGCCGCCGGAAGAAGTGTTATCATGCTTATCTCAGAGAGAACCTCTCTTATTTTTTCACTGTGCGTAAACACTATCAACGGATATATGTATATTGCAATACTGCATAAATGAATAGGCAAATGTCCTATATCCATACGATCATGAAATCTTAATACGGATATCTTTAATATTTCCAGTAACGGCAAAGAGACAGCTATGGATTTCAAAATGATTTCACCGTATCTGTTTCTGTTTTTCTCGAACAGAATTATTGTAGCAGCAATTAACAATACAATAACGATAATGACCGTCTTATGTGCTGATCCCCACGATATGAAACCACTGCCTGACGGGATATCTCTTTCTTCTAGCCAGAAATAACTTGATCTGTTCAATACTGCTCCTTTTTTGTCTCTTAGCGGATCCAAAATGAACGATGCTGGTTTGTATTATATTATAACACATCCCTAGCACTCTCCCTGATCACAGAAAAATAAAAGAGCAAAATAGGCTATGCTACTTTGCTCCAAGGTATAGATTAATATTATACAGATCGTTTTATTTCTCGTAATACTCTTCTATAGCTACAAGCCAAACTGCAAGATATTCATCTTTGAACATATCTGATGAATATTCTGTAGCTCCGTCATTAAAGAATACTGATCTTTCGGCATAGTTAACTATCCACGTATCATCCTTGCCTTGAGCTGTCACATGATACTGATACTCGGCCGCATTGTTTGCATCAAGATAACAGTCATTTATCTTTACATCGATGCCATAAAAGTTATTGGCCATAGCAAGTGCCATGATCATGTTCTTTTTATTGCGTTCAAAATCAGGACTAAGATTCTCGTCTACTAACATTATTGCAAGAAGATCATAAAACAGATCTCTGTCGATAGTACGTCCCGCTTCAAGAACATTTGAATCAACGTAATCAAGAAAACCTTTAAGATCCTTATCGTTATACAAAATAGTTGATCCGTTCATACCACCGTTTGGTACAACAGTTATATCATTGCCTTTTGTTACAACATCTGTAAAGCTGTAAATTGTCTTATCCCCATCGTCATTTGAAATCGGCATTTCCTCTTCCTCTTCATCTACAGTCTCTGTATCAGAATCTGAAACAAGCTCAAGATTGTTTATATTGTCTACTGATTCATTAAGCTTGTCAAAATCGATATCTGTTGAAATATCGCTGTCGGTCTCCTCAATATCGATCACATCATCTTTATCATAATCATTCTGTGTTCCGCATGCACTAATCGAGAAAACAGCCATGACAATCGTCAATCCGATCATTATTCGATATGAAATTCTTCGCTTCATTTTACATCCTCCAAACCAATATATGAAATAACAACATTTCCATTATACACATATATCAGAAAAATGAAAGAGTTATATCATACTGAAACGATCACATACATACCTCGTGGGGAAGACGCGCCCTGTCGTCGATATAGTAATCACAGGTTATCTTTCTTGAATTGCTACCATACAGCTGAACTATCTCCGGTATGTTGTCATTAATCGCATCAAAAGTAAGTTCCTGTTCATGGCACCAGTCAACAGCTCTGTCAAGAGCCTCACCTGCCCTGCATGTCCAAAGGATCAGTTTATTGCCCGCAGCTCTCCATTTCTTTAGAAACTCTATAAGACCGGTATTAGGTTCTCCGAGTGCAGGCCAGTCGCTATAACAGAGCGTTCCGTCAAAATCGACAGCTATTATTTCATAATCAATCATCTTATCACCCCAATCCGAAAAATCCTATTCTAAAAACAATACTTAATATCACATATCTTTCTTGCATAGTGAACAAACGTTTGGTATAATCATAATAGAACAGATATTCGAATATGTCAATCATTTTTCAATAATGTTATATTATTTCAGGCTATACCTATAAGCGGAAACGAGTAGAGATGTGTACAAGATACTATATTGATGAAGATACACCAGAATTTAATGATGTAATAGAAAAAGCCCTGAGATCATCGCTCTATGAAACGATAAATCATGAGCTGGGCAAGGCTATGCATTATCGAGGAGAGATAAGGCCGACTGATATTGTTCCTGTGATAGCTCCGAACAGAAACGGCAACAGATCTGCCTATCCCATGAAATGGGGATTTAGCATTAATAGCAGTTCTGCTCCAGTAGTTAATGCAAGATGTGAAACCGCTTCCTCCAAAGCTCTGTTTAGAGACGCCTGGGCAAAGCACCGCTGTATTATACCCGCTTCCTGGTACTATGAATGGGAACATTTCAGAGCAAGCGATGGCACAATAAAAGCCGGATCAAAATACATGATCCAGCCTAATGGATTAATGAGCACATGGTTATGCGGAATTTACCGCTATGAAGGAAATATACCCGTATTCGCAATACTGACCAGACAATCTTCTGATTCCGTAGCAGAACTCCATGACAGAATGCCACTCATTTTGCCGTATGATAAGATCAACGACTGGATCTGCCCCGGAACTGACCCGGATACCTTGCTTTCCTATGCGATCACTGATCTGTTTGCTGATCATGGAGATGATATACCGGATATAAAAGCCAATCCCTCTTGGTTGGCAGATAAATGATCTCCACCCAAAGTTATTTGAGTTTTTCCATTTTTAATCAAATTATATGCCCCCAAAGCTTTGGGGGCATATATATTTCTTCATTTATATTAATCAGAATAATTATACTTTTTCAGTTTATGGCCAAACACAAGACACATCACGGTTCCTGCAACACCCAGGATGAACATCATAAGTGCCGCACCCGAACCTTTCTGACTTCCAAACAGTATCTGCATGATCCTGCCGCTATCTTTCATTACAGGCTCACATACTTCATCCACCATAAAACCACCTATCAGCAATCCTATCGGAATAGTAAAGAACTGAAGTGTGTTCCTGCAGGCATATACTCTACCCTGCAATCTTGCAGGTATGGAATTTCTCATGATAACATTCTGGTTTGCACTCATAACCGGAACAAATATCCATCCGAGTATCTGACCAAGACACCACAGCAAAGGATTACTTGAAAATGCAAGCAGATAATTCTCAGTTGCCAGGGAAAAAAGCATCGACAGGTATATAACTCTGACTCTGTCCTTAGGCTTTGGCATAATCGTTGCAATAAGGCTTCCTGCGATCATCGCTATTCCTGAACATGATGTCACGATACCGAGTACACTGTTTCCACCTCGCGGATTCGGAATAATAAGTGCAGGAAGAACCGCGTCAAATGCGGATGCAATAAGGTTCACGCCCGCCATAAACAGGATGACATACAAGATCATCGGATTCTCTTTCAGGAACACCAACCCTTCCTTTGCCAGTTTGAGAACATTTTCTTCGTCCTCATTCTTCTTAGGTATTTCAGGTATCCTGATAAATAGCGCAAGCCCTAAAAAAGCTATCGCAAATGTTATCAAGTCAGCGGCTATTGCAGCATCCAAACCGGCAAGTCCGTATATTGCTGCTGCAATCAGTGGATTGCCTATTGTTATCAGCGATCTTGATAATGATTGAAGTCCGCTCGTTTTCTGATAATGCGCCTTAGGTATGACCATAGTATAGGCAACTTCCGAAGCCGGCTGCTGAACAGTATTCATCAGACCGGAAAAAGCATTGATCAGATAAAGATGCCAAACACAGAGCATATCTGTTTTGTACAATACAAAAACCATTACCGTAGTAAGTGCCGCCATTAGATCGCATATCAGCATAGTCTTCTTCTTATCAAATTTATCTGATAATGCACCGGCAAATATACTCATTATAACGTAAGGTGCGTATGTACATATCCTTAACGCAGCTGTACTGAGTGCCGAACCTGTCTTCTCATACAGCCATAATGTAAGTGCAAATGCAGTAATGGCACTTCCTAGCTGAGACAGGCTTTGAGTACTCCAAAGTATATAAAATTCTTTTAATTCATTTTTCTTATTCATTTTTCTTTGCTCCTAAATCTATAGAATTTCTGTGAGCAAAGCCTGAGGAAAATCATTTTCCTCCATACAGTCTCCTCAAGCTCTGCATGGAGCTGTTACTTCGCAGCGTATCATCCTTATACCTCCTTGATAACTATTCTGAGATCATTTTATCATATACTATAAAAATTGTAATCCTGTTAGATCAGAGCATTCAATACTCATATTTTTAAAATGCATTCTATTAGTTCATTCCATTCTTTTACAATTAAAACTTCTTTATCTTCATAGTATTGTGTATCTATCGCGCCTGTATACCATACTGGAAAAATGCCTGCATCCCTAGCACCGACTATGTCGCACTTATACTGATCACCTACATACCATACATCACCAGACTCAAGCTGGGCCTTTTCAAGTGCAAGGTCAAATATATGACGATTTGGCTTTCGAAATAAATACTCGCTGGTAGCAAGTATGAATTCGAATTCATTATCAGGTATCAAGGTGTTGATCCTTTTTCTGACCGCTTCTCCACTAAATGAAATGTTGCTGATAACAGCAGTTCGGATATCATTTTGTTTCAAAAATGAAAGGAATTCTGATATCCCGTCTGTCGGAGTTCCCGGTGCTGCAGCATTCCAGAATACATCATCTATTTCTTTCGGAGTTAATGAAACTTCTATGCCCAGAGATTCATACAGATATTTCGTGAACATGTGATTAGGAACTTCGTGCTGAAACAGATGTATCTTTGTTCTGTCAAAACGTCCAATCTCCTTATTGAGTTCATCGGCATATGCCTGAACCTCTGCGGCCGACTTATTGTATTTGTTTTTTACTGCATACTTTAATACGGCTTCTGTTCCCCTGACACCGTTAAACTTAGCTTCCCTGATAAGTGTCTGACCATAGTCAAACATGATCATTTTAGGTTTATTCATGACAACTTCATCCTTTAAACATAGTTCTTTTTTATCTGCAGCATAACCGAATCAAAACACTAATAAAGTTTACCGTCATAGTATTGCAGAAGCAGATATACAACATTTTCATAGTCATATTCCTTAAGTATCTGCGACTGAGTATCCCACCCAACTTCAGATATCTCGGCGGCTTCATCGGCATAATCCTCTAAAATATGCTCATCACTAAGATATAGCTCTTGTGCTTCTTTGTTGGCATTGTTAACGTCAACTATAACCTGTGGAAGCAACTGATGCTCATTAATATCCAACATGTATTCATCTTTTTTATCACAGGCTATGCTATTCTTATAATATTCGTCTTTTACATACCTTAGCATGTAGTAATAGGCTGAGTAGCGAAGCACTGGATCATCACTTCCAGAGCAGGAAACAAAGCTTAAGAAATTGGCTTCATGCTCTTTATAGTATCCCATATGATGTGAACTCTCGTGTGCATATAATGTTGGGAAATAGAAGCGATTGATATATTTGTTATATGTCAGTTCCATAGTATACGGATAGGTATACCCTCCGATTCCCATCCAGTCAAGCACATCTGAACACCACGCTGCCTTTATGGTCGGATAATAGCCTTCTAATCTTGTATAATCGTTTGAAATATCATTCATAACAGCAGATACTTTTTGTTCTGCCACTTCTTTTGAATCATAGATCACATTTCCGTTATCATCGCGTGGAACATTCTTGCACTCTTCATTGATGTTTTCAACGATATACAGATACAGTGTACGTATTTCCTCTACCGTATACTCCCTATCTGTATTAGACTTCTTTCCTAACACGCTGCTTCGATACGGTGTGAGCCACTGAACTGAATAGATAAGAAGTACTATCAGTATCAGAATGATAATGCTCTTTATATATACTGACACAAAAGCAGTATAGCCTTTCTTATTGCCAATGAAGATTAAAAGGATAAGAAATACAACCGCCATGATAAGCAGAATTGCACCCAGATACATCAGCATCTCTCCCAGCGGGAATCTCAGGCGTTCGACGATATGAGATATCGGATCACGTATGAATGTATAGATGTGATCAGTATAAAAATCTGCCCATACCGTGATCAGTGAAAGAAGACTGGTAAATATGATCATAACAGTCATAGCGATAACTGCTTTGAAGAATTTTTTATTTCGGATATAGTATTGTTTTATACTCACCATAATAAATCTATTCTCCTGATTCATTTAATTGTCTCATATCATTTCATAAGCTTACGCATAGTTTTTAAAAGCTCATCAACAATCTCTTCATCATCGTTTTTGATTCCTTCTGTTACGCAGCCTTTCAAATGGTACCCGAGAAGCTCCTGGTTAAAGCCGTCTATTGCTGAAGATGCTGACATGGACTGCTGAAGGATATCATTGCAGTATGCATCTTCCTCAATCATTTTTTCCAGGCCCCTTATCTGACCTTCCAAACGTTTAAGTCGATTGATCAGGGCCTTTTTTTGCTGTGCTGTCCTGTTCGTCTTTTTATTTGTCATGAATAAATCCTCTTCCATCCGGTTACTCAGGTCTTATCCCTGTCCTGATGATTAATTAACCGAAATGACCTTGTAATCCTGATCTTCTACAGCTTTGCGAAGCACATCGTCTGACACCTCTGCATTAAGTGTCACTACAGCAGTGTTGGCATTATGATCTGCAACTGCATTCTCAACACCTTCAATTGCCTCAAGTGCTTTTTTTACTCGAGCCTCACAGTGCTCGCACATCATTCCTTCTACATTTAGTGTCTTAGTCATTTTCTTTTCCTCCGTTTGAATATTATTTAATTCCTCTAAAGAAGCAGGATGTTTTGCTTTTTTGTCATGCGAAGCATCATGAACATTAAAAAGATTAAGCCTCAGTGCATTCATACAAACCGTAAAGCTAGACAGAGACATGGCTGCAGCACCCCACATCGGGTTCATATGAATACCTCTATATACCCCCGCCGCCATAGGTATGAGGATTATGTTATATGCAAATGCCCAGAAGAGATTCTCATATATATTCTTAAGCGTCGCACGACTTAGCCTTATGGTAGCAGATACATCTGAAAGCTTTGAATTCATTAGTACAACATCGGCTGAATCCAGTGCAACATCGGCACCGGCTCCTATCGCGATTCCTATATCTGCGCGGGTAAGTGCAGGCGAATCATTGATTCCGTCTCCCACCATTGCAACTTTCCCGTATTGTTGCAGTCTTTTTATAGCAGATTCTTTTCCTTCTGGAAGCACTCCCGCGATGACTTTATCTACTCCTGCCTGCTTTCCGATCGCCCTTGCTGTCCTCTCGTTATCTCCGGTCAGCATAACCACTTCCATACCCATGTTCTGCAGTTCTTTTACTGCTTTATAAGAATCTTCTTTGATAACATCCGCTACTGCGATTATCCCAAGGAGTTTTTCTCCTCTAACAAAAAACAGTGGCGTCTTACCTTCATTTGAAAGACGATACTCCTCCTGTTCCATTCTCGGTTCCATCTTGCACACAGTACGGATAAACTTTCCGGACCCAGCATAGAGATTTACTCCGTCCTGTTCAGCTAAAATACCATTTCCTGGAAGAGCTTTCCAGTTAATGACTGGATGAACCGGACAAGGCTGATCATTAACTGAATTTACTATCGCTTTGGCAAGAGGATGTTCACTCCTTGCTTCCATAAGGTAAGCTGTTGTGACCAGTTCTTCTTGTGTCACACTATCAGCCACAATTACATCCGTCACTTCAGGCTTTCCTGCAGTAATGGTACCGGTCTTATCAAGAACCACGATCTTAAGCTTCCCTGCGGATTCTAAAGCCTCGCTAGTCTTGAAGAGTATTCCGTTTTTGGCACCCATTCCATTCCCGACCATGATTGCAACAGGTGTAGCAAGTCCGAGTGCACATGGACAGCTTATTACCAGCACGCTTATTGCTCTTTCAAGAGCAAACGTTGTTCCCGCTCCCAGCGCAAACCATATGATAAAAACCACAATAGATATAGCTATGACAGCCGGGACAAAAACTCCGGACACTTTGTCTGCTATCCTTGCGATCGGAGCTTTTGTAGCTGCCGCGTCACTTACCATCTGTATAATCTGCGAAAAAGTCGTGTCTTCACCGACTCGGCTTGCTTTTGCTCTGAAAAATCCCGACTGATTTATTGTCGCGGCACTTACAATGTCTCCTATTGATTTATCTACAGGAATTGATTCTCCTGTAAGTGCAGATTCATCAACGGCAGTTTCACCTTCTATTACCATCCCGTCGACCGGTATTGATTCTCCTGGTTTTACAACAAATATATCTCCTGCCAAAACCTCATCGATATCCACCAATACTTCTTTTCCATCGCGCTCAATGGTAGCTGTTTTTGGAGCCATCCTCATCAAATTCTTAAGTGCATCTGTTGTTCTTCCTTTAGACAGGGATTCAAGAGTTTTTCCCACCGTGATAAGTGCAGGTATCATTGCAGCAGACTCAAAGTACAGCTGGCTGTGATAAATCTCCATGATATCAGCGTTAGATGTTCCATTTGTGATCATAACTGTCATTTTATAAATAACATATAATGACCATCCAAAGGATACAGATGAACCCAGTGCAACCAGAGCATCCATATTCGGACTCCCATGAAAAAGAGATCTGAATCCTAAGATGAAAAAAGCTCTGTTGATGTACATCACAATGATAGCAAGGATCATCTGTGTAAGAGCAAGTCCAAGATGATTGTGCTCAAGCGAAGCAAGAACCGGCAGATTAAGCATGTTGTGTCCCATTGTTATATACATCAGGACTAAAAGGAAAACTATCGACCATGCAAGTCTCTTCACAAGTTTCGGCGTCTCGTGATCCTTTAACGCCTCCTCCTCAGCTGCCAGCTTCTGCGATAAACTCAACTTGTCCTTATTTGCTTTTGAATCCGTACTATTCTTTGGTTTTGCTCCGTATCCGGCCTCTTCAACCGCCCTGATAACGTCGGCCTCACTGGCATCGCCATCAACACCCATGGAATTAGTAAGAAGAGAAACACTTACGTTTCTTACACCCTCAACTTTTCCTACTGCTTTTTCCACCCTGGCCTGACATGCCGCACATGTCATTCCTATAACTATATACTGAGTCATTTCCATGCTCCTAATCTATCAACATCTGGCATCTTAATCACTAGTAAAAAACATCCCGGCTTATTCCAAGATTCTGCTCCAAACTCATTCATAAGTAAACTAGTATCGCAATAATACTCCCCGGTACTATTTCAATGTATACTGAGGGGGAGTATACTGTCAAGCAAAAAATATATGTCTTCTTTTATATCTATTCTTCTTTTCCTAACGGAATACATATATAACAAAAAAGAGCAATCATTCAGATAAATCGAATGATCGCTCCATATAATACTTATCCGTTGCTCTCCACAACCAGCGAACAAGCCGCTGCATGTGTATATACACTGTCTTCACCGATCGTATCCATATCGTACGGTGTGAGCTGATATACGTAATAATTCAACCAGTTGGTATAGAGTGTGTTCGCGTGAGCTCTCCACAAAAGATTTGGTTTATTGTTAGGATCGTTATCAGGATAATAATTCTTCGGTACCTGTATATCGAGTCCTTTGTTTACATCTCTCTTATACTCGTTTTCCAGAGTTCTTCTGTCGTATTCAAAATGTCCCTGAACAAATACCTGTCTTCCGTTCTGAGCGATGCACAAACATACGCCTGCTTCTTCGGATTCGGCCAAAACAGTCAGTTCGTCACAGCCATAGATTGCTTCTTTGGAAACTTCCGTATATCTGCTGTGAGGTACCCAGAATTCATCATCAAATCCTCTTACGAGCGGAGTCCTTCTGTTCATGACTTTATGTCTGTATATTCCAAACAGCTTTTTTCCGATTTCCTGTTTATTCAGGCCATAGTGATAGTACAAAGCCGCCTGTGCTCCCCAGCAGATATGAAATGTTGAAGTAACATTGGTCTTTGTCCACTCCATGATGTTACAAAGCTCGGGCCAGTAATCCACCTCTTCAAACGGCATCTGCTCAACCGGAGCTCCGGTTATTATCATACCGTCAAATTTCCTGTGCTTTATATCATCAAATGTCACATAAAACTTGTTCAGATGATTAGCTGAAGTATGTGTTGAATTATGTGTTGATATTTTTACAAATGTTATGTCAACCTGAAGCGGTGTGTTAGACATTGAACGCAAAAGATGCCATTCAGTATCTTCCTTGACAGGCATAAGATTGAGTATAGCTATCTGTAACGGTCTTATATCCTGATGAGATGCCTGATCTTCATCCATTACAAATATATTTTCGGCTTCAAGTATTTCTTTTGCCGGAAGGTCGCTTTGTATCTTTACAGGCATGTTATTGCCTCCTCTTTATTTGAATTCTTATAATATAATACTTTTTCTACTTGATCATTTCAAGCAGGTCTGATTCAGTGATGACTTTTATGCCAAGTTCAGTAGCCTTAGTCAGCTTGCTACCTGCTGCCTCGCCAGCTACCAAAAGATCAGTCTTTTTGCTGACAGAACCAGTCACTTTTCCGCCATGCTTCTCGATAAGATCCGCAACTTCTTTTCTGCCAAGAGTCGGCAGTGTACCAGTTACCACTATAGTAAGTCCTGACAGTTTGTCACTTGCTCCCTCTTCCTTTAACGCCGTAAAGTTGAGGCCTTTTGTTCTTAGTTTATCGATTATCCTGATGTTGTCATCATCCGAAAAGAAATCATGTATGCATCCGGCGGTTATGCTGCCTATATCATCTACAGTTTCAAGTTCGGCTGCATCTGCTTTCATAAGATCATCAATGCTAGCATAGCGCTTCATAAGTCCCTTTGCCGTTGTTGCACCGACATTTCTAATAGCCAGTCCGGTAAGTAGCTTATATGCATCATTGTTCTTGGATTCTTCTATGGCTTCGAGTATCTTGTCAGTATTCTTCTCCTTGCCCATGATGCCTTTTTCTATTAGCTCATCACGATGCTCTTTAAGGTCATATATATCCGCATAGTCATGAATATATCCTTCATCAACAAGTGTCGCCACATAGGTCTCACCAAAGCTCTTTATATCCATTGCATCCTTGCCGGCAAAGTAAGCCACAGTACGCTTAAGCTGCGCAGGGCAGCTCGGATTTGTACAGTAAATATCGCATGTATCTTCTTCTCTCGTAAGAGCATGTTTGCATATGGGACATACTACTGGAGGAACATACTCTTTTGAGGCAGGAACCGTAACCCTGACTATCGCAGGTATTATCTCCCCCTGCTTTCTGCAGATGGCCCTGCATCCTTCAGCGATGTTCATGTTCTTGATAAAATCGATGTTGTGAAGGGTAGCTCTCTGCACATTTGTTCCGCAGAGTCTTACGGGTTCCTTGAAACGTGCTCTGAAAGTCATCTTACCGGTTCTTCCGGTATCAACTTCTATCTTTTCAATCTCGACTTCCTTTTCCTCCGGTGGATATTTGTATGCGATATGTCCTGCGGAATACTTGCTCGATCCTGAAAATGTATCTCTGTATTCAATATGATCTATCTTTACTACCGCACCGTCCAGATCATATTCAAGATCTCCTCGACTTTCACCGATCTCATCTATCGCATCAAGTATCTCCTGTTCTGTTTTGCACAGTTTGTGCGGTACTACTGCTATCCCTGCATTTGCCAGTCTGTCAAGTCCCTCAGTATGGTTTATCATAAGGTTCTCGCTGCCGCCATGCGCATCCTGCACATTGAATACGAACATGCGAAGTCCTCGCTCTTTTGTTATCGTACTGTCAAGCTGTCTTAATGTTCCCGCAGCAAGATTTCTCGGATTGGCAGCTGTCTTTTTTCCCATCTCTTCCTGCTTCTCATTAAACCTCTCAAAGTCCTCATGAGACATATATACTTCACCGCGCAGTTCTACATACCCGGGAAGATCGATATTCTTTAAAACATCCGGTATCACAAGGGCATTAAGGGTAACATCCTCGCCTACAAGCCCGTTTCCTCTGGTTTCGGCAAGTGTCAGTTTTCCGTCAGTATATCTGAGGCTCATGGACAATCCGTCAATCTTCTGCTCAACGGAAAAGTTTGCATCGGGATACACGTTTCTTACTTCTCTGACCCAACTGATCACTTCTTCTTTCGAAAAAACATCCTGTATACTGAGCATAGGTACGTTATGAACTACCGTGACTCCGGCTTCACGTTTTGTTGTGCCTCCGATCTTCTGTGTCGGCGAATCACTTGAAACCCACTCCGGATGCTCCTTCTCGGCAGCCTTAAGTTTGAGCATGAGATTGTCATACTCGAAATCGGTAATCTCCGGTGCATCATCGTTATAATATCTGTTCATGTGATAATCTATGGTTTCACACAGCTTATTGTATTCTTCTCTATTCATGTGACATACCTACTATTCTGTATAGCTCAGCCTTTTCTTCCTTTGTCAGCTTTCTGAATGTTCCGGGCCTAAGTTTGCCCAGAGAGATGTTGGCAACTCTTACCCTTTGCAGCGCGTTTACCTTATATCCGAGTTCAGAACACATTCGCCTTATCTGTCTGTTAAGTCCCTGAGTAAGGATTATCTTAAAGGTATATGGTCCGATGATCTCCACTCTGCATGGCTTGGTCTTTCTGTTTAACTCGCTTAAAAATACTCCCTTTTCCATCTTTTCCCTAAAGTCCGGTGCGAGCTCTTTAGTGACCTTAACGTAATACTCCTTCTCATGTTCATTGCTGCCCTTCATGAGTCTGTTGATGAGTTCTCCGTCATTTGTCATAAGCAGCAATCCTTCGGTTTCTCTGTCAAGCCTGCCCGCATAAGTGACTCTTACAGGATAATCAAATGCATCCTTTAATGTCCTGTCTGCAAACCTGTCCTTCTCGGTGCATGTGATACCGATCGGCTTATAATATGCCAAAACTACCTTTTCTTCCTTTTTGCCGAGTTTTCTCCCGTTTACAATGACTTCGTCCGCAGCGGAAACCTTAACACCCATATCCGCAGGTTTTCCGTTTACCGTCACTTTTCCGGCTTCTATGAGCCTGTCAGCCTCACGTCTGGAACATACTCCGCATTCAGCTATGTACTTGTTCAGTCTTGTTTTCTCTTCTGTATTCATTATGTTATGTAAACTTATTTATCCTGATCGATAAGATCCTTTATCACTTCTGATGCTATCATCAAACCTGCCACAGAAGGAACAAATGCGATACTGCCTATCTCCGTTCCCTCATGCTTTATTGCTTCCTCAGTAGAATAAACACATTTAACGTTTTTTATCCCTCTGCTTTTAAGTTCACGTCTCATTACCTTTGCAAGAGGACAGACACTCGTCTTGCTTATATCCGCTATCCTAAACTGTGAAGGGTCTAGCTTGTTTCCTGCTCCCATACTGCTTATTACAGGAACATTTGCTTCTTTTGCCGCGGTTATCAGCTGAAGCTTGGCTGTAACCGTATCTACAGCATCCACAACGTAATCGTATTTCGTAAAATCAAACTCTGATGCATTTTGAGGGAGATAGAATACCTTACAGGCTTCAACCCTTACATCGGGGTTTATGTCGCGCATTCTCTCCTTCATTACATCAACCTTTGCCCGGCCGACTGTACTTGAAAGAGCTATTATCTGTCTGTTTATGTTTGATTCGTTTACCGTATCCCTGTCAACGATTGTAAAATTCCCGACACCGCATCTGGCCAGGGCCTCACATACGTATCCGCCTACTCCGCCGACTCCGAATACGGCAACATGTTTCTGTTTTAGGATATCCATTTTTTCACTGCCTATCAGCAGTTTGGTCCTTATGAATCTTGTATCCATTCTTCCTCATCCTCTGGCAGTCTCGCAAAGAACGACACCGCAAACGGTATGGCTATAAAGAAAGTAAGAATATCAGCCGATGACTGTGAGATCTGAACGCCTCTCAGTCCCATTATCCTGCTGGTTATTAAAAGGATCGGGATAAAGCATACACCATTTCGCAGTGTTGACAGAAACGTCGCCGTTGCTTTATAACCTATACTCTGGAACATCATGTTGCAGCATACCTGCATCGGAACAAATAAAAGTGCTATGCACTGTGCTCTCATCGCAAGCGAGCCTATCTCAACTACATTCGGATCATCTCTGAATATCTGTACGCATTCCTTTGCATGAATAAATATCACTGTTGCCACAAATCCCAACAGCACTGTTCCGAATACAAATGTAAAGAAGAATCCCTTCTTGACACGTGAATACTTCTTGGCTCCGAAATTAAATCCGGCAACTGGCTGAAATCCCTGTCCTATACCAAGGGCTACACTGAATATGAACATGCTTATCCTGCCGACTATACTCATTGCCGCAATAGCTGCATCACCGTATATTCCGGCTGTATTGTTTAGAAGCATTGTAGATATGCTGCCAAGTCCCTGTCTTGCAAGGCTGGGCAGTCCTGTTGTAACAACATCTGACAATGTCGCAAGATCGAATCTTACATATTTTATCGCAAAAGAGCTCTGAGTCTTTTTCCTGATGAACATTGATAAAAGTATGGTCCATGAGATGTACTGGCTTATGGCTGTAGCCATACCTGCACCCTCTATTCCCATGCCCAGATAGACCATAAAAAAGGCATCCAAGAAAATATTGATTATTCCGCCGGATGTAAGTCCGATCATGGCAAAGAAGGCTCGTCCCTCATATCTTAGGATATTGTTCATCACGCAGCTTGATACCATTGCAGGTGCAGCGATCAGTATGCATGTTGCGTACGTCTTTGCATATGGCAGTATCGTATCCGTACTTCCCAAAAGCCTCATCAGAGGCGTTATAAAGGTCATTCCGATAATAAGTATCAAAAAACCTGCGATCAGTGCTGAATAAAAGCTTGTTGCCGAGAATTTTCTGGCATTTTCTATATCCCTGGCACCGAGTCTTCTGCTGATTATGCTTCCGGCTCCATGTCCGAACATAAAGCCCACTGCCTGAAGTATGGCCATAAGCCCGAAAACTATGCCGGTCGCTCCGCTGGCCGATGTTCCTATCTTTCCGACAAAATAGGAATCAGCCATGTTGTATATACTTGTTACGAGCATGCTGATAGTAGTCGGCAGTCCAAGCTTAAGGATCAGACTCGGAACTGGCTGCTTTGTCATCATGTCGTACTGATTGTCGAATTTCATGTTAAGATATCTCTTTAGTCCTCAAATTTGATGCGCTCAATGCCGGATTCAGCATTGACCCTTTTACACATCTTCTTGAAGTTTCTCATATATTTGCCAAGTATCGCTTCGGCATCGTCTGTTCCGGTTATCAGAATGGACCAGTTCATACCTTCGTCCGTCAGTACATCATATAACGCATCAAGCGTACCACCGTAATATGCCGGGAGCGGCAGCTTTTCTCTAAGCAGCTCCTGCATCTCCTCTACCGAGAATATCCCCGAAAGATCAATCTCATATATGTTTTCTTTCTCATTTTTCTTCATATTTCTCACCAGTGTATCTACTCTTCACCATATAGCAGTGTGAATGTCTTGTAATGATCATCCGTATAATATATCAAGCCGTCATTTGAATAGATTATTCGTTTTGCTCCGCGCTTTTTCTTTCCTTTGGTATCAATATCACATTCATGATATTCACGCCCCTTTTTCTCAGGCAGAAGTTCCTCGTAATTCCCGAAGTAATCTCCTCCTATGCTCTTTCCCGGCGCATATTCCTCAAGGGATCCGCCTTCCCAACCGAGTTTTTTAGCTTCTTTCTTTGTGATGAAGTTAGAAGGCAGCTTGCCATATGTGTTTATGTATAATGCTACATCATCCCTTGAAGTGTAAGTCCCGTTCTCATCTATACTGACGATCGGTTCATCAACTTCTACTGTTGGCTCTTCCACCTCGACTTCTACTGTCGGTTCGGCTACTTCAATTTCCACAGTGGGTTCTGGCACATCAACTTCTACCGTTGGCTTTTCTACCTCAACCTCGATTGTAGGTTTTGCTACCTCTACCTCAACTGTAGGCTTGGCTACTTCTATGTCCACTATTGTTTCAGGCGTCTGCGGCTTTTTCTTTGAGCAGGATACAGCCATCAGACACAGAAGCAAAAGTATGATAATCCTTAAATGTTTTTTCATGGATCTAAAGCCTCCATCCGAACAAATATCATGAGTTGCTCAACCATTGATTTTACCATAGTTTTAAGCTTGAAACAATGTTAGCGGCCATTTATAATTGTGTTTATGATGTACACTTTGGGAATAGATATCGGAACAACAAATATTGAATATGCACTTGCAGATGACCACGGAAAGATCGTTTATTCAATATCGCGAAAAAACCCTCTTTCAAGTTTCGGTCTGGATGTGATGACACGTATATCTCGTGCCTGCGAGGGAAAACTCGATCTTATGAGTACTACCCTCAAAGATGTGCTTAAACAGGATATCGATAACATTACAGCAAAATCTGTGATAACGACAGCAGATATAAACAACATCAGTATCGCAGCTAATACAACCATGGTCCATATACTTATGAACTATGACTGTGAAAACCTCGGCAAATATCCGTTTTCACCTGTACACACAGAATCCATAAAAAGTGAATCCAGCCTGCTTGGACTGACAGATGGGATATCGTTTCCAGTTAACATAACTCAAGGTTTCTCTGCTTTTGTCGGAGGTGATATATACAGCGGTTTAAAGACACTTCCCTCATGTGATGACTATCTGTTTATAGATATGGGTACAAATGCGGAAATGGTATTGACTGTCGGCAGTGAGATCTATATCACATCAGCTGCCGCCGGCCCAGCTTTTGAAACCTGTGCCCCGGGTCATGCAAGTGATGCCATAGACGCTCTTTCAGACATGCTTTTATTAAATGTAATGGATGAGACCGGTCTGCTAAACGATGAATACTTTGATAGTGGCTATGATTCCCGCAACATACATTTTTCACAGAAAAAGATCAGAGATTTTCAGATGGCAAAATCCGCTGTCAGAACAGGTATCGATCTTCTGACCGCTCAGATAGATAACAGCCTCAAGAATACGTTGCGTATATATATAGCCGGGAATTTTGGCTACAATCTAAATATCTCAAGCTGTATAAGACTCGGAATGTTTCCTGAATGGTTTAAAGAAAATGCAATAGCGGTAGGTAATACTTCGTTAAAAGGAACCCTGCTTGGTAATATAGAGCTTGAAGAATTCTTATCAGATAAAAAAATCAAGGAGATCTATTTAGCAAATCTCCCTGATTTTAATGATATGTATATCTCAAATATGAATTTCTGATCACCAGTACTCATAAGGACATTTTGCGTTTTTCTTAATGCATCTGAGCTCCACGTAGCAGCCGCATGCACCGCAGAATGCATCCTTAAGATAAGAACATGTCCTGCAGACATTAAGTCTGCTCTCATACTCATCATCAGATGCTTTTTCTTTCTGATCCATAAGATCGATAACACGCTTTATCCTGTTTTCATATTCCTTTGGATCAATATCTTTTAACAGACACAGTCTGCATGGCTTTCTTCTGCTTTCCATCTGATCATTTAACTCTGATGAGCACTACCGATCTAGCGGGAAGTGTAACTTTGATATTCTTGCCGTCAGCCTTAAATCCTGTAAACTCTTCAGTTGTCACAACATCGGCATTATCAAATGTATTATGAGCATCCATCGCTCCCGTTACGATATATGCCTCTATATCCTTGGCCTCAAGTTCATCAAAGCTGATATCTATTTCCTTATCTGAATCAAGAGTAAGATTATTGAGAGTGATGTTTACCGTTCCATCCTTGCTCTTAGATACAGATTCGGTCACTTCAGGCACCTTGTACTCATCTATACCAGTCTCATCTACTCCGGTAAGGAAGCTGTTTAAAAGCTTAGAATCCTGATGGTACTTAAACATACGGAATACATGATAAGTCGGGGTGAGCACCATCTTCTTGCCCTCTGTGAGTATTACAGACTGAAGAACGTTTACCGTCTGGGCAATATTTGCCATACGTACCCTGTCACAATGCTTGTTGAAGATGTTTAGATTTATTCCAGCAACAAGAGCATCTCTCATTGTATTCTGCTGATAAAGGAATCCGGGATTGGTACCCTCTTCAACATCAAACCAGCATCCCCATTCATCAACAATAAGCGCGAGTATCTTCTTGGGATCGTACTTATCCATGATATTGCAGTGCTTGGTTATTATCTCATCCATCTTAAGGGTCTTGTTAAGAGTTATATACCATTCATCCTCTGTAAACTTCACCGCATCACCCTTATGATCCCAGTCATGAGGCAATGTGTAATAATGCAGAGATATTCCCTCAAGATTTCCGTGAAGATGATCAAAGCATCTGGTAAACAGTCTGTTTAACAGCTTTTCAGTCCAGTCATAATCAAAATCAGACGGACCGCATGCTATCCTGTTTATCGGCTTATCCTTGTCATAATTCTTTACAAATGACTGATATCTTCTGTATACATCAGCGTAATACTCAGGATGCATGTTTCCTCCGCATCCCCAGTTTTCATTTCCGACTCCGAAGTAATCGACTCTCCATGGCTTGTCATGTCCGTTTTTTCTTCTTTCATTGGCAAGCGGTGATTCGCCGTCAAATGTCATATATTCGATCCATTCAGCCATTTCCTGGACAGTCCCCGAACCGACATTTCCGTTGATATATGTTTTGCATCCGAGCTGATCACAAAGTTCAAAATACTCATGAGTACCAAAACTGTTATCTTCTACAACTCCGCCCCAGTTGGTATTGACCATACGCTTTCTGTTTTCTTTGGGACCTATGCCGTCTTTCCAGTGATATTCGTCCGCAAAGCATCCTCCGGGCCATCTTAAAACTGGGAGTTTCATATCCTTGAGAGCATCGACAACATCACTTCTCATACCCTTTTTGTTTGGTATTTCGCTATCCTCTCCTACAAAAAGGCCTTCATAAATACATCTGCCCAGATGCTCCGAAAAATGTCCGTAGATCTCGGGACTGATGGTACCCTTATCTTCGTTTTCATGAATAGTAAGTTTTATCATGTAGTATTCCTCCCTTAGATTGCATCAGCAAATACAACTTCTCTGTTCTCGTCTTCTTTAGCCTTATAGAGTGCTTTATCAGCTTCCCTGAATATCTCATCAAACGAATAATTCTGGTCTCCGAACACAACTCCAACGCTCAATGATATCGGTGGCAGTCCTTCATCTGCAGCGGAAATCTTTAACTGTTCGTTGATCTCGTGAATCTTGTTCTGTATTCTTCCTGTCAGCTGCGACTCCGCATGTATCATTATGATAGCGAATTCATCTCCGCCGATACGGCAGACAAAATCCTGAGCCCTGAAGCTCCTGTGCAGTATTCTGGCTACTTTTGTAAGTGACTTGTCGCCAACATCGTGGCCGTAGGTATCATTTATGCTTTTAAACTTATCCAGATCGATCAGCAAAAAAGCAGATGATTCTATATCAACATTGTTTAGCAGGAAATCATATCCGCGCCTGTTATAGAGTCCTGTAAGCGGATCGTGGGTTGCTTCATACTCAAGCTTTTCCTTGCTCTCACGACTGACTCGATTCATCAGATTATATGTTCGTGCGAGGAATCTTATCTCGTATGCACCCCTGACGTCTATAATCTCATCTTCACGGATTTTCTCTACCGCTTTTTTAAGTGGAATGAGTACAAGATATCCTGTTAGAAATACAATGCCAAGAAGAATGACGATCATCATGACTGTGAGTAAATGTTCTATCACAACCTGTCTTTTCATTCTGGAAGCATTTTCGATCTTTTTTTCATCGATTATTCCAACTAGCTCATCAAGACATTTCTGCATTGACTCGGATATCTCATCCTTGCTTTTTCGATACTCATCATCAAAGAGCATATCCATGGCAAGATCAAGTTTTTCCTGCTCACTCAATGCTTCATCATGTTCTGTCAAAAATACATTCATGACTTCCGGCGGATATTCATCCTGCGAGTATCCGTACGCATCCAGGGCAAGTCTGGCACTGTAGTACTCTCTGTCCATCAGTTTCATTGAAACATCCATCGCCTGAGCCAGAGCTATCACAGGTTTTGTATCAGCAAGATTTTTCTCCAGGATACTGAGAGCTTTATCTCTTCTTTTCGTAACATAAGCTTCTTCTAAGTAATTATCAAGATACTGCTTGTCTCCCGTAATAACAAAAGATCTCATCTGATCGGTAAGATAATCCGATGCTATCTGAAGTTCGTATGCACTGCTTCTCCATTCAATCAGATCATCGGTTGCTTCACTTGTGACCTTGTACAGTGCATTGGTCCTGTTCATGGCAAAGATCAATACTGCCGATATCAGCAATGCGATCACAAGCATCACAATGTTAAAATGTCTGAGCGATATTCCCTTGTTTTTTATTTCTGAAAAGCATTTCTTCATGACTGTTTAATAGATACCGCTGTTCCTGCTATATACCCGGATGTAAATGCCCACTGAAGATTGTATCCTCCGCATGTTCCATCAACATCCAGTATCTCGCCCGCAAAAAAGAGTCTCCTTATTATCTTTGATTCCATATCTTCGGTCACCTGCTCAGCATTTACACCTCCCGCTGTTACCTGGGCCTTGTTGAATCCGCAGTCACCGTTTATCTCTATTCTAAAGTGCTTAATATTCTTAACAAGCTCATCTGTGTCTTTAATTCTTTCACTGAGGTATTCAGCCAACTTGTCATTTAGTATCAGACCTAAAGCCTCATTGATACCGGATCTCTCTTTGATCGATGTCTCAATAAAACCTTTAAGATCTGAGCCAATCATATCCGGTACAAGGTCAAGTTCAAGACAGACCTTTTTTCCCTTAGCTAAAGCCTTGACAGCATATCTGCTCATCTGCATTACCGGGATTCCGCTTATGTTATCGGCGTTAAAAATGATCTCGCCGCTTTCTTCATCATATGCAGTTTCGTCTATCATCAAAACAGTCCTGCATTTGCATCTGACTCCAGCCAGGAGAGAAAGCGAACTGTCAGCGAATCTTAAAGGCACCAAAGCCGGATCCTGCAAAACGATCTCATGTCCGAGTTTTCTAATGATCTTATTTAAGTTGCCGTCACTTCCGTGTGTCGGGCTTGCCTTTCCTCCGGGAGCTAATATCACATTTTCGCAGCGGTATATGCCCTTATCTGTAGTGACCAGAAAGCCGCCCTCGATATCGGATTCATCCTTAACTATATCAAGAGTCTTCTCGCTGCATCTGATATCTATACCAAGTCTTTTGCATTCGTAAACAAGAGCATTTACGATGCTTCTTGCCTGTTCGTTATACGGATATATATATCCGTTTATATCTCTGCTTGTCACACCGAGTTGATGCATAAAACCTATCAATTCATCCTTGTCAAATCTTTTATATGCATCATAGGCAAATTGAGGACACTCTCCCCTGAAAACGCGGCTGTCGTAGTATTGATTTGTGAAATTGCATCTGCCGTTGCCCGTGGCATAAATCTTCTTTCCGGGTATGTCCTTTTGCTCAATGACAATGACCTGACTGCCATTGCGGGCAGCACTTATGGCGGCCATCATTCCCGCAGGTCCTGCTCCGACAATGAGAACTTCACACTTTATTTTATTGTCTGTTACTCTAAATTCCTGAGATTGCATTAAGATACTTCTCTTCCAGGCCGTCCTTTATTCCGTTTTTGGTTACCGCTATATAAACAAACAGTATTCTTGACTCTGTTACCTTTATCAAAAAAGTCTGGTGATTTCCGTCACTGTTTAATACGAATTTTCTGAATTTGACTCCGTTTATGGTGACATCTTCATTGGCATCGGTCGTATAGGTGAAGAATAACTTATCCTTCATCTGATCCTGGATATTCTCAACAAAATCATCGGTAGAAAAGCCGTTAACATTGTCCTCGCTCACTACCATAAGACCGCCTCTGGGATTATCGAGAGCATACTCGGCAATGAAGGAATCCTTTCCTCCCTGCATATAGCAGTAACTCAGAGCGACCGCGTAGTCATCTGATTGAATCGGATCCTCAAGGTATGTCATATCAGAATCTGGTGTGACTTTAAAACCGTAAATATCGTTGGTATATACTCCGTCCTTAATCTTTCCCCCTCTGTAACTGCTGCATCCTGTCAGCAAAACGGCTGCAAGGATAACGCAGATCAAACGCAAAAATGTCTTTCTCATCCTGTCTGTCCCCCACATTTTTCAACGAAGATTATTTTATCACATATCTTTTCAACAAAAAAGGTCGTCATTTATATATCAAACGACGACCTTATATTCTAATCAAAACGTCTATACTCTGAAATACTCAACCATATCGGCAAGGCCCTTTGCAAGATCATTCATGTTCTTGTTATCCTCGCTTATTGTATTGATGTTTTCGGTTACATTTCCTAAAGAAGCTGTGATCTCCTCGTTGGATGCCGAATTCTCTTCAGATACGGCAGACAGATTACCAACATTCTCTGTTATGACATCCTTGATATTTATGAGATTCTTTGTCTTTCCGCCTATGCTCTCTATACCTGAAACAGCCTTGGTGATCTCTTGTTCGAGCACATCGAACCTTGCCATGGTATCACCGAGAAGCTCCTGTTCTTTGGATATGGCATCCCGGACATTTTCAGACATATCCACACAGTCGTTGGACTGTATCTTGATCTCATTAACGATATCAGCAATCTCAAGAGCGTATTCATTACTCTGTTCCGCAAGCTTTTTGATCTCTTCGGCAACTACCGCAAATCCCTTGCCGGCCTCTCCCGCTCTTGCTGATTCAATAGATGCATTAAGTGCAAGGAGGTTAGTCTGACTAGAAATGTCTGAAATAAGATTTACCGCATCCGTGATCTTTCCTACGGATTCATGAGTCTTTGCTATGCTGGCAGAGATCTTCTCTACGGCATCTGTAGTCTGCTTGCTGCTTACATCCATCTCACGGATATAGTTAACCGCATCTATATTTGCCTTGTTCATTGACTTGGCGCCGTTTGTAAGCTCATCAACGTTTACAGATATGTCATTGATGATTCCATCCATATCTATAACCTTGGTATTGATATCCTGGACACTGTCAGCTATTGAGAAGGCTCCTTCTGAGATATCTCCCATAGCCACAGAGATCTGCTCGGTCCCTTCAGCTGTCTGCTCAGACAAAGCTGCAACCTCGTCAATACCGTTTACAAGTGTTGCAGACGAATCCTTAATATCACTCACTACGCTGCTGATAGAATTCTGAAGTTTCTCAGCAGAAGAAACAAGTGCCTTAGTCTCCGCAAGTTTGGCTTTTATATTAATACTCTGTGATAGATCACCTTCCGCGATATCATGTATGCTGTCAGCAACCGCTGCCAGAGGATTTACCACTATCTTTGATACATATACAACGGCAAGGGCAAATATTACAAAGAGCAGAACACTCATTATTATAAAGTTTATCAGCAGCTGCGTCTTTTCAGCCTGAACCTTTTGTGCCGTTATTCCTGCAAATGCCATTCCCCACATAGAACCGTCAGTATTCATAATAGGAGTATAGAATACATAATAGTCGATTTCATTTATTACTACATCATCAGAATAATAGACCTCGCCTTTAAGACATGTCTCCCATACAGCGAAATTACACTGTGTGCCTTCTATTCTCTCTCCACTTGCATCTCTTATTGTTGTAACAAATCTGGTATTATCCTTAAACAGGGTAAGATCAACATTTCCTTCAGCTGCCATGAAGTCAACATAGTCGGTTTCATACTCGATCCCTCCTCTGTTTTGTATATCCCACTCATAGTAAGCCTTCAAACCGTTTGCAGCTATCTCAAGACTGTGCCTTGTCTGATCCTCCATAGCTGATGATAGCTTAAAGTAAGCCATGATCAACAACAAAACCATGACAACCGCCATAGGTATAAGACCTATCATGAGAAGCATCTTCTTCATGTTCAGACCTCTTGCCTTTTGAATACTAGCCATAACCTTCTCCTCCGATTTACACTATTATCTGATACATAATGTTCTTAAGGACATTATTACTGTATATTATACTCATCAACCGTAATAGATGTGCATAATGTATTACTTCTTATTTAATTATTGACTTTTGTATATACAACTCAGTGTTTGATATGATAAAATAAACCCACTGGGGGATGAGAAGGAAGTTGGAGGTACTAATATGAAAAAACTCTTTTCTAAGGCCAACATGTCTTTTATGATGGCCTTACAGCTCTTTGTATTGCCGATGGTGATATGTCTTATCATCTCTAGTATTTTGCTTGGCTATGAGATGGATGTTACTTATAACAATGCCGAATCCCTTTACTATGAAACTCTATATCAGATCAATACCAAGTTGGTAAATGGTGACCGTGATTTCTATCAGTCTATGGTCGCTGCTCAGCAGTATATAAGTGTTTCCCAGTCAGATGGTAATCTTCCACCCGAAGTGATGGAGGCTCTCTATGCTGCAAGACTTGCTACGTACGAAGAAAACCTTGGTCAGTTTATCGAAAGAGTTCAGGGTGCTTCTGATATAGCGAAGCAAGATTCAAGGCTTTATACTGAAACACTTATAGATGGAAAAAATTATCAGCAATATGAAGAAGAGTTTTATCAGAACTATGATGCATGGCTGAATTCATATAATTTTGTAACCAATGAAGGCGATATAACTGCTTTCAATGAACAGTTTGAAGTTACGCGTGAATCCATTTCTGATATGACTGATATAGTAGAGACGTGGGCCGCAGAAGAAGCTGAAGTCTCAAGAAGTGCTATGCATACCAAAGCCACGGTTGCACTGATCATATTCCTAGTAGTGATCGCATTACTCTACGTACTTGTAATCTTTACAGCAAAATCTCTTTCAGACGGAGTTAAGCGTATCGCCAACAGTATGGACAGAATGGCAACTGGTGATTTCGCTACCGGAATGGATGTAGAATCTCCAATAAAGGAATTCAAAAATATAGGACTTTCTTCAGAGAACATGCGTCGCAGCCTCCAGACAGCCATCGGCAGGATCATCGGTGATGCAGAAAGTGTTGATAACGTAGCAGTAGAAACAAAGGAAAAGATCTCCGATGGACAGCGTGCAACAGCCGATATCAATCAGGCGGTTTCCGATCTTGCAAACGGCGCTACAGACATGGCTAATGATGTTCAGACAACACTTGATATCACGATCCAGATCGGCAACGCCGTAGAGGATGTTTTAGGAGCCGCAAATTCCAACCTTGAAAACGGACGTGCAGTTATTACCGAATCTACCAAAGTTCAGGGTCAGCTGAGTGATCTGATGACCTCAGGAAAGAACACCAGAGAAAAAGCTAAGCAGGTTTCTGATTCAGTTACAGAAACAGCTAACGTGGTTGCTCAGATAAGTCAGTCAGCTGAACTTATCATATCTATCGCTAACCAGACCAACCTCCTTGCACTTAACGCTTCAATTGAGGCAGCCAGGGCCGGTGAAGCAGGTAAAGGCTTTGCAGTCGTTGCTGACAACATCAAGGATCTTGCAGCTGAATCAAATGATGCTGCTAACGAGATAACCGGTATGCTTAAGCAGATCACTTCTCTTTCAGACCGCAACAGAGCCCTCACCGAAGATATCAGAACAGCTACCGAAGATGAAGGAACAGCTCTTAACAGCATGAGCGAATCATTCAAGGATATGCTTAATCTGTTACGTGAATCCGAGGAAGGAAACAATCAGATTGTTTCACTCGTACAGAGTCTTGATGATAACAAGAACTCAATCCTTGATTCGGTTGAATCTCTTTCTTCAGTATCAGAGGAAAATGCAGCTTCCACCGAAGAAACAAGTGCCTCATTATCAATGCTTGATTCTAATATGGAAAATGTCGTTGAACAGGCAGAAAACCTCAAGATGGTTGCTGAAGAGTTACGTGAAAATGTAAGTATGTTTACAATCTAGACAGAATATACAATATAAATGATGAAAGCCCGTTCATTGAACGGGCTTTTTACTTTATCATCAATTTATCATTTACTGTAATGTAGAATATCCATAACCGTTGCATATAGCATCAATCGGTATTCCAGCTTTGCACAGAGGACAGTCATCATGGCTATATCCGGCATAATCAGGAAGATCCCTTGTCGAATAGAGCGATCTGATCGGAGTACCGTCCACCATCTGTGTTGCAACGGAATAGATAGCTGATATTCCTATAGGTGTTCCTCCGTAGAATTTAACGGAACGAAGAGCACTCTTTAGTGTCTCTCCGGTGGTAGCCGTATCAATAAGGATAAGTACTCTCTTTCCCTTGATCATGTGCTGATTGTTTTCTCGAAACATCATCTGTCCGCTGGTATTATACTCAGTACTTGTTATATAAATGGTCTTGTGAGCGTTGGCAGAGATCATACCTGCTTTTGTAAGCTTGTTAGCAAGATATGCTCCCACAACCTCCATACCGTTTAAGCAAAGGATCGTATCGATGATGTCTGATGCCAGATACATCTCAGCAAGTTCCTCTCCTGTTGCTCTTGCTTCACGCTGTCTTGCCTTCATATCACTTAGATCCATGTAATAGTTTACATGTGAATTGGGTGTGATAAAGTGCCCCGGGATGTAACGAAGAACAACGTCTTTGTTTTTTGAATAATCAATCTTTTTGTAGTCCTGCATAGTCTTCCCTCCTGTGTCTTTGTTTTTGTTGTTTCAAACTATCAGTTCATAAGTTGATGCATTACCATACCTATTGTGGTTGAAATAAATCCTCCTACTGTATAAATCCTGTCGGTCAGTTCGCAAAAATACAGTCCGTAAGTCTTGTTCTGGTAAACTATCGGATAAACCGTCATACAATCAAGATGTGACGTCTCAGCTACGGCAGAAAACAGATTCTTTGTCTTTCTTTTCTGTCTGTCCTTTGGTGTAACATGCATCTCCCCGTCTTTTATAAAACATTTCATATTGATATCATCGGGATATGTAACCTCTTCATTTTCGCTTCTTTCAACCGGTTCATCAAACATATACAGCGATCCGCTGTCTGCACATATAAGGCTCATGTTTTTTATGTATTCGGCAAGCGACTTATCTTTATCTCCGATATAATCCATGCCTATAACCAGATGGCTTCTGTGTTTCTTGACATTTCCGGAAGTGATGTTTCTCTGATTTATATTTGTCTTACAGATCTCCTTTATGCAGTCATCCCTCATTCGTAAAAAGAGTCTGTTGATAACAGCATTTACTGCCAGGGATTTCTGTATCACATTTATCGCGTACTGAAGTCTCTGTATACACTCAAGAAGCTTTGTTGCATCAGTATACTCCATTGCACCGTTTGCGAAGAACACATCTATCATATTTCCGATCTCATCATATTCCTCGACCGGCATAAATCTGTTCCTGTACGCATTAAGGATCCTGAATACAAACTCAAAATAAAGCCTTCTTAAATCAACTGCCGATTTTCTGATTGCCGAGCTTCTATATCTGTAAAAACAGTCATCAAACATTCTGTATATGAACTCTTCATCGATATCAAGCAGTTCCTTGTTTGTATAATGATACATCTCATATGGAAATGACTGTCTGCCGTAAAGTCTTGTCTTAACCTTTTCAGAACTTACTTCCTTGCCGTTCATCATATCAAGCAGCAATTCCACAGCCCTGTGACCAAGCGTAGTATCGTCAGGGCCTATAGAAGTGAGTGACGGATTCATCTCGCTCGATAACCTGGTATTGTCAAATCCAAAGACCATGATATCCTTTCCGGGAACCAGGCCTTTATCCTCCATTACGTTGTAAAGGCCTCTCGCAGATGTATCATTAACGCAGAATATCGCTTCAACATTCGGATTATTCTCAAGCAGTCTTCTTGCCGCCGCTTCCGTATGAGAAGACATATCCGTCGTCTCATAGAAATTCTCATTATAGGGCAGGCCGTTCTCCTCAAGACACTTTATAAAGATCTCTTTCCTGTCCATCGCGTCATGATTAAAATCCTCGCCACCGAGCATGCAGATACTTGTAAAGCCGTTAACATTTACAAGATAGTCGATAGCTTCCCTGATGCCTGTTTCATTGTCATAATTGACAGTCACATAATCCTTATCCTGAGACGATATAAGTACCTTTGGTATATCCTTGTACTTTTCGACAAACTCATGGATCTCGTCAGCGCTAACCTTCCAGCCCATACTTCCCAGGACAAATATGATCCCATCGGGTTCACACTGTTTAGCCAGGCTGTAGACACCGTTGAACATAGCGTCATACTGCCATACTCCGACATTGCTCTCCTCGTTGACAAGGACTTCTCCCGGAAGTATAATCACATGAATATCCTTGCCTTGAGGGATTGCGCTTCTTATGCTCTCCATAAGGTCTCTGCAGAATTCATTTGCTATATTCCCGGCTATGACAGCTATTGTTTTTACCTTGTTCTCTTTTGCCATAGTAATAATCCGTTAATCAAATATATTGTCAGATGGTTTAGAAAACAGATATCCCTGCGAATAATCTATCTTATAGTTTTCCATCTTGCCCTGTATATCTTCGTTTTCAACAAACTCAGCTATTATATTGATCTCTCTGTCGCTCAGCTTCTTCCATCCAGATATCAGAGCTATCAGATTCTCGGCTTCCTTGCTGTCAACACATCTCTTAACGATCGAGCCGTCTATCTTGAGATAATCAAAATGTATGCTCATAACATGCTGAAGATTTGAGAATCCGCTTCCGAAATCATCAAGTGCCACTTTAGCGCCAAGTTCATGAATGTTGTCAACAAACGTTACGATAGTTCCGTAATCGTCAATATCCTCGTTCTCGAGTATCTCAAACATGAAATTCTCGGGATAAGGAGTTGTTCCCAGAAAGTCATATATATAATCCGTAATCTCTCTGTTTCTGATATCGCGGATTCCAAGGTTTACGCTAACCCCCTTGTCCTTAAGGCCCCTGAAGTGCTCAAAGACCTTCCTTAGCATCATCTTTGAGATTGTGTCATACAGAATGCCGTAGCTTCTTGCAACATCCAAAAAGCTATTGGGATAGTAGAGCTTGCCGTTCTCATCCATCAGTCGCATGAGGGCCTCATAATGTTCGATATTGCGGCTGCTGTTACAGAATATACCCTGATACTGAGGGATAACCTTATCATTGGCTATTGCATACTTGATGACATTAACCATGTGATAACGGTCCTTTATACTCTCTTCATCGAGATTGGCAGACATTGCATCACATGCAAAGAACTGAATATTCTTATGCATCATCGTTATCCTTGCTCTGTTATATATGGGAGTAAGGTTCTCTATGGTGCAATTATCTATCACGCAAAACAGAGGTATTATCGCAATAAACTCATCATTGGCGGAAAACAGCTCCTGCTGAAGTATCTCCATATCCTTTGTGAATTCAGCGAAATCAACCATATATGATCTTGCGCCTATCGCCACATGCCAATTGTTCTCACAATAAATATGATATCCCTTGCTTTCGGCAGCCTTTTTACACTTCTTTATATAATTTCTGTTTGTCAGATCGATCAACTCTTTTGAAAATACAGAACTCATGCTCTCGACATCGACAACGCTGATCATGCATATCCTGTCATATCCCTTGAGCTTTATGTCCATGTTCATCGCAGCGACATTCATGATACCGGTATCGCTGTTATAAAGTAGCTTTGAAGCGCACTCATGGACAAACTGCTGGATGCCTTCATCCTTGTCGTTCCAGACCTCTTCCATGGTCATAAGATAATCTATGAGTTCTTCATTATCGCTCTCAAGAGTCTCGGTATGCGTGAAAACATAGGGATTGTATGCCTGGACTTCCGGATCCTCGCCAAACACCGATACTACAAAACAGCTGTTTCCATATACATTCTTTGACCCGTTATTATATATCTCACCACCGGTAAGACATCCGCATATATTGGTATTCTCGTAGACTGATATCTCCCACTTTGCACAGTTTGAATAGATAAGCGGTCTTGTAATACATGAATAGCCAAAAAGAGTCTGCGCTTTCTCAAAGGATGATATATGATTAAACATCCTCTGGTTATCAAACACGATCTTATTGCCGTGAATAAACGCTCTCTTGATTCTGCTTCCGGGCTTTATCAGGTGATTTGCGACCAGTCTCGACCTTTTCTCATCTGCATCTATTTCCGGATGCTTTTCGTAGAATTCAGCATACTCAGGCTCATCCTTTGGATACATCTGACCAAGGCTTTCGTTATCATAATACTGAACTAAAAGAGGAGCATCACCGTTATCGCGTAATACATACGGGAAGAGATACGTCAGATCCTTCCTCTTCTCAAGTACACCGCCTACACGTTCGTAGTATTCGACAGGTGCATCCATCCCGCTTATGGTAAGGATATCATTGCCTATCGATTTATCTATTATCTTCTCATCTCCGACAACTTCGGCACCAGAAACGTATGATGTCATACACTCAAGCTTATCGCCGCTAAATGATGCCAGGATCACTCCATTATTAGTAAATCCGTTTTCATCAAATACAAAGCCTCTGTCTAACGCTCTTCTGATCCTCAGATCCGGAACAACAGCTGTTCCTCCTATCATCTGAACATTAGGAAAGACTTCATTGCATTTTTCAACGAAATCTGCGACATGCTGGTATCTTCCTGTTACAAATGTTAACAGCAGTTTTGTATTATCTTTTATAAGCGTGTCTGAAATCTTAGAACATAACTCATCAGGCATAATACTCTTTTTGCTTTCATCATAAGTAAACAAAAGCACAGTATCGATACTGCCCTGTGCCATCTGAGAAACTGAAATGATACATTGATTGTTGGCAAGATGCCCCATATTGATCACACCGGATGTGCTTGTTCCGAATATATGAGCCTGCGGTACCTTTTCTTTGATAAAACGCGCCAGTTCAACGGCCTCATCTCCAAAATGGATAGCAGTATGGATTCGAACGAGTATATCGCCTTTTTCTGGATCAAGCGAAAGCTGATCAAAGACTTCTTTAAGTCTGGAGCGAGAAATATATTGAAAATTCCATGTAAACATAGATGCTATACCCTTCCTGTTGCCCCCTATGAATATTTTATCATCTATCAGTGATTTAATAAAGTGATAACTTTTTAACATTCTCTTGTCAAAAATACGCTTTTCAGGGCAAAAAAAGAGATCCGAAGAAAATCCTCGGATCTCTCATTATGTATTATCTTAAGGTTATGCTACTCCAGATATTCACTCTTTACATAGCCTGTTTTTCCATTAAACTTTACCTTGGTCCAACCGTCAGCCTGCTTGTTTACAACGGTCATCTCTTCTCCTTTGTATGCAACGGCTACCCTGCTCGCATCTGTAGAAGCACTCTCTCTGATATTGACCGTATCCTTAGCCTTGGCTTTTCCGCTGGAAGGTGAATCGGCCGCAGCCTGCTCATCAGTGACTTCATCCTGCTTGGTCTCTGCTGTAGTCTGTGTCTCCTCTTCCTGTCCTTCTATCAGAAGATACTCACTCTTTATATAGCATTCCTTATCATTGTACATGATCTTTGACCAGCCGTTGATCTTCTGCTCGATAACAGTGAATTCATCACCTTTTTGAGCTTTTCCGACTTTATCGGCTGTCTCCGAATCCGAACTTCTGATATTTACCACATCAGTAGTCTTGGCTTTCTTGTTGACTTCTGTAACTACTTCTTCGGTAGTCTCAACCTCTGTGGTATCATTTTCTTCTGGTACTGCATCTTCACTGTTCTTTGCAAGCTCATCTCCTACAGCTGAACTTAACAGGCTGGGAAGAAGATCAAGAAATGCAGCAAGTTCTTCATCAGCCGCAACAGCTTCATTAAACTTTACATTTACTGTATTGTTAAGATCTACTACATCGTCCTGTACAGATATTACCTTGCAGTAATTTGCGAGTTTTTCATCCTGCTCATCATCATTGATATACAGCTCGCCGTTATCTCTTTTGCATACATACCATGCATTAAGACCGGGCACAGTTTTATCATAGTCAGTAAGCTTTACTTCATAATATGCAAATACCATGTATGAATCTGTAACAGGTCCGCTCTTTGTATAGCATGTAACAGTCGGATAAGCATCTATATATTCCGACTTTTTCTCGATTATTATCTTTTCCTTCTCGTCTACAGAAGACTTTATAGACTCGATCGTCGCAACATCTCCGGCTGCTGCCGCATCGTAATACTTTCTCATCAAAGCATTTACATCAGGGAAAGCATCGACCTGCATAGCCTCGTCAGATATAACATACTCCTGAGCTCCGCTTGGAGTTTCAACAACTTCAGGTGCCTGATTGTCTGACTTTTTGGTTGCGATAGAAACACAGATGCCTATAATAACAAGAGCGATAAACGCGCCGGTTATTGCAGCGATCTTTTTATTCTGTTTGATAAGTTCCGCTACGTCTTTAAACCACTTGACGACAGCATTGTCTTTTTCTAGTTTCAAAACAAATTCTCCTTAATGCGCCCGACAGGAATCGAACCTGCATCAAAGGCGTCGGAGGCCTCCGTTCTATCCATTATACTACGGGCGCCAATACAACATACGAAAACAATAATACCATATTTTGTGGTATCTGTCTAGTTTGGCCACAGGGACGCTATTTTCTCCTGTACAGTATGTACCTGTTTTGCGTTATATCGGCACCATCTTTTATGCTTTCAGGGGTCAGCCTTTCATAGTTTTTTTCAAGATATTCAAAGTCAAAACTGTCAAAATAAACAAGCATCGGCCACTCTTCCTGCTCGTTTCCATCGATGAACGCTCTGCTGACCATTATGTAGTCGGCTTCTTCCATCGTTGTTTCCGCAGGTTCGATACCATAATAGAATTTTAAAACAAACCTCTGAAAATCATCCGTATAGTAGATGTTTCCTATATTTTTTGCCTGGTCATCCGACTGTCTTAAAGCCTCATAAATATCATTTTCCCTATCTGCAAGCATCGTAGGCTTGTATTTACCAAGCCCGAATGAAAAGCTTATTGTTGCGAGTATAGCGATTACAAATATCAGAGTATTTATCCCAAACTGTATATGGTCATAAAGCCTGTCATCGCGCTTTCTGAATCTTCTTAGTGTCCCCATAAGACGCTCTGTCAGATATGTGATCATGACTCCGACTATGACAGGATAGAAACTGAAAACCCTAAGATATGGATTAACACTCTGAATAATAAGCATAAGCGGCATACTTATCCCGAATGCCAATACTATTATCATGCTCAAATAATATCCGTCATCTAACATATCATTGCTCTTTAGAAGCTTCATACCGATCATATCTGTCAATGCAGCAATGACTGAAAAAATGCATAATATCAGGACAAATGTTCCCATAAATCCTGCAAAGTATGAATAGTACTGATCAAAGAGACCTGTAAAGTATCCGCCAAGTCCTGTTATCACATCATGCCTGTCTATGCTCTGTATATAAGGTGTATCAAGCATGTATTGCATGCCCCTTAACCATGCTTTAAAAGGTGCGGATTTAATCACATCAAGCTGATACATTCCAAAAAAAGTACCGCCAGGATCCTTGCTTAACAGGTTTGATCCGATAGCAAGCCATACCAGGGAATACATCGAAAATGTGGCAAATGCAGCAATAATGGATGCTATGATCAGTCTTAAAAGTTTTTTGTTCTGTTTGGTCAAAAGAAGGTAGAGACCTCCCGTAAGACACACAGGTATTACCCAGTATGTTGAACTCGGTATTGAATACAGTCCCCATGCCAGTGCGATTATCCAGGCTATATAATGTCTCTTCTTATCATCCCCCAACGAGATATCAGCGATCACATTTAAAGCCACAAGCAGGCATGTTGTAGTCAGAGCATACCCTCTTCCCTGAAAAGCCAGTGAATAGGTAAGATATGCACCCATAAAGCATCCCAGCAGGCCGAGTATGTTTCTACCGCTTATCTTCTTCGCCAGTCTGTAGATCAAAAACAGGCTTATCACTGAGCATATAACGGATACGCCTCTCAGTCCGAGATAACTGTTTCCAAACTTATCGATCACTGCAGACAGCACGGAATATCCCATGTGGTTATTCGGGACAGGCCAGTGTATGGCTGCATAAACAGGACCACGGGATATAAAATAGTAATATGTGTAGAGTTCGTCATACCAGGGTCTGTTTGTGAACATGCTGTATGTATAAACACCAAGCATGGCCGCCATCAGTATATATATGTATTGTATTTTTGATAAGAATGTCTTTTTCTTTTCCATCTTTATTCAGCACTCAATCTGTATATATTGAACCAGTATCTCTCAACCAGGCACTCGCCTGTATACTCGGCACCTATCCCTGCCTCTTCCCAGTCCTTTACTATTTCATCCCTTACATTAAAGCTTCCGAAAAAGTAAACATTATCTTTTTCTTTAAGAAGTTTCCTTATTCCGTCATCATCTATACTGTCACAATTATCAAGCAGCTCTCTTATAACTTCTACTGTTTCGCCGTCATATATATAAATATCATCATCCCTCAGATAGTATGCGCTTATTGCGCTGACGTGATCAAAATTGGTTATGATCGCACTGCCCGGTTCTATCATTTCAAGTCTGCTTTGTGCTTCTGCCCATGCATTGCATTTCTTTGTTTCTTCATTATAGAATCCGTCAAATGAGGCATAACTGAATATAATGCACCAAAAGATGATCATATACATCACCCCATTGCCTTTTTTATACGCTATCACCTTGGAAATATTAAGATACAGTATTCCGAAAACAGGTATCAGATAGCGGTATGTGAATATCGGACTTCCAAGTATTGAAAATACAAATCCGACAGTAACTATCAAAAGAACTACCGCAGGTCCGCTACATACCAGTAAGATATCTTTGATCTCTGGTTTTTTTATAAAAAACAGCACATAGCATATAAAGCAAAGCGCGATCATTATACCGGCAAAACTATATGCTGCAGTCGGATTTGGCACCTCGGGTAAAAACATGAACTTAAGGCATCCCGGCAGACTCCTTAATGACATGGGCTGTATCCAGTATGATCCCGAAACCTCTTTTATCTGCCTGAAAAACGACGGAAGCCACGGAGCATACAATACTATAGAAGATATGATCATTCCGATGACTGTATAAAGATAGCTTTTATCCTTTTTTGTCACTATTATTCCGATGATCAATATTATGTAAACCACAGCTATGGCTACTAGTGCAAAATACTGAGTATACGCAGCTAAAAGCGACATTACAAACATAACAATAAACTGTGGTTTTTTCTTCTCATCACTTTCAAGAATGTCTGTCATCGCAGCATATGCAAATGTGACAAACATGAGCGCCAGGCTGTACATGCGTATCTCAACATAGTATGTCGCAAGCTGTGGCATAGTTATGATAAAAAAAGCAAACAGAGTCGTCGCATTTGCATCATATCTTTTTCTGACCCACAGGATAGCAAAAAGCAAAAGAGCTATTGCAGGTATGCATGAAGCCAGCTTTGCGGCCTGTATCTCATCGAGCCTGAAAAATCCAAAAAGATTCATACATATCTTAAGATAGATATAGTAAAGCGGAGGATGAACATCCCTTGCAGCCATATCAAGAAGCTCACCAAACTTCAGCTTGGAAAACTCTAGCGAAAATACCTCATCATACCATATATCAGAACTCTTTATCATTCCTATGATCATGATGACATAGAGCAAGGTAGCCGCCTGTATGAGCCCCAAAAGATAATTAAGGCTGTTTTTTGATCCGTGCTTTTTTTCACCCATAACGATTATTCTATCATATATCAGGCTTTTATTCCAATCCGGTGGCATATCATGATTCATTACGGTTTTAATAATCATGCTTTTATGATGCAAAAAAGACAACAGACCTAAATCTGTTGTCTTAATAGTCGTCAGTTAATTAATGATTATACACGGCTGAGATATTCGCCTGTACGTGTATCGATCTTGATAACATCATCCTGGTTAACAAAGAGCGGAACTGCTACTGTTGCACCTGTTTCAACTACAGCAGGCTTTGTAGCACCTGTAGCTGTATCACCCTTAAATCCGGGCTCTGTATCAGTTACAACAAGCTCAACGAACATCGGAGGCTCTACTGAGAATACGTTTCCGTTGTATGAGCAAACCTTGCACATATCATTCTCTTTTACAAACTTGAGAGCGTCGCCAACATTGTCCTTGTTGATAGCGATCTGTTCAAAGTTCTCAGTATCCATAAAGTAATAAAGATCACCATCACTGTAAAGATACTGCATATCTTTTCTGTCTATACGAGCTGTAGGACATTTCTCTGTAGGACGGAATGTCTTTTCAACAACACCGCCTGAGATGATGTTCTTAAGCTTTGTTCTTACGAATGCTGCGCCCTTACCAGGCTTAACATGCTGGAATTCTATTATCTGGTATACATTGCCTTCATACTCAATAGTAACACCATTTCTGAAGTCACCTGCAGAAATCATAATTTATCCTCCTAAAATCACATTTACACTAAATCCTATAATATATTATACTATTGTCTATTGTTGCGCAACAATTTTTTTAATATTTTACACGCCTTCGCAGTCAAATGCTGGGATAAAACTCTCCAAGGCAACTTCACCATCCTGGATGAAACCGTTTGTAAGTCCAATAAGAAGTGCATGGTCCGTGACTTTTTTATACTCCCTCTTTGTAAGCCTTCTGTTAAGCTCGCTGTACTCATCTATACTTTTGACCGGAGTATACTGACTCATGATGGATATGTATATATCATCTCCGAAGCGCTCATACAGCGAATCGATCACCTTTATCGAATCGGCAGTATGTCCCGGCAGGACCATATGTCTTACTATCACTCCTCTTTTTATGATGCCTTTATCATCAAATACGCACTTTTCGGTCTGTCTTACCATTTCCTCTATCGCATTCATTGCGATCTTATGATAATCAGGTGCTGATGAAAAATTCAGCGCAAGTCTGTCATCATAGTATTTGCAGTCAGGCAGATAAACATCGATCAGACCTTTTAGTTTCTTTATACTCTCAACCTTCTCATAAGCCGATGTATTATAAACTATCGGCAGATCAAGTCCTTCGTCTTTTGCCTGCTTAAGCACCGGTATGATATGATCCAGAAAATGCGCCGGTGTGACGAGATTTATATTGTTTGCACCCTTATCCTTAAGTTCAAAGAATATCTCCTTAAGTCTTTGAGTACTTGTATCCTTGCCAGCGCTGCCTCTTGATATCTCCATGTTCTGACAGAATATGCATCTTAGGTTGCATCCCGAAAAAAAGACCGTTCCAGATCCTGTTTCTCCTGATATACATGGTTCTTCCCACATATGAAGAGCTGCTCTTGCCACACGTATCGTATCTCCTGAAGCGCAGAATCCCTGTGACATACTTCGATCTATATTGCATTGTCTCGGGCAGATGTTACATTTCATGATATGATGTCATTCTTTTTTAGATATGAGTTAAGTATGACTTTTTCAAGTTTTCTCTTGATCACTATCTGAATCTCATCGGTTGATCTGTCGATAGGAACGACCAGACATGTTCTCATGCCGGCCATATTTGCTCCCCATATATCGGTAAAAAGCTGATCTCCGACAACAAGTACTTCACTAGGCTTAAGTCCCATCATCTGTGCCGCTTTAAGATATCCCGCCGGTTTTGGCTTTGCTGCCTTGTAAAGATATTTTGCTCCTATATTTTCATTAAAACTCTTTACTCTGCCCTCTTTGTTGTTTGACAGAAAAAAGATGCTGTAGCCAATCTTTCTCAGATCTTCCATAAGCTTTAAGGCTTTCTCATCTGCAGGAGCTCCATGCGGTACGAGTGTATTGTCCAGATCATATATGATGCCGCGGTATCCTTTTTTATAAAGGTCCTCATAGTCTATTATATAGGCAGATTCATAATATTCTGTTGGATAAAAGCGTTCAAAAAACATATATTAAACCCACATAAAAAAGTCGTACTCTTTATGAGTACGACCTATTATATCATAAAATCATCAGTTAGTGGCTATAACCCTTCCATCCTCGGAATTAAAGATGTCTTTGCTGCTTCCGACAAAGTACTGATAGTCCTGAAGGATCGAATCCTGTCTCATCATCGAGATTGCCTGTTCCATATCAAGAAGTGACAGATCCTTGTCTTTGCCTATATAGCCAAAATCTTCATTTTTGTTAAATGAGAGCGATACTTCATTAGGGTCAACGCTCTTGGGACGTCTGTCCTCAATAGGCTCTATGGTTACCGAAGGCTTTGCAGGCGCTGTGTCCTCTTTTACCTGGGCAGGTGCAGCCTTGGGCGCATCAACTCTGGGAATATCGTTTATACGATAATCCTGCATATATCTGAAGCTTTCATTGATATTCATAGCCATGATACGCACCGCCTTTCCATAGATTTTTATTTCTCATCTTATATATCGGACAAGTTATACAAATATATTAGTCAATCCTGCACTTTTTAGCAACTCTTTTGTATATTCATGTTTCGGATGCATAAAAATGTCGTTTCTGTAGCCTTCCTCCACTATCTCTCCTGACTTCATAACCAGTATCCTGTCACACATCTGATGAACCACTCTCAAATCATGTGATATGAATAAAAAGCTTATGCCCATATCTTCATGAAGTCTATCCATCAGTTTAAGTACCTCTGCCTGGATCGTAACATCCAGTGCTGATACCGGCTCATCTGCTATTATGAGTCTTGGTCTTAACATAAGAGCTGTTGCTATGCATACTCTCTGTCTCTGACCGCCTGAGAGCTCTGAAGGATATCTTGAGAGATATTCCGGTGTCAACCCTACCTTTGTGATCATCTCCTCAGCTAGCCTTCTTCGATCTTCTGGTGACATGTCCGTAAGGTTTCGCAGCGGTTCCTCCATGATCATTCCAACTTTTCTTGCCGGATTTAGCGAACCGTAAGGATCCTGAAAGATCATCTGGGTATTTGGATACTTCTGGGTAATGGTCCCGCTGTCAGGCTTTAGAAGGCCGATTATCGTCTTTGCTAGCGTGGATTTACCGCAGCCGGATTCGCCCACAAGGCCCAGGACCTCACCCTCTTTAATATCTATCGAAACATGCTTTAATACATCTACTCGTTCTTTTTTTCTGGTAAAAGACACACAAACGTCCCTTACTTCAACCATGTTTATCTCATCGTCTGTATCATCAGACATGGATTCACACTTAGGGATCGCTTCTATAAGTTTTTTTGTATATTCCTCCTTGGGGGATTCAAAGATCTCCTTAACACTTCCGGCTTCGACCACATACCCGTTTTTCATTACAAGAACTCTGTGGCACAGCCTGCTGACCAGACTGAGATCATGGCTGATAAAAAGTATCGCGGTATTCTTTTCCTTATTTATCTTCTTTAAAAGTTCAACTATCTGACTCTGAACCGTAACATCAAGAGCTGTTGTCGGTTCATCTGCAATAAGAAGTTTGGGATTACCTATTGTCGCAGCTGCTATCATCACTCGCTGACGCATTCCACCCGAAAGCTCATGGGGATAAGAATCATAGACTCTTTCAGGATCATCAAGCTCGACATCAGCCAGTGCCTTTAACGCACGTTCTTTCCTCTCCTGAGGTGTCATCTGGGTATGGATCTTTAATGATTCCTCTACCTGCCATCCTATCTTTTTGACAGGATTAAGAGATGTTAGCGGTTCCTGGAATATCATGCAGATCTCATCACCCTGAAGCTGTCTTAGCTCGCTTCTCGGGCAGTCTAGGATATCCTTTCCCTCAAACTGGATCGTTCCTCTCTTTTTCATATCATGTCTGCTAAGAAGTCCAGCTATGGCAAGAGCAGACATCGATTTTCCGGATCCCGATTCACCGACAAGGCCTACGATCTCCCCACATTCCATGTCAAGATCAAAGTCAAATACGACCGTCTCGGGAATGAGATGATCGTGGAATTCAATATTCAGATCTTCAACGTGTAAGAGTTTTGCCATGTTACTTAATCTCCTTACTTAACAGTGAAAATCCCAGTATTATCATTACTATGGTACATCCGGTGAACAGAACATACCCTGCGTTAGTGAACATATATGCCTGTGCTTCGCTTAGCATCCTTCCAAGGCTTGCATCCGGCGGCTGAACGCCTATTCCCAAAAAGCTCAAGCCCGCTTCCGCAAGTATCGCGTTATTGAATCCGATCATTACAGAGCTTAAAAGAACAGTCTTTGTATTTGGAAGGATATGAACAAACATTATACGCAGATCACTGGCGCCAGCCAGATGTGCGGCTTTGACATAATCAAGATTCTTTATCCTGATATACTCGCTTCTGACAATTCTTGCATAACTAGGTACAAATGCTATGCCTAGCGCGAGCATTACCTGATACTTGCCTGTTCCCAGTAAAGAGACCATAACTAGAGCAAGAAGCAGGCTCGGAAATGCAAGAGCAACATCATTGATCCTCATGAGAGCTTCATCTATTATACCGCCAAAATAACCTGTAAAAGCTCCAATTGCGGTGCCTATTATACTTCCGAACGCAACCGTTCCAATGGCAATGAGCAGAGTGATACCGCTGCCTGCCATGATCCTGCTGAATATATCTCTTCCGAAGTTATCACAGCCATAGATATGTCTTATGCTGACGCCCGCAAGTTTGAGCGAACTGTTCATGGCTTCCGGATCATACGGGGTCCACAAAAGTCCGACAAGTGCCGGTATCAGTGTTATCGCAAGCAGTATGCTTCCAAGTATTAAATTGAAACTGAATCGTTTCTTCTTCATCCTAGTCTCCGACTCTCGGATCTACAAGTTTATAAATTATGTCAACCAAAAGGTTGCTTACTATTACTACACATGCAATAAGCATGATTATTGCTATGACCACCGGATAATCCCTGTTCTGTATCGAAGTCAAAAGGATCCTTCCCAGTCCCGGTATACCGAAAACCTGCTCGATTATTATACTTCCGGCTATCATATCAGCGAGTGCCATTCCAAGGAATGTGATAGTCGGGATAGAGGCATTCTTGAGCATGTGTTTAAAGAATACCGTCTTGCTCTTGTTTCCTCTGCTGTATGCTGTCCTTACATAGTCTTTCTTCTTTTCCGCATTAAGTGATGAATACAGAAGATTTAAAACCATCGCACTCTTTGGAAGTGCTATCGCAAGCGAAGGAAAGAACATGAATCCGAAGAAACGTACTGGGCTTATATTTATATTTACAAAGCCTCCCGGTGTAAATATCCTGAAGGTCATACCGAAAACAAGCGTAATGAGAATACCCGAAAAGAACGGCGGTATGGCCATTGTTATCTGATTTATTATCTGAATGGCTTTATCAATGGCTGTGCCTTCCTTGTATGAAGCATATACTCCAAGCGGTATAGAGATGATAACCATCAGTACCATTGAATAAAGCATGAGTGTAAGTGTTATCGGAAGCTTATCAGCTATCATGCTCGTCACGGTCATGCTGTAGCTGTAGCTTTTTCCGAAATCTCCTCTGAGTGCTCCCGCAAGCCACTCAAAATACCTCACCACAAGAGGTCTGTCCAGACCCATCTGATGTCTTAACGATGCGAGTGCCTGCTCTGTTGCGTTTGTTCCAAGCCTTGACAGTGCCGGGTCTCCCGGTATCAGCGAAAACGCAACAAAAACAAGGAGAGACACTATAAATAACGTTATAATACAGCTAAGTACTTTTTTAAAAACGTATTTCATAGCATCTCTCCTTACAATATTTTTATTCTTTAACCTTACTTAACGTAAAGCTTTGAAAAATCCATTACATATAACGGATAGAACTCATATCCGCCGAACTTCTTGTTAACAGCGACCATGTTGGGAAGATCCTGAATGTAGACATTTGCTGCATCCTCCGAAAGGATCCTCTCGCATTCCTTGTACTTCTGAGTACGTACATCATCATCAACTGTTGCTATAGCTTCGTTGTAGACCTTGTCATACTCGGGATTGTTGTAATTTACAAAGTTCTTTCCGGAATCACTCACAAAACGTCCAAGCATTGCGCTTGCGGTAAGTGTTGAAGCATCTACACCTACAACCGTAGTTTCGAAGTTACGTCCGATATAAACGTCATTTAACCATGTATCCCATTCAACCAGGTTGATGTTGGCTGTTACACCTATCTTCTTAAACTGCTCCTTTAATACCTGTGCAGTATCAACATGCTGCTGATAGTTGCTGGCTACAGTTATCGTAAACTCGAAACCGTCAGGATATCCTGCCTCCGCAAGAAGCGCTTTAGCCTTGTCAATATCTGTATTATATGTGTCGTTTAACTCCTTCATATAATACTTTCCGAAAGCAGGGAACATGCTTGAGCCTGTCTCTGTTCCTTTTCCGTCGGAAACAAAATCCATGATCTCCTGGACGTCCACCGCATAGCAAAGAGCCTGACGAACCTTTGTATTATTCAAAGGCTCTACGCTGTTGTTGATATACAGTGCCTGTACCAGATTCATGGTACCTTCATATATATCAAACTTGTCAGAAAGCTGAGCTGCCTGCGTTGTTGAGAGTCTTGCCATAAGATCTATGGAACCGCCCTCAAGGTTCATTACGATCGTATCGCCGTCTGCAACGATCTTAAGAACAACTGTCTTGATCTTTGCCTTCTCGCCCCAGTAGTCATCAAAACTCTCCAGTATGATGTTCTCCTGAGGTGAACGTGATACATACTTATAAGGTCCTGTTCCTATGGGTTCTGTTGAAGCGTCAAGATGATCTGCGGGAAGTATCGCGGCAGTCATGTTCGGAAGAAAATCCGTATCAGACTCATTAAGTACTACCTCGATCGTCTTGTCATCTGGTGTGTTTACCTCTTTTACGGCTGAAAAAGCCGCTACCAAGGGCTCACCACTCTCAGTACCGGCACATTTATCTAGTGAAGCTTTGACATCCTGTACCGTAACCTTTTTTCCGTTGTGGAACTTAACGCCCTCTCTGAGTGTGAACGTGTAAACCGTTCCGTCCTCGTTGATGCTGTAGTCACTTGCCACGGCAGGTATCAAATCACCATTGCTATTCGGTTTTACCAAACCTTCGAATACATTAAATAATACCTCTCTCGTTCCTGCCCCTTCTGCTATATGGGGGTCAAGACTGTCGTCAAGATCCTGAGGTATGCCAATAGTGATCAAAGAATCAGCGTCAGCTGAACCTGCCTTACCGCCTGCGCATGCGCACAGTGCAGTAGTCATAGCGGATACTAGCAACATCACGAGGAATCTCTTAGTAAAATTCCTCATAATATTTCTCCTTTCTTCTTTCGAGCTTATTATCCATGGATTATATATGTATTGTCAAGTATTTTTACGAGTACAAAAAAAGGAGCATCCCCCGATACTCCTTTTTTGCGGTAGAACTATGTGCCTATTTTGTCGTCATAACACTCTTAAGCTCATCCATGAAGGTATTGATATCCTTAAACTCACGGTAAACGGATGCAAATCTTACATATGCAACCGCTTCGAGATCCTTAAGCTTGTTCATCACAAGCTCGCCGATCACCTGGCTTGGTATCTCTTTCTCCTCCATGTTGAAGATCTCAGTTTCAACTTCATCAATAAGCTGATTGATCTGAGCAGCACTGATAGGTCTCTTATGACAAGCACGGAGAACGCCTGCCTCGATCTTCGATCTGTCATAAGCCTCTCTGTTGTTATCCTTTTTAATGATAATCAACGGAATGGTCTCTACCTTCTCGTATGTTGTGAACCTCTTTCCGCACTCGTCACACACACGACGCCTTCTTATAGAGTTATTGTCCTCTGCCGGTCTGGAATCAATAACTCTAGTGTTTTCATGACCACAAAATGGGCACTTCATAGTCCTACCTCCGCATAAGAAAAAAGAATGAAAACTAAATCTCTATACATTAATTAACATAATTATAATAAACATAATTCTTTATGTCAACTCTTTTTACACAATATTTTGAAGATTTTTCCTTATTTTTCGCATATTATAACATCATCTGGTATTGCTTCGATCATAAATATCTAAGCATTATGTAACTTGTGCACAAGACAAAAAAAGAGCTCCCGATCTGGGAGCTCTGAAAATCCTAATTATTTCTTCTGTAAGAAATCCGGAATCTTAAGCTGATTCTCTTCTACCTTGCTCTTGATATCTGCAGGGCGCTGAAGCTGTGACGTAAAGTTAGTTCTAGGAGTAGGGATCGTTCCCGTAGCGCCGCCTATCGTAGCAGGTCTTGGCTGGGCAGAAGGTGTAACCTGTCTTGCAACGCCACCCATAGGCATCTGCTGCTGGATAGGTCTCTGCATTCCTGCTGTACCCGGACGTGTGCTGAATATACGCATATCCTGGTTCATATTCTGCTCGATACCTGTTGCGATAACAGTTATCTTACATGTATCAGGTTCACTCGCATCATACATGCATCCGAAGATAACGTTGATGTCAGAACCTGTAAGTGACTGAATATAATTAGCTGCATCATCGGCATCGAACATTGAGATATCACCTGTAACATTAAGGATGACATCCGTAGCACCTGTGATCGTTGTCTCAAGAAGCGGAGACTCAACAGCCTGCTTAACAGCTTCGATAGCCTTATCCTCGCCTTTTCCTTCACCGATACCGATATGAGCGATACCCTTGTCTCTCATGACTGTCTGTATATCAGCAAAGTCAAGGTTGATAACTGAAGGAACATTGATCAGATCTGTTATGCCCTGTACTGCCTGCTGCAATACCTGGTCTGCTTTCTTCAAAGCATCGGGCATTGTTGTTTTTCTGTCTACTATCTCATAAATCTTATCGTTAGGTATAACAATAAGAGTATCTACACTCTCTCTGAGTTTTTCAAGGCCGGCAAGCGCATTTGTCATACGTGTCTTTGCCTCGAAACGGAAAGGCTTTGTAACAACACCTACTGTAAGGATACCCATATCCTTGGCGATCTTAGCAACGATAGGAGCTGCTCCTGTTCCGGTTCCGCCGCCCATACCGCATGTAACAAACACCATGTTGTATGCCTGTATAGCTGCAGTGAGTTCATCATAACTCTCTTCTGCTGCTCTTTCACCGATCTCAGGCTTTGCACCTGCTCCGAGACCTTTGGTAAGCTTTTCGCCGATCTGCAACAATTTGGGAGCCTTACAAAGCTGCAGTGCCTGCTTATCTGTGTTTACGCCTATAAAATCCACTCCACCTATAGCTTCATCAATCATACGATTGACCGCATTGTTTCCGGCACCGCCAACACCTATTACAAGTATCTTGGCTCCGGCTTCTGCGTTATTGGTTTTAATCTCTAACAAAGCTTCTTTCCTCCTTTGCCCCGCATAACGTCACACTCTATATCTTATAATTATTTTTTACTAAACGCAACTATTTTTTAAGTTTTGAGAACAATTACTCGTCCTCTTCAAATGAGGCATATTCCGAATCAACTGTAAAGTTTTGCAATTTGAGCACGCCCTTTTTTCCCTTCAGCTCCGGAAGTATGGCTTTAAGGCGTATTATCTTCTCATCTATATAGTCAAAACTGCCCAGTTTTACCCTTGCCTGATCAAAGTACAGAGTTACGTTGTAATCGTCATCAAAGTAGATCTTGTCGACTTTTATCTCATACTTTTCGAGAAGTTGCGAAACATCGAGGATGTTCTTGAATATCTCCTCATCAGAAACCGGAAGCTTCTCCCACAAAACGACATGATCGAACTTCATGCCCATGATCTGAGGTATGCCCTCCGTTCTTATGTCGGAAGACTCAACGACCGTACCGTCCTTATCAAAATATATGTACTGACCCATATATTCAACGTATCCGGCGACAGCCTTTTCATAGATCGTTATCTTTATAGTAGTGGGCGATAGAATCCTTACACTCATCGTTTCGATGAACGGTACATCCTTTATCTCTTTATTCCTGTATTTTAATGACAGTATGATCGAGTTCTTGGCAAGAAAGCCGTCACCGATGACCATTCTGTTGATCTCATCTGTAGTATAATGCGTACTTCCTTCAACAATAATGGTATCTACAGTGTATTTCTTTACGAAATAGGCAAATGCACATCCCAGTACCATGATGATCGCAGTTATGATTATGATCATCTTTATTGTATGGGAACTCATATGTATCTGAGGTCTTTCAAATCTTACCCGTTCGACCTTTTTCTTCCTTCTTTTCCTTCTTATCTTACTCATAAATCAGAATCTTATCTTGCGGCCCACACTGTTGACCAGTCCCATCTCTACCAGGAGAAACATTACAGACGAACCGCCGTAGCTTATGAACGGCAGTGATATGCCCGTATTGGGAACAGTATTTGTTACTACCGCAATATTCAGTATTACCTGGATGGAGATATGCGCCATTACTCCTACGACAAGCAATGCGCCGTAAAGATCCGTTGCATTGTTTGCGATCACCATGAGTCTCCACAGCAGAAATGCAAACAGAAGCATTATACATATTCCGCCGAAAAGTCCGAGTTCTTCGCATATCACGGAAAATATCATATCATTCTGTGCTTCCGGAAGGAACCCCTGCTTCTGGATACTCTGTCCGAGTCCCTTTCCGAAGAGTCCGCCGGAACCGATCGCATAAAGGGCCTGAAGTGTCTGGAATCCCTTGCCCGATGCGTATGCTTCAGGATCGAGCCATGCAAGTACACGTGCTCCTCTGAATCCGAATTTATCCGAATCGGCCATCTTTGTTATCGCAAATACGAGCAGCGCCGCTACGCCTGCAGCCGCTGCAGTAAATACAATAAATTTCTTGTAGTCCCTGCTGGCTATGAAAAGCATGACAAATGATATCCCGAATATGATGATGGCACTGCTTAAGTTATCAGTGATCTGCCACACCATGAGGCATATGAGTGCGGGAGGAGCCATTATAAAAGCCATGCCCTTCCTTGTATTTATCCCGTCTTTAAGCTTGCAGATAAGCCCCGCCACAAATATGATCATTGCAAGCTTTGCTATCTCGGCTGGCTGTACGGATATTCCTATCCTCAGCCATCTTCTCGCACCGTTAGCCTCGTATCCCAAAGGAGTAAGGACAAGCACTATCAGCACTGCTGATACTACATATGCTATTCCTGAAAGCTTCTCCCAAAAATGATATGGGATATAGCTGATAAATATCATAAGTATAATGCCCGCGACCGATGCCACTGCCTGCTTCTTAAGGTAGTATGCCGCATCGTTTTTGGTAATCGCAGACATTGATGCCTCATAACTGCTCGTGGAATAGACCATTATCAGACCGAATGCTACTAAAAAGAGCGTGATCAGAATAAGGCTGAAATCAATATATGGTTTTACTCTGTCTTGATCGTTAGTATGGAACTTCATCTGTATTTTCCCTTACCGCTTCACCGGTTTCCACGTTCAGTACATTTCCCGTAAGCGGAGCAAGCTCAACATCATCACTGTTCATCTCTTCCTCGGTTACCTGATTAGATGATGTGACATCACCGCCGTGAGGATCGATATTTCCTTCCTCATCAACATCAGGCGCATCTGTTACCTCAGGCTGTTCCTCCTCCTCAGGCTGCGTTGCCTTCTTTATCGTTATATTGAGCTCGGCAAGTTCTGCCTCCTCTTTCTCTGTGAGTTCTTCAGTCATGTAGATGTTCATATACGGAAGTACTTCTGTAAGTATCTGCTTGCAAAGCTTCCTTGCAAATCCAACGTTGTCCTGAATCCATGAATTCGGTCTGTCAACAACTATGTATATCGCGATCTGCGGATTGTCCGCGGGTGCAAATCCCATGAACGAGAGCAGATAGTTGGTTCTGTCTCTGGGAACCATTTCCGCTGTTCCGGTTTTTCCGCCTATCCTGTATCCGGCAGGTCTTGCTTCCTTACCTGTTCCTTCTTCAACAACACCTATGCAATAATCAACGATCTCTGCGGATGTATGCTCTGAAATAGTCTGTTTGAGCACTCTGGGAGTGATAGTCTTTACAACAGAGCCGTCTGAAGCTGTTATCTTGCTCACCATATGAGGCTCATAATAATATCCGCCGTTTATGAGTGAACAGAAGCCTGTGATCATCTGGATCATCGTAACATTAAAGCCCTGTCCGAATGTTGATGTTGCAAGTTCCGTCTCTCCCATCGTATCGCCGGAGAATATCAGCGAATCAGTTCTTGATTCACCGTACAAGTCTATATTTGTCTTAAGTCCGAAATTGTATTTGCTCTGATATTCGAGGAATGTGGGTGAACCGATCTGTCGTCCCATGAGCATGAATGATACGTTGCAGGAATTCTCTACTGCACCCTTAACACTGAGTGTGCCGCAGCCACCCTTCTTGTAGTTATGACACTTGATGTTGTGATCAGCCACCTGAAGCGCTCCGTTACAGGTATAGTATTCTTCTCCGGTAAGCTTTCCTGCTTCAAGTCCGCACGCAACAGTAAAGGGTTTGTATGTCGAACCCGGCTCATAAGTGTTGCTTATGCAGAAATTCTTCCAGAGATTGGCAAGATTCGCATTTTTAAGCTCATCGTCTGAAAGCTCCTCTTCAATGTTGCTCTCCGTAAGAACAATAGCATCATACGGTATGGTACCGTTAAGCTCCGACTTTTTCATGCCGATCAGTCTTGATGTGTCTCTCGGATTATTAAGATCAAAGGTCGGATAGCTTGCCATGGCAAGTATGTCTCCGGAATCCACATCCATTATGATGCATCCGAGATTATTGGCACCGTTGCCGTCTCTTGCAGCGTTCTTGTATTCCTCATTGAACTGATAGAGATACTTTTCCGCTATCTGCTGGATGTTCGCATCTATCGTTGTGACTATGTTATAGCCGTCTGTTGCGGGGATAGTGGTCCTCTCAAGCGTCTCATCCTCGTTGAGATAGCCGTAGTCACGGCCGTTTATGCCCTCAAGGATATCATTGTAGTACTGTTCGAGACCGTACTGTCCGCCTTCTCCTCTTACGGTAAATCCGATTACATCGCTGGCGAGCGAATTGTTCGGATATACTCTCTTATATTCATTCTCAAACCATACGCCGGCAATGTCAGGATACTCCTCGTTATTGTTATCCATCTCCAAAAAAGCGCTTATTTCATCGTAAGTGAGCTGTTTTTTAACTATGTGATACTGTGATGAAGGGTTTTGTGTGACATGATTTCTGATAGCCGATATGTCAAGTGTGGGGAAGCATGTTCTGAGTGCATCCAGTGTTGCTTCAAGGCTCTCTTCCTTGTCGAGCATGACCTTGGCATCGATTATCATGTTATAGACCTTCTCAGACGTAGCGAGCTTGTTGCCCTTGCAGTCAAGGATGTCTCCTCGCTTGTACGGAAGTGTGATCGAATTGTATTTCTGCTGACTCAGTACCTGTTTTTTATATCTCTCGCCGTTATCTCTGGTGATGGTAATGAGCCTTACTCCTAAACCTGCAAAAGCCAGTAATACCATAACAAAAAGTATCACCAGCTTTGCCTGCATATCTTTATTGAGTCCGTTTTCAACTCTTATTCTTCTGACTCTTTTAACTCTTTTTTCGCTTTTCAAAACAAATGCTCCTAGTTGCTCGGAAGTTCCTTAAGCTGTCTTACGTAGTCGCTACCCTCATCAGATATTGTAACAACTTGTCCCGCTTTTGCATAGGTCATTCCCAATTCTTCTACAGCAATCTGTTTGATCTCTTCAAGATTCACGCTGCTCTCGATACGCTCAAGTTCCTCGTCGTTTGTAAGTCTGAGGTTATTGAGCTCGTTTTCCAGATAAGCCACTCTCTTGATGCTTACAGTGAGTTCAGCCTGCATCTTTATATAGCTTGTAAGTGTAAGGCACGCGATAACAACAGCAGCACCAAGGAAAAGCACGTATCCCGGGCTCATTCTCTTTGCCTTTGCTCTGTTTCTTGCAACTCTGGCATCTACGGGCTTGTAAGGCTTGTTCATCTCCCTTATGAGATCTTCCTTGCGAACGGTATTGCCCTGCACGTATGTCCCTCTTAAATTTCTTGCTGTGTTAGCTCTGGTTGCCATCTTACACCTCTTTTTCAAATATCCTTAATTTGGCACTCTTTGACCTTGTATTCTCCTCTCTCTCCCTTTGACTAGGTAATATCGGTTTCTTCGTTATTACCTTCCCCTTTGAAACGTTACCGCATACACATACCGGAAAGCTTGGCGGACATGTGCACGGGTTTTCCTGCTTTTTCATGGCAGATTTTACTATCCTGTCTTCCAGCGAATGGAATGTGATGATCACCAGCCTTCCCTTGTCGGCCAATAGATCGATCATGTCATCCATGCTGTTCTTCAGGACATCAAGTTCTCTGTTGCACTCTATCCTGATAGCCTGGAAGGTTTTCTTGGACGGATGTCCGTTAGCCCTCATCTTTGCCGGTATCGCTGCTTTTATTATCTCGTTAAGCTCATATGTCGTGTTTATCGGCGACCCCTCTCTCGCCTTTACTATGTGCTTTGCGATATTCTGCGCGAATCCGTCTTCTCCGTAATCCCTTATTATCCTGAACAGTTCCTTTTCGCTGTAGCCGTTGACTATGTCCTTGGCTGTCAGGCTCTGTCTTGTATCCATTCTCATATCAAGCTGCGTGTCATACTTGTAAGAGAAGCCTCTTTCTATCGTATCGAGCTGATATGAACTCACTCCCAGGTCAAGCAGTATTCCGTCGACCTTTTCTATTCCAAGTCCGTTTAATATGGATCGTATGTTTTCGTAATTGCTTCGGACTATGGTAACATTGTCAAACTCTTTAAGCCTTTCAGTTGCGGCTTTTATGGCATCCTCATCCTGATCTATTCCTATCAGTCTGCCGTTTTTATTCAGCCTTTTTGCTATCTCATAGGAATGCCCCGCTCCTCCGAGCGTTCCGTCGACATATATGCCGTCCGGTTTGATGTTCAGTCCTTCGATGCACTCATCAAGAAGTACCGATCTGTGTTCAAACTCCATATCCTATATTCCAAATCCGAGATTAAGCATATGCTCAGCGATCTCGTTTACATCATCAAACTGTGCAGTTCCTTCCCAGCGTCCCTTGCTCCAGATCTCAACTCTTCCTCCGGCTCCTATAAGGACTACATCCTTTTCAAGTTCGGCATATTCTCTCAACACCGACGGAAGAAGTATCCTTCCCTGCTTGTCTGTCTCGACCTCAGCCGCACCTGCAAGAAAGAATCTGACAAACGCTCTGGCTTCTTTATTGGTGATCGGAAGTGTCTTAAGCTTTTCCTCAAACAGTGCCCATTCCTTCTCATCATATACAAACAGGCAACCGTCAAGTCCTTTGGTAACTACAAAATGTTCACCGAGAGCATCTCTGAACTTGGCAGGTACGATAACTCTGCCCTTTGGATCGATTGTGTGATTGTATTCTCCCATGAACATTGATAATCACCACTTTGTGTCACTAACATTCCACTTTCCACCACTTGCTACCATTTTATCGTATAAATGCCGTGATTTCAAGGCTAAAAACCGATTCAAATTCCTGTTTAGATTGGGTTCCAGACCTCAAGAAATGAGCATGTCTATATTTGGTGTGCAAAAAGAAAAGAGGCACTATATATTGTGTCTCTTTTCTAAACTTTATAAATCCTTTGTTAATTTTTCATAAAACCGGCATTAAAATTTCGTCATTTTGACTGTCGTACTATACATTGAATCTGAACAGTATGACATCTCCGTCCTGAACGACATACTCCTTGCCTTCCATGCCGACAAGTCCCTTTTCTCTAGCAGCAGCCAGGCTGCCCTGTTCGAGCAGGTCCTTATAGTTGACAACTTCTGCCTTGATAAAGCCTCTCTCAAAATCGGTATGTATCTTTCCTGCAGCCTGTGGAGCTTTAGTACCTATCTTTATGGTCCAGGCTCTGCACTCATCCTCTCCTGCAGTCAAAAAGCTCATAAGGTTAAGGATGCGGTAGCTTGCAGCTATCAGCTTATCCAGACCGGATTCCTTTAAACCGAGATCCTCTAAAAACATTGCTTTTTCTTCATCATCAAGCTCGGCTATCTCCTGTTCGATCTGTGCACAGATAACAAATACCTCGCTGTTTTCTTCCTGTGCCATTTTCCTTACTGCCTGAACATGCGGGTTATTCGCACCGTCATCAGCAAGATCGTCCTCTGATACATTAGCAGCATATATCGTGGGTTTGGCTGTAAGAAGATTGTATGAATTGAACCACGCTATCTTATCCTCGTCCTCAGACATGGGGAATGTCTTTGCCATGTTTCCGGCTTCGAGATGAGCTTTTATAGCTTCGAGCTGTTCATATTCTTTTGCAACAGTCTTATCCATCTTTGCCTGCTTTGCAACTTTCGCGATCCTTCTGTCAAGTATCTCCATGTCAGAGAATATCAGCTCATAATTTATTGTCTCTATATCCCTTGCAGGATCAACGCTTCCGTCGACATGAACCACATTGCCGTCCTCAAAGCATCTTACAACGTGAACTATCGCATCAACCTCACGGATATTTGCAAGAAACTGGTTGCCGAGGCCTTCACCCTTGCTGGCACCCTTTACGAGTCCCGCAATATCAACAAATTCTATTACTGCAGGAGTTACCTTTTTGGTATTGTACAGTTTTCCTAAAAGCTTTATCCTTTCATCCGGAACCGCAACCACACCGACATTGGGATCTATAGTACAGAACGGATAATTGGCCGATTCCGCACCCGCCTTTGTCAGTGAATTGAATAATGTTGATTTTCCTACATTCGGTAATCCAACGATTCCCAGTTTCATCTTGTTTACTCTCCTTTATCCATATGCCCATCAGGCAGTTTAGCATTTAATCGATGATCAACTTCACAATGTTATCATAAATGAAGAGTCATTTCAATTACTGTAATTATAACAGGCATATGACATCATTCCACTATCGTAATAATGTCCTTAAGGATGTAATAGAATGAAGGATAGGACGAGTATTCGTTCTCTATATAACCCAGCTTAAGATCTATTGTATCCGAAGGATCATCAGGATTCACACCGGTATAATCTCCCTTGAATACAAAGATATTGTTGCCGCGGACAAACATATCAATAGCTTTATTCATAGCCTCCTGTGTTCCCGGAGCAACTGCCTGAAGATTGATATCATCCATCTCCACCCATCCGTAATCAAATCCGGCCGAAATATCATTTCCGTGAATCTTGCCATGACCGGCAAAAGACTCTTCGATCCCCTTGTTGGTCCTAACAGCTTCTACAGCAGTGAGCACATAAGGCTCCCAGCATATCCTCGAAGTAACAAGAGAAGTGGTAGGTGCGACCTCGGACATGCTCTGATTATATCCGACATGATAAACTGGCCAATTCTTTGATGCTTCCTCACATGCAATAGCAGGACCTATCGTATCAGTATGCTGTGAGATGATCACGCATCCGTCATCTATCAGCTTCTGAGCCGAAGCCTTCTCCTGAGCATAGCTGCTCCATGTCCCTGTATAAAGCACCTTCATCTGGGTATCTGGCACTACTGAACGGGCTCCCAGCAAAAATGCCGTATATCCGGAGATAACCTCAGGTGTGGAAAATGCAGCGACAAATCCTACCAGAGCCTGATCTTCGGTAATAACACCCTCGGATATCATCTGCTTTATCTTCATGCCTGCAGCTATTCCGCTCACATATCGCCCCTGATAGGCTTCTCCCTTGAACGTATGATAGTTTTTCGGTACTGTCTTTCCGTTCATATCCATATATGAGGTCTGACAGAACTGAATGTCAGGATACTGCTCGGCAAGGTCCATGACTAACTCGCTGTATCCGTTAAAGAATATGATGTCACAGCCTCCCTGAGCAAGCTCAGCTACCGGCTCTTTAATCTCATCATCAAGCACGTTGCTGCAGGTGAGTATATCCACCTTGTCTCCGTAAGCTTTTTCAACAGCATCTTTTGCCAGTGAAAAATTATATGTATAAGGTGTGCTCTCATCATTATCATAAACAAAGCCTACCGTCAGATGTTCCTTCGTTCCCGAAAGGTTGAGAATTCTGAAACACAGGATGAAAACAGCCAGCACAGCCAGACATGTAATTGCAGTAGTTATATATACACGTTTCATGCTTTCTCTCCTTTCTCATCCGAAGTATCTTCCTTTTTCTCATTCTCCATGGTGGCAGCCTGAATCTTCTTGTCTTCCTCGACGCGTCGTGCAAGCTCCTTCTGTGCCTCCGGATCAGCCTGCTCGCTTTCGGCCTGCTTGATCTCGGCACGCTTCTGTGCATAGAGCTCTTCCAGATTGATGATACCCTTGTCGATAAGGCGTATGAATGCATCAAGAGCATCCGGATCAAACTGTGTTCCTCTGCCTCGCTTCATTTCATTCAAAACGTAATCAGTATCCATGTGATTACGGTATACACGGTTAGAAGTCATTGCATCAAAAGCATCGGCTACCGATATTATCCTGCCAAACAGAGGGATCTGATCACCCACAAGCCCGTCAGGATAACCTTTTCCGTCATATCTTTCATGATGGTATCGTGTTCCTTCCTCTACATGCTCCACAAGAGTGAAATCCTTTAAAATCTCAGCTCCTCTTGTAACATGTGATTTCATCAGAGCGTATTCTTCATCATCAAGACGTCCCACTTTGTTAAGGACTCTGTCAGGAACGCCAATCTTTCCAATATCATGCAGCTGTGCAGCTTTCCTGAGGTTAGCCAGTTCTTTCTTTCTGTGTCTTTTCTCAAAACATCCCATTTCATCAGCTATCAGTACCGAATACTCTGCAACACGCTGAGAATGCTGATGTGTACGGACGTCCTTGGCATCGACGGCTTTCGCGATCGCGTTTACCGTCTCATTTGCCATATTCAACTTGATCTGCTGCTGGTTCAACTGTCTTTGTACGACCAGCCACGTAAACCAGATTATGGCAAGTGAAAGTATGAGCAGCATATAGAAGATGAAATACGGCTGTTCATATATCTCACCTGTCTTTACAAGTTCGAATTTTCTCTCCTCAAAGACACGCTCTCCCGCACTGTCAAAGATGGCAAGATGGAAAGTATATTTTCCTGCCGGCAGATTGAGGTAGAAAATGTTATTAAGACTGTTCTGCGGAACGATAGTCCACTGTGTATCATAGCCTTCGAGGAAATAACCCACGTTAGGTTCCTGGATCGTGTAGTTTAGTATCTCGGGACTGAGTTCCACACGGCTGACGCCCCGTCCTACCGTTATGGCGCCTTTCCTTGCTATCGGCTGCAAAACACCGTCAAGCTTTACAGAAGCAAGCTGCATACGGTATGAACGTACATCGCTGTTGTATTTGTCAACATCGATTATATAAACACCGGTGTCACATGGAAGATAGAGTTCCCCGCTACCGTTATAGTAATTCCATGAATTTGCCGTAAGTGATGTTCCCAGACCTCTTCGTGCATCAAGAAGTTCCCATGCGATCTCGCCGCCTGCAACCAGTTCATCTCGTTCAACTACATAGATTCCGGCGCTGGACATGACAAAAAGCGAATCCTCGTCCTTTACCCATATATCGTAATTGTTAAAGTACGGGAATTTATCAAGTACACGTATGGTGCTGTCTGTATCCAGATAGCAGAGGCTGTTGCTTGTGACTATGAAAACACCCTCGGTCTTCGGATCTTTTACTGTACGCAGTATGACTCCGCTGCTGAGCCCGTCATCACGGGTAAACATATCGATGACTTCACCGTTTTTGATCACAGCGATGCCGTCACCGTCTGTTCCTGCAAGGATCGTTCCGTCAGAAAGTTCGGTAACTGTAAGGATCATGGAATTTATCAGTCCGTCCTCATTACTGATCGTTTTAGTAACCTTATGATCCTTTATATAACTGATTCCGGTATCACCCGCAGCCAGTATCGTGCCGTCAGAGAGTCCTGTAACGATACGGGCACGGTTTCCGAAACTTCCGCTGTCCGCATTGTAAGACCATTTTTCCTCATCGGGAGCATATTCGATCAGTCCGCTGCCGTATGTGCATATCCACAGGTGATTGTCCCCGTCAACATACATGCAGCGGATTCGCTTTCCGTCAAGTTCATCAGTCATACTGTTGTGTATCTGTATGCGGCATGTGCGATCTACTACATCGAGACCTTTATCAGTACCGATATAATAACAGCCCTGCCATGCAACTATGGCATTGACTACCCTTCGTTCCATGCCTATTGCGCCGTATACATCTTTGAAAGGGGATTTTGCCAGTCTGAGCAGACCCAGTCTGGAAGAGGTAAACCACAGATTGCCCTGATAGTCGTAGAGCATATTGTCGATCGAATTGTTGAAATCGTTCGTATTGAGACTGTGGTAACCGTTGACATCTATATATGACACTCCGCTGTCGGTAGATATGAACAGCGTGCCATTACTGAGATAATTAAGATTGTTTATATTGTTGATTTCCCTGCAGGTCCTTACATCAAGCTGCTTGAAGTAGCCTTCGGAAACATCATAGCTGTAAATATGATTGGTAGCAGTTCCTACCATCAGTTCACCGTCGGGTGCAAAAGCGCAACAGTTGAAAGCATCCTCTTCATCCTCATTTCTGAGTGCAGCTTTCACAACACCGTTCCTAATGAGGAAAAGCTTTCCTTCCGAAGTGATGGTTACTACATTTCCGTTTTGATCCGCAGTAATGCTGTCGGCATAGTTTACTTCCTCAAGAGTACCAGAAACATTTATGCCGTTATTCATTGCGATTATATGCATGCTGCCGGTTGTACCGACATAATAATATCCATCGCTTGCACGGGTTATGCAGCGCACCGAATTGGAAGAAAGACCGTTTGACTGATCAAGGACATTTACGACTTTTTCTCTTATCACTATTGATAATCCGTTGTCGTTAGTTCCGATCCACAGTCGTCCTTCTTCATCCACGTAAAGACAGTTTACGTTCTTTACGGATTCATAATCATCAACCCAGCGGAATTCACGTCCGTTATAACGGTACAGTCCCGCATACGTACCTATCCACAAAACACCGTCGTTTGTCTGTGCGATATCATTAGCCTCTCCGCAGGGCAGACCGTTATTGCCGCTGTATACGCTCTGAACATAATCGTTATAATCAGGCAGATCAAGGCGAGAGACTTCCTCAGCTCTTGCATCGACAGGCATGGAAAGAACCAGTCCCAGTATTAACAGTATAATTGCAGGTGTTGCAGCCTTGCTCCTGTCGGCTGAAATATTCTCGCCGTTTTCCTCTTTACGGAATCTTCTGTAAAGAATCGCAAGATAAACTGCTGCTACAGTAAGTATCTTGTCGGCGAACTCGATCGCAAGCTGACCGAGTACGCTGCACAATAGATGCGGCCACTCATGTCCGAGAAGGTATTCAACAATTCCATTACCCCAGGTGTTGCCGGTATATCCGTTATCAAAAATCAGATTTATCGGTACAGAAACGACAAGTGCTACAACCATGGCAAGTGAAGCCGCTTTCATAAAGCCATAAAAGCGGTCAAACCATTTTCTTTTTGCAGCAAAGCCTATTATGAAAGCAAGTGCGATGCTGGTAATCGAATAAGCAACCGAAAGACGGTTGATCACGCAGTAAGCAAGATTTGCGGTCACTCCCACTATCGCACCGCAGACAGGGCCTCCAATATAAGCACACAGTACAGTACCCAGTGAATCTCCCCACAAAGGCAAGTCAAACCGCGCAGCAAGAAGCTTACCGAATATATTCAGGGATACACACCCTGCAATAAACAGAATGATCCTGCTAGTTTTCCATGTTTTCATCAGTATCCTCCTTCATCCTTCTTCCCATTCAAACCAATTATATCAAGATACTCACATCATGTAAAACATTCACTTAATAAAAGGCAGCACCAAATGCGTACCATGAGATGCTGCCTTAAATATTTATTTTATATCATTGAAGCCTACTCTTTCAGCATATGTCGTGTGAAGGAGTTCATGCGCCTTATGGCTGTTCGGCTCGCCCAGGAACTTGTCATAAAGCTCCTTGATCTGAGGATTGTTATGTGACTGACGCAGAGTCTGTCTCTCATCCTCACTGTAGAGAGCCTTTGCACGCTTCTCTTTATATGTATCAAGGATGTCATCATCCTCGTCAGGCAGGAAGAATTCACGTACATAAGGCTGTCCGCCGCCGTTGATACATCCGCCAGGACATCCCATGATCTCTATGAACTGATATTTGCTCTTTCCTGCTCTTATATCATCCAAAAGCACCTTTGCAGATTTCATTCCGGACGCTATCGCAACGTTAACGACTGTGCCGTTTATATCAATCGATGCTTCTCTTATTCCGGCATCATGACCACGTACCTCGTTAAACTCGATAGGATCAGATTCCTTTCCGGTAAGCTTGAAATATACCGTACGAAGAGCTGCTTCCATAACACCGCCTGTTACACCGAAGATAGCTGCTGCACCGGAATAATCACCCATGATATCCTGGTCCCATTCCTCATCCGGAAGTCTGTCAAACATGATACCTGCTCTCTTGATCATCCTTGCGAGCTCTCTTGTCGTTATGACAGCATCGACATCAGGCAGACCGTTCACTGTAAGCTGCTCACGCTGTCTCTCGAACTTCTTCGCCGTGCAAGGCATTACGGAAACAACGAATATATCCTCAGGGTTAACATCATTCTGTTTAGCCCAGTATGATTTGATTATCGCTCCCTGCATCTGATGAGGTGATTTGCATGATGACAGATGAGGAAGAAGATCTCCGTAGTTATATTCTGCATAGTTGACCCAGCCCGGTGAACATGATGTGATCATGGGCAGGACACCGTCGTTCTTTAATCTTCCAAGAAGCTCTGTTCCCTCTTCCATAATGGTAAGGTCAGCTCCGAAGTTTACATCATATATCCTGTGGAATCCGAGTCTTCTCATTGCGGCGATCATCTTTCCGGTAACCGGTGTTCCGATCTTGTATCCGAATTCTTCACCGAGTGCTGCTCTTACAGCAGGTGCCGCCTGAGCGATAACGATCTTCTTTCCGTAACGAAGAGCATGATCGACCTTATCTATCTCTGAGTGCTCCATTAAAGCTCCGGTAGGACAAACATTTACACACTGTCCGCACTGTATGCAGGGGCTGTCGTTGAATGAACGGTCATCAGCCGGAGAAACAAAGGTATTGAATCCTCTGTTCTCAAAGCCCAGTATTCCGAGTCCGTGTGCACTCTTGCATCTTTCTATACATCTTCCGCAAAGGATACACTTTGATGTATCTCTTACAAGTCCGGGTGCGATCTCATCTAAATGAACCTCGCTGTGTGAACCGCAGAAAACTCCGCTTCTTGCATCCGTAACATTGGCTACGTGAAGCAGTTCACACTTTCCGTTCTTGTCACATGCCTGGCAGAACTGATTATGATCGGATAAGAGAAGTTCAACGCTCCTTCTTCTTGCTGCGACCGCCTCCGGAGCCGAGATACTTATCTCCATTCCGTCATTAACAGGATATACACAGCTTGCAACAAGTCCTCTTGCTCCCTTTACTTCTACAAGACATACACGGCATGATCCCTGTGAGCATTCTCCATGGTTAAAGTAGCAAAGGTGGGGTATCTCATAGCCACATTTTTTTGCTGCTTCCAAAATGGTGAGCCCCTCCTCCACCTGGTAAGGGATGCCCTCTATTTTAATATTGATCAAAGACATAATCCATTACCTCCTTAGTCCTTGGATATTGCATTAAATTTACAGTTACTCTTACATAGTCCGCACTTAGCGCACTTCTCCTGATCGATCTCAAACGATGCGAGCTTGTGACCCTCAGCGATATAATCCGTTCTTGAGATACATCCTGCAGGACAGTTTCTCGCACATAATCCGCATCCGATACAGATGTCCGGATTGATCTTGTACTGGCTTAGGCTCTTGCATACGTGAGCAGGACACTTCTTGTCCACGATATGCGAGATATACTCATCCTTGAAATGTGCAAGGGTAGAGTTTACGGGATTGGCAGCCGTCTGTCCAAGAGCGCACAGAGAATTCTTGCGGATAGTCTTTGAAAGCTCTTCAAGAGTATCAAGATCCTCAAGTTCTCCCTTGCCTTCGGTGATCCTTGTAAGGATCTCCAGTATCCTCTTTGTTCCGACACGGCATGGTGAGCATTTTCCGCAGGATTCATCACAGATGAACTCCATGTAGAACTTGGCAACATCCACCATACAGTTGTCCTCATCCATTACGATGGCACCGCCGGAACCCATCATAGATCCCTTCTGTACGAGGTTATCGAAATCAATTGGCTCGTCAAGGTATTCCTCAGTAAGACATCCGCCTGAAGGTCCGCCTGTCTGGATTGCCTTGAACTTCTTACCGTTAGGTATGCCTCCGCCTATATCATATATGAGCTCTCTAAGTGTGGTTCCCATAGGAACCTCAACAAGACCTACGTTATTGACTTTACCGCCAAGAGCAAACACCTTGGTTCCCTTAGAACCTTCGGTACCTACTTTAGCAAATTCAGCAGCACCCTCTCTCATGATATAGGGTACGCATGCAAGTGTCTCAACATTGTTAACGATGGTAGGCTTGCCCCAGAGTCCTTTTACTGCAGGAAACGGAGGACGCGGTCTGGGCATTCCTCTCTTTCCTTCTATCGAATTGAGCAGAGCTGTCTCCTCACCGCAGACAAACGCGCCTGCACCGAGTCTTATGTTGCAGTCAAAATCAAATCCGCTGCCAAGGATATTCTTTCCAAGCAGTCCCACTTCTCTTGCATTCTCTATTGCCTTTTTAAGACGCGCAACAGCGATCGGGTATTCCGCACGAACATAGAAATATCCCTCGTGAGCACCGATTGCATATGCAGCAATCATCATACCCTCTATTACCGCAAGAGGATTTCCTTCAAGGATTGAACGATCCATGAATGCACCCGGATCACCCTCGTCACCGTTACATACTACATATTTTTCATCACCTTCGCTGGCAAGCGCGAACATCCACTTTCTTCCTGCAGGGAATCCGCCGCCTCCTCTTCCGCGAAGTCCGGAAAGCAGAACCGTATCAGCTACGTCCTTGGGAGACATCGTAAGGGCCTTTTTAAGTCCTTTGAACGCACCGTAACCAAGTGCTTCTCTTATATCCTCAGGATTTATGACACCACAGCCGTGAAGAGCTATTCTGCGCTGCTTTTTGTAGAAATTGATGTCATCCTGCTTTGATACCTTTTCTCCGGAAACCGGATCAACATACAAAAGACGTTCTACAACCTCTCCGCGTCCTATATCCGAATCAACGATCTCCTCTACATCATCTATAGAAACCATTCTGTAAAGAGTATCTTCAGGATAGATCTTCACAAAAGGTCCCTGTGAACAGAATCCGAAACAGCCCGAAAGATTGATCGTGGCTTTTTCATTAAGACCTTTTTTTGCGAGTAACTCCTTGAACTTTGCAGCTATCTCCTTTGAATTGCTGGAAAGGCAGCCTGTTCCTCCACAGAGAACAATGTGACGCTTTTCATCGGCACCGGAGATCTTGGTCTTCATCTCTTCTTCACATTGTTGTGTGATCTTATCAAGTTCTTCTACGGAAGTAATCTGAATCATGCCGTTGCCTCCTTTCTGTATGATGCGATGATATCTTCTACGTGCTCAACGTCAACCTTGGGATAAACCTTTCCGTTGATGCTTACAGCAGGTGCGATACCGCATGCTCCTATGCATCTTAATGCATCCAGAGTAAAGAGGCCATCTTCGGTAGTCTGTCCCGGCTTGATACCCAGAAGTTCCGAAAAACGGTCTATAACGATCTGTGCGCCTTTTACATAGCATGCTGTACCAAGACAGCATCCTATTACATACTTTCCCTTCGGAGTGAGCGAGAAGAATGAATAAAAAGTCACTACTCCGTATATCTCAGCAACCGAAATGCCGGTCTTTTCAGACACCACTTCCTGAACCTCGAGCGGAATATATCCGTATTCGTTCTGGATATCGCTGAGTATCATCATCAGCGGTGTTTTTTCTCCTTTATATCTGTCGCAGATTTCCCTGATCTGTGCCTCTGCGGTGGCATTTAACTTACCCATCAGCGTACCTCCTAATTTACATATAAAGCCGTATGTATCTACTATATAGCTACCGTCAATTTGTTGCAAGACATACTTGTTTTTTTGTTGAATTTTCCTGAACTTGAATTGAATAAATTTATTAACATTCACTATAATATGGTGTATAATTCTTCTTATATTATTGCAGATTTACTATCTGCGTTTTTTCACGGAGGAAAAAAGTATGGCAGTAAACAATTCAGTCAAAAAAAGCGACAATAATCTACCGGTATTGTCACGCATGAGCACAAAGATCACACTGCTTATAGCTGTGATCGTACTTGTCACCGTCATAGTACAGGTAATTGTTGCAAGCAACCGCGCAGCAAATGCCATGGAAACGACATATCTCAATTATGCTCAGAACCTTGCGGAGGAAGCCGCTATCAGTGTTGATTTCGCAACAGAGTTCGGTGAAAAGGCATATGGAGGATATGCTCTGAATCTTGCTCAGGAGGCCGCGGTATCTATCAACTTCTCAAGAGAGTTCGGAGAGACTGTCTATAAGGCATATGCCCAGAACCTCGCGGAGGAAGCTGTTATAGGTGTAAATCTGGCTGCTCAGTCAGGCCCGCTGACAACTGAATCACTCGACAGGATACTAAAGACTATCACGATCAAGGATGTAGCTGGTAGTTATGCATACATGGTAAGCCCTGACGGAACGATGCTCTGGCATCCCACTCCCGAAAAGATTGGCAATCCTGTTGAAAACGCTGCAGTAAAGGGCATAGTCGCTGATCTTCAGGCAGGCAAGACTGTTGAGGACGGTTCCGTTCTGTATGAATACAAGGATGCATTAAAGCTTGCAGGATATGCATTCACAGCCGATGGAAATATCCTCATAGTAACAGCTGACTATGACGAGTTCATGAAGATAGATTATGATACTCTTCTTGGAAACATTGAAATAGACGGAGTTGAAGGAAGCTACGCATACATGGTAAGCCCTGACGGAACGATGCTCTGGCATCCCACTCCCGAAAAGATCGGTCAGCCCGTTGAGAATGCAGCTGTTAAAGGCATAGTTGCAGATCTTCAGGCAGGTAAGACCGTTGAGGATGGTTTCGTTATATATGAATACAAGGGAGCAAATAAGCTCGCCGGCTATTCATTCACAGATACAGGAAACATAGTTCTCGTAACAGCCGACTACGACAAATTCATCAACATTGACTATGACAAGCTCATCGGTGAGATCGAGATCTCAGGCGTTGAAGGAAGTTACGCATACATGGTAGCTCCTGACGGAACAATGTTATATCACAGCAACCCCGAAAAGATCGGTCAGCCCGTTGAGAATGCAGCCGTTAAAGGCATAGTTGCAGATCTTCAGGCAGGCAAGACCGTTGAAGACGGTTCATGTGCATATGAATACAAGGGAGCATACAAAGTTGCCGGATATGCTCTGACTAAAGCAGGCAATATCGTAATCGTTACGGCAGATAAGGATGTCATGATGGCTGATGTAAACAGCATGAAGCATTCACTCATTCTCATCGGAATATTCTGCATGATCATTGCGATCTTACTCGTAACTGTATTTACACTGTATATGATGAAGGGACTCGGACAGCTGGTTCCTGTCATAAACAAGACAGCAAACTTCGATTTCACTCAGGATCAGACTTCAGCAATTCTGGAGAGCCGTTCAGACGAAGTCGGACTTATCGCAAAAGCTCTTTCAAAGACGAGAAACAATCTGCGTGAGATAGTTGCATCTATTTCAGGCGCAGGAAGCAGTATCGACAGGAACGTAGATACTCTCCAGGAGACAATAGACAAGGTTGGATTCATCTGCGAGACCAACTCAGCTACATCTCAGGAGCTGGCTGCAGGTATGGAAGAAGCAGCTGCAACAACAACTACTATCACACAGAATATAGACAGTATTCAGGATAATGCACGCGGAATTGAAAAGCTTGCCGATAACGGCACTGCTCTTTCACGCGAGATAGTTACCAGAGCAAACGAACTGGCAGCTACTACAGAAAAAGCAAGCAGAAAGACTATTGAAATGTATGAGACCGTTAAGGTTAAATCTGATGAAGCCATCGTTGCATCTTCGGCAGTTAACAAGATCAATGAGCTTACCGGTACCATCATGGAGATATCTTCTCAGACTTCCCTTCTTGCACTCAATGCTTCTATAGAGGCAGCAAGAGCAGGCGAAGCCGGCAGAGGCTTCTCAGTAGTTGCTACTGAGATCAGCAACCTGGCAACTCAGACTTCTGAGGCTGTAAAGAACATCAGCGATATCGTTACTGATGTAAACAGCGCTGTAAGCCAGATGTCAAACTGCCTGTCACAGACCACGACATTCCTTGAGACAAACGTTATGAATGATTATCAGGAATTCGAAAAAGTCAGTGATCAGTACAGAAGTGACGCAGATACATTCGGAAACAGCATGAATACGATCAAGCAGAACATCGAAGTCCTTACATCTGACATCGAAAACATCGTCGGAGCCATAAACGGAATCAATACAACAGTAAATGAATCTGCTTCAGGCGTTACCGATATAGCTGAAAAAACTTCCGACATGGTCGGTGAGACTGCCGGAAGTGTTGATCAGGTTAAGGAATGTAAAGATGCTGTTTCAGATCTTAATGATATAATCGATAAGTTTAATCTGTAAGATCATTTTCTAGAGAATAACAACCCGAAAGTTCCGGGTCCGCAGTTTATGGATATTGCAGGCGATGCCTTTTGACAATAAACTTTTTCAAATTTGACATGCGCCGATACCTCACGTACTATCTCATCCAGCTGTGCTCTGGTAAGACCGGCATAGGTGATGAATAGTGCAGAGGTATCTATATCCGAACTGTTCACAAGAGTTCTTTTGATATATTTCTTCCACACTCTCTCACGACTTCCAAGTATTATTGTACCAACATTCATACCACTCTTTTTCATCACGATAACGGGATGGATCATCAGTGCTGTACTCAGTTTGTACATCCATTCTGACATCCTGCCGCTTCTGTGCAGGAATTCTGTAGTGTCTACAATAAAGCTTGTATTGATCTTTGCCTTTTTCTTATCCAGTTCCTTTATTATCACATCGGTATCAAACTGACCTGAAGAAGCCATCTCTCTGGCTGCCAGTGCCATAAGGCCCATACCGCTTGAAAGATGTCCTGAATCGTATACCTTTACATTATAGAATGAGCGTGCAGCTTCGGTCGCGTTTGCATATCCTTTGCTGGCGTGTTTTGCAAGAGCTATATGAATTATGTGCTGAGCTCTTGAGAGCTGTTCCGCAAAGAATTCCTCATAATCAGCAGGCTCTGGAGCTTCACTTCTTGCATCGGTCTTTTTATCTTCAAGATAGCGGATCATAACATCACCGCTCACCTCAAGCTTATCGGCAAATACTCCTCCGTCCATATGCACTCTGTACGGGAATACCGGTATCTTGAATGCACTCACAAGGCTCTGGGGTAGATCAGCAACACTGTCTGTAGTTATAAGCAGAGGGATGGTGCGCTTGATATTACGGACAACCCTGTCTGTCTCATACTTGGATCCTGATTCACGTCTTATCTTTACAAGATCACGCGGCAATATTGAAAGCAGAGTCTCCTCAAGCATACGTGCATCAACAGGCTTTAGGATATATCCGTCAAAGCCTTCCCTCATATACAGAGCCTGATTCTCGCTTCCAGCATTGGCGGTAAATACATATATAGGTGTATCCTTGTTAAGACCTCCGGTCTGCTCTCTTATTGCATGGAAGCATTCCACTCCGTCCATCTTGGGCATCATGTGATCCATGAAGATAACATCGTATCGTTTATCCTCAGTAAGCTCAAGTGCCTCCAAACCGCTCATAGCAGTATCTATCTGAACCTTTGTATCCCTAAGAAGCTTCTTAACGACCATAAGGTTTGCTGAATCGTCATCCACCGCGAGTATCTTTGCCTCAGGTGCCTCAAAAGTCTGATGGTAGTGTTCTGCAGCTGGAGTCGTATGTGTTCTTTCAGGTTCAAAGTTTCCGATAGCCTTGTCTTCGACTATCTCCTGCTCTATTGAAACGACAAATGTAGATCCCTTTGTATATACGCTGTTAACAGATACTTCTCCGCCTAAAAGATTTACAAGCTGCTTGACTATGGAAAGCCCCAGTCCGGTTCCTTCTATAAATCTGTTCTGCTTTTCATCCTCTCTCCTGAACGCATCAAAAAGATAGGGTATGCTCTCTTTTCTGATACCCATACCAGTATCTTCAACAGAATATGTTACAAGCACTTTGGATACATCAGTCCTTCTGCAGTTTATGGAAAGAGAGACTTCACCCTCCGCTGTATATTTGACTGCATTGTTTAAAAGGTTTATGAGTATCTGTTTTATTCTAATCTCATCGCAAAACAGCTGTGCAGGCAGCTGGGGATCCACATCTATGGAAAATTTAAGCCCTTTTTGCTCAGCTCTCATCCAGATCATGTTTACGATGTCTGAGAGCATCTTTCCGACATCATACGGTGCCTTTACTATATCCATCTTTCCGGATTCTATCTTTGACATATCCAGAATGTCATTGATGAGTGAAAGCAGCATCTTAGATGCTGACTGGATATTCTTGGCATCCTCGACTACTTCATCAGACACATCTTCCCTGAGTATCATCTCATTAAGACCGATGATCGTATTGATCGGAGTTCTTATCTCATGGCTCATGCTCGAGAAGAATTTGTTCTGGGCACGATTTAACTCCTCGATCTCTTTTCTCTGTTCCTGTGCCTTTAGTGTTGCTTCCTTTAAGAGTTTTATCTCATAGCCTACCATAACGATGATCATTACAGATACCATGATTACGGAACAGTATGAGATCATATACTCGGTAAGAGTAAAATCATGCTTGTTTGCAGCCATGTTGTAGTAATACTGATGGACCGATGCGGCCATTATCGCTTCCACGACAAGAAGTGCATATCTGATCCATCCTTCAATTATTATCATTACATATAACACGCCTGCGGCAAACCATATGGTAGAACCCATTCCAAATTCGGCAAAGGCAGCTGTTTCTGGAATGATTATGAGTACCTGCAAAAGAGCTATGACGGGAGCGACATATTTTATCTTGTCAAGTTTCACTCCTACAACGGTCAGTATCAGACATACGAACATCAAGATAAGCATAAAGATATTGTCCATATGCATGTTATCACCGTATCCGGCAAGACTTACCGCAAAGAAATAAATGAACATCGGAGGCATAGTGACTGCCGAGAGGACTAAAAACAGTTTTCTCTGATTGGAATCATTCATTGCCCTCACCTCCTTCTTTTCTGCCTGCAGGCTCAAATTCAAGGATGTCATCATCTTCTTCGTTATCTGAGGCATTTTCCCTGGCAAACAGTTCATTTATGGTATTCATAAGTTTTTCGTAGCGGATCATGAACTCGTCATGTTTTTTGTTTATTTCGTCCGCATCTTTGTTCTTGGAAGCTTCCTCAAGAAACTTTGCCGTATCGTATAAGCCAATGGCACCGATCATCTTTGATGTACTCTTAACGGCATGAGTCCTTATAGAATAATCCTCCCAGTTATTCTCCGCATAATAGTTTTGAAGATTCTTTATCTTCTCTTCACTGTTCTTTGCATATTCCGTAAGAAGCTGGCAATAGAAGTTTTTATCTTTCTGGCAGTATTTAAGGCCCTGAGTCGTATCAACTCCGATTCTTTCAAGAACTGCAAATGCATCCGCATCTTCGTTTTGAGATGCTTTCTTTAAAGTCGCCTGCTCTACAGGTTCTGCTTTTATTTCAAACTGGATTGCTGATTTTGGAAGAACACGTTTTAATACCCTTTCAAGTTCTGTTATCTCAACCGGTTTGGGTATGAATCCGTCGAAACCTTCGGATAAGAACATCTCCTTGGCTGAGCTTATCGCATTGGCGGTAAGCGCAACGATGCAGAGTTCCTTGTTCTTCTTCTGCGCATTTGCACGCAGTCTCTTCATGGCCTCCACACCGTCCATTGCAGGCATCATATGATCCATGAAGATGATATCGAAATCAGCGATCTCGCACATGTCTATGGCTTCCTGACCGCTCTCTGCAGTTGAAACGATCATACCGTATGTCTCAAATATACCCTTTGCTACCCACAGATTCATAGGCTCATCATCAACAACGAGAGTCTTGATTCCTGGACAGGTCATTACTTCTTCACCGCTTTCCCTGGTGTCCTCAAATGAATGATTTAAGAAGTTTGCAACCTGTGTTCCGTAGAAAGGCTTTGCAAGTATGGCGATCCTTGGATCAGTTTCATCGTCAAATCCTCTGTCTGCTACAATGGCTACATTCATCCTGTCAGCCAGTCGTTCGATATAGCTTCTGTTTTCGAGATACTCGCCGGTTCCTACAAACAGATGCGTGATCTTTGTCTCTTCAACGAGTTTCTCAAGATGCTCTCTAGATTCAACCCTGTGGAATGACACCCCAAGACCGCTCACGAGATGAGCGATCATTTCCATATGATATTCTCTTATCTTTGGATGACCTGTGGTCATGAAACCGAGAAAACCTGCGACTACACAGTTTTCCCTGTCTCTTACAGATATGCATGGTGCAGAATCCGTAACAGTCTGAGGAATGCTTACACGTACCGTTGTTCCCTCTCCGGGTTCGCTCTCGATGACAAGTACGCCTCCCATGGCCTTTGTAAATCCGTTTACGATGGGAATACCAAGTCCCAGACCTCCGACTACACGCACGTTATTTGAATCTGACTGATAAAACTTATCATAGATATGATCTATCTCTTCATCGTCCATGCCTATACCGGTATCCTTTACCTCAAGTATCAGATTGATACCGTATTCCCTCTCGACAGGATAGATATGTACATAGACTCCGCCCTTGTCTGTATATTTGAATCCGTTACCTATTAGATGCCAGAGTATCTTCTTTATCTTGCTGCTGTCACCGATAAGTTCCGAAGGTATTCTAGCCTCCATATCGACAACAAGATCAAGACCGTAATCATTTGTAAATGAAAGCTGGACGAGCAGATCGTTTACCAGGGAAGCTATCATATAGCTCTCCTTTGTAACAGAGAGCTTATCCATATCTATCTCGGTATAATCAAGAATATCCCCGATCTGTTCCGCAACTCTGTGTCCGGCCTCGGAAATGGCGGTCACGTTATCCATAACAGGACCTGGCAGTGACTCTTTTTTAAGGACACTTGAAAGACCCATGACCGCGTTTACAGGTGTTCTTATCTCATGAGATACATTGGCTAAAAAATTGTTTGCCCTGTTGTTTTCCTCAGTGACTTCATCGATCTTTTCCTGAAAGCTGTTGACAGTCTTTCTCCATGCATCCGCTGCCCTGTTGACAAAATCAGTTGCAAGAAGTATCAGTATGAACTGCCATACGACTCTTATGATGTTCGATCTTTTGAGAATAAGTCCGTCCGTTTCGCTCTTAAGCACCAGGTGGATTATCATTCCCGAATAGCCAGCAGCAAGCCCTATCATGATCAGCAGTTTTTCACCACAGAAGGCGAACAGCACGAGTACAAGGATTATGAGTCCCGTACTGTCGTAAACCGTAGGCACGTTGACGGTATAATAAAACATCATGAATATAAGCACTATCCCGCTTATATATAGCTGTGTCCTGTAAGCCATCTTTCCTGATATATGTATGAGCCAGCAGATGACTGTACACGTAATCAGGACAGGGATCATCCATATCTCCCACTCGAGCATCCTGTTTAGTACGATCAGAACAGTCGTGAACAGCGCCATCATTATTAACAGAATCAGACGGGCCAGTTCATATAATTCGTTTTTCCCTTTGTTTTTCAATTACTATTCCTCTCTCATGTTGTAATGAGTATCTTCTTTTATCATTGTAAGCATGATATCCGCAAATACAGGATCAAACTGCGTTCCCCTGCCGTTTTCTATCTCCTGTTTTACCTTTTCCTGAGAAAGAGGCTCTCTGTAGCTTCTGTGAGAACTCATTGCATCATATGCATCCGCTACGGCTATTATCCTTGCTTCTTCAGGTATGTCATCTCCTGAAAGTCCGTCAGGATATCCTCCCCCTGCAAATCTTTCATGATGCCACTTTGCACCCGTTGCAAGAGAAGGCATCTCAGGTATCCTCTGAAGGATTTTTGCTCCCATCGCAGGATGTGATTTGATGATATCAAATTCCTTTTCATCAAGTTTATCAGGCTTGTTGATCACGGCATCGGGAATACCGATCTTTCCTACGTCGTGCAAAAGTCCCATCATGTATATATCATCAAGCTTCTTGTCATTGTATCCGTATCTCTTTGCGATCTCTCTCGCATAATCGGCAACCCTTCCGGAGTGACCGTTTGTGTATGTATCCTTGGCGTCGATTGCCTTTGCCAGTGCCTGAACGACATGAATGAACAGTTCCCTGTTCTCCCTGGTCTTCTTCTCCACTTCGTTGCTTAAGCTCTTTTGAAGCGTTGTAAGCTCTATTATGTGCCTTACTCTCTGCAGAAGCACCTCCGGTACAAAGGGTTTTTTTACAAAGTCCATAGCACCGAGTGAAAGGCCTTTGTTCTCTGCGGAATCACTGTCATCTGCAGTAAGATATATGATCGGGATATCAGCTACCTCGCCGCCCATGGTCCTTAGCTGCCTTAGTGTCTCATATCCATCCATATCAGGCATTTTTATATCAAGCAGAATCAGACTCGGTAGATTCGTCTCCACGTACTCAAGCAGTGATTTACCCGATTTAAGCGCTGTTACATAAAAGCCGCCTTTGCTCAGGATGTTTCCGGCCATCTTAAGATTTGTAATATCATCATCAACAACGACGATCCTTGTTTCGCCACTATTTTTCTGGACATTTACTGCGTCTCCAAGAAACTCAGTCTCAAATGTGACTACTATATCATCGCCGTATTTCTCATGCCACTTTCTTACAAGATCTCCTATGACCTTTTCAATGGCACTCTCATGAATATCCGTCAGGAACAGGAAATACTGATTGTGTCTGCTGCGCATTACAACATCCGATTTTCTCAGGTTTTCCCTGACAAATACTCCGAATCTGTCGCATCTTTCAGCAAAGAATCCTTCTGTCATTCCTTCCCCAGGTGTAAGCGTAAAGAGTATCTTGCATGCACTTATATGCTTACGGATTATGTATCTGGTAACAAATCTGTATACATATGCGAATGCATCCCTGTCAAGACAGAGAGCCTTGTCGGGAATGTTTCTCTCACCCATGATGGCAGAGAGCGTTTTAAGATCTGTCTCAATATTTGTATCATCTTCCGTGAACAGTTCGGATTTATAAAGAGCATATCCGTGCTTTCCGTTTTCCTTTACGTTGTACAGAGCTCTGTCTGCCAGCTTTATAAGCGTCTCATATTCATTGCCCTGATGAGGGACAAGAACAGCTCCTATTGAAGCTCCGAGAGGAATGTTCATATCCTCTCCCATGAGTTTCTTTGCTTCATCAACAATATCCCTGTTGACATTCTCACAGAAGCCTGCTATGTCGTCTTCTCTTGTCCTTCCGCTCAAAAAGGTTATGAATTCATCGCCTCCGAGTCTTCCCAGATAACTTCCTTCAGAAGCATATCTTCTTAAGATATCCGCAAAGGCAATAAGAACCTTGTCACCGCAGTCGTGACCGTATATATCATTTACGAGTTTGAATGAATCAAGGTCTATCATCAACAGGCTTCCGGCCTGTGATGCACATATCCCGGGAAATCTGTCTAATATCGCCGCCTTATTTAAAAAGCCTGTGAGTTTATCAGTACTTGCTTCCTGAGAAAGTCTGCTTATTCTTTTCTGCTTTGATAAGAGGCTCTCAACTCTTCTGACCAGTACATCTGGATCAAACGGCTTACGTATAAAGTCGGATGCACTTGCTTCAAAACCCTGCTTTTCCGTTTCTCCTTTTTCATCAGCAGTCAGAAAGATAACAGGCACTTCTTCCTTTGCATTGTCCTTTTCCCATTTCCTTAATCTCTCAAGCGTTTCAAATCCGTCCATCTGAGGCATCTTGATATCAAGAAGGATAAGGTCAGGTTCACCTTTTTCCGATATCTGCTCAAGAAGTGACTGCCCCGATTTGAGGGCCGTGACTCTCATATTTGCCTTACTTAAGATGTGTCCCGCCATCTTTAGATTATTGACGTCATCATCTACAACGATTATCCAATCTGCCATTAGGATTCTCCTCCAATAGAATTTATTGCCAGTGCAATGAACGCAGCCGTATCCGAGGCTGTCATGCTTATGCTTCCGTATTGTTCCTGTGCCAATTGACCCGCAAGCCCGTTTATATATGCTCCTGCCGATACAGCTCTTGTGATATCAGGAATGTATGCACACACAGCAGCCAGTATGCCGGATAGCACATCACCGCTTCCTGCTGTTGCCATTCCCGGACATCCTGTATCAGTTATGTAAACCACAGTCCCGTTTGTCACAACAGTAGACGGTCCTTTTAAGAGCACCGTTGATTTAGTGTCTTTTGCATATTCGATCGCGTATCTGACAGGATCTTCAAGTATGTTTTCTATACTCATGCCGGTCAGTCTTGAGAATTCTTTTATATGAGGAGTCAGCACTATCTCGCAGTCTGCCTCCCTTATGATATCTTTATCTATTCCCGAAAGGAGTGTAAGCCCGTCCGCATCTATTATGAGCTTGCCCCTGTAATTCTTTAAAAGATACAAAAGCAGTTTTTTAGTTTCATCACTTACCCCTATCCCCATACCAAACGCTACGGTTTTTACATTTGATATGAGTTCGGCTATCTCTTCTTCGACAAAGCGAATGTCGGAGTCATCATCGGAAAGAGGAAATATTGTACTCTCCAAAATATGAGATGTGACATCATGATAAAGCGAATGCGGGAGTGCCACTTTTACCACTCCTGCTCCGGAGCGCATCGCCACTGCAGCCAGATAAGCCAGTCGTATAGCTCCGCTGTATCTTTTTGACCCTCCGATCAGTGCGGTGTATCCGTACGTTCCCTTGTTTGAGAAATTCTTTCTCTCGGGGATCCATTCATTGACATCTTCTCTTTGAATAAGCTTATATGGATCATCAACCGGTTCTATGCCTATATCACAGTTCACTTTCATTTTCATGACATCCTTTGCCATATTTAAAAAGTGTCCCGGCTTATAGCTGCCTATCGATACCGTAAGATCAGATATAACACATACATCAGCCATTCCGCTGTCACCGTTAAGTCCGCTGTTTATATCAGCGGAAACGATGTATGCACCGCTCTCATTTATCTTATCTATCACGGATCTTATATCTTCTCTGACTTTTCCTTTAAATCCCGTTCCGAGTATGCAGTCAACCACAGTCGCGTATTTTGATAGATCAGTATTCTCATCCCATCTGATTATGTCTGTTCCAAGCTCTTTACAGATGTCAAAATAATATCTGCCGTCCTCGGAATATTTATCGCCAAGCAAGATGATACTGCATGCAATGCCGGCCTTATATAAAAGTGTGGCAAGCGCATAGCCGTCTCCGGCGTTGTTTCCGCTTCCGCATAATATGCCTAGAGGACCATTCCATTTGACACTGTCAAATATACCTTTCGCAGCTCTCATCATAAGATCTTTAGAAGGTATCTTTTCAGCGATGGTCCTTGCGTCGCTTTTTCGCATATTTTCAACTGATAAAACGTCTACCATGCTTTAATTACCCATTTCTATAATTAGCCTATTATATTATATCGTTAAACCCGCGCATCCACAAGCAAAAGTAAGCCCGGTCGAATGACCGGGCTTATGCTTCCTTTTTTTAGTCTTTTGTATTTCTGTATATCTTATTTGCTCTCCATTTTGAGTAATTCCATGTCCTTATCGTCATATCTTTTCGTATCTCATACTTATGATCATGACAGTAGTCATCAAGTATCTGTTCATCACCGTATCTTTCTATAGCAGGCAGAGCATCCAGAGACAGACGGCATATATAGTAATCATCATCATGATTTACAAGATTGTACTTTGCTATCTGATAATCCGGATCTATGGCTACAAAGAGTATCCACAGGCTTATGAATGAAACAAGTGCAAACTTAACAAACGGCATATCGGATTTGAAAAGATATACTATTATTCCTGCCATGACAACAGCCATTACAAGCAGCGCCCACAGTACATATATCCTTAAAAATGTCAGGCAGTAAACCGAAATATAAAGATACATCCTGTATGCACTTGAACTCATCATTATATATGTGCATGCACTTATGAGACAAAGGATTATCTTAAGAGCCAGACTGTCCTTTGAATACTTTCTGCATATCAGAACAAGTACGATATTTATGAGACATACAAATACAAGCTGGAAAAATCCTTCGTGAGAGTATTCTGCATATGTGTATCCGTCCGGAAGCTCTCCCTGTCTCATAAAGAGATATACTATCTGTATTCCGCTGTATAGCATATAGATAAGCAGAAGAACTATATTTACCGTTATCGCGATCAAAGGGCTGTGATTTCTCTTGTCTAAAACCGGCTCATCAAGTCTCGGCAGTCTGTCTGTCAGTCTGTAGACCATTGCGTATGCCATAAAGAATCCGGCTACAAACATGAATATCAGATCTCCTATCTGAACATCCCAGACAAATGAGAACATGTCATCTATCTTGTTTGAAAAAATGATATCAGATGATATCAGCAAAGGTAAGATCACACACACAAGAGGAACCGATATGGCAAGTCCCGTCAGGATATACCAGATATTCTTTTTCTGCTCAGGATCCGTATCCTTTGTATCGCCGGACTCCTGTGTATCTCCCTTCCTGCAGGCTATAGAAAAATCCTTGAAAGGTCTGAACACATATCCTATAGCAGTGAAGATGAATTCCAGGATAGCTGAGATGTATCTTCCTGCGTCCCATGTCGTGTCGTCGTAGATATTGTATAAGAACAGTATAAAAAAGAGCACAAAAATAAAAACATAGTTAAATGAAGCAAGTACATAGCTATAGCTTATACATACATCAATGCCGAGCAGACATATCGAAATGATATAAAAGATTGAAAATCGCTTGATCGTTCTTTCGGTGATTCTCATATAATATATGAAAAATCCTATTGTCCCCATTACGAAAAACGGATAAGCCAATCCCGAATAATTATGATACAGACAGAATGTAAAAAACGCCGAATATAACAGACATATCAGACACAGTTTTTTGAATGAAATCTTTTGAGTAACACTATTCATCGTCTTCATCCTCCACATACTCCATCAGATCCCCGGGCTGACATTTTAAAATCTGACACAGCTGTTCTATCGTACTCACCTTTACAGCCTTTGCCTTGCCGTTTTTCAGAATCGACACGTTTGCAAGAGTCAGTCCAAGCTTATTTGATAATTCAGTAACACTCATCTTTCTCTTAGCGAGCATCACATCAATATTGAAAACCAGATGTCCCATCCAAATCACCTCTTAAATCGTCAGCTCATTCTCTTCCTTTATCTCGGCAGCTTTCATAACAAGATGTGAAAGCGCTGCAGCCGCTGTGGATATCGCAATACCGATTACCACTATGACTATGATCACCATCATCACAACCGCTGCTGATATATCCAGGATCAGAAATATCACATGAGCTACAAAAACAAATATCGAATCTCCCATTGCAAGGTATGCTATCCATTTTAGGTATTTTGCATTCTCAACTGAAAAGGATTCATCCCGTCCTATATTTGATGATATCTTCCAGCCTAAAATGAGTACCGCATAACACGGAACTGCGCTTGCCCATAAAAGGATCATCCACGGGCTCAGATTCTTTTCAAGCATTGCTCTCTGGTCTACAAGATACATGCCAAACCTCGGCAGTATCACCATATATGTCAGCAGTCCGCAGATCCCCACACCGATGATTATTACCTTAAGCCACTTGGCCAATGCTTCCGATCTCATTTTTAAATCCTCCATTATCATCTGAATGATGTATTCTGATAATGGTATACCACTGCAAAAAGCAATTGTCAATAATAATTTATCGAATTTCAATAAATATCTTTTGTAAACAAATAAAAAACTGTCGTTTTCACGACAGTTGATCTGTATCTGTGTTTTTGTCTTACTCTCTTTTTACAATATAGTTTCTAATAACAAATCTTGCAAATGTTTGTCTTTTTGCTGCCACACAAATGTAAAAAAGAGTTGTCTTATCACCAGCGTCTGGCATTTTCACATTCCGTTAAGAGCAAAAGATAATTCTCGTATCTGACTCTGCTTATCAGTCCGTCATCCACTGCCTGCTTAATGCCACAGACAGGTTCATTCTTATGCATACAGTTATCAAATCTGCAGCCATTCTCATAAGGCTCAAATTCGGGATAGAATCCCGCAAGCTCTTCCGGACCTATATCAAACAGCGAAAGCGATGAAAATCCCGGGGTATCGAATATATATGAATCATCATCAAGCGCAATGAGCTCGCTGTGTCTTGTTGTATGCTTTCCTCTGTCTATCTTTGCAGAGATATCCCCTGTCTCCATTCTGGTATTGGACTGGAGCAGATTTATGATCGTTGATTTCCCGACACCGCTGGGTCCGGCTACCGTAGTCGTCTTTCCCTTTAATGCCTGTTTTATATCTTCTATCCCTTCACCACTCTTTGCACATGTGAAGATAACGCTCAGACCGGCCTTTGAATATATCTGCCTTGTCCTTTCGATCGTTTCATCATCCGCCAGATCCATCTTGTTGAATGCTATAATGCACGGGATGTCATTCTGTTTCATAAGTATGAGAAATCTGTCTAACAGATTGAAATTAGGTTCAGGCTTCACTAATGCAAATATGACTAATGCCTGATCGACATTAGCCACATTTGGACGTATAAGGCTGTTCTTTCTTTCCAGTATCTCGCAAATGTTGCCAAGCTTCTTTTCTTCGTCTATGACTTCTATGCTACAGTCGTCACCGACAAGAGGCTTCATGTTGTCCTTGCGAAATACTCCCTTTGCCTTGCACTCATATATGTGTTCACCATTGTGAACATAGTAGAATCCTGCGATTCCCTTTATTATCTTTCCCTGCAAATCCTTTTCCTATTCCTCCGAGAACTTAACCGATCTTCTTACAGTCCTCTCCTCCGATGTTGCTTCAGATATTGTATTTCCATCAGCATCTATTGAACCCGGTATCGTAACGTTGTAAATGATGGTTATGACACCGTCACCGCTTCCCGTTATTCCAGTGATGTTCATTGATACGGGGAATGATGTTACAGTCTCTCTCTTAAGCTCTGTTCCTTCAAGTGTTGACAGAATGACAGTTGCCTCGCTTCCAGGTGCATACTCGCTGTCTTCACTTCCGGGACTTTCAATATTTCCAACGTAAAAATATACTTTCTCGCCTGTACCTGTAGATATGCGAAGATCGACCTTTGTACCGCTCTCTACTGTAACTTCAGCAGCATAAGACTGATAGCATACCTTGTCTATCAGATTTGTATCGGGATCGTTTGCCTGTGTTACGGCTCCGACCTGAAGTCCGTGTTCAACAAGTACCGCTGTTGCATCCATTTCTGAAAGACCGATGACATTCGGAACCTTAACCTGTACTACTTCGGCACCCGTGCTGACTGCAAGGACGATGGTATCCTCCTTGTCAGCTCTCTCTCCGGCTGCGGGAGTCTGTTCCGCTACGTTTCCTTTATTAACGGTACTAGAAGACATCTGTACCTTCTCTATCTGCTTAAAGCCCTTCTTGTTAAGTGTGGCTACGGCTTCTGCATAAGACATATTTATTACATTCGGAACTTCGAGCTTTCCGTCATTGATATCACCGTCTGTCTGCGGAGTCGGTTCTTCTGTTACCACAGCAAGATCTTCTATCTGATCCGTGATTTCATTATCACTGGTCGTAAACTCAAACAGTCCGAAATGTCTTCCTACAAAGAAGATGATAAGTATGCCTATGATAAGCGCTGCAATGATGGCAAGTACCGTTGTGAGCTTCTCCATAAACTCATCATCGGGTACGCTTTCTCTGACAGGAGCCTGCTTGCTTCTTCTCTTATCAGGCTTTACGTTCTCAGGTCTTCTCTTCTTTGAAGGCTGAGGCTTTGATGCATTTCTTGCATTCTTTGAAGGCTTGGCTTTAGCCGCTTTCGCATTCCTTGACTTTGAAGAGTTCTTGGGTCTTCTTGCAGGAATATCCATACCGTCATCACCGGTACGCATGCGTATGTCATCAACGGCAATCCTTTCGGTCTTGCTCTTTATCTGACGCATATCAGCCTCTGTGACCATCTTTGTGGCTGCATCTTCATCGGGATCCGATATCTTTACGAAGTCCTCATCAGGCTTCATGAGAGATCTCTTCAGATCAGCTATCAGTTCAGACATACTCTGATATCTTCTGTCAGGACTCTTCTGTGTACATTTGAACACGATCTGTTCAACACTTATCGGTATCTCAGCCACATACTCTCTCGGAGAGGGCATCGGCTCCTGAATATGCTTTATCGCTATTGCAACGGTTGTTTCACCGTTAAACGGCACACGTCCCGTAAGCATCTCAAACATAGTGATACCCAGACTGTAGATATCACTCTTCTCATCGGAAAATCCGCCTCTGGCCTGTTCAGGCGATGTATAGTGCACTGATCCCATAACGTTGCTGGTTATGGTATTGGAGCTAACGGCCTTGGCAATACCGAAATCGGTAACCTTGACCTTTCCTTCCTTTGATATCATGATATTCTGCGGCTTGATATCTCTGTGAATGATATGGTTGTTATGCGCCGCCTCGATACCCATGGATACCTGGATTGCTATACTTATAGTCTCTTTTATAGAGAGTCTTGATTTCTTTTCAATATACTTCTTGAGTGTGATACCCTCAACAAGCTCCATGACGATATAGTGAGTGCCGCCCTCTTCGCCAACATCGTATACGTTAACGATATTGGGATGCATCATGCCGGCTGCAGCCTGTGCCTCAGTCTTAAACTTGGACACAAAATTAGCGTTCTCGGCAAATTCCTGCTTGAGAACCTTAACGGCTACAAAACGGTTAAGCTTACCGTCTTTTGCTTTATATACATCCGACATTCCGCCGGTGCCTATCTTCTCGAGGATCTCGTAACGATCACCCAAAGTCATACCGATCTTAATCATCTATCTTCCTCATCCGCGAAGGGCTCAACCAGAACAACAGCAATGTTGTCCTTGCCTCCGTTGTTGTTAGCAGCCTTAACAAGACTCTCCGCCTTCTCGACGATATCCCTCTGTCCCTGCATGATCATTCTGATCTCTTCGTCCTCAATCATGTTGCTGAGTCCGTCAGAGCACATAAGGATCGTATCACCCTTGTTGAGTCTTACTTCAAAAAAGTCAACGTCAACATCATCGAGCGCACCTATAGCCCTCGTGATGATATTCTTGTCGGGATGATTTCTTGCCATCTCTCTCTTGAGACCGCCCATCCTGACCATTTCCTCCACAAGAGAATGGTCTCTCGTGATCTGTCTTATCTCTCTGTTGTTTATTATGTACAGTCTGCTGTCGCCGACATTAGCCACGCAAAGCTTGTTTCCTTCTATCGTAGCGGCAACGACTGTCGTTCCCATTCCGTTAAGTTCCGTCTCTTCCTCGGATTTCTGTCTTATCAGGCTGTTAGCTCTCTTTATTGCTTTTTCAAGAACAAATACAGGTGATTCGTCATTTGACTTGCTGATCTCGTCAACGATCGTCTCGATAGTATATCTTGATGCATAATCGCCCGCATTGTGACCACCCATACCGTCTGCCACAAGAAACAGATTCGCAAGATGTCCTACGGGCATCTCTGATGTATAAACGTAGTCCTGATTAAGTTTTCTTCTCTTTCCGATGTCAGTGATTGAAAATGTCTTTAACATGTTTTTACAGTTTCCCGATATAAAAACGCAACAAAAGTAAGTCTACCGAAAAATCTATTCTTCAGTAAGCTTACGTCTTCTTAATTGTCCACAGGCTCCGTCAATGTCCTGTCCCATTTCCCTTCTTATAGTAACATTTATTCCATTTTTTTCAAGTTTATTTTTAAATGCAAGGATATCATCCCTGCTCCCTCGCCTGTAATCACGCTCTTTGATCGGATTGACAGGTATGAGGTTTATATGTGCCGAAACCCTTCTTGCAAGTGCAGACAGTCTCTGAGCGTCATCTATGGTATCATTCACCCCTGAAACCAGACTGTATTCAAAGCTTATCCTTCTGCCTGTAGTTTCAAAATAGTATGAGCATGCCTGCATGAGTTCCTCTATAGTGTATTTGTTTGCCACAGGCATGAGTTTTCTTCTCTGCTCATCACTGGCGGCATGAAGAGAAAGTGCCAGGGTTATGGCAAGTTTCCTATCCGCAAGCTCTTTTATCTTCTCAACGAGTCCGCAGGTAGATACAGTGATATTTCTCGCACTGATATTTAATCCGTCTTTGTTTGTTATAAGCTCGATAAATCTAAGCAGGTTATCAAAGTTATCAAGAGGCTCACCCATACCCATCACCACTATGTTTGATACCCTCTCTCCCATATGATGTGATATGGCATATATCTGATCAAGCATCTCGCTAGGCTTTAGACTTCTGACAAGACCGTCAAGAGTAGACGCACAGAATCTGCATCCCATCCTGCAGCCGACCTGTGACGAGATACATACACTGTTGCCGTGCTTGTAGCGCATGAACACGCTCTCGACAAAGTTGCCGTCATTTAACTCAAACAGAAACTTTGCAGTTTTATCTATTGCAGATTCCTGAAATCTCTCGATCTTTAATGATGTGTATTCATATTCGTTGCTAAGTCTTGTCCTGAGATCCTTTGAGAGATTTGTCATCTCGTCAAATGATCTTGCAAGCTTGACATGCATCCAGTCATATACCTGCCCGGCCCTGAACTTCTGAAGACCCTTGGAGACAAATTCATCTTCAAGTTCTGCTTTGGTAAGTGATTTTATGTCAACCAATCCGTTTTAACCTCGCGATAAAAAATCCGTCATGTTCATCATCCGGGAACTGTGTCTGCATATACTCTGCTGTAAACGGATAATTTGAAGTGATATAATCAACCATTTCCTCGTTTTCAGCTTTTCTGAGCGTACAGGTTGAATACATGAGATATCCGTTCTTCTTAACATACTGCCATACTACATCGATTATGCTTTTTTGCAGCAATACGATGGACTCCAAACTGTCTTTTGTAACGTTTCTCTTTATATCAGGCTTTCTTCCGATGACTCCGAATCCGGAACACGGTACATCGGCTATCACTACATCGGCCGTTTCCTTTGATGCGTCATCATATACCGTGGCATCCCATACCTTTGCAGTGATGTTTTTTGCATTAAGTCTTTCAATGTTCTCTTCTATTACGGAGACCTTGTAAGACGAGATATCTCTCGCATCCACGATCGCACCCTTGCTAGTTGCATGCAGGCTCTTCGACCCCGGTGCGGCACAGACATCGATCACGTGATCACCCTGTTTTATATTTGCCTTCTCACATACCATCATGCCCGAAGGATCCATGACGGTATACAGACCGCTTTCAAAACACTCCAGTCTGCTCAAGTCTTCGGTATTGTTTAATATATATGCATACTCGGGATCATCAAGTGCTCTGTAATCAATGTTGTTCTGCTCCCACTCATCAAGAATGGCATCGATATCACTCTTGAAAAGATCCTCTCTGATCCTTACTGAAAGATGTCTTTCCTTAAGACTCTGTTCAAGGATAGATACAGCCTTTTCTTCACCGTAGTCTTCGATAAGGCTGTCAATGATAAGCTCATTAGCGGCATATCTGACACTTAAGCTGTCTGTCTTAAGACACTCTTGTTTCTGGCTAGAGATCTTTCTTAGACATCCGTTTACAAATCCCGCAAGATTAACAAATTTCCTTTTCTTTGCCAGTTTAACTGCTTCATTGATGACCGCTGAATCAGGGACTCTGTCCATATACAGTATCTGATAAACGCTCATCCTCATCAGACTTCGTATTAAAGGCTTCATCTTGTCCACGGGAGTATTGGAGTACGTGTTTATCACATGATCAAGAGTGATCTCCCTTTCGAGCGTACCTTCAAAAAGCCTTTTGATAAAGGCTTTTTCATGTTCTTCGATATAATTGTACTTATCAAGTACCTTTTTTAACAGGATATGGCTGAAGGTATTATTTCTGGTTACATCCATCAGCATATCCAGGACGATTTCTCTTGTATTGATCCTGTTATCCAATACGATCACCTTCCAAGATTCTGTTTCCCAAAAGGAACGCAGATGTCTCCATCCTTTTCTTTCCTTCCAGCTGTACTTCAAGGACTTTGACAGAGCCTTCACCGCATGCTATGGTTATGCTCTTTTTGTCTACCTTTAATACAGTAGCGCATTTTCCGCATTCATCTGATACGACTGCTTTCCATATCTTTAACTGCTTTCCGTCTATATATGTATAAGCGCTCGGCCATGGATTGAGGCCTCTTATATAACGTTCTATCTTTTGTGCATCCCAGGACCAGTCTATGAGTCCCATGTCTTTTTTAATCTTGCCGCAGTGAGTTGCCTTGCTCTCATCCTGGGGTTTTGGAATGATCTGACCTTTCTCTATCAGATCAAGAGCCTCAACCACAAGCTCGGCTCCAAGATCAGACAGTCTGTCAAACAGGCTTCCTCCCGTTTCGTCTTCTGAAATGACGCATTCCCTCTGAAGAAGGATATCGCCGGTATCCACTCCTATGTTCATCTGCTGGATCGTAACACCGGTCACCTTTTCTCCGTCAAGGATAGCCTGCTGGATGGGTGCAGCTCCCCTGTACTTAGGCAGAAGAGATGCATGTATATTGATGCATCCGTATCTTGGCAGATTAAGTATCTCCTGGGATATGATCTGTCCGAATGCAGCCACTACATATATATCAGCTTCTATACCCTTAAGAAAAGAGACACTGCTCTCTTCCTTTATCTTTGCCGGCTGAAATACTTCAATACCGTTTTTTATCGCACAGTCCTTTACGTCGCTTATCTGAAGCTTGCCGCTTCTGCCTTTTGGTTTGTCAGGCTGTGTCACGACAAGTACGACCTCATGTCCTGCTTTTATTATCGCTTCAAGGGCAGTTCTTGCAAAATCCGGAGTTCCCATGAAAACTATACGCATAGTATCACTCCTCATCTTCCTCATCGATATCGTCTGTCTCTTCACCGACATTTCTTACTTCGCCTATTACCTTTTCGGTATAGAGATGCCCGTCAAGATGATCGATCTCATGCTGAAGTGCTCTAGCGAGCAACTCTGTTCCTTCAACGACCTGCTTTTCCATGTTTTCATCATAGTACTCGACCTTGACATAATTTGCTCTTGTAACATCACCGCATTTGCCGGGATAGCTTAGGCATCCTTCAGATCCTGTCTGTTCACCGCTTTTTTCGATTATCTTCGGATTTATGAGAACGATCGGATCCTCATAGGTGACGTCAACAACACAGATCCTCTTTAGGATTCCTACCTGAGGTGCCGCAAGGCCGACTCCATTGGCATCATACATGGTATCAAACATGTCATCTATAAGCTCTTTTGTCCTAGGAGTTACCTCCTTTACTTCCTTGCATACCTTTTCGAGTACCGGATCTCCGAATATCCTTATGTTTCTTATAGCCATAATCTTCTCCTTTGCCTGAATCAAAGCGGGTTCATGGGATTAAAGTCAAAGTAGACCTGAAGTCTGTTTGACAGACTTAATCCCTCTTCAAGTCTATTCTTGCATCTGATGAGTATGTTTTTATCATTACTCTTTATATAAAATATATATCTGTATATATCGTTTATCCTGCCTATGCCGGCTTTTGCAGGTCCCATGACCTCAGCCTGGTTTTCAGTCTTTCTGATATAGTCGGCCATCTTTTCGCACGTTGTCTGTGCAAGTGCCTTATCCTCACTTGTAACAAGGATGCCGACTATCTCCTTTGCGGGAGGATAACCTCCAAGTTCTCGATACAGTATCTCCTCGTCATAAAAGGCTCTGTAGTCCTGATCAGCGGCATGTACTATCGCATAGTGTTCAGGCTGATATGTCTGTATGATGGTCTGGCCTTCTTTGTCTCCCCTGCCTGCTCTTCCAGCAGCCTGAGTGATTAGCTGGAAGGTCCTTTCTCCTGCGCGATAGTCATTTATCGCAAGTGACATATCTGCTGCTATTATACCAACAAGTGTCACATCTTCAAAGTCATGTCCCTTGACTATCATCTGCGTTCCTATAAGGATATCTGCCTTCTTTTCCGCAAAATCCTCAAGTATCTTTTCCATGCTGCCTTTCTGCCTGGTCGTATCAGCATCCATCCTGGCTGTTACGGCATCAGGAAAAAGCTTATGCACTTCCTCTTCGATCTGTTCAGTTCCTGCCTTGAATCCGAGCAGATATTTTGAGCCGCACTTTGGACATATCTTTGGTCTTTTCTCTTCGTAGCCGCAGTAGTGACATACAAGCCTTCCGCTTGAAAGATGCTCTGAGAGCGATACATCACAGTGGGGACATCTCATTACCACTCCACAGCTTCTGCAGGATACAAATCCAGCATAACCTCGTCTGTTTAAAAACAGCATGACCTGCTGTCCCTTGTTTAGTCTGTCTTTAATGCCTTCTTTAAGCGCCTCAGAGAATATCGATTTATTGCCGTCATGAAGCTCCTTGCGCATGTCAACTATCATGGTCTTAGGCAGGACTGCTCCGGTAGCTCTCTTTGTCATGCTAAAGAGCCTGTATTCACCGTTTAATGCCTTAAAATATGATTCAACACTGGGAGTCGCGCTTCCGAGTACCAGACTGGCATTTGTAAGCTCGGCCAGCTTTGCAGCCACTTCTCTTGCATGATATCTTGGCATAGAGTCTGATTTGTATGTATTTTCATGCTCTTCATCTATTACTATGAGACCTAGATCACCAAACGGCGTGAACAGTGCCGATCTTGGTCCTATTATAACATCTATCTCCCGATTTTTCGCTCTCTGACACTGATCGTATTTCTCACCCGGAGACATCGTGGAATTAAGTACCGATACGCGTTCTCCGAAATAGTGGTAAAACCGCTTTAATGTCTGATAGGTGAGCGCTATCTCAGGTATCAGGACTATAACCTGCTTTCCTCTTTTTACGACCTCCTTGATGAGGCTTATATATGTAAGTGTCTTTCCGCTTCCCGTAATTCCATGGATAAGATAGGTCTTATGAATGGCATTATCCATGTCGCGGACAAACTCATCGGTTATGGCCTGCTGGTCTTCATTAAGGGTAATATCTTTTTCCCTGCTCTTTCCCAGAACAACGGGATTTCTGAAGTAATTCTCGCTTTTTACACTGATTATTCCTGATTTTTGAAGAGAGTTGATAGTAGCCGCACTCACCTTAAGCTTTGATGTGACAAGAGTATAGTCCAAAACCGTTTCTTCTATCAGCTCAGACAACAGTCTTGCCTTTGCAGACTGCTTTTTTCTCATCGCTTCGGAATATGCTTCAACGATCACATCTCTGTCTGCCTTAGCTTCGATCGTCTTTTTTTCCTTGGGCTTGTATGCTCTCTTTATCGGAAGGACAGTCTTAAGCGCAGCATTCATCGTTGATCCGTACTGTTCCTTTATAAATGCCGCAAGCTCTATCAGTCTTGATTCGGTCGCAGACTGCTCTACAACGACAGAGTCAATATCCTTTATCTTGTTCTCATCTATATCCGCATGATCTGTGATCTCTAAGATATAACCTTCTATCATGCGGTTTGCATTTCCAAACGGTACCAAAACCTTTGTTCCGGGATGGCATCTTTCGATCAGCCTCTCGGGGATCCTGTAAGTAAAAGGACGATCCAGATTTTCAACGCTTATGTTTATTATTATCTTTGAAAACATCTTCGGACCTCCTTCCTTGTATTAATATATCACATTTATGATGATCACTTATAGTCCCCGACTATAAACTGTATCGTCTTTCTTCCCTGATACTCATTTATCGAAGGATAATAGATCACATCCATAAGAATCCCTGATGCTCTTGCATCCATCAGATCCTTTAAGGCAGCGCTGCCGTATTTTTTCTCTATTGCAGACAACATGTCATTTGCATTTCTAAAGACTACCAGTTCCGCCTTAAATCCGTCACTTGTACGTGCGTTAAACCTTGCCATATCCTGCATTGATCCCATTAGGCGACAGCTAATCAGCTCGACATTCTTTTCGGCAAATACAGGCTTCTCATTGCCAAGACCGAAAGGCTCGAGATATGAAAGCTGTTCTATCAGAGGCTGTGTCACATATCTCATGGGCATTGGAACATCTATAACGATCTTTTCCTCATAGTCTTCTTCATTTAGTCGGCAGTTATCGTTTATACGTCTTATAAACTCCTCAAGCTTGTCTTTCTTCAGTGAAAATCCGGCCGCCATCGCATGTCCGCCGTATTTTACAAACAGGTCGGATATCTCTGTCATAGCCTCATAGATATGATATGCAGGTATGCTCCTTGCAGATCCCTTAAGCACTTCATCTGAATCCGTTACGACAAATACAGGCTTCTTGTACTTCTCCTTTATACGTCCCGCAACAATTCCTGCAAGACTCTCATGAAGTTGTGGCATATATACGACCATTACCTTCTGATCAGATATATGTTTATCATCTATTATCTTTAAGGCTTTAATAAGTCCCTGTTCCGTTAGGGCTTTTCTGTTTTCATTTAACAGCTTGAGCTCATTTGCTATTACTATCGCATCCTCTATGGCGGTACACTGAAGAAGCTTAAGCGAAAGATTTGCACTGTCCAGTCTTCCTGTTGCATTTATGCACGGTCCGAGTATGAATCCTATGCTGTGAGAGTTTATCACTTTTTCTTCTAAGCCGCACACCTTGATGAGTGCACGCATCCCGACGTTTTTGCTCCTTTTTAGGCTCTTTAACGTATTCTTGACAAGTACCCTGTTTTCATCCCTTAGTTCCATAACATCGCATACGGTAGCAAAACCTGCCAGTTCTCTTAATTCATTAAGTTCATCCTCAGGCTCTCCTATCGCATCAAACAAAGCCTCGATCACACGAAGTGCAACAACGGCTCCGCAGATATTCTTGTATGGATACATGCAGTCTTCCTGCTTTGGATCGATCACTGCAGGTGCGCTAGGGAGTATATATTTCTTTTTTGAATCGATCATTTCAAAAGGTATCTCATGATGGTCTGTGATGATACAGGTTATACCGTGCTCAAGAGCAAGATCACAGGCTTCAGTAGCGGCAATACCGTTATCGCAGGTAATGATCGTATCTATGCCGTCAGCTGCGGCTTCTTCAATGAAAGCCGTGCTTATGCCGTATCCGTCCCTTACCCTATGCGGTATGACCGTATCTGCATGCGCGCCGCACAGCGTAAGCCCTTTCCACAGGATATAGGTTGACATGATACCGTCGACATCATAGTCGCCTATTATCCTGATCCTTGCTCCCTCATCGATCTTGTCTAGCAGGATATCCACGGCCTTATCAACGTCCTTCATATATTCATAGCTGTGAAAAATCTCCTCAGATCCGTT